>FKKE01008873.1_pt1 | contig 20681 bp, 16 predicted proteins | sample 1106331 | NCBI WGS metagenome assembly FKKE01 (sample SAMEA3931202, study PRJEB13176) | freshwater metagenome | biome: Drinking water system; feature: drinking water; material: freshwater | place: China | collected 2013-02-06 | reverse complement strand
ATCCCCCACAGGCAGATGAACTCCACTGGGTGGAGAGAAGTAGGAAGGTGATCGCTAAGTATGAGGAGGGTCGTCTGGACTCGCTTACGACTCACCTCGGGCATCCGGGTGTGGTTCCGGGATTGCTCATGGCTGGCGCGCAGCGCACTGCGAAGTGGTGGAATGAGCATCAATCAACCCCTGGACATCGTTTGATTGATGATCTCAGTGCGTCACGTCTAATGAACGCGCTCGTTTCAAGTCTTGTAGTCATAGTGCTCGTTCTCGGAAGCGCTCACTTCGTTGGGTTTCCGACGGCAGCATTCGCTGGGTTCCTCCTGGCGCTCGATCCACGACACATCGCCGTTTCGCGGATGGCTCATCTCGACACCATACTTGCGGTGCTCGTAGTAATCACGGTGTGCAGCTATCTTTCTGGTTGGCTTTCTCATCGGCTGATGCTTCGCCTCGTTGCGGGCATCTCGTGGGGTTTAGCAATAAGTATCAAGCCCACGGCAGGAATGTTACTTGTTGGTTTATTCTTGGTGAAGGTGAGCGCCAAGCTCTTCCAGGTGCTGTCTCGAAGCGATCCGTCGAAGGCACGATCGGTAATCGAGTGGAGCGATCTCGGAGTCTTTTTCCTTGGACATGTAGTTTTTGCGTTGCTCTACACTCGCCTCTGGGTTCACGAGAGCGATTACAAGGTGCGGCTTGCAGTGGAGAGCGGTCTTGCTGACACCGTGTATGCCCTCGGAATGTTCGTCCAGAGCCAGCCACTTGTCATTGCTTGTTTCGCTGCGTTCTTCTGTTTCTGTCTCTTCCAGCTCGTGGGGAGGAGTGAGCAACGTCTGCTCCTCCGGGAGGGGAAGTCTCACTACCACCTGCTGATGGGCATCATTACTACTGCGATTGCATTCACTGTTCTTGCGACGGTCCCGCAAGTGTTGGAGAACATCATCCGATTCTGGACTTGGGCGGCAGGACTCTCGGGGGAAACACACCGTGCCTATGGTGTGCAAGTACAGCCGGTGCATGCCGGATATTTGACTATTATCGGAGCTGAACTACCGACGATCGCCATCGTTGGTTTGGCACTCGCCGTTTGTTCAGTATGGTTTCCACTCGAGGGACGATCTCGGATTTTTCTTTTTTCATTAATCGTCATTTCCTGTTGCTGGGTCTTTTTGCTCAATATCTCTGGGAAGCAAACAATCCGTTACGTCCTCCCAATAATTCCATTCCTCTATCTGCTTGCGGCAGCAGGATTCCGAGATGTGCTTGCGACTTTCTTTCGGCGTTCCCGTAAGCTCGGTTGGCTCGGTGGAGTGCTGCTTGTCGGATTGCAAACTATGAGCACTGCTTCGTGGCATCCAAATTACCTGGTTTTCTTTAATGCCATCTCCGGAGGGCTTCCTGCAGCGGTCGCGCGAAAACATCCCCTTGCGCCAATCGGCCATGGCGAAGCCATTCGTTACCTGATGGAGCAGGGAGCTGATCGAGCTCGTTGGATTGCTGTAGTTGGGGATTTACAAATCGTAGACATCGCCTATCGACGGATGAGCCGCGGTTCACCAAGAATCCTAAATTTTGAGTCTCCCTGGGGTGTGGAGCAAACGGATTTTGTCATGGTGTTTCAGTCGTTCTTCGAGCGAATCCCAGATTCGCTCAATGTCCAGTTAGTTGGCCAAGAGCCAGTCTTTCGCTACCTTGTGTCAGGAGTCTCACTACTTGATATGTATTTCTTGCCAATCGAGAGCTATGTCGAGCCGCACAAATTTCGTCTTGCAACATCACCTCATTGGACCGGAAAGGTGGAGCCGGTGTTACTCGAATCTGAAGCCTCTGGAAGCGATGCTCTCGTTGCTCGTCCCGGTCGCGATAAGGCGGGGCATCTCCTCTTCGGAAAAGTGATCCGTTTCAACCCCGGAAATTATGTCGCAACGTTTTCTCTCCGTCGGATTGAGGATCGAAGTTCTCCACCACCACCGGTCGCAGATACTACTCCTGTGGTTGACCTTGAAGTTGGGCGTAACTGCCGACGCACGCTACAAGCAAGCGAACTCGTTAGCGGAGAGACGTTTTCTTTGCGGTGTAATTTTGCAAATGAGCGTTCGGTTCAGGCTCGAGTTTACTGGTACGGAAACGTCGGGGTCCTTCTCTCGGGGCTAACGGTAGTCACCGAGACCTCAGAAAAATCTCAATAGTTTCAGGCGTTTAAATAGGGCGCTCCCGCACGCGTGGAAACTCAAAAACTGGAATCATGATGCCGATTATATCCTTAGGGCACTCGAGTACGTCTAAATAATAGGACCTTAAAACACGGTCCGCATTGTTTTATAATAGGGAAGATAGGTACTAAGCGCTGTTGTAAGGTTTCAAAGCTATGCAATTTGGCGAATTCATTAACGTTTCAGTTCATCTCGATCGAGCCGGTTTAGTTTGGTACCCGGAAATAGGCGATGAGGTTGCTCTCCGACAAGCTCTGACACAAACCTCGATACTCGTCGATCCACAAGGGCTTACCCCACGTGAACTTCGTGCAAGTTTCCTTTGGCTTCCCACGGTAGAACAGCTTGTGCAACAGCTGGAGGCACGCGAAGCGTTCATCTACCATGCCGGAATTAATGCGCAGCTTGCTTACGAGACGGTAGTCAAATGTCCCGTCGGAGTAATTGAGACACGCGCAGCGACACTCCGTATCGCGTTTGGTAAAGCGCTTCAAGAGTTGCTGGTATCATCGACCAAATCCAGCGTTCATTAGTGATTAAGCCCGTTTTTGGCCGATCTCGGCAGAACGGAATATCGCTCCGGTGCTCGTTTGCAGCAGCAAAGTCCGCTCCTCGCGATTTCCGTTCTACCGAGCTCGACTCAAAACCGGACTTCATCGGGAGTTCCTCCGTGCACCTTGCGCTAAGTGCTGTCAACTGAGAATAATGGAAATCATGAAAAAGCGTAGATATTTCCCAAGGTCGCAGTTCATATTCGTAATATTGCTAAAGTCGAACAAATTCCAGTTAAGTAGCTAATGTCTCAAACTCACGAGAGAATAATTGATCGGTTTCATCTGGCCGCAAAGCAAGCAGGTCTGGAGTATTTCATCATCGGCGGGTTCGCTGCGTCGTATTGGGGAACGGCGCGATTTACAGCTGATATTGACTACGTTATCGAGCAATCCGCTTTCGAAAATGCGAAACGAGTGCTTGCCGCGCTGAATTATACTTTGCTCTTTATCCATCCTCGTGGTTCGTTTGCCCATTTCGCTTCAAGCACAGAAGAAGCTTTTAGAATTGATCTCATGTTGGTTGATACAACCACTTGGCACAAATTAGTTCAGGGAGGCGAGAGAGGTGATTTTGGCGGGCCAGAAGCTTACCCAGTTGTTGCGCTGATGCATCTCATTGCCATGAAACTCCATGCATCCGTTCAACCCGACAGAACCGAATTTCGCAAAGACCTGACGGACATCGTGGAAGTTATGCAGGTACAGAACATATCCTTGGAACAGCTCGAGCAAGCTGGTATACTCGAGAGATATGGAAATGAACTACGTATCACGGAACTGAAACAGCTGCTTGATGAGAAACGACCCAAACTTAAATAGCAAGAGACCTCTCCCTCAAGAGCTTAACAAACACTTGCAGGATGACCTGTACGCGCTCAATTTGCCCGTGATGTCCGGCTTCGAAAACCGCCCGCCTCATCTCTCTGTTGCTGTCTTGTATGCCGAGTGTGAACGGTGGTTAGCGATTCCAGAAACTCAACGGAAACTCAAACCCCGCTGGGAAGTCATTGCCAAACGCTCTGGCGAACCATTCGTGTTCTAGAAGAGTGGAATTACCCCGAGACGGCTTGGGCATCATCTTTCGGTTTATTCTGATCCTTGTTCTGTCCCCCTTGCGTCGCTTTCGAACGAAAGAGTCGACCTAACCGAAATCGTCCCAGATAGGCGAGCATGACAACGGCGACCAAGGCAATGATGTAGAGGTGTGCCTGCTGACTGAGATGTTGAATCATCTCCGGTGTCAACGTTCGGCCAAGAATAACGCCGAGGGTGAGCATAATTGCTACGCTGACGAAGCCGGCTATTGCGTCAGCGATAAAGAACTCGACATAGGGAATACGGAGTGCGCCGGCAACGATAAACGTCACGCTTCGAATCGGAAAGAGATGCCGGGCGATAAAGATGAACAACAATCGACGTTTACGCAATCCTTCCCGTACCTCATTCACCTTGTCCTCAGTAATCGAAGGAAAGAACGGCGAGCGCGTACCAGCGTCAAGGATCCTTTGTCCGAAATGATGGCCAACGAAGAACATAATCTGATCCCCAAAAGTCACCCCAAGGTAACAGGTGAGGAACATGACCTCGAGGGAGACAATGTCCTTGGATGCTGCGACCCCGCCAAGAAGAATCGGGAGGTCTTCTGGGACTGGAAAGCCGAGACCACCGAGAATGAGCAACGCAAAAACGGTAACATGGACCATGAGTCCATTGTCACTTGCGAGCCATCCAATCATCTCGTTTCCAAACACTACTACTGAACCACCACGTAACGATTCATCACACCGGCCTGCTGGCCCGTTAAAATATTCTGGCGAATGAAGCTACCACTTTCGTCCAAGACGGGAAAGGGAAACATCAGGTTGTGTGTAAGATCTGGATTCGCGTAACACTCGGCTTGAGTCGCGCAGGTTGGTGTATCATCCAACGGATCGACATCGGTCACACGCGGTGAGCTGTCTAACTCAATGGGGTGAAACACGCCGAGGTAATGTCCCGTTTCATGAGCTAGTGTTTCACCTAACACGAGAATCTCTTCGGCGGAGAATTCGCCATTTGGGCCAGCGGAATCGATGATGCTTACCGCAAGCGCGCTCTTCTGTGTTGGGATTGGCGGACCAGGAATTCCGGGCGAGATTCCCAATAGTGCACTGTCGCTATCACCGGGAATGTTGTCGGTGTCTTCGCCAATGAAAACGTTGATCGCTGGACTAGCGACCGATGACGAAGCGTCAAGGTAGAATTGATCGCCAAAGAAGGGGAGTGGAAGCGCCACTGGGCCGGCGATATCAAACAGCGTCAATTCTACGCTGATATTAGCTTCATCTTGATAGATACGTTGCCACTCCGTAAGCGCTGCTTCGACAGCACTAACCACACTGCTATCGGCTGAAATTGGAGTAACGAAAAATACGTTCACTGGAAGTGCCCCAGCACTAAAATCCGAATCTCCACTTGATGTTATCGCAATGCCTGCGACGCTCGATGAAGCAGGCACGTAGTCTAGCCCGAGCGTTTGCAGTGCTGCAATGATCGAAACGGTGTAAACGCCAGGGATCACTGAAGGGCTCGTATCCGCCGCGGGAACATTGGCTACTGATAAGCCAAACTCAAAGGTACCAGCCCGGCTCACTCCTGCCCGGGCTAAAAGTTGTTCGATACCAGCGGGAGAGGTGAGCGAGTCAATGAGCACCAGGGGGGCCGTTGATTGAGCGGTGATTGCAAACTTTGTTACGCCTTCATCGATATTGAAGGGTAATGCAAGAAAACCGTTTGCGTCAGTGGTTCCTGTGAGAGCGAAATTGGAAGTATCACCGGTACTGTCGTCGGTGGATTCGTTGTGCTCGCTGTCGTCGTCATCGTCGCCGCCACTGGAGCAGGAGAGGAGCGCGGAACAACTAAGGAAGAGCACAATCAACGCAACTCCGATCCTGACGTAGGGCAACGCGCTCTCCCGAACTGTGGAATCCATAAACGGTAATCTCCGGAATTGATATTACACCTGCCTATGTCTCTAACATAGGTAAGAGCTAAGTCGGAAGGCTTAAGCTTTGATAGCTGGATTTGGTGCAGGTGCAAGAGGAGGATGAGGAAAAGGATTAGGGCTTTTTAACCACCTTATCTTCCTCCTTTTCCTCCTCCTGCACCTGCACCTGCACCAAATCCTGTTCTCCCATGACTGCAAGAGCAGAACAGACGTACTTATACGCCCGTCAAGGTCACTGCCCTTGCCGCAGCCGGTATTAAGGCTAGCTGTTGAAAATCAGCGCGCGGTCGAGCAGATCGCTCAGTAAGGCGATCTCCTCAGCGTGGGGGGAACCTGTAGCGAGCGATTCTGCGTAGAGTACACCAACTGAAGTTCGGCTAAAGCCGATTGGAATCGCCACGAATTGTTCTCTATCAGGGAACAACGGTTTTCCTGTGAACTGCGTGTGGCCTTCGAGGAACGCGGTTGTGGTTGGATCAGCTTCGGCCCCATCTCCCTGGACGCTCAGTGAACGTTGAATCATGCGCGGATCAAACGAATTTGGATGGCCAAGAGCCATTCGACCAGCGAGAGATCTCTGCACTGGATCGGCGAGGAGCAGTAGCACACGCTCATATTGAAGCCCGAACACGAGCGTTTCCATCACCGAGGTGATGATACTCGACATTGGTTCCCGATTGAGAATCTCTTCCTTAATTTCGGCGAGGTATTGTTGAAATGCATCAACTGGCTGACTCGCTGGCGCGTCGGAAGTCTTTCGCGAGGAGGCCTGTTCGATCGAAAACTCGGCGAGATGGCTTGGGAGTGTTAGAAAATCGATCTCAATAAAACTACAGTGCTCATCGAATGCTTCGGCAAGTTCAAGGACAACTCCCTGGAGATGAGAGAAGTTGTAACGAGTTACCTCGGCTATTTCCTGCAACGTTTTGTTCAGGTGCTCTACATCACCGCTGTGGAGGACAGCTCCCGCAATTCGATCGGCAACCGAAATGGTATAGGCAAATGCTGAATTTGGACCTGACTGCGACCGATCGCTCGGATGTTCGTGTGCTTCGATGAGCACGTCACGGTAATAGAGCGGGATTTCGAGTGCGTCGAGCACGAGTAGGTTGAGATCCAGTGCAGAAATCCCGAGAATCTCCGCGATACTCTGCTTGATGTCGTGGCGGTGTGCGACTGCGCGTTTGGCAGCGGCCTCACAGACCTGGGGAAAGTAGAAGCTGAGTAAGAGATAGCCGAGATTATAGAATGTTGCAGCGATGTACCCTCGCTCCGCCGCACCCGGCTCGTTTTGCTCTTGCGCGATCAGGTTGGTGACGAGCGAGGTAAGAATACTTCGCTTCAGCATCTCCGCGAGTACGCCACCCCGTTTCGCATTCGGGACGAACCGTTGCATGAGAATGAGTCCGGCACAGAGATCGCTTAGCGGTCGCATGCCAATTTGAATGACTGCTTGAGTGACAGTCATGATCGGGCGAGTCCGTTGGTAGAAGGCGCTATTGACCAGATGGAGCACGCGAGAGCCGAGCGAGGGTTCGCGTAAGATCAGATCGGTAATCTTATGCACTGGAGTCTTTGGATTGTTCGCCTTTTCTCGTAGCTCAGCAACGATTCGCGCGCGAACGGGAAAATCACCGTCGGCATGGAGTGCGGTGCGGAGTTTACGCAAGATGCGGTCGGGTGCCTCGAGCGTTACATTGCCGCTTTGTCCAGTATGTGGTGCCATGCAAGCAGCCTACCGAAAGCTTGCCTGGGCATTGAGTGCCGAGGCAGCAGTGAGATGTCGAACAGTCTGGAGGATTTCGTTTGGTCGAAACGGTTTCGAGATGAAGAAAGACGCGCCGTAACTGAGCGCTTGTTGTTGATCGGTATCGAACGCACAGGCGCTCACCACAATGAGCGGCATAGTGCTGAGCGGCTCTTCGCAGTGCTTGCGAAAGTACTCGATCAGATCGAGACCGCTCTCCCCGGGGATCGCTAAATCAATTAGCGCTGCATCGAGGCTTGCTCGGTGCGCCATCTTCTTCGCCTCGCTCACCGAGTAGGCAACATGCACGATCGCTCCGGCACCTGAGAGAATAGTCTCGAGCACTTCACAGGTAGTTTTACTGTCATCAACAACGAGAATGTTCAGGCCGTCAAGACGCCACTCAACCGTAGTATTGTTTGGTTGACGTGATGCATCCTCGCTCTCTTTCGTGAGAGTATTTGCGTCCTCGAGAGGCACGAGAATCCAGAATGAAGACCCCTTACCGACGACGCTCTCGACGCCGATTTTGCCACCGTTTAATTCGATTAAATGTTTGGTGAGTGACAACCCGATGCCGGTCCCGACTTGTTTCCTACTGTAACTATCATCGGCTCGTTCGAATCGCTCGAAGATCTTTGCTAATTGCGCGGGCGAAATGCCGACTCCCGTATCGTGCACACTGATCTTTGCCTTATCGCCTACCAATTCCACCCCAAGTGAAACAGTGCCACCGCTCGGAGTGTATTTCACCGCGTTTGACATGAGGTTGATCAGGATCTGCCGAACATGTCGAGGGTCGGCCCAGAGATGGGCTTTCCTCACGTCATCGTTGGCGGTGATTGGAATTAATTTTACTCCTTTGCCGATTGCTGTTTGGAGCATCAACTTGAAGAGTTGTTCCAACAACGGCAGGAGCTCGAGCCGCTTCGGTTCGGGATTCTCTTTCCCGGCCTCGATTCGTGAGATATTGAGCACATCGTCGATAAGTTCCTTTAAATGTTCGCATGAGCGCGTAATAGCGTTTAACGCATCCCGCTGCTTGTCGTTCACTCCACCGAAGACACCCTGAGCGAGTACGCTCGAGTAACCGATAATCGCGGTAAGCGGGGTTCGAAGCTCATGACTCATATTCGCTACGAAACGGCTCTTCGCTCGATTTGCCTCTTCGGCGCGAGCAGTTTGAATCGCGAGATCAGCCGTGCGTCGCTCGACAAGCTTCTCCAGCTCTTCCGCATAGGAGGTAAGTTTCTGTTGGGAACGTGCGTTGGCGATCGCTACCGCTGCCCCTTGGGCGAACTCTTCAAGCATGGAATTATCGTGCTCTCCAAGCGGCGTGTGATTACGGAAACAGATCACAAGCACCCCGAGCGTCTCGCCGCGAACTTCGACGCTGACACAATGGATACACGAAATGCCGAGTTCCTCGAGGAAGCCAAGCCCATGATCGGTGTGAGCGGATAGGTTTGGCACAAAAACGATCCCACCGAGCCGTAGCGCTTGACCAAGGAGCGAATTCTGAAGTGAGAGGGAGCTTGGGATGATATCCGGTGCTGCTCCATAACTTCCCTTGAGTTCAAGTGAAGTGCCGTCATCTGATAACAACATTGTGAGCGAGCAATCAGCGGCAAAACGAAAAGCTGATTCGCGGGCGAGAGCCCGGCAGATTCGCTGCAACCCGACACTTGATGCGATCAGTTGGTTTAATTCATTGAATACCTCCAAGCGGTCCATGTAGTGACGGAGGCGCGCGGAAAGTCGCTGGCGCTCAAAAAGCACGCCAATGAAATAACCGAGATAGCTCAGACATTCTTCCGCGTCATATTCAAGGCCGTCTGGTGCATGAACGCCAATTGAACCGACCGGAGCTCCAAGGCAGGTGATGTCCGTGTATTGAACGGCGGAGTCTAAATCGGATTGATAAGCCCGTGCATCGCCATGAATCACGCGGCGTGCCGCCTTCTCCGTCGTGCTTGCGCCGGGCTCTGGAATCTCTGCTGTGCCACACTTTGCTACCAGCATTGAACGATACGGTCCGTCTTTTACGTCTGCTGGGAGGTAGACAGCGGCGGTGTCTACTCCAGGAAGCGACGCGATCATTTCAGCAATGACGTTATAAAGTTTTTGATATTCTTCGCCCGATTCGACGAGGGCACGCACTCGGGAGAGATAATCGCGAATAAGACTCCCTGCAGCCGGGGATAATTGGACCTCGCCCGGATCTCCGTTCGAACTTTGCGTGTCGAAATCTGGCATAACTTATCGGAATGCTTCTTAGTATGATCGACAGTTACGATAATCCCCTAAAGCGTAAAAATGGGGATTTGGAGGCTACTTCGGAGGAAGGAAATAGGCCCTGATGGGGTGAGAAACGTTAAAAAGGAGACAGTCACAATTAGGTAATTGTGACTGTCTCCTTTTATTTAACGAAGTTAAGGCGTTTTTGCTGACGTTACCTTACCCTCGTAGAGCGGGAGCGCGCTTGGCATAGCCTCTTCAATCGCCTCCATTCGGTCTTTTGACGCTGGATGGGTGCTGAAAAATGCCCCAACCTGGGAACTGCTCGAGCCAAATATCTCCTCTGCCCTGTTCCAAAACTGCGTCGCAACCCGAGGATCGTAGCCGGCCTTTGCCATCAAGAGGAGACCCACATGGTCGGCTTCGTATTCCTGACGACGACTGAATGAGCCGACGAACGCACCATAGCCAATCGCCCCAGTTGCAGCCTCTGTCGCACCGCCGGCAATATCGGCTGCGCTTCCGCCATAACCGGCAGCCGCTGTAGCAACGCTCGCCACAGCGCCGAGCAGTGAGCTTCCGATTGAAACCGCGCTTGCGCGTTCTTGCTCCTCCTCGTGCTCCTTATAGTGTTTCGCCATAATATGGCCGAACTCGTGACCGAGAACGGTGGCGAGTTCATCATCAGATTTCACTCGATCTAGTAGCTCGCGGTAGACTACAATCGATGCGCCATTGAATGCAGCCGCATTGACCTCTTCACCTGCATCAACGAGGTGCACAGGGAAGGTACGTGGTGGATAGCCAGCAGCTTGCGTAAGACGCTCAATTACTGCCGTTACCCGGCGTAACTCGGGACCCTTCTTAATCTCTGCGTAATTCTCTTCATTAATGTGCTGTTGAACATACGACTCCGCTTCGGTCTTTAAGTTAGCCTCGGGGAGTTCAGCAGCGGGGATAACGCCCGGTTGAATTCGCATCGCTGGCGTGCACGCGGACAAGGAGAGTGCCACGACCGCTGTTACTGCAACTAGAACACGTTGAGGAAAAGATAAACGAGTAGTTTTCATAGTAGGATCCTTTTTTCTAGTTACGAGACCTAGGGGCTGGATACTTGCTCATTCTCTATCGGCCGATCACCCTAGAGACTTGGGGGAGAAAGACGTTAGGTCGGTGCAAATCCGCGGCGCATCGTATTCTCCGTGACGACGCGCGGAATTACAAATTGAAGGAGATAATCTGGACCTCCAGCCTTCGAGCCAATTCCCGACTTTTTTGCCCCGCCAAATGGTTGACGGTAGACGAGTGCTCCAGTCGAGCCCCGATTGAGGTAGAGATTCCCCACACGAAAATGCTCGCGGGCGTACGCAATATTGCGCGGGCTGCGGCTAAACACGGCGCCAGTGAGCGCATACTCGCTCTTTACAGCAAGATCTATTGCTTGAGCGAATGTTTCGGCCTGAACGAGGGCAACCACCGGCCCGAAGATCTCTTTCTCGAGGAGCTCGTGGTTAGCAGGGACATCGCCAAAAATTGTCGGAGGAACATAATAGCCCTCGCCTGCAAGGGTCTCTGAAATTTTTCCTTGCCCGAGTAACTTGCATGACAACTTCGCTCGGTTAATGGTCTCGGTAATTCGCCGGTGAGATACGTCGTCGATTACGGCACTCATGAACGAGCCAGGGTCGCTTGCCGGACCGATGATTATGTTCTCTGTCGCTTCAACCAAACGTTTCGCAAACTTTTCATAAATACCGCCGACTACAATCACCCGCGAACAAGCGCTACACTTCTGACCTTGGTAGCCAAATGCTGATTTGAGAACTCCTTTCACTGCCTCATCAAGATCGGCGTCTTCATCTACAATGATTGCGTTCTTCCCGCCCATCTCGACGATCACTCGCTTTACTTGTTCGCACGTTTCTGAGCTTCGCGCGGCCTCGAGGTTAATAGCGAGTCCAACGTCTTTCGAGCCGGTGAATACAATTGTTGAAATCAGTGGATGGGTGACGAGCTGCGCTCCGACTTCTTCTCCCAATCCAGGGAGGAATGCCGCAGCCTCTTTCGGTAATCCTGCTTGAGCGAACACATCGAACAATGCGGACGCGATCGCCGACGTTTGCTCCGCCGGCTTTAAGATAGCGCAATTGCCGGTGACTAATGCGGCGGCGAACATGCCACAAGGAATCGCAATCGGAAAGTTCCAGGGACAGATCACTGCAGTGACGCCCCGTGGCTCATAAGAGTAGGTGTTGTCCTCGCCCAAGAAATCACCAAGCTTGCGCTTGGTGAAAAGCGCTTGTGCCTGATGAGCGTAGTACGTACAGAAATCAATTGCTTCAGCGACGTCCGCATCGGCTTCGACCCAAGGTTTTCCTGCTTCGAGGATAATTAACGCGGTGAGCGCGCTCCGTTTCTCTTCCATGAGTTCTGCTGCTCGAAAGAGAATTTCCGCGCGTGTTGCGGCCGGAGTATCACGCCACTGCGGGAAGTATTGATGGAGAATGGAGACGGCACGATCAGTAAGTTCGCGGTCGGCAAGTTGCACTTCCGCGATCGCAATTGCTTTTGCTTCCGGTGCAACTGAAGGCATGTTCTGTTTTGAAGCGGTTGGGGTGCCCGCGATAACGGGCTTCACAACTTTTGGCCCACGGCTGAGATCGTTTCGCAGTGTGGCGAGCTCGTGTGTCACGGCACTCCGCGTCTCGGCGAGCGAAAAATCGGCGAAGGCCGAATTTACAAAGCGAACACGGGGATTCACCGAGCAATGTTCGCTCCCGGTATCGGGCTGGCGCACCTCAGGTTTACGAAGCAGCACCTCTGCCCGTTCGTGTTCATGAAAGCTTTGACGGAGGAATCCTTCGTTTGAGGTATTCTCCAGGAGTCTTCGCACGAGATAGCCCATCCCCGGGAGCAATTCACCGATCGGAACATACTCGCGAACCAGGTAGCCGCGTTTTGCGAGTGCCCGCTTAATCGGCTCCGCCATGCCGTAGAGGAACTGGAGTTCATACTGTGTCGGCTTTACCCCCAGGATCTCGGCTGCCTTAATCGCGTGCACTAATGAGCGGATATTGTGCGAGCCGAACGCAGGGATCACCCGCTCATGGTTCTCGAGCAGTACCCGAGTAAGCTTTTCGTAGTTCGCGTCACTCGCTGATTTCTCTTGCCAAACTGGGATCTGCCAACCGGCTTGCTTTGCCGCGATTGTTTCCGTGTCCCAATACGCGCCCTTTACCAACCGTACCCCAAAAGGAACACCGCGCTTTGCGCCCCAGGAGAGCAACATTCGCACGTCTTCGGCGGTTCGCCGCATGTAGGCTTGAAGCACAATCCCACACCGCGGGAAGTCTCTGAATTCAGCGCTCTCGAGAACAGTCTTGAAAGTTTCGATGGTAATGGTGGTGAGCGACGAATCCTCCATGTCAATATAAACAAATGCACCAAGTTCTTTTGCTTTCGCAAGAATTCGGGAGAATGCTTTGCTAAACGCCGCTACTGACTGATTGGTACTCACTACACTTGCTTGTGAATACAAGGCCGAGAGTTTGACGGAAATATTCACCGGAGTTTCTTCGCCACGGTGACTAGCGACAAGCGGCTTAGATTCGGGCCATTTCGGTGTTTCTCGATGAAGGATGTTTAGCAGTTCAATGTAACGGCTGATATACGTCTCAGCTTCCTGTTCGCTCACCACAGCCTCTCCGAGGAGATCGACCGTGAACGCAAGGCCATCGCTTCGGATTTTACGCAATGACCCGACACTCCCCTCGGGGTCTTCGCCGGCGATAAATTGTTCCGCCATCGAACGCACTTGCTTCTTAATTACTTGCGCGGCTACTTTTGAGGTGAGCGCCTCGGGGTCGGTATCAAGGCCCCACTTGAGAATCCCGGGAATTCTATCGCGCACGGGTTGGAAGTACTCTTGCGCATGTCGGATAATTGAAGCTGAACTGGAGAGGGAGGGGAGAACATCGACGAATCTGAGCAGCTGAACTTTGAAATCGGCGTCTTGCATCGCCCAGTTCATTAGCTTGCCGCTATAGAAATGTGGGTCGAATATCGAAAGGGAGCTCTTCTTTACCTCCTCAAAAATTTCTCTGCCGAACTCGAGAACCTCGCGCTCGAGGCGAGCTTCATCAATAACCATTGACCGATCCCCGCCTCGCGTTTCCTTCAGTAAATAAGCCACGCTCAAAGTCTCCATGCACGAAAAATGCCGAGCTTTTATTACCATAAACCGCGGAGTTTCACTAGCAAACTAAACGACAGCGATTTTCTCGGTAAGTGTCGCAATTATCGTTCAATCGTGGATAAAGGTTTTCTCAAGCACATTATCTACTTGACTGCTGGTAGGTGCATAGACGACGTTTCTTTTTGGAACAGCAGACGAACGAGAATTACTTATGTCCGGACGAAGAGGGAGACACGCACATATCGGCGATGCAATCGGCCTTGCGCATTGTATCGTGACGAATCTCCTGGTCATCGTTGGCTATTACTTTGATATTGTTGCTCAGGCAGATCCTTTCGACGGCCTCAAGATTATCTACGCCTACATTGATGCGCCGGTGTATTGGTTGCTCGAGGACCATGCAGGTGGATTTTGGGATAACTACCTCTATACCATTCTCATGGGCGAGATCGTAATCCTGCTCAGCTCTGTCCTCTACGGTTTTATCGCCTATGTTTTTGCACGAGCATTCATCCCCGTCGACGATTAAGCGGGTTATTCGTTAATTGCTTTCAGTTCCTGCGTTAGGATCTCTCAATTGTCGGGGTTTGGTACGGCTCTTGCATTAACGTTCTCCGATAAACGGCATTCGCCGTGTCGTCGTTTGGTTTGTAGTCTCTCACTCTAATCTATCGGAGAAAAAAATGAAGCAGTTCTTTACCTTGTGCCTCGTCGCACTTAGTCTTGTTCCTGGTACTGCATTCGGAACACCGCTTGTGAGCAGTGACACCGCTGCTCCTGGTCGCGCATTCTGTCGGTATCTTCAAACGCAGATTTTTATCGTCGATACCTTTACGCAACTCACCTGCGCGCTTGGACCCGGTGGAGAACAGTGTCTGCGATCGCAAGCCGCGCTCGATTACCTGCTCGCCCTAGATGCGCGCTATTGTGGCGCTTGAACCGTATAGCGCGATAACTCAACTAATAATCTCTTGAGGTTAGAGCGACCCGCGTAACTTTTCGCGAGTCAACTTACATAACATCTATGTTTGGTTGTGAATGGGTTTGTGACACCGTACATCGGTGTGTCACCACTTCTTTTTTTACCAAACGATTGATCTAGTAAAATAACGGAGAAGAGGGAATATGTGTAGGTTTTGTAAGGCATTACTCATTCTTTTACTCACTGTAAGCAGCGCATCTGTAGCTGTTGCTCTTCCGCAGTGTGATTCCGAGGGCGAGCAACTCAGTACTCAAAGAGCGCTTGAGCTCCCGGAGCTGTTTTCGCACCATGCGCAGCCGATTAAGCTCACTGGTGTTGGAGGAAAGATCAAGCAGGCTCTCTCTGGGTGTACCGTCGATGTCGAGGTGAATGGCCAATACGTCTGTAGCTACAGTTGCAATTCGGGCGGTTGTCAGAAATGTATTGATGGCTGTATCAACGGCGGCGCTTGCGGAAACTGTCCTGCCTTGTAAGTGTCTCAGGCTCGGTGGCATCGTGCTGTGATTTTTGGCGTTATCGTAATTCTTACGTTCGGTTACAGCATTTCACAGAAAGTTTCACCGGTGCGGCTCTTAAACATGACCGAGGGACCGTCGCGTGCAATGAAGGGTCGAGTAGATTCTTCATTGTCTGTGACGGTCCCTGTAAAGTCGGTGCGGTACGAACGCATAGTTGAGGGAGAGCCTTCCCGAATGAACGATTCGAGTAGCGATACCGAATCGCTCTCCGACGCTCTCGCTGCTCTCGGACAAGCTCGCGCGGCCCAACTGAATGCCGAGACTGTAGCAGGTTTGGTTGGTTCCGAACTTTCAGAGCTAGAAGATCTCATGCCCTTAACCGACAATGAACGAGCAGCAGCTGCCGAGTTTTTCGAGGCGGAATGGAACTATTTCGCCGGACTGCTCATCGACCAAGGGACCGATCCGGAGCGACATGTTGATACTACGGATATCCCAGGAGGTCTCGAAGAGATCCTTGGAGCTGAGCGATACCTCGAGTATCGCGCGAAAGTGATTGAAAAACGAACGTTGGAGCTACACGCCGAAAATGAACAAACGCTCAATGCACTTAGTGAGAGACTAGGGCTTGGTCCCATTGCGCGCGATAGAGCACTCCAGGCGCTTCAGCAGTGGTCAGAGCGAAAACTTCAATTTGAACAGCTCCTCGAGGAGCGTGAACAACTTGCCGCACTCGAGCTTTCATTCGCTGAGCTCGTGCGAGCAATGGAAAAAGTCGATGAGTATCGAGGTGAGCTATTAAATGACCACCTCAGCTCTGTGCTCTCGACGGAGCAACAAAAGTTATTTGCAAACTATCTCGCGATGGACGAGGCAACTCGTAACCCCTTATCGGTTGCCTCGCCCACTGCTACAGTTCCACCGCTTGGCGAAACCACTACTGTACTTTCAATTTCGCGGTAGTCCTTCGCTTCAATGCGCGGCGTGTGCCCCGTGGGTGCCACCATCCTTCAGCTCAGTAACAAGGAGCTTCACTACGCTTGGGCCGGTGTTCTCTGACCAGTGGGTTTCTGCCGGAATCCACACCACCTCTTTCTGTTTCAGTTGAATTTCCTGGCTACTCCCATCTGGTTTGAAGATCTTCAGTTTGCCAGCTTCGAGCACGGTGACAAAATGATCGGGATGTGAGTGCTCTCCGATTTTCTCGCCTGGCTTGAAGGTAACCTCCATCACCCGAATCCGATCGTTTTCGAACAGCAGTTTATACACGTTCGGTGCTACCTTGAGCGGGTCATTGGCGGCAGATGCAGTCGAGGTGAAGAGTAATCCAAATGCAACGAGTATCAGCGAAAGTAATGTTTTCATGGGCAATCCTCCTTAAGAGCGCGCTAAACTGAACGCTTGGGACTATAACGAAGTGGCGTGGGTGGGGCAAGAAACTTAGGTAGTGTCAGGTTCCAAGCGAAGAAGTACTTCGCCCTGGCGTACGGTCTTTCCCTCATGTCCGAAAACTTCTTTTACCCGCCCCTTGGTTACCGCTGTAAGAGAGTGCTCCATTTTCATCGACTCAATAATGACGAGCGATTCTCCGGCTGCGACTATCTGACCTGGTTTCACCCGGACAGTTACGACTCTCCCTGGGAGAGGTGAGATTACTACACTACTCGACTCCAAACCGACCTGTGTTTGCTCACCCCCCGCTCGGCGTTCGTCGACGATAAAAGTTTTTCCATGAACGATAATGAAGCTTTGGCCTGAACGGGTTTCGCGCAAGAGCGACAATTCATGTCGGCAGCCGTCAATTGCAAGCGAGAGAGTAAAAGGTTTCGACTCGCTTGGTTCAATACAAGCGACGTTCACCATCCGGCCATCGAGTTCAACCACCAGCTCTCGTGGGGATGACCTCGTTTGGTTCAGCTGAACGGATTGAACACTCGCGCTTAAGTCGATGTTTGCGCCGAGCGAATCACTCCGTACGGTAAAATGTCGTGTCACTCCAGAGAGTGAAAGACAGCCGGCGTGTTGATGGTTTGCAAGTCGAAAGAAACGGAGCGACTGAAAAGGGTCCTGGATGTCTGCACCTAGGCCTCGCGGAGCGCCGAACATTGCCCCGAGGAGAGCCACGTGGGCGAGTTCAGAGAAGTCCGCTGTTGTTACGAGCGCTTGATGGTGCTCGGCGAGAAGCGATGTCGTGACGTTTGCCGCAACAAAAGCCTCATGCTCAAGAATCGCAAGCAGGTAGGGAATATTGGTTTCAACTCCAAGGAGCAACGTGTCGCCGAGGGCGGAAGTAAGACGAGCTCGAGCGTCTTCACGGGTGCTCCCGAAGCAAGCAACTTTGGCGAGCATTGAATCGTACTGCGAATGGAGCTCAAGACCTCGGGTGAGGGTGTGATCTATTCTGGTTGTTGGCGATGTAGGAAGTGAGAGTTCGTGGATCCGACCTGAAGCCGGCGCAAAATTTCTTCCCGGGTGTTCGCCGTAAACTCGAGCTTCCATTGCGCTCCCCGTGATGGTTATCTCCTCTTGTCGAAGCGCTAAGCGTTCACCAGCAGCGACTCGAAGTTGCAATTCGACAAGGTCTTGTCCGGTGACAAGCTCAGTGATTGGATGCTCCACCTGTAGCCTGCAGTTTGCTTCGAGAAAGTAGAAGGGAGGTGCTCCAGCTCCTTTGCTCTTCTTCTCTTGAACTGGCACAAGGAACTCTATTGTCGTTGCATTTGAGAGCTTCGCTTGTCGAGCAACTCGTACAGCGGCGTCACAGATCTGATCGCGAAGAGTCGCGGTGAGATTTGGCGCCGGTGTTTCCTCAATTACCTTCTGCTGACGGCGTTGCATGGAACAATCGCGCTCGTAGCAATGGAGAACATTGCCGAAACTATCGCCAATCAACTGGACTTCAATGTGGCGTGCAGGCCGAATGACCCGCTCGAGAATCAAATGATCGTTTCCAAACGCAGCAGTTGCTTCACGTTTTGCGCTGGTGAGTGCGTGAGAAAGCTCGGTTCCATTCTCAACGAGGCGCATTCCGCGGCCACCACCCCCTGCACTTGCCTTGACCATCAGGGGAAATCCCAGCTCCATTGCTCGTCGGTTGAGTGAGTCGAGTTCTTGCTCATCGCCATCGTAGCCAGGGATCACCGGGACGCCGGCAGCCGACGCTACCTTGCGGGCGCGGTGCTTCTCTCCCAGCGCACGCATTGCGTCGCCCTCCGGCCCAACAAAAATTATCCCGGCGGCACGCACTGCATCAGCAAAGTCTGCATTTTCAGCGAGGAATCCGTAGCCAGGGTGGATTGCATCAACTGAGGCGCGGCGGGCAAGCTCGATGATTTGCTTGCCGTCCAAGTATGGGTCGAGCGGTCCGGTCCGCGAGAGGAGGTAGGCCTCTCTACCCGCTCGTGCGTGGGGGTACTCAGCATCGATCGGCGAGAAAACTGTAACGGGAATGATGCCCAACTTCTCACAGGTGCGAATAATTCGGAGAACGACTTCGCCGCGATTGGCGATGAGGAGTTTGCGTATCATCCCGACCGCTACATTCGAAATAGTCCAAACTGGCCCCGGACCTCGTCCGGCCTGAAGTACGTGCTCCCGAGAGCGAGAGCGAGCATCGCGCGCGTATCGAGTGGGTCAACGATGCCATCATCCCAGAGTCGTGCCGTTGCGTAATATGGATTTCCTTCGCGTTCGTACTTGTCAAGGATGCCCTGCTTAAACTGCTCAACCTCTCCCGACTTTTGCGATTTCTCTTCTGGTGAGTACTTTACATCGCTGAGCACATTAGCCGCCTGAGCTCCACCCATGACCGAGATTCGTGAGTTGGGCCAACTGAAGAGGAAACGTGGCTCATACGCCCTTCCACACATGCCGTAGTTTCCAGCACCGAAGGAACTGCCAATAATCAAAGTGAACTTTGGCACCCAAGAGGTGGACACCGCAGTGACCATCTTCGCTCCGTGCTTAGCAATGCCCTCGTGTTCATAAGTTTTCCCAACCATGAAGCCAACGATGTTCTGGAGGAACAGGAGCGGAATACCCCGTAAGTTACAAAGCTCGATGAAGTGCGTACCTTTGAGCGCAGACTCGCTGAAGAGAATACCGTCGTTAGCGAGAATGCCGACGGGGAAACCGCGAATCCGCGCGAAGCCACACTTGAGCGTGGTGCCATAGTTCGCCTTAAACTCATCAAAGCGAGAACCATCGACGAGTCGCGCAAGCACTTCCATCACGGGAAAAGTTTTCTTTAAATCGGTGCCAATAATTCCATAGATTTCCGCTGGATCGTAGAGCGGCTCTTCGACTGGCGCATCTGGAACGAGCCGAAAGTGGTCGGTCGAGTTTCCGAGGGAAGCCACTATATTTCTTGCAATCTCAAGCGCATGTTGCTCGGAATCTGCAAGGTGATCGGCAACTCCACTTACTTTACAATGAACCTCAGCCCCTCCGAGTTCTGCAGCGGTGATCTCCTCGCCGGTAGCAGCTTTCACGAGCGGTGGCCCGCCAAGGAAAATAGTTGCATTCTCCTTGGTCATGACCGTCTCGTCACTCATTGCTGGGACGTAGGCACCGCCGGCGGTACACGAACCAAGGACGACCGCAACCTGGGGAATGCGCTTACTACTCATCACCGCCTGGTTGTAGAAAATTCGGCCAAAGTGAAAACGGTCGGGGAAGACTTGGTCCTGTAACGGGAGGAAGGCACCGCCACTATCGACGAGATAAATGCAGGGGAGGTGATTCTCGAGTGCGATCTCCTGCGCTCGAATATGTTTCCGTACAGTGATTGGGAAATACGTGCCGCCTTTGATCGCGGGATTATTCGCAACGATCATGCATCTCCGCCCTCGAATATTGCTGATGCAGGTGATGAGCCCTGCGCCGGGTGGAACGCCGTCATAGAGGTCAAAACCCGCAAGGGACGCAAGCTCGAGAACTGGAGCTCCAGGATCGATGAGGAGTTCGAGTCGTTCTTCGGCGAGCAACTTGTTACGCTTCCGGGCGGTTTCAATTGCTTGGTCGTTCGCTGGCTTTGCGGCGAGCGCACGCACACGGCGGAGATTCGCGGAGAGCTCTTCGTAGGCGGAACTACGTTCACGGTAATCTGTCGCGGAGGTATTGAGTTGGGATCGGATGACAGACATCGGTGGAGTCTGGTTAGTGGAGCGGCGATTGAGTTTTCATAGTAACTCGAGTGTTCTAGCGAAGAATGGAGGAAGTGGCAATAACGCGTGAACTAGTAGTGTCAATCGGCGGTAGCGGAGTGGCTGAGGTCATTGAGGAGGGAGCGAAGTCTCTGCGGCCTCATTCTCGC
>FKKE01008999.1_pt1 | contig 20689 bp, 20 predicted proteins | sample 1106331 | NCBI WGS metagenome assembly FKKE01 (sample SAMEA3931202, study PRJEB13176) | freshwater metagenome | biome: Drinking water system; feature: drinking water; material: freshwater | place: China | collected 2013-02-06 | reverse complement strand
TCTTACCAAAAACATTTACACCACTAACACCCGAAATTGTTTGTAATCTTTCCTGCACCACATTCTCAGCATAGTCAGTAAGCTCAAGCAAGCCTTTACTTTGACTTTGTATTTGTAAAAAAACAATGGGGTCGGAATCGGAGTCGGCTTTACTTACAGTAGGAGGGGCATCAATATCCTGCGGCAATTGACCCAATGCCTGTGATACTTTATCTCTTACATCATTGGCTGCTCTTTCCAGGTCAACACCCAATTCAAACTCAACAGTGATATTGCTGCTGCCTGTTGAGCTGCTTGATGTTATATTTTTTACACCCGGTACACCATTCACCGCTTTTTCAAGTGGCTCGGTGATCTGTTGTTCAATAATATCTGAATTGGCTCCTACATAAGAAGTACGGACATTCACTACAGCCGGATCAATGGCTGGATACTCACGAACACCCAGGTATTTATATCCGATGCTTCCAAAAATGATAATAATAATGGAACAAACCATTGCAAGCACCGGCCGTCTTAAACTTAATTCTGAAAGATTCATATCGGGAGTGGTGAGTGGTGAGTTGTCAGTGATTACTTGCCAATCAATCCGCTCAATATTTTATAAGTTGAAATAATATGTTTTTCAAAGTTTGTTAATTGTTCTTTTCATTGCACCACTTTTTTCAGCTTTACTTCTGCATTTGGCCGTAAGAACAAAAGCCCCGTTGTTATTACCGTATCACCAATATTTATTCCTGTCAATACCTGGATCTTAGAACTATCTCTTACACCTGTTGTAATGGCAGAAGGCACTGATTTCCCATCTTTGTATACATACACCAGTTTTTGTCTTCCCTGTGGTTGCACAACGATCGTAGGTATCATTATGGCATTTTCATTTTTGCCTAATATGATCCTTACTTTAGCAAAAACACCGGGGATCAGTTCAGGATCATTATTTCTAACCAGGGCTCTTACTGCCAGGCTTCTTGTATTCTCATCCATCTGAACTTCTGCTGCCATAATATTTGCTAAAAATGTTTTTGCAGAGCCATCGATCGTAAAATTCACCGGTTGTCCATTCTTTAATTGTGAGCCATATTTTTCCGGGACATTGAACTGAAGTTTCAATTGATTTACCTGGCTGATGGTAGTAACAATTGTTGCCGGAGTAACATAAGCACCCTGGCTGATATTTTTTAAACCCAATTTTCCACTGAATGGCACCCTGATCTCCGTTTTACGGACAGCTTCTCTTACAATATCTATATCGGCTTTCAAATTGCTTACTTGTAACAAGCTAAGATCATATTCCTGCTGGCTGATGCCCTGTATCTTTAAAAGCTGTGATTGCCGATCTTCGGTTTGTTCGGCGATCTTTAATTGAACCTGGAGTTTGTTTAGCTGAGCCTGCAGATCACCATCATAAAGCTTGGCCAATAAAGCCCCTTTGCTTACAAATGAACCTTCACGAACATTAAGCTGCACAACACGGCCCGAAACCTCTGGATGTATTTCTGTTGATTCATTAGGAAGTATTGTGCCGGGTACTTCGATATCTGCACTAATGGGGGTTACATTGGCGATCATGGCATCTACCTGGATGGTTTGCTGCTGAGGACCAGCTCCCGTGGTTGTGGCTGCCGTTGATGTTTTCTTTTTTTCTCCGCATGAAATAAATACAAAGATCAATATGAAAATAATTGATAAGAAGCGGCTGAGTTTGTTCACGGTGTGTAGTTAAATTAAAACCTAAAAATAATACTTCTTGTATCCTGATTAGCAAAGGATTTGACGCTGCAAACTTATAAATCCTTTGGTAGTCAAAAAATTAATTATCTGGTGAGTATGAAAGGTCTGCCAGCATGATAAAAGGCATCAGGTTTTTGAAAACAAAGTATGTTTCACTTTGTTGGATTTATGAAGCAGGTCCTGCTTTTCTTTGCTCATGATTGTTACATGGCCCATTTTACGTCCCGGCCTGGTTTGTTTTTTACCATAGATATGAACAAAAGCGTTTTCAATTTTCATTACTTCTTCAAGCCCCTCATACTTTACATCTCCATTGCAACCTTCTGCTCCAATGATATTGACCATGATCGAAGGAAGAATCGCATCTGTATTTCCCAAAGGATAACCCAGCATTAGTCGCCAAAGCATATCGAACTGACTGCTGTAATGTGCTTCAATGGTATGATGCCCGCTGTTGTGTACCCGTGGTGCTGTTTCATTCACAAATACATCGCCTTTTTTATCTACAAACATTTCAACTGCAAAAATGCCGGGGGACCTGAAATTGCGGACAACTGTTAATGCGATAGCTTCAACTTTATAAATGGTTTGTGTGCTTAGATCTGCGGGGCAAAGCTGATAATCGAGTAAATTAAGATCAGGATCAAATAACATTTCAACAGGCGGATAAAGAGCTGTTTCTCCTTTTTCATTGATAGCAACCATTTGGGCTATTTCTTTATCGATCGGGATAAGTTTTTCCAAAACACTGGGGGTATTAAAAGCCTTGCTAAGATCTTCTTTACTTTTTAAAATTTGAACACCACGGCCATCATAACCTCCTTCACCGAGTTTATGAACTGCCGGCAAAAAACTTATATGATCTTCCAGCTCTTTAAGATTGTTGGTTATTACAAATTCTGCCGTTGGAATTGAATATTGCTGGTAATACTGCTTCTGAAGGATCTTATTCTTGATGATCTTAAGCACGGATGGTTGCGGATAAACTTTTACTCCTTCCTTTTCCAGCTTTTCCAATGCATCAACATTCACATTTTCAATTTCTATAGTAATAGCATGTAAATTCTTCCCGAAGTTATATACGGCATCAAAATCTTTTATATCTCCTTTGATAAAATGATGGCAAAGGTGAGCTGCAGGACATTCTTCGTCATTTTCCATCACAAAAGTTTCGACAGGATAATTGGCTGCCGCCTGCAAGAGCATTCTACCGAGTTGACCGCCGCCCAGGATGCCGATTTTTTGCATGGCGCAAAGATAGGGGCTGGGGTTTAGGCTAAGATTAAAGGTTGAGGAAGGGAGACAAAATATTTCTAATTTTGTTTCATGCTTCCCGACTATCCGCACAAATTATTTGCAGATAAACGCAATCACTTCGAACTGCTGATGGAGACACTGGCCATGCAAGCCGACTTAGCTCAATAGACTTGTTGTTGTACAAGTGTGCGACGCAAGGGACGATGAATGTAATTACAATTGATGACAACAAAATTTACTTATGCCTACAACAACAGCTACAGATAAAAAGCAAAATATCGTGACAGATTTTCTTCCCTTGCAGGGAACTGATTATGTTGAGTTCTATGTTGGCAATGCAAAACAAGCAGCGCATTATTATATGAGTGCATTCGGTTTCCAGGCATTGGCCTATGCCGGCCCGGAAACAGGAATGAAAGACAGGGCCAGCTATGCAGTTCGGCAAAATAAACTGACCCTTTTGCTTACTACTCCTCTGAAGCCAGGAAATGAAATGGCAGATCATGTTTATAAACATGGTGATGGGGTAAAAGCCCTGGCGCTTCGTGTAGATGATGCAACAAATGCATGGGAAGAAACAACAAAACGAGGAGCAAGATCCTATATGCAGCCCATACGAATGAAAGATAATGCCGGGGAATTGGTGATGAGCGGAATTCATACTTATGGTGATACGGTGCATTTGTTCATTGAAAGAAAAAATTACCAGGGTGTTTTTATGCCCGGTTATCGTGAATGGAGCAATGAATACTTTAAGCCTGCTGAAACAGGTTTGTTGTATGTTGACCATTGTGTTGGCAATGTAGGATGGAACCAGATGAATCCATGGGTAAAATTTTATGAAGAAGTGATGGGCTTTAGAAATATTCTTTCCTTTGATGATAAAGACATTTCAACAGAATACTCTGCGCTGATGAGTAAAGTGATGAGCAATGGCAATGGATTTGTAAAATTCCCGATCAACGAACCGGCAGAAGGAAAAAAGAAAAGCCAGGTAGAAGAGTATCTTGAGTTTTATAATGGCGAAGGTGTACAGCATGTGGCCATGGCCACAAATGATATAGTGCATACAGTAACCGAATTACGGAACCGGGGGGTTGAATTTTTAAGAGTGCCAACAACATACTATGATGATCTGCTTGACAGGGTGGGAAAAATTGATGAGGATATTGAACCTTTAAAAGAACTGGGTATTTTAGTTGACCGGGATGATGAGGGATATTTACTCCAGTTATTTACTAAACCAGTAGAGGATCGGCCAACACTTTTTTTCGAGATCATACAGCGTAAAGGAGCCAAAAGTTTTGGGAAGGGAAATTTTAAAGCATTGTTTGAAGCAATTGAAAGAGAACAAGGTGAGAGAGGGAATCTTTAGTCAGTCGGAAATCAGGAGTTCGGAGTTAGTAGTTATGAGTCATAAAGGTGAAATAAATCATATATGGCAAATGTTTGGAGTTTGAAAGACATTGAGTGATTTAACAATTTGACCAATATGACATTTATGACCCGTATGACTTTTTTGACTATTAATCTTATTTTTACATAATCTTATACACAATCCGGTAATAAACAATTGATATCAACGTTTTTTTAATTCAATGAAACCGTCGATGAAAAACTTTTGCACTTGTCTGGTGGCATGCCTTATGGCAGGTTTACTATCTGCACAAAATGGTTCGGGTGTAAGCTCAGTTTCCTCCATGGCTTTTATTGATTTCCAAAAAACATTGCCGCGTCCTTCTGAAGCGATGAGTAAAAACGAAGCAGCGCTAAAAAAACAGTTTGAAGAAAAGAAACTGGTGTGGCCTGCGAAATATGTTTATATCCGTTCTTTCAAATATGACAGCCAATTGGAAGTTTGGGTGAAGAATGAAAGAAAAGATCCTTATAAGCTTTTTAAAACGTATAAAGTATGTGCATTGGCAGGTACACTGGGTCCCAAAAGAATGGAGGGTGACTATCAGGTACCGGAAGGCTTTTATTATATCAATGAATTCAATGCAAGAAGCCAGTATCATTTATCTCTGGGTTTGAATTATCCTAATATCTCTGACAGGATATTAAGTGATATCAATAGCCCGGGTGGTTCGATTTATATTCACGGAAGTTGTGTAACGGTTGGATGCATTCCTCTTACAGACCCTTTGATAGAAGAAGTGTATATTATTACTGCACATGCAAAGAACCAGGGCCAGGATTTTATACCGGTTCATATTTTCCCGGTAAGATTTAATGTAAAGCGAAGTGTTGATTACCTGGAACGGCTGACAAAAGATGATGAACAGCTGAAAGAATTCTCTTCGGGTCTTGAAGATGCATTCAATTATTTTGAAAAGAATAAACAGGTACCGGTAGTAGCTGTATCCGATAAAGGTCAGTATCATATAAATGATGCCCCGGATAAAAAATGGATGCTGGCAGCCGAGAAACCCTTACCAAAGAAAAAGAAAAGTGATGTTCAGCATAGAACACGACCGATCACTGACCTGGCAGGTTCAGTTCATCAATGGCCAAAATACCCGGGTGGCGGTGATGCATTATTGAAATATTTGGAGAAGCTGGGTAAGGAAGTGAGAGATCATTTGCCAAAGAATTTAAGAAAGGCATACGTACAACTTGAGTTTATAGTGGATAAAGATGGCGTACCTGTGAATTTTAAAGTAATAAGAGGCGGAGTTGATGATGATTTTAATGAGGCGTTGATATCAAAAATAGAAGCTACCATGGCTACATGGGAACCAGCATTACTGAATGATAAACCTGTAGCAAAAAAAATGGTTCAGACTGTAACTATAGAGATCCCTGAGCCAATGGAAATGTAATTTTTTGTGAAAGCATATTTTATAAGCGGATTAGGTGCCGATAAGCTGGCATTTAGAAAAATTAAACTTCCTCCCGGTTACGAACCTGTTTACCTCGATTGGATCACTCCTGAAAAAAACGAAACACTCACAGCGTATGCTTGTCGTTTTTCATCATTGATAAATGATGATGTATTTGTTTTGATAGGACTTTCCTTTGGTGGCATGCTGGCTACGGAAGTGGCAAAGCTCAGGCATCCCGTAAAAACGATCATTATTTCAAGTCTTGCCTGTTCAAATGAATTGCCATGGTATTTCAGAGGGGCCGGAAAACTGGGTTTGCATAAAGCAGTTCCGGTAAAAATTTTAAAAGCAGGAACGATGGTCAGGAATATTATGGGAGCAAGAACAAAAGAAGATAAAGCCATCATTAGCAACTATGCAAAGTATGCTGATCCGAATTTAATTCGCTGGTCATTGAATGCAATTATAAATTGGAAACAATCAGAAAGAATACCGGGATTAGTACAGGTGCATGGTTCAAATGATCATATGCTCCCGATCCGGTATACGCATCCTGATTATATAATAAAAAATGGCGGGCACCTGATGATATTTAATAAAGCAGAGGAAGTGAATAGAGTTTTGGGAACTGTACTATCGAATTAAGCGAAATAGAATAATTTCATTTTTCGTTGCAGGTCTTTTTTTTGGAGAGGGGTTCCAAATGGTGTCTGTTTTTGACCGGTATCCGAATGCTGATCCTGCTAATATGTTAGCATATATCTTTTTAGTTTGCACTTATTTCGGATCGATCTTTACATTTCTTTTTTTGCAAGGCAACAGCATTATCAGATCCTTTTATTATACTGCGCAGCTTGTCCCGGTTTTGGTAAACTTTTTAAAATAAACTCCCGAAGATCATTGGTACTGGTTTCAAGATCAGGTTTTCTTAAATACATCATGTGACCGCTTCGGTAACCTTTAAAACTTATACGATCTTTCATTTTACCCGCCGGATCCAGCTGCCACATATTGTATTTAGCATTGAAATAATCACAGGCACCATCATAATATCCGCTTTGCACCATCACATGCATAAATGGATTTTCGGCCATTGCCAGCCGAAGATTCTCGCCGGTGCGGTCATTCGTACGATCCCAGGGCGATACCGGGCCAAACATATAATACTTAAGATCGGTTTTATAATTCAAATGATCTCTGAGATAATGATTCATGGCAGGAGAAAAAGAATGGTTCCAGGAGATCAGTTCAGCGTTATAATCAACCGTATCCCCGGCATCCTGTTTGTCAATTCCAAGATAGCGGCTGTCCAATCTTCCCACACTATATCCTTTATCTCGCAGTAATTCTTTCCAGAAAAACTGAGCAGGTATAAATAAGTTTCGTTGCAATATCACTTTTTCTTTTATACCGGAATAACGGCTCATTTTTGCAGCAATCGTTTTCCGTTTATCATCTTCTAATGATCCGCCCCTGGTTAAGGCAGGTATCAGTTCATTGATGGTGAACTCTTCCACTTCCGGTAACACATCGTTCAAGTCTTTGTTTTGAAGATCAGGAGGAAGCATTTTATGGTACCAGGCCGTAGCTGCATAATATGGTAAACGTGAAGCCATATCAACGGGGCCGGTTCTTTCAATCCCTAATATTGTCGGCGACACAAGAACGACTCCATTTAAAAACATCCATTGACGATTTTGTAATTCTAAAGCAAGACCTGATACACGGTTGGTGCCATAACTTTCTCCGATCAAGTATTTCGGCGATGTCCAGCGGCTATAGCGGCTAACAAAAGTGCTTAACCACTCGGCCAGGTATTTTATATCGGCATTAACACCAAAAAACTTTGAAGGCGGAGCATTACCGGTAATTCTTGAATACCCCGTATTCACAGGATCTACATACACAATGTCTGCCATATCAATAAGGCTGTAGGGATTTTCTTTTACACCATATGGCTGTATAGGGTAACCTTCATCATCAATGTTCACCAACCGGGGTCCGGTATATCCCATTTCCATCCAAACTGAAGAGGTACCGGGACCGCCATTAAAAGAAATGATCAAGGGCCTCATGCTGCGGTCTTTCACATCTGTCCGTTCATAATAGGTAAAGAATACTCCTGCTACAACTTTACCTGAATCACCATAAACAGGCAATGTACCCGCTATAGCCTTGTAAGGAATTTTTACACCTTTTACCGTAACAGAATGTTCAGTGGTTACTGTTTGATCGGGATTTAATATTTGTCCTGTTTGTGCAGTTGAATAATAAACGATAAATAAAATGAATACGATGACAGCATAAGTTTTTCTCATGACCGTGAAGTTTGGATATTGAAGATAGGAAATGATGGTAATATGAGTATTGCACCCGGCTTTGCATTGAATCTTCGTCTTTGCACGAAAAACCGATGCATCTGGTGTTTTCGACAGGAAGAAAAAAACCCGTATCCCAGGCAAGCGTATCTTTTTGTAATGTTAGTCCCTCGGTCTGTTCACTTCTACTACAATTACTTTCAAAGTTGAGTTTCCTATATTTTTTGCTGAATGCGTCGCTGCTGGAAGTACTACGGCCATATCTTTTTTAAATTCGATATTTTGTTTACTTCCATCTTCTGCTGTTAACTCAACAGTACTTCCTTCCAATACGTATAGCGCAAAATCAGGATGGGCATGCATAATGGAAGAATCACCGGGCTTGTAGGTGCCCTGTAGAACTCTTACGTTCAAGGTGTCTGCCAAATGCCTGTAAAGGTTCGGCGATATTCTGGTTACGCTTCGGCTTGTATCAAACGGAACGTGCCTGCTGGTTGCCGTTGTGTGTTTTGATTCTGTACCCGCGGCTTTCGAATCATTTGCAGCATCCGGATTATTACAGCCTGCAAGAAGAACAACAACAAATGACATAAACCGGAGCATGACGATGATTTTGGAGTTCATAAAGATGGTTTTAGTGTGTGAGGCCCAAAAGGGCAATATGTAAGAGTGATCATTGCAACAAAGACTGTACCGTATCCCGTGTTCTTTGCTGCAATAGCATTTTTTTCCCTGTAGTTAGTTTTTCATACACGTCTTTACTGTAATGCCGGACAGTTAAAAGGGTGAGCCCTTTTGTGACATTAACATCAAAAAAATCAGAAGCAGCTATTGCCAGCTTTTCAATCTTATCGGGCCTGTCATCAAAAACACAGATCATACTGATGGCAGCATTTTGCGTAAGGTTGGGTTTTATTTTCAGTTTTTCAAAAAGTTGAAAAAGATCAGCGATCGGTTTTTCTTCAATAAAAGAAAAATCTTTTGAGCTAAGCTCTATCATTGCCTGTTTTTCTTTTATTACAATTATCGGCGGCAGATCTTTCAACAATTTATTGTGAATAACAGTTCCGGGCAATTGAGGATCCAGGAAACACTTTACAAAAAGAGGAATTCCTTTATTCTGCAGTGGCTTTATCGTTTTAGGATGAATCACCTGTGCTCCATAATAAGCCATTTCGATCACTTCATTATAATTCAACTCATGGATCTCAACTGCATCTGGAAATTGCCGTGGGTCTGCATTCATTACACTGGGTACATCTTTCCAGATGGTTTGGCTATCGGCATCTAATAGGTTTGCAAAAACTGCGGCCGTGTAATCACTCCCTTCCCTGCCAAGCGTTGTACTTTCGTTTTCATCTGTAGCGCCAATAAAACCTTGTGTCAATACAATATGATAATCATGAAACAAGGGTGCTATTGCATTTTGAACTTTTGTATTGGTAAATTCCCAGTCAATAGCTGCATCCCGAAAATTATCATCTGTTCTGAAAATATCTCTTACATCCAGCCATTTATTATTAATACCTGTTTCATTTAAATAATGACTGACTATTGTTGTAGATAACAATTCACCGATACAAACAACCTGGTCATAATAATAATCATAATCTCTTACAGGTTTATCATGCAACAGCCATTCTGCTTCGGTAAAAAAATTATCCAGTTGGGTCTCGCAGGCAAGGGCATTTGCAACAAGCAAGTACTTTGCTGTATTTAAATGTTGCTGCTTTACTTGTTGAAATAATTGCAGTGCTTCCTCTTTTTTCCCCTCATAAAATGCATCAACGACTTTTTCAAGGGCATTGGTGGTTTTCCCCATGGCAGAAATTACGACCAGAATTTTTTTATCGGGATATAGCTTGAGAATGTCGCCAACGTTCTTTACTCTTTCTATACTATTAACGGATGCACCTCCAAACTTAAAAACCTCCATGCCCTTTAAGATTTTGAGTTGCAAAAATACATGATGTGCCGTTAGACGTCAAACGTGAAAAGTGATAAATGCGAAGCTTTCATTTGACGATTGAGTTTTCACGTTTCACAAGTAGAATATCTTATTTTTGTCGGTCTCAACATTTCATATGAACATCAATCGCCAGGTTCTAACATTAGATGAATTCACAATACAGCAATATAGAAATTACCCGGGAGCTACGGGTGAGCTGAGTAACCTTTTACGAGATATTGGTCTTGCTGCAAAAAGAGTGAATGTAGAAGTAAATAAAGCAGGGCTTGTTGATATACTTGGTGATGCCGGGTCTGTAAATGTGCAGGGGGAAGAAGTAAAGAAACTTGATGTATATGCCAATGATCAGTTTACCGGGGTTTTAAAGCATGGTATCAGTTGTGCCGGCATAGCCAGTGAAGAACTTGATGATATTATTGTTTTTGATGATGAAGTAAGCAATGATTCAAAATATGTGTGCATGTATGATCCGCTTGATGGCAGTGCCAATATTGATGTGAATGTTTCAATCGGAACCATCTTTGCTGTATTTCGTCGTGTAACGCCAAAAGGGTCTCCTTGCGGACTTGAAGATTTTTTACAGAAAGGGATCAATATGGTAGCGGCAGGTTATGTTATCTATGGTTCAAGCACAATGCTGGTATATGCCACAAGAAGAGGGGTGAATGGTTTTACACTGGACCCTTCTATCGGTGAATTCACATTAAGCCATCCAGATATTAAATGTCCGGAGACCGGAAAAATATATTCGGTGAATCATGGAAATTTTTTCCAGTATGATGCTGGTGTTAAAAAATATATTGATCGTTGCCAGAAGAGAACCAAAGCTGATGGTGGACCCTATACGCAACGGTATATCGGCAGTATGGTAGCCGATGTGCATCGTAATTTAATAAAGGGGGGAATTTTTATGTATCCCGGTACAACAGATAAACCAAAAGGGAAATTGAGATTGCTTTATGAATGTAATCCTTTTGCTTTTATTGTGGAAGTGGCCGGTGGAAAAGCAACTAATGGAAAAGAAAGGATACTGGATGTGCAGCCCACAGATCTGCATCAACGTACTCCGCTGTTTATTGGAAGCAAATTGATGATGGAAGAATTGGAAACCATGATTTAAAATGATCGTTGGAGAAATATACAAATGCCAATTGAGATAATAGGGTATAGTGAAAAGTATCAACCCGATTTTAAACGATTAAATCTTGACTACCTGGATAAGTATGAGCTTACCGAAAGTCATGATTTAGAAATTCTGGACAACCCAAAAGAAATCATTCTTGATAAGGGTGGATTTATCTGGTTGGCCCGGGTGGGTGAAGAAATTGTCGGAACGGTAGGCATCCTGCCGGAAGGTGAGGGTATTTTTGAATTGATAAAAATGGTTGTTGCTGAAAACTGGCGGGGTAAGGGGATCAGTAAATTATTAATAGAAACCTGTTTGCATAAAATAAAAGAGCTTGGTGGAGAGAGGATAATTCTTTTTTCTAATCATCAACTAACAACTGCTTTGAAGCTGTATGAAAAATATGGTTTTAAAAATGTAGAAGTAAAGGATTCACCATTTGTTACGGCAGATGTAAAAATGGAATTGGTTTTTTAAAAACATTTTATATGGCAAAATTAAATTCTATCGGCTTAAATGAACAGCAAAGTAAACAACTGGCTTCATTGTTAAATGAATTCTTATCAAATTACCAGGTGTTTTATATGAATGCGAGAGGTTATCATTGGAATATCAAAGGTGATAAATTCTTTGAGTTGCATCTTAAGTTTGAAGAACTGTATAATGATAGCCTTTTAAAGATTGACGAGATAGCTGAACGTATTTTGACACTTGGTTTTACACCGGTACATACATTTTCAGACTATGTACAGCAGTCGGCTATTAAAGAAGTAAGAAATGTAAAGGACGGGAGAAAAGCAGTGTCAAATATTTTAGATGGTATTAAAATATTGTTGCTGACAGAAAGAAAGATACTCGATCTTTCATCACAAGCCGGAGATGAGGGAACGAATGCATTGATGAGTGATTATATCCGGCAACAGGAGAAAATGGTTTGGATGTATTCTTCATATCTAAATAAATAATAGTGGCGGAAACGATAATAAAAGTAAAAGACCTGGTAAAAAAGTACGGCGATTTTATTGCAGTAAAAGGAATAAGTTTTGAAGTAAAGGAAGGTGAAATATTTGGTTTACTTGGTCCCAATGGAGCCGGCAAATCAACAACATTGGAGATCATTGAAACATTAAGAGCAAAAACCAGCGGCGAAGTGTGGGTAAGTGGTTTTGATCTTGATAAACAACCGGACGAAATAAAAAAGATCATTGGTGTGCAATTGCAAACCAGCGGGTATTATCCTAATTTGAACCTGGTCGAGCTGCTCAACTTATTCAATGGACTTTACAATCGTGATGCCGATCCGGGTGCTTTGCTTGAAATGGTAAATTTGAAAGATAAGGCCAGGGCAAAGGTCAAGGAGTTAAGCGGCGGACAAAAGCAAAGATTTTCTATTGCCACCACTCTTATCAATGATCCTAAAATTGTTTTTTTGGATGAACCAACCACGGGTCTTGATCCGCAGGCACGAAGAAATCTTTGGGAGCTGGTAAAAAATATCAGGAATAAAGGAACCACTGTTATCATTACAACACACTATATGGATGAGGCCGAAGTACTTTGTGATCGTGTAGCCATTATTGATGCCGGTAAGATCATCGCAATGGAAACACCGGATCATTTGATAGATGACCTTGTTACATCCGGGTTTGAAAGAAAAAAAGAAGTAAAGAAGGCGAATTTGGAAGATGTGTTTATCAATTTGACGGGGCATTCGCTTCGGGAAGAATAATGTGCTGATGTGCAAATGTGCTAATTTGCTAATGAAATAAAATGTTTATGAGTACAGTTGTTGAAAAGAATTTAAGTTACCCAATTGGCCAGTATGAGCCGAAACCATTTTCTATTGATCAGAAAGTAGCCTGGATGGCGGATATAAAGTTTTTGCCTGTTCAATTAGAAGCTGCCATATTGAACCTTGATGAAAAGCAATTGCATACCCCTTATCGTGATGGCGGATGGACAGTGCAGCAGGTGGTGCATCATGTTGCCGATAGCCACATGAATGCTTATATACGTTTTAAACTGGGATTGACAGAAGATAACCCAACGATAAAGCCATATAATGAAAAACGATGGGCTGAATTCAGTGATGTTCAAAAACTGCCCATCAATATTTCATTGACGCTGTTGCATGCACTTCATCTTCGCTGGCATGAAGCATTGAAATATGTTACCGATGATCAATGGAATAACCACACTGTTTTTCATCCTGAGCATAAAAAAACAATGCGGCTTTGGTTCCTGCTGGGTTTATATTCCTGGCATGGAAGACATCATGTGGCGCATATCACTTCGCTTAGAGAAAGAATGAAATGGTGAGAATTCATTAATTAACAATTATAAATTCAGAATTAATTGAAGTGGAAAACTATCTCTGCCGAATATCTTTTTGATGACGTCAGTTTGTGGTTCAAAGTACGCAAAGAGGTTTGTGAAACTCCTGATGGAAAGATCATCGATCCATATTACGTTTATGAATTTCCGGAATGGGTAACTGCATTTGCATTAACAGAAGAGAATAAAGTGATCATGGTAAAACAGTACCGGCATCCCATAGCCGATATTTCAATTGAACTTCCGGGAGGTTGTATTGATGATACGGATAAAGATCATCAAACAGCTATTGCCAGGGAGTTGCTGGAAGAAACCGGGTATGAATTTTCATCCTATGAATCGCTGGGAAAGATCTCTGCTAATCCTTCTACCAATACTAACTGGATGCACATGTTCCTGGCAAAAGGGGGGAAGAAAGTGAGTGAGCAAAAATTGGATCATAACGAAGAGATCATAGTTGAATTATATAGCCTTGATGAAGTAAAACAACTTGTACGTGAAAATAAAATTGTACAGGCTATGCATGTTACTACCATATTATATGCATTGGAAAAAACCGGGGAGTTGTCTTATTGATTTTGACTAACGGAACCTGGCTGCTTGTTTTTCTTTTCTTCGATCACTTTAATAAAAACTTCTATACATTTCCTATGCGCATCAAAGTCTGTTTTTGCATTTGAATCGTAGGCGGAAAGTAATTTTTTTACTCCTTCTACCAATAATTCATACAAGGTCACTATCGGCAATGATTTATAAGTTTCACTTCGCATAAAATAAGTTTGATGATTTAAATAAAACAAAAAAAGTGAAAAGAGAGACAAATTGCCGTTCCTATTTATCGGCAGGGTTGATTGAAACCCAGAACAAGATTTGAGAATAGGAAGTTAAACTAATAAAGTTGTGTTACAAAAATTAGTTATAGCATTCCTGCAGTTGAAAAGACTTAAAAAGGGTAAATAGTATTGAATGGAGCGTACTCTGCCTGTATCCTGAGTGCAATAAATAAGCCTGTTTCGTGAAACTGTTTTAATTGTTTATATGTTTAGATTTACTTCGCCAACCAAAAACACACTGCCACACACCAGCACCAGGTCATCTGCATGCCCTTTAGCCAATGCTGTTTTGATTGCCGTATTTACATCAGGATAAACATCCCCATCCAGGTTTTGATCTATTGCTTTTGATCGTAAAACTTCCGCAGGCAATGCACGGGGAATTTGTGCTTGTGTAAAATAGTAATGAGCAGAGTGGGGAAGAAGGGAAAGTACTTTTTCAACTTCTTTATCTTTTACTAAACCAATAATGATATGCAACTGGTGAAATGAAGTTAGTTCAAGCTGTTGTATGATCTGTTTTATTCCATCCTCATTATGCCCAACATCCAAAACAATTGTTGGATGCTCATGAATGATTTCCCAGCGTCCATGCAAGCCGGTAAGTTTTTTTGTTTTTTGTAATCCATTCCGGATGGTGGTTTCATCAATAGCATAACCCAATTGTTTTAAAACTGAGCAGGCTTCCAGTACTGTCAACAGATTTTTACTTTGATAAATACCCGGCAGGTCAAGCCGGTATCTTTTATGATCAGTTCTTCCTTTTTCTTCTACTTCAACAATGAGTTCATGTTCTTTCCATTCCCATGAATTCACATTTCGGTTTTGCTTGGCATAATGAATAGCAGCTTTTTTTTCTTCAGCAATTTTTTCAAATACAGGTTTTGTTACGGGCAAAGTTTCGCCAATTACAACCGGTATAGATTGTTTAATGATGCCGGCTTTTTCAAAAGCGATCTTTTCCAGCGTATCACCCAGTATGTTCATATGATCCCAGCCGATGTTGGTGATAACAGAAAGTTCAGGAATTATGATATTAGTGCTGTCAAATCTTCCTCCCAATCCCACTTCAATAACGGCTATATCTACTTGTTCAGTAGTAAAATATTCAAATGCCATTGCTACTGTTATCTCAAAAAAGCTTGGCTCAATTTCTTCGATAAGGGGTTTCATTTTCTGTGTGAATTCAATTACAAATTCTTCACTCACCTCTTTGCCATTTATTTTTATTCTTTCCCTGAAATCTTTTAAATGAGGCGAAGTATAGAGTCCAACTTTATAACCCGCAGTTTGCAAAATAGCAGCCAGCATATGGCTTATGGAGCCTTTTCCATTAGTACCGGCAACATGTATGCTTTTAAATTTTTTATGAGGATCGCCAAGATGTTTGCAAAGTGTAATGGTATTTGTAAGGTCTTTTTTAAAAGCAGCGGCACCAATGCGGCTGAACATTGGCAAGCGGGAAAATAAATATTCAAGAGTTTGATGATAATTCATTCGTACATTATAATAGTATAAAGACAAGGCAAGCCTTGTTTCTACAATAATAGAATTTTTATCGATGTATTTTTGAAGGAAAATAAAAATGCCATCCTGTTTTATAAGATGGCATTGAACAATTAACCTGAAAGCTCTTACCCGCCCGTGCGGATATTAAACTCGTATACCACTACAGATTCTTCACCGGTTTTATTAAAACGGTTTCTTCTCAACCAGTCTCTAATAATATCTTTTGCCTGTCCATCACTCATCAAAGAACCTCTTACTGTTCTTACTAATGTACCCACACCATCAGCAGATACTTTGATCTCGGCTTCTACTTTACCAGAAATATTTTCACCCGCATCTAATTTGCCGGAAGTAACTATTGTTCTGCTTCCACTGATCCTTCTTGGTCCTGTACCTGTACCCACTCCGGGGCCGGTGCCACCACCTGAACCACCACCACTTCCCCCGCCATAACCAGGGCCTGTTCCTACGCCATTACCATTTCCTTTTCCACCGGCTATATCATATTTATCTGCTGTACCACCACCGCTTCCATTACCAGAAAGTGTTTTTCCCGCAACAGCTTTTGGAACTTTTGGTGCTGGAGTTTCTACTATTGGTTTTGGATTGGTTTTTACCACCGATGTATTTGGATTTACTTTGGTGGCCTCCGGTTTGGGATTGGAAGGCTTATTTACTTTTGGAGCTACAATATCATTATCATTTGTTTCAAAATCTTTTGAATCATCCGGCTCTCCCGGAGGAATAGAGGGTTTTGCAATACCTTTTGGACCATTGGCTTTTACTGTATTACCGCCACCACCGCCCCCGCCATATTGCTTTGCGGGCAACAGGTCTTCAAGATCTACTTCTACATACAGCTGCGGAGGTTGCACTTCAATTTTTGGTAAAGGAAATTTGATAAGTATAAAAGTAAACAACATGGCTAGTGCAATTCCACCCGTGATTAAAGCAGCTCGCCTGTTTTTTTCTTTTTCAAAACTTTGCATCATAGCGGTATAGTAATTCATACAAAAGTAGACCGGTGTGGGTTAGTGTTCTAGTCATTCTTGTTCACACCTGTTGATTAAACGATGCAAAGCCTGTGCAACTTGCACAAGGGCTAACTTATTAATTGTTAATTTTTTGTTTATCCACAATATGTTCTTAAAGAAAAAGAGAAATATGTATGAACCATACTTTAGTGCCACAATAAATTTTCTGTTGCGGGGTGCCGAAGGGATTTGTAGTGCAGGGATTTTATTCAGCCAATTCTTTTATAAAGCCAAAAGGGAAGGAGCCTCATCAGTTTGGCTACGATCCACCAGCGCCTGCTTACATACACTTTTCTTTTCTTTTTTTCTATTGCATTGATCATTTGCCTGGCCGCTTTCTCAACTCCAACTATCCAAAACAACTTATTTCCTTTTGCCATTTTAGTATCCACAAAACCGGGCTCAATACAAGTAACACTTATATCTTTTTTCATTCGGTAAGCTTTGATAGCCAGGCCTTCAAAGTAATTACTTTGAAAAGATTTTGAAGCACTGTATGCTGGTGCCCAACTATTACCACGATTAGCAGCAACTGAAGAAATGACCGCCATTCTTCCATGACCTTGTTTTATAAAATAATTAAAGCCCCGGTTGGCGATCTCTATAAAGCCAATCACATTTGTTTCAACCATTATTTTATCAAGATGCCAGTCAAGTTCTTTACTTGGCTCACCAATACCGGAACTATAAATAAGGATATCAAGTCCATTTAATTTTTTTATCAAAGTCTCCAGTTTTGAAATATTTTCATAGCCGGTCACATCAAAAGATTCCGTTTCTATATTGTTGGGGTAGGCATTTTTAATTTCATTAAGTAAATCCGTTCTTCTGCCGGTAATGCCCACAATATTTCCCCGGGCTGCATACATTTCGGCCATTTTTCTTCCAATGCCGGATGTTGCCCCGATAATGATTATTTTCTTATTCATACTGCCATCAAAAATCCTTAAAATATTTTCAATCCTGTTTCTTTTTGTATCTTTAAAAAAAGCACTGTTATGAGAAAGTCACCTCTTTTCTCTACTGTGCTCACTTTATTCCTGCTTGTACCCGCATCAATAACCTGGGCGCAAACTATTTCCTCCCAAAAAGGTTTAACCACTGCAATTTTTTCAACACCACATGGTAAAATAAAAGTTTACCTGCCTGATGATATAAGGCCCGGGGATGTTATTTCCGGCACAGTGGTTATTGAACCTATCGGGAAAAATACTGAACAAAAGGCTAAGCACATTGCTGCTTTAAAAAAGTATGATCTTTCTATCGATGGCAATAAACTCGCTGTATCGGAAAAGTATGAACCATTCCAGTGGCTGGTACCTGTTGACCGGAAACAATCAGCTCCGCTTGAACTGTTACAAATACCGGTTATAAACAAATCACAACTTCCCGTTTTTTTTAATACGCAGGGCACAAACCGCCCTGCAACATGCCAGTCACCCACATTTGCTATAGCCGGCCGGCCGCTTGTTGTCAATGGTCCTTTTGATGGCGATGCAAGTAATACACGTTGTCAATTGGATAAGGATTTGTTGCGATCATTAGCAGAATCTCCACGCAAATCCATTTTTGAATATACGGGTAATGAAACCGGGATAAAGAATTTAACAGTTACTGATAATACCAACGATCCCGGAAAAAAATGCGAAGCACAAATCCCATGTATCAGGTTAGATGTATCGGCAGGGAAATTAAAGTTGATGAAAGGAGAAAAAACGTATATAGATGTGAGGGTTACCGGGCTTGAAGCTGTAAAAGATACCGCAACACTTTTTTTAAACAATAGGACATATGATGTAGTCAGTCTGCTACCGGCAAACCATATTGTGATTTCTTTTCCACCAGGTTCAGCTGATGTTTTTTCCCGCAGATTTGATATACAAAGTAAAAAAGCCGGAGGTTTTGAAGTGGATGTGGATCTTAATGTGCCATCGGAAACAAGTGGGAATGTTTTTTTTCAATTTGATCTCAGGGATCTTAAAAATGAAAGCGGGTATCCCGGTTCTTATGGGTATGAAGGCGATAAGCCATGTAACCCGGAGGGGGCGACTATAAAAGTAAGATGGCATAAGACTTTTCCTTGTGAAATCGATGCCCGTAAAGTTTTGCCCTGCGGACATTCAAAAGAAGGAAACGATGTATATGAAAAGATCAAGGAACTATTGGAGGAACTTGAATTGGATAAAGCAACTGACATTGGTGAAAAAATGGCAAAAGCATTTTCAACCGCTAAAACTTTTTCGTATTCTATCCATGTAATCCGCCGGTGGGTAGATTATGATGTAGAATATAAATGTGTAAATGGCAGGTGGCAATCAACGGGTGGCGTATATGTAACACACGGAACAGATGACCTCGGCTGGCATTCAGTAAAAAATCTTTCCACTGAATGCTGGTTGACCTTTACTTCCGGTGCTGATGAACAGGAATTTGAAGCTGCTATTGAAATTGCTTTACGTAATGCCTGCAAATAAATTCATTTGTTTTTTATCAATCGGATCATGCTTGGCAATCCGGCAACAGCGCCAAGACCCAGTAATGCAAATGTATTTTCACCCCCAAAGAATCCATCGGAATGAAATAAGATATCAATTACATACAGGCTGATCGTTGTAATAGCAAAGCCAATTGAGTTGTAGATCGTCAGTGCAGTACCTCTTAATTCTTCCGGTGCATACCCTGCCACTAAAGTTGAAAATTGAGGTGAGTCGGGACTCACTGTGAATCCCCATAAAAACAGTAATGTTAAAAAAATAAATGTTGGAAATGAATACATGAATGGCGAGATGAAACAACAAATACCTGAAATAAATAAGGCAGCGGCAGCCACTTTAGCGCTGCCAGTTTTTTTGGATATATACCCACCGATCACGGAACCAACACTCCCCACACCAATCACTACAAAACTTAAAAAAGAAACATCAAGTTGAGCATTATTTTTTTTTGAATACAATTCAATTATCAAAGGGACAAATCCCCAGAATGCGTATAGCTCCCACATATGTCCAAAATATCCGAATGCGGCTAGCCGCCATTTTTTTGAACTGAATATTTTTCCAAAAGCATTCCACCGGAAACCGCCTGATCTTTTTCTGAAAGGACCATCACCAACAAATAGTATAATCACAACACCTCCGAGCAATGCAATAAGTGAGGTAATATGTAAAACAAATTTCCACGGCAATGCAAATTCCCTGTTCTTTAATAAATGCGGAAAGGCCGTGCCAAGCATCAATGCACCCAACAAATATCCAAGAGCAGTACCTAACCCTTTTTCATACCAGTCAGCAGCGATCTTCATTCCTACCGGATAGATGCCTGCAATAAAAAAGCCTGTAAGAAAACGGAAAATAAATAAATTGGTTCCATCATGAACAAACCAGGCCACTGCAGAATTTGACAATGCTCCAAGTACAGCGCTGATGAAAAATAATTTTACTGGAGAAAACCGATCGGCTAATGAAAAAAATGCAAACACTAATGTGCCCGCTATAAAACCAAGCATGATGGCAGAAGTAACAAGACTTACAGCATATTGACTTAAATAAAATGATTGTTTTAACTCAGGTAACACTGCATTGCCCACAAACCAGAGCGATGTACCTGCAAATTGGGAAATAACCAATAAGGGCAGAATATGTTTTGGCGTTGGTGACAAAAGATGAATGCTTGTTAATGTAAAAAGCGCATAAATAACGGGTTGAAAGATAAACAATAAATAAATTGAAAATTTCTAACCAGGGCTTGTTG
>FKKE01002639.1_pt1 | contig 20803 bp, 22 predicted proteins | sample 1106331 | NCBI WGS metagenome assembly FKKE01 (sample SAMEA3931202, study PRJEB13176) | freshwater metagenome | biome: Drinking water system; feature: drinking water; material: freshwater | place: China | collected 2013-02-06 | reverse complement strand
AGAATCGGCTGACGAAGGTCGAAGACTTCGTCGCAGGGAATCCGACTGCCGCGTTCACCTCCACGTATCGGTATGACGGCTTAGGTCGGCGCATTGAGAAGGTCGCGAATGGGCAGACGAAGCGCTACATCTACGACGGCGAGGACATCTTGCTGGAGTATGACGGAACGAACGCGCTCGTCGCCCGGTACACCCACGGCCCCGGCATTGACGAGCCGATTGCGGTGACGAAGGGCAGCTCGACGTACTTCTATCACCAGGACGGGTTGAGAACGGTAACCGAGCTGACAGATTCAACGGGCACAACGGTGAAAGCCTATGCGTACGATGCCTATGGGAACGTCGTTGACCAGACAGGAACGGTTGAAACCCCTTATGCCTTCACCGGACGGGAATTAGACTCGGAAACCGGTTTGTACTACTACCGGGCAAGATACTACGATCCAGCCGCAGGGAGATTTTTGCAGAAGGATCCGATCGGGTTTAAGGGCGGCCAAATTAATCTCTACGGATACGTCGATAACAATCCCCCAAACTTCAGGGATCCGGGAGGGCTTGCATTCATAGATGTACCTCTGGATTTTCCGGTAATCCCTGAACTCCAAGGGGTATCAAGGATGCTTGGTGGGTTAGGACTGATTCTTAATATTCTGACAATTAGCGGCGATACCCCGTGCCCAAAACCATGTCCACCGTGTACTCCATACCCCGCAGGTACCATTGGGTATATCGGCCCTCACAATGATCATGACCACTATCCTGTGGGAAGACCTCACTTGAATTTGCGTGTAGTCAACCAGAGGCCTAGTGATTGCAAGTGTTTCTGGAACGACAACAAACCCGATGTTGCGTCCCCTCCTCCAGCGCCTGGATGGGTAAACTTGAACGGTGGGGAACCCCCGCTGTCGCCGTGAGACTTGATCGAGGTATAGAACAATGAAGATTTGTGCCCTTGGATTTCAATTGCGGGTCGCGCCAGATGGCACCAGGCCGTGGGACGCCAGACGAAAAGCAACTTATCTTCTTCGAGAGGATGTGGTTGCTCCGTTATCAGTTGATGTATCAGTCTGGCCCGAATCGCAAAACGAAAAACTTCATTTTGAACTGTTTTCTAACTATTCCGCCGCTGACTTCAGTGCCCCCAACGGCCTGAATTTATTCAATCTGCGCTCAGCTTCGCTAGCCTCTCACCGCTCCTTATTTGACGACTCTGTTTTGATGGCGATCAGTGTCTCTAGTGATGTAGGGGCGCAGCTAAAGATGATGCACTTCATCGAAGATCTAATTGTTGATATCTGTGAACTGGAGAAAAAGGGGTGGACTTGCTTAGGCTTCGATGTGACGGATTACCGGCTCAAAAGTGGCTTGATGAATTGCGGTTATACTGGCGATGAGAAAAAGCAACTATCAGAACAATACAAGAGGGACTTGAACAGATTTGGATTGTTTATGACAAATGAAGTAGCAGCCGATTTTTCTAGCCGTTGTGACTCCCGAGCTTCTACTCATTCGCCCTTTATAGTGTGTGGGATATGGGTGAATGGAGAGCTAGAGAGAGCCTCTGTTGAGTGACCGTAACCTACGACGAATTCGCACAGGGCTTACCCTATGATCCGGCGTCGCAGGTCCAGCAGATTCTCCACAAACTCGGTGCCAGTGGCCCGACGATTAACCAAGCGGCCTACACCTACAACGGCGTCGGAAATCGGGACAGTCTCACCGATCGGCGCGGGGTTCAGAACTTCGGCTACGATAATTTAGATCGGCTGACTTCAGCCACGCATCCGCTCCTCGGGACTGCGCAGACGTTTGCGTACGATGCCGTCGGCAATAGAACGACAGTCGGCAACGTGACGAACGCGGGCAATCAGCTCACCGCCGATGCGACGCACAGTTACCTCTACGATGACAACGGGAATCTCACGCGCAAGACCTTGCTGGCCACGGGGAACTACAGTCAGTACACGTATGATGCGGAAAACCGGCTGACGAAGGTGGAAGACTTCGTGGCCGGGAATCCCACGGCGGCGTTCACAAGTACGTATCGCTATGATGGACTCGGAAGACGGATCGAGAAAGTGGCGAATGGGCAGACAAGACGTTATGTGTACGACCGTGACCAAATCCTCTTGGAATATGATGGAGCCAATGCTCTTCAGGCCAGATACACCTATGGCCCGCGTATAGATGAACCCATTGCGGTTACGCGCGGTGGAAGTACCTTCTTCTACCACGCTGTGAGATAAAAGGGGACAGGCTACTTTTCAGGTCGGGATTGTCGTGGACGGCCTCGAGGGCGCAGCGTGGATTCCAGTCCGAGCCGGGCTGCAATGCGGCGTTGCCACTGCGGGGACCCGAACGGTTGCTGCCGATTCACACAGGTGCGGAGGGTAGTGAGGTCGTCGTCAAGCACGGGGGCGTCGAGCCCCGGGCGCCCCTCCGTGGAGCGTGACGCCGAGAGCGGAGCCACCAGGTGGGGATGCCGCAGACTGGACCAGGGCCACTCCTCGGCTTGCTGCACTAGCCGCGCCCGGACTGGATTGTAGAGGACATAGCGGAGGACGGTGAGCAGATGGCCGTCTTGTTGAATCGGGAAACTTTTGAATCGGCCTTGCCACACATGCCCATGACTGCGGTAGTACCGATGATAGCGACGGACATGACTGGTCATCCACCAGTGCATGAAGGGGCTGAGGGACGCGTCACGGATCGGTTGGAGGACAAGATGAAAATGGTTGGGCATCAGGCAAAAGGCGAGTATCTTGACGGGATGCTTGGCTGTCGCGGCGGCGAGCAGTTCCAGAAAGGCTCGGTAATCCCCGTCGGCGTGGAACACGGTGGCACCCCCGTTACCACGATTGAGGACATGAAAGGCATGGCCGGCCAGATGGCCGCGAGGGATACGGGGCATAGGGGAGAGGATACGAAGGGGACGCGACAAGAAGCAACACAAAAGTAGCCTGTCCCCTTTTTACCTTTTTATCCTCCCAACCGGGCGGTTCTGGAATTAGTCGGCCGGCCGTCCCGGGAAACGGTGGCAGTCAGCCACTGGGTAAGAGGAAATAGTCAGTTGAATTGCTATACAAGACACACCTGGTTCAACGCGTTTACCATGGTCATCATGGCGATTGCCATATTTTCTCCAGCGCTTGGCGCTAACGGTGACAGGAGTTCAGGGTCAACGGCAACCGAAGTGGTAAAGCGCTCCGAAACGATACCTAATTCGAAGTCCGATGCCTTTGAGGACTTTACTCAGGGGCGGGTCTCTGCCAATCAGGCACAGTATGCGAAAGCCATCGACGCATTTAACCGAGCAGAATCAAAGGGGTTACGGCTCTATGAACTGTTTGCGCTGAGAGGCTTCGCATATTACCAAATAAAACAATATCAACATGCCGAAGAGGATGCGAACCGAGCGATAGCATTAGAACCATCGAGGATGTTGGGTTATGAACTCCTCGCCGGGGTCAAGTATGCGGTGGGCAATTCTGATGACGCCATTAAGGGATTGACGAGTGCTCTTACGAAGGTAGAAGACATCGAGAAGGCGAAGCTCCAGAAAATTCGTGGCGTTATGCTGTTAAAACTTGGCCGAAGACACGAAGCCATCGATGATCTGACCCATGCCCTTGAATTGGGCCATGCTTCGGTAGCTCTCTACAGCAGTCGAGGGGACGCCTACCGTCAATTAGGCCGGTATGACCTCGCGCTTCAGGACTACTCCCAGGCACTTCGGATTAAGTCAGATGACGGCCAGGCGCTTCGAGATCGAGGATGGACCTATACCTGCGTCGGGGAATTGGACAAAGCAGTGGCGGACTTTAATCAGGTCTTGGCCGCGATGCCCGGAGACGTTGTAGCGCATGGGATGCGTGGCTGGGCTAGACTGGAATCTGGCGATGTTAAGGGTAGTCTGGATGACTTTACCTACGCAATGAAGCACGGGACTCAAGATCCTTGGACATTTCTGGGTGCTGCTGATGCCTACTATCTACAGGACAACATAGCCAAAGCCTTGGAAGTAAACAAACAAGGGTTAGCTCTGAAGTCTGCGGATGGCGACTATAGGTTTGAGTTTCAACGAGGCCTTTTCCTTCTTGTGAATGGAGAGGAAGAAGAGGCTGTACGCCTTTACAAGAAGGCGGAAGCTGCTGCGATCAAGAGATCAGATCCTCTCACACTACAAGAGGTGATTGCCGATCTTCGCGAGATGATACGTGTCCAGCCACAAATTACTGGTACAACGGACGTCATCCTGAATGGACTTGAGCGAAGTGTAGCTCAGACAAAGGTACCGAGCGAACCGAACCCGAACCAATGCCAGCGTCTCAGAAGCAGGGATGCAGGCGTCAAAGGGAGTGGGCTCAATCACCGTTGAAAGTGTCCCGTCCGCACGTCCAGTAGGGGGTCAGGCCCGACTCGCCGCTCATGTTCACCGCTGTCCCGTCCGTCTGTCCGGTAGAGGTTTCAGGCTCGCCTCGCTGATAACTTTCACCTCCTACGAGCCGATTTTCTCTCGTTGACCGACACGATTCCTTTAGCGGATCCGGATTTCTTCGGCTGTCCGCCTGATTGTTCGCTCAGAATCTGCTGAATTCGGCAATCGTTGACAGACCTCCCCGGACAACCATTCAGTTCTGCTCTTACCCCTCATCCTTACTTCTTACCCCGTGTCCCTCGGCACTAGCCTGGCTTCGCCGCAAACACATCGATGCCGGCCCACACCTCCGCCGGGGTTCGCCCCTGCAAGTGATCGTGCGGCCGCTCGTGGTTGTACCAGGTGCAGATGTCTCGCAATGCCTCGCTGAAATTTGCTTTGTCCGCGATCGACCCCATCGCCAACGCTCGCTTGACCGTCCCAATGAACCGTTCCACTCGCCCGTTTTGCCAAGGACAGCCAGGCTGAATGCGTTGCTGGCGAATACCGAGTAGCCACAGTCCGAATCGGAAGAGCCGGGAGACGAACACGGCTTCATTGTCCGTCCGGAGGTAGTGCGGTCGGCCATAGCACTGTACGGCTTGTAGAAGTTCCTGCCACAACCGCATCGATGACTTGTCCGAGAGGGCTTGCAACCGCAGGCACGACTGGCATGATCGAGAATGGCGAGCGCCAGATGGCGCCGGCCTTCAGCATCCGTCTTCGTCAATAGATCACAGCCCCAGACGCGGTTGCGTGGCATCGGGCATGGCACGCGATGCTTCAGTTGTCGGCGGGCCTGGAGGATGCGGTACTGCTCTTTCCGGCAGGTGTCCGCCACATAGGTCTTGCTCACGGTCATATCTCTCCGGGTTCGCCACGTCCGATTGAAGGTATGGGCGATCATCCGGCAGCCCGCCTCCGGCATGAGGGCTTTGAGGCGAATGACTTCGGTTCGGACCCATTTGGGTTTGGGTGGGGCAAAAATCCGGCGAGACAGCACAGCCTGTTCATGCCCATACGATCCTCGCCTGAGTACGGGTCGTCTAGGCCACAACACCAGCCACTGAAGCCATGGCCAACACCATCGCAGCAGTCGAGAAAGCCATCGATACATGACGTTCCTTTCCCTCAATGATCACACGTCACGTCGTACCATGGCCTGGCCTGTATGAAAGAGCGGAGCTAGAGGTCTGATAGTTGGCGGATGGTGAGACCGGGGAGCGTGGGCACGCGGGCGTCGTTCGTCAGAAAATACGCGCAGCCGGTGAGCTGGGCCGTGGCGACATGGATGGCATCCGGCAGTTTGAGGGTGGCCACGGCTCGCAGCCGGGCTGCCGCGATCAGCACCTCACGACTTACAGGAACGACGTGTAACGAGGCGGTCGGTTGCAGCAATTGGAGATAGGCGGCCTGCCGTTCGGCGTGCCGGTCGAGCAGCGGTTTGACTAACGCTTCGGCGAGAGTCAGTTCGCTGGTGACCGCCGTGAGCTCTCGTCGGTCCAACGATTCAAAGAGGGTCGTCAACGCCGGACGAAAGGCGGGGTACCCTTCCAAGGCATAGATGAAGATGTTGGTGTCGAGATAGACTCGCCCGGCCAAGCTTAGGTGGACCATGCGTCGCGTTCGCGTCGGATGAAGGCGTCGACATCGGCAGGGGATGCAAACCCACCGGCTGCGCTGCCAATCGCACTTGCGAGCTTCTGTGGCGGCAACGTGATCGTATCGGGAATAATAATGACATCGGCAGTCGAGCCAGGCACCAGCTCAGGCGACTGCACCTGCACGACTCCGCCTGGTTGCACTGTGACTTTTTGCTTCACCGTTGAGGCCATCGCGTTCCTCCTGCCTTCCGGTTACGGGGTTCCGGTTATACAACCGTGCGACCGCTCGAAGACACTCGCTTCGATCTGCGTGATCTCTTGTGTCGTCAACCCCTGGTAGACGCCCGCCGCACGACGCAGAATTTCCTCGGCACTGACGGCGGCGGCGGTCTCCACCGTCACCTGCACTTCAACCTCGTCAGCAAGGGTGAGCGGTTCCAGCGGCTCTAACACCCCGTCATGATAGCGGGCTTTGATGGTCTGGCGCATGATGCGTGGACCCCTCTTTCTTTGACCGATACTGATTCCAGTTGATTCGTCACTCAGTGGTGTTATTGTACCGGAACGAGATGAAAATCTCACTCACATATCCAGAACAACACAGGATAATCAGTGCGATTCCGGCGTTGGGACAGGGCTCCTTCGCCGTGGGACTCACGGGCACCGAGGGCTTTACCAATCTCGCCAGCCTGTCCGTGACGGGCCTGCCCACCGGCATGACGGCCCTCTACTCGATCGGCACCATTGGTGCGGGCCAGTCGTCGTTACTGACGCTGACCACCAACGGCACGACGCCGACCGGGACCCATCCTATCACCATCATCGCGACTGGCTCACTGAACGGCGTGACGACCCCGCGCAGCCTCACGGTGAACATCCAAGTCTTGGCCGCCGGGGCCACGACCTTTGCCGGGCAGGTCTTGGATGAAGAGGATAAGCCGGTGAAGGGCGCGCTGATCACGATCGGCACGACCCAAGTCACGACCGACGATGCCGGGAATTTCCTGATGCCGAATGCGCCCGTCGGTGCCGATCAAGTCCTGTTTATCGACGGTGGTCCGGCCTCGGTACCGGGGAAGAGTCTGCCGATCATTCCCTACAAGGTGACGATCGTAGCGGGTCAGGCGAATGTGTTGAGCTTCGTGCCGCATCTGCACTTCCAGAAGACGACGGGGATGGTGGATATTTCCAATATGGGGGTGGAACGGATCGTGATGGATCCGGAGCTGCCCGGCTTCCAGATGAAGATTCCGGCGGGGGCCCAGATTATCGGGTGGGACGGGCAGCCCAATACCCAGATCTCCGTCCGCCGTGTGCCGATCGATCGCATTCCCGTGCCGCCGCCTCCCGCCGGGCTCGTGACCACGGCGGCGTACATGAGTTACTTCGGCAAGTCGGGTGGGGGCACGGCCAGTGAGCCGATCCCCGTGACCTTACCCAATGATCTCGATCTCCCGCCGGGAGCGCAAACGGAGTTGTGGTACTACGACGAAGCCTCAGACGGCTCGCGGCCCAATCAATGGGCGAAATACGGCACCGGCACGGTGTCACCAGATGGTAGTCAGATTATCCCGGATCTCGATCCGGCCACCGGCAAGCAATATGGCCTGCCGCGGTTCTGCTGTGGGATCAACATGGCCGGGATCATCGATGCGCTCCGGAGTTTTCTGGTGGGCGTCTGGCGATCCTTGGTCGCCACGCTGGGCGGGGATCCCGTGGATCTGGCCACCGGCCTGCTGGTCGTAAACAAGACGGATCTGGTCCTGCCGGGCCGGCTGCCGGTGACATTGACCAGGACCTATCAGACCAATGGGGCCGCCACCGGGCCGTTTGGGCGCGGGACGACGCACACGACGCAGGTAATGATGCTCCTCCAGGGTGAGCAACGCAGCATCCAATTCGGCGATGGTCGGCGGGCGACGCTCACGCGGCAACCGGACGGCACCTATCGCAATGTGACGGATGGCGTGCTGCAAGGCGCGGTACTCACCGCCGGTGCCAATCCGACGCTGCAGTGGAAAGATGGTTCCACCTGGACCTTTGGGGTGACGCTCAATTCGGCCTTTGGGGTCAGCACGGTCGGCCTGACGCAACAACGTGATCGCAACGGCAATACCATCACGAATACGTGGAGCGGCACCCGGATCACCACGATCACCGGCCCGGACGGGCGACAACTCCTTCTCGACTATGATGGCAGCAATCGCATCACCCGCGTGACCGATCCCATCGGACGCACGGTGCAGTATGCCTATGACGGGCAGGGCAATCTCGCCACCGTCACCGATCCCGAGGGTGGGACGACACGGTACGCCTATGACAGCAACAATCGCTTGACGACGATCACCGATCCGAAGAACATCATCTATCTCCAGAACTTCTACGGCCCCAGTGGACGGGTGCTCCGGCAGATTCAAGCGGACGGCAGTGAATTCCTGTTTCGGTATCAAGTGAGTGGCGGAACCAGGAGCGGCCCGGGGTGCCCGGTCCTGTCGCCCGGGACAGCCATTCCCTACAGCACCGTGCTCGTGGGAGGAGCAGCATCCTGTCCTTCGGTGGATTCCTGGGAGAATCTGCAAGCGGGTTACAGCATGACGGGCGGAACAGTGCTCGCCACGACCGTCCTGGATCCACGAGGGAATACGACGATCACGAGATTTAATACCCGCGGGTATCCCATCAGCACCACCGATGCCTTGGGGCAAACCAGCACCACGGTGTATAGTGCCGCGAATCAAGTCGTGAGTACCACCGATGCGCTGGGTCGGACGACGAAGTATGAGTATGATGCGGTGGGGAATGTGAAGAAGATCCTCGATCCCAACAATCAACCGACGCAGTTTGAGTATCACGCGACGTTTAACCGCGTGACGAAGATCACGGATGCACTGACGCAGTTCACCGAGTTGTCCCGTCCGGCAGTCCTGTAGGCGTTTCAGGCTCGACTCGCTGATAAGTTTCACCGCCTACGAGCCGATTTTCTCCCGTTGACCGACACGATTCCTTTAGCGGATCCGGATTTCTTCGGCTGTCCGCCGGATTATTCGCTCAGAATCTGTCGAATTTGTCGATTGTTGACACACCTCACCGGACAATCCTCTTCGGGACTTTCGATTTGTCTGTTGCCTTGTCGCCACTAGCCCGCTCTGGTTGCAAACACATCGATGCCGGCCCACACCTCCGCTGGGGTCTGTCCCTGCAAATGGTCATGCGGGCGCTCGTGGTTGTACCACTGTCGAATCGTCGTTAGTTTGTCTTCAAGATCTTGGCTGCCGGTCAACACATCCTGCCCCAATTCCTGCTTGACCGTTCCAATGAACCGTTCGACGCGCCCATTCTGCCAGGGACAGCCCAGCTGGATACGCTGGTGTCGTATTCCGAGCAACCATAGGCCACATCGAAACCAGCGGGAGATGAACACGGCTTCATTGTCCGTCCGGAGGTAGTGCGGTCGTCCATACCGCTTCACCGCCTGCGCCAGTTCCTGTAACAGCCGTAGCGATGATTTGTCTGCGAGCCGCTGCAACCGCATGCAGGCCCGGCTTCCATGATCCAGAATCGCTAGGGCGAGATGGGTTCGCCCCTCGCTGTCTGTCTTTGCGAGCAGATCACAGCCCCAGGTGCTGTTGCGTGGCATCGGGCGCGGCACGCGATGCTTTAACTTCCGTCGAACATGTAGGATTTCATACTCGTGCTTCCGACAGGTGTCCGCGACATAGGTCTTACTCACCGTCATCTGTCTTCTGTTGCGCCACCGCCGGTTAAAGTGATGGGCAATCGTGCGACAGCCCGCCTCAGGCATCAGCGCCTTGAGCCGAATAACTTCATCTCGGACCCACTTCGGTTTCGGCTGGGCGAAGATTCGGTGCGGAACCGGTTCCGGACACCGGTGGCCCCTTCGTCGGTATCGAACGCGGGAGAGCAGCCTCTGGTACACCCACCGGAGGACCCGCATCCACCGCATGAGCAGCCCAATCAGCCACATTCTCATCAAGCACTCCTTCTTGAAACTGGGGTCAGGTTTCTCATGGTTTTGCCGATAGAGGATCCATACGGCTTCGTATGCCAACTTGATGGCATCTATGACGAACTGGTCTGTACGCAACAGGATCTGGGCACCATGTGAGCAGGGGACCGGTCAGCCTGGTACGTCCAGACACCATCAAACCCCGCCGTGAACCACACTATGCAGTACGCAACAACAGTGGGTCTTGGGACGATCGTCCTGTGTGTGCTAGCCGGCTGTGTGTCGCCTGAACTCAAACAGGCCAATCGGCTTGCCGAGCACGGCCAGTGGGATCAGGCGGTGGCCGCCTATCAGGAGGCCCAGAAGCTGGCCCCATTCGACGAAAAGATTCGCCGGCAACTCGACCAGGCCAAGGGTGCTGCCGCTGCCGGGCACTATGCCCTGGGCAAACAGGCCTATGAGGACCACCGCCTCGCCGACGCGTTGCATGAGTTTAAACAGGCCTTGGGGCTGGACCCCTCGAAGGCTGAGTACCAGGCCATGATCGCCGACGCGCTGCGGATCAAGCAGAGCCAAGAGCAACTTCAGGCCGCGACCAAGCTCCAGAACTTGGGCCGAGTGGAAGAAGCGCTGACCGCCTATGAGCGGGCGGTCGAACTCGATCCGAGCCAAACCAGTGCGCTCACGCGGATTACGGAACTCACGAAAGAGCAACGGGCGACGAAGCGGATCGGCGGGTCAGACGAGCCGCTGACGCTCCGTTTTCAGAATGCCAAGCTGAAAGAGGTGTTTGAAATTCTCGCCCGAACCGCCGGGGTCAATGTGCTCTTCGATAAAGAGGTCCGGGACGAGCCGATTACCATCTTCATTAAAGACCTGCCGTTCGATGAGGCGATGCATTTGATCTTGAACACCAACGGCCTGCTGGCCCAACAGGTGGCGCCGGATACGATCCTCGTGATGCCCAACAATAAGCAGAAGCAGGCGCAGTATCAGGATTTGCTCATGCGGACGTTCTATCTCACCAACGCCAAGGCGAAGGATGCCGTCAATCTCATCCGGACGATGCTGGACAGCAAGAAGGTCTACGTCGATGAGAAGGTCAATGCCATCGTGGTGCGCGAGGAACCGGCGAAGTTGCAACTGACGGAGAAGCTTCTCTTTGCCATCGACCGGCGCGAGCCGGAAGTCGAGCTGGATGTGGAAGTGTTGGAGGTCAATCGCACCAAGAGCATGAAGTACGGGATCAACTTTGCCAAGCAACTGGGTTTCGGCATCCGGCCCAGTGGGAGCACAGGGGGCATTTCTACGGCTCCGACGCTCTTTACCCTGCAACAGCTGACAGCGCTGACCCCGCAGAGCTATCTCTTTACCTTGCCGGCGAGCATGCTCACGGATTTCTTCAAGCAACAGTCCGATGCGAAGACGCTGGCCTCGCCCAAGCTCCGCGTGCTCAACAACAAAGCCGCCGCGATCAACGTGGGCGACAAGCAGCCGATTCTGCTCTCGACGACCAACGTGCTGCCGGGACAGGCGGCGACGGGCGCCATTCCGACAACTTCCACCGTCACCTCGATCGAATTCAAGGATGTCGGGGTGAAGCTCACGGTAGAGCCGTCCATCAACGCGCTGGATGAAATCGCGATGAAGCTGAAGATCGAGGTGACGCGGCTCGGGGATCAGGTCATTTTGCAAGCGAGCCCGGAGATCAAACAGTTTAAGTTCGGTACCCGGTCGGCGGAGACATTTTTGATGATGCGGGACGACGAGACGGTGGTGCTGGGCGGCTTGATTCAGGGGGAGGATCGCAAGAACCGGTCGAGCGTCCCTCTCCTGGGCGATATTCCCTATCTGGGGGAACTGCTGTCGGCGACGACGGTGGATCGTGTCGAGACGGAAGTGGTGCTGACGATCACGCCACGCATCGTCCGCAGCCTGACGACCCCGCCGATCGCCGATCAAGCCTTTTGGTCCGGGACGGATCAGAATTATGCGACGACCCAACTCTTTCCCCCACAAGCCCGAACCGTCTCACAGAATAACCGTAGCAACGGTGCGAGTGTTACTCCCAACGGAGCCTCAACAGATTCACGCGTAGCGGGTGAGGGAGGCACCGCCGTTCTCTCACCTGTCATGAAACCGACTTCGCCGAATGGGACAGCCATTCCATCTACTGGCCTGACGAGTGCCCCTCGCGATGCGGGCAACGCCTCGTCATCTGATCTCGTAGCACGTGGCCCAGCCCTTGTGAGCTTCACCCCATCGGAGGTCTCGGCCACCGTTGGGCAGGAGGTGCGAGTGGACCTGTCGACGGCCGCCATCGAATCGCTAACGGAGGCGATGTTGACGGTGGCCTACGATCCGAAGCAGATGGAGTTTCGCCGCGTGGGACCAGGCGCTGCAGCGATCTCGGCCCATGCGCTTGATGGACAAGTGATGCTGACGGTGCGGCGACAGGGCAGCGGAACGGGGGAGACCGTGCTGGCCACGCTGTTCTTCCAGGCGAAGACGAAGGGTGATGCGACGGTGACGATGGAGGCGGCTCCGAGCGATGGGGGGCCGCCACCCCGTGCCGAACGGGCGGTGATCCATGTGCAGTAAGGTCGGACGGGCGGGGTTCGGGCATACCCCGCATCAGTTCGTGTTAACGAGCTCGGCGGGATTCACATTAGTCGAACTCATGACCGTCGTGACGATCATCGGGATTCTGGCGACCTTGGCGGTGCCGAACTATCAACAGAGTGCCGTCAAGGCACGGGAGACGGCGCTCAAACACACCCTGTTTGTCCTGCGTGATGTGATCGACAAATACCGCGCCGATAAGGGTACCTATCCATCAGCGCTGACCGATCTCGTGACCGCTGGCTATCTCCGGTCCGTGCCGACTGATCCGCTTACGGGATCGACGACCACCTGGCAGGAAATCCAGGATTCTGTCGAGAGCGGGATCTTCGACGTGCACAGTGGGAGTCCGTTCGTGTCGATCATCGACGGCAAGCCCTATAACGAATGGTAGGCCATGCAGTCCGACCGCAGCCAGAGGGGAGTGGTCCTCGTAGTCGTCTCGCTGACCGTTGCCATGAGCGGGTGCGCCACCGCTCCCGAGCTGCCGATGGGTCGTGGAATAGACGAGGCGGGACGGGCACTGCAGCTGATGCAGGAGCGCGAGAAGGAACTGGCCGCACTCCGTGCCGAGCTGGCCGCGACTCGTATCGCGGCGGCGAAGCAGGACGCCGAGTTGCACGACCTGCGCACTACCGTGGTCCAGGTGCGACAGGAGAACGGGGAGTCGCATCAGGCCCTCATGGAGGCGAAGCGCGCCCTTGCTCTCCGTGACCACGAACTGACGACCATGAAGATGGAACGTGCGCAATCGGTTCAGGCCTCCGTGCCATCGGGTGACACGGAACACCATCTGGCGGCGTTGCACCACACGGTCGCGTCATTGAGCCAGGAACTGGCGACCATCAAAGCGGCGATGGCGCAGAGTCTTCGCACGCCACCAGCTGCGGCGGAGCGACCAGACGAGCTGAGGGTCACGGCCCAGTCGGGCCAGCCGTCACGCCACCCGCGTCGGACCGCTGGGGCGTCGGACCAGAAGACCAGGCCTGGCATGATCCCGGCGGTGCATGTTCCTCGGGAGGACGACGAGTCGTCGCGACCCTCGTGGATCACGGTGCAACCGGGGGACAGTTGGTGGACGTTGGCGCGGAAGCATCACACGACGATCACGGCGTTGCGTACGGCCAATGGTCGAGTGGGCGATGCGCTTACGGTCGGTGAAGCACTCCGGCTTCCGTAAGCGCGCCGGTTGATGACGGACAACAGAGCATCTCTCACGGTCTATGGATACCTTGACGACCATCCTTCGACGTCGCGATCTGCTCACCGCACAACAGCTCGACGAACTGTCCCTGCGAGCGCAGGGTTCGACGCGCAAGCTGGCCCGGTTGATCGCTGAGGAGAAACTGCTGTCAGAGGCCAGCCTGGCGGAAGTGTTGGCCGAACAGGCGGGGGTGCCGTACCGCGGGCTCGAGGACTTCCGCGTCGATTTCGATGCTTTCCCCACCATCCCGGTGGACTGGATGCGGCAACATAGGTTTGTGCCGCTGGACGACCGCGACGGGGTGCTGACGATCGCCGTCTCGGACCCGACCGACCTCAAGACATTGGACTTGCTTGAGCGCTTGTTGGAACGAGATCTCTCGCTCTGTGTTGCGCCGCCCAGCGCGATTGCCGAGGCGCTCATGGAGAGCGAGCGGAACAGCCAGGTCGTCGCCCGTATCACGGAGGAATTCCGTCCTGCCCTCATCCATGAAAACGAGAAGGGCGAAGAGGTGCTCTCCCGCGAAAAGATCAGCCAGGATGAGAGCCCGATTGTTCGGCTCGTGGATACGATTGTGATGAATGCGCTCCAGAAACGGGCCAGCGACATTCACATCGAACCAGCCGACGGGGTCACCGAAGTGAAGAACCGAATCGACGGAGTTCTCTATTTGGCGATGGAGCCGCTCGACCTTCGGTTTCATAACCCACTCGTGTCTCGGATCAAAGTCATGTCGGAACTCGACATCGCTGAGCGTCGGGTGCCGCAGGACGGCCGCTTCAAGCTACGGATCGAGCAACGCACGATCGACTTTCGCGTTTCTATCATTCCCAGTGTCTATGGCGAATCGGTCGTGATTCGTATCTTGGCGAAGGAAGAATTTACGGCAGCCAACAAAGGACTGCACCTGGACTCGCTGGGGTTGAAGCCGGAGGATTTGGCGCGATTTCGCCGGGCGATCACGGCCTCCTACGGGATGGTGTTGGTGACCGGTCCGACGGGGAGCGGCAAGACGACTACCCTCTATGCGGCCCTCAATGAAGTGAACACCAAAGAAGACAAGGTGCTCACGATCGAAGATCCCGTGGAGTATCAGTTGAAGGGCGTGGTGCAGATTCCAGTGAACGAGAAAAAGGGCCTGACCTTTGCCAAGGGGCTCCGGTCAATCTTGCGACACGATCCCGATAAGATCATGGTGGGCGAAATTCGCGATGCTGAAACGGCACAGATTGCCATCCAGTCGGCTCTGACCGGCCACCTCGTCTTTACCACGGTTCATGCGAACAATGCGTTCGATGTGATTGGGCGCTTCGTGAACATGGGGATTGAACCCTATAACTTCGTGGCGTCCTTGAACTGCATCATGGCGCAACGCCTTGTCCGGAAACTCTGTGCGTCCTGTAAGGTGCCGATTTCGGTCAGCCCAGAGCACTGTGCGCAGCTCGGATTTGACCCAACCCTCTTCGTGGGCACCGTCCTCTATGGGGATAAGGGTTGCGTGGACTGTCACGGGTTGGGGTTTCGAGGGCGCCATGCGATTACGGAATTTCTCCCGGTCACGGACCGGATCAAAGATCTCATCCTGGAGAAGAAGCCCCCATCTGAGATTCGTCAGGCCGCCCTCGATGCCGGAATGACGAGTCTGCGCGACGCCGGCATTGCCAAGATTCTGGCAGGGGAGACCACGATGAAAGAAGTCAACCGCATGACGTTTTTGGGGTGAGTCATGATTCGCTCTCTCTTTCCCATTCATCGACCTCGACTCGGCATCAGCTTTCGGGCTCACGGGCTTGATCTCATCGAACTGCGTCGCCGATGGCGACGGCCTCCGACCGTGATGCGTGTCGCGAGCCGCGCGTTACCCGCTGGTCTGCTGACTCCCTCTGCTGCCACAGCGAACATGCCTGATCCCGCCGCCGTCGCCAAGGAGGTCGATGCGCTCCTTGAGGGAGTCCGTGATCGAGCGGTGGCGGTTGATCTTCCGATGGCCTGTGGGACACCGGCGCTCCTCCACTTCGAGACCTTTCCCACGGCGCAGAGGGAACAGGAGGCGCTCCTGCGCTGGCGACTTCGTCAAGAGGAACACCTCACGGCACCGGATCTGACCCTGCGATGGCACTGCGTTTCTGAGGAGAACCCTTCTTCAACGGCGGTATCGGTCATAGTGGTGGCCATTCGGCACAGCATCTTGGACCAGTACTATCAGGTCTGTGAGGCGGCGCACTTGCTGCCCGTCGCCATGGGATGGTCGACGTTCCATCTCCTGGATCTGGCCCGGTCGGCCTTCCCCAACGAGCCTCATCTGTACGTCGCCCATCGAACGGCGGAGGCGTTGATCGTGCTCGCGCTTCAGCAGGGGCGGCCTGTGCGCCTCCGGGTCAAGCCGATCCGACGCACGAGCGCCGATGTGGAGACGGAAGTCCTCCAGACGCTGAAGTACTTCGCGCAGGCGGATTCGCCTGGGAAGGCCGATGTGACTCGCACGACCCCGCTGTATCTGGTGGATGAAGGACTGCCACGAGAGGAATGCTTGTCGTCACACGACGTCACAGAAGTCTGGACGATGTCGGATCATCTGAACTGGACGGTCTGCGTGACGCGCGCACGGTGGGCGACGGCACCGATCGTCAGCGCGGTCGCCGCCCCCGATCCTCCTCCGTTGGGAGCGTTAGCCGCGGTGCTGGCGGCATGACATGACGATGAGGCGCCTCTTCTCAGCGACGTTCCGATCCTCACCACGCGGGGGCATTGCCTCCAGGTCGCTTTCCGTGGCACCGAGCCGTATGTATGTGCTCCGTAGTCTGCAGTGGGGACTATCGGGTCTCTTGCTCGGCTCCAGCCTACTCATAGCCGTGATGTGGGTGCAAACACAGGAGGTCCACGAAGACGCGACTCGCTACGCCGAGGCCGCAGAACGGACGACTGCGCTCAATCGGGCGTTCACTGCGCAACTGGAACGAGACCACCTCACGCTCTCCGCTGCGCAGATCTCGAGGATCCAACAGGAGGTGCGCGGGGTAAATCAGCTGGCGGAGAAGCGGGGTTTTTCATGGACGCAGTTACTAGCGGACTTGGAAGAGGCCGTGCCGAGCGGCATCTCGGTCAGTCGCATTCAGCGGGATGAGCACACGTCCACGATCACGATCGCTGGCCAGGCCAGGGGCATGGAGACGCTCAAGACGCTGCTGTCTACATTGCAGACCCGTCCTGGATTTCACGAGCCGGTGCTCCATCGCCATGACCTCAGCGACTCGTCACGTCCCGATGGAGACACGGAACCTCAGGCCGAGGGTGTCGCCTTCTCGGTGACTGTGCAGTATCGCGGGATGGTTGGAACAGGAGGTCGGCATGAAGTTTCCTAGTCTCTCCGTCGTCACCGTGCCGAAGACGGTGTTGCGACGGCTCGTGCCGCTCAGCGTCCTGACCAGTCTTTCCCTTGTGGGGATGGTCGTGAGCTATGGGTATGGATTGAGACCGGCACAGGATCATCTCCAGATGGTTGAGCAGGGGTATCACGCAGCGAAGCAGGTGCAGGCGGACCTCCAGCAGACCCACGCGCAACAGCTGCGGGCACGAACCGCGCAACGGCAGCTGGAGACCGAGCGGCACGCCTTGCCCACGCAGGAGGAATTTACGGCGCTGGCACTTGCTCTGTCGGAACTCGCGAAGCGTGAGCAGGTGAAGATTCCTGGGATGGGCTACGACATTCAAAAGAGGGATGGGACACAACCGGTGAAAGCGACGATCGCCTTCAGAGCAACAGGAGACTATGCAGCGATCTATCGCTTTGTGCATCGCGTGGAAACGGCAGAACACTATCTTGTGATTGAGAGTTTGGATGTGGCGAGGGAACAGAAGCGAGCGATGGCTGGGACAGGGGTGGTCGTGAACATCAAAGTGGCGACCTATCTTCGGCACGAGGCGGCATGATCACAGGCGAGCCGATGACTTCGCGAACAAAGTGGATAGGACTGAGCGGCCTGCTCGCCGTCTGGGGTGTCATGGTGTCTGTCAATGTACTCACGGTGCCTCCCCAGCGTGAGGTTCCACTCAAATATAAATCCGGACAGGTGGCAACGGCGAAGCAAGACGATGGAACTACTGAGGTATGGGACGTTCGATCGCTCAAGCCGCAGGTCAAGGATCTGCCGGTGACCCCCACCAAGAACCTCTTTGCTGGTACCACGGGATCGCGTCCACAGAACGTTGAGGCCAGGAACGTGGCTCGGAGGAAAAAGGAGCATGCGATCGTGGCTGAGGCGCCTGCTCCCACGACTCCGCCTCCTCCGTCACCGGAGGAACTCGCCCGTCAACAGGAGGCCTTGCGACTTCAACAACTCCGGGAACAGATGGCCCAGTATCGCTACCTGGGCTATGTGAATCAGAACGGGGTGCAGAAGGCGTTTCTGGGCAAAGGCCGTGAGATCTATATTCTGCGTGAGGGTGAGACGCTCGACGGGAAGTTCCTGGTGGCGGCCATCGATGCCGCTACGGTGAAGTTAATCGATGGCGAATCGAAGCTTGAAACTACGTTGAAACTGAAGAAAGAGGAATCGTCGATCTCCGGGAGCTAGGTGGTTAGACTCCGTCCGTACTCGACGCACCCTCCGCTAATGTGTCGCCTGCGAGCCCGATCCGGTCTGTCCAAGCCCCATCCGTGTGGCCGCTGCTTGCTTGGTCAGCCGTTGTTGGCGAATCGCTTTCCGGATCTTGATCACCAGCCCAGTCTTGATCTGGAGCGTCTCGGCATCTGGCAGACCCACCTCTGCGAAGACAGTGCCAGACCTGCGGCGCACTTCCACTTCAGCACTGTCAGCGTGTCTTCATATCGTCACTCCTTCGCCCGTGCCTCGGCCACTTTCAGCCTAGCGTGGATGAGAGCGAGATCGTGTTTCGACGTGGCGATTCCCTTTGTACTCTCGTTGTGGAAGCCATACCGCAGCCTGAGCCGGTGTTGGAACCTACCAACACCACGGGTTTGATTCTTTCATGGACAGTGGAATGTAGGCGGACGGGCATAACGGGAATGTCGGAGATCTCTTCATGTGTTCTGAGTGTACGTGGTCTACCGTCCCATGGTCAGCCTGATTCGTTGGACGATAGATGAATCACGCTTGCTCCGCCGATAGCTCCTAGCCAGTTTGGTGGAACGTGTCAACATCGAGATGGCACCGCGCCCGCGCCGTGCCTCTATTTGCGCATCGTCGCGTCGCCTGCGGCGGCTCGACCGTGCTGAGGCATCTGTGGCAAATTCCCAGAACACATCGGGACGTTTCATGACGTGATCAGAGGCTTGTGCTTAGTCCATCAAGAGTAAAAGGGACGAGAGGGGATGTGGGCTTGTCTGTGTGTCGTGAGGCTAGCACACCGTTCTCACGGTCAAGGCCTGCGCTGCGGCGATTCCGCATGCTCGCGAGCGTGCTGCGCACGGCCCTGACCGCTGCGCGTGCGGTGTGCTGGAGACCCTCCACTCAGGCAATTCCGCCTGGGACAATCTGGAGGAATTGACATGAAACCATTCAACAACGAACAACCAGCGATCGTGGCGACCGTGGTGCCGGAAGAGGACCGGCTCACGTTTCTTCCGCGCCACTTTGGGACGCACATGCTCACCGTGGAGAATTGTCTCTACACACAGTTCGCCAAGCTGTGTCCCACCTACACTGGAGGGTATTGGCACTTCTATGACTTGAGCAACGGCGGGTGTTATCTCGCACCGAGTCATGACCGCTATGCACTCGTGCATCCGGACAATTTCTTTGACGCCACGGTCTCGAGCGATGCCGCTGGTATCATCGTATCCCTGTTCACGTTCAGCCACCTGTCCTTCCTGTTGGAGGACGATCCACTTGGTCCTCGGGTCTCCCAGTACTTCCATCTGCTGCGTGACTTCGCAGCCAACCATCCCGAGGCCGGCCTGATCTTTCGAGCGATCGACTGATTCGCTCGACAGGGCCGGCGGGCCTCGCTCGCTCGTCGGCCTTGTCTGATCAGACCAGTTCTCCCTTCCTTTTCCAAAATGTATCTCTTCGATCCTGACCAACGAGTGTGTTGGACCGTTCCAACAGCACGGGGGCACCACGCCCGCGCCGTGCCCTCCCTTCGCGCACCGTCGCGTCGCCTGCGGCGGCTCGACCGTGCGGACTGTTCTCCTTCTCCATCCCATTCCTTCGCTCCCCATGGTGTGGGGCCCGTCCGGGTGCAACCGCGCCAGCCAACGGCCCCGAGGGCTGTCACGCTCGCAGCCAGCCGGGACCCCAGACTCGGATGTTCTGTTGCGCCTCCTGCTGTGCGTGAGAGGCGCAACACATGTTCGTGAAAGAGACCGGTGGGCCGGTCGACGCACTGTGGCCGCTGTTCTCGTGTCCGGCTGTTCTCATAGGGAGACAGTCCTAGAGAAAGGAACGAACGATGAACACAACAACGATGTATCGGGCGAATGTTCGAAGGGCAAAAAGACACCCGAATGCGGTTCGGGCGGATCGAGTCGCGCAGGCGCTGGCCTACTATCGCGTCGCCGCCTTACGGGAGCCGGGCGCCTCGGCCGAAACAGTCCTGTCCGATTTCCTCTCCGACCTCCGTCATTTCTGCGATGGGGTGAACCTCGATCTCGCGCAGCTCGATGGGATGGCCCATCGCAAGTATCTCACCGAGAAATATTCACGGTAGGCCGACAAGCGGGAGTCGGAACGGGAGCAGCCGTTCCGGTTCCCTGACCAAGCAGCACGCAGAAAAGAAAGGTGAAAAGATGGCGAAGCAAATCATCCCAGAAAATCAGAACCAGCATGGCACCACGTCAGTTTGTATCCCCCTCTATCGGTTGCAGGTGGTGAAGGAACGTCATTCACCCCTCTATGGCGCACCGAAGATTGCTGATTCATCCGATGTGTCGAGATTGCTCCGCGCCCACTTCGAGGGGCGCCCACACGAGGAATTCGTCGTGCTGTTCCTCGATGCGAAGAATACCCCGGTCGGCTATCAGGTCGTGT
>FKKE01001843.1_pt3 | contig 20858 bp, 22 predicted proteins | sample 1106331 | NCBI WGS metagenome assembly FKKE01 (sample SAMEA3931202, study PRJEB13176) | freshwater metagenome | biome: Drinking water system; feature: drinking water; material: freshwater | place: China | collected 2013-02-06 | reverse complement strand
GAAACCGGGCATGCGATCGTCGCCCTCTCGATGCCGGGCGCGGATCAGGTGCAGAAAATTTCGATCATCCCGCGCGGCATCGCGGCGCTCGGCTATACGCTCCAGTTGCCGACCGAAGATCGCTTTCTCATGACGAAGACGGAGCTTGAAAACAAGATCGCCGTCCTGCTCGGCGGACGGATCGCGGAAGAGCTGATCTTCGGCGAGGCGTCCACCGGCGCGCAGAACGATCTGGTGAAAGCCACGGATATCGCCAAGAGCATGGTGAAGGCCTACGGCATGAGCGAGAAGCTGGGGACCATCACGCTGGAGCGGGAGCGGCAGCCCCAGTTCGTGCAGCTCCAGGTTCCCCAGGAGAAAGGCGACTATTCGGAGGACACCGCGCGCGAGGTCGACTGCGAGGTGCGCCGGATCATCGACGAGCAGTATGATCGCGTGAAGGGGCTGCTCGCCTCCGCGCGGGCGTCGCTGGTGGCCGGCGCCACGATTCTGCTCGAGAAGGAAGTCATTTCCGGAGCAGAGCTGAAAGCTATCATGGACAAGGCCTGAGGCCGGGGGCTCAGGTCCGCGGGGAAGGCCTGCGAGGCGGAGGGAGGAGCGAATGCGCAGATGGACGCTGACCGTGTGGATCCTGCTGATGCTCGTGTCGGTCCTGCAGTGGGGATGTGAAAGCCTGCGGCCATCCGAGGAGCCGAACTGGACGCGAGCCTCCATCGGCGACGTGGCGGAGGTGGCGGGCCGTTGGGAGGGGCTCATGACCAGTGCGCCGGCGGCGCATCATCTGACGGGAGACGATTGGGTGCGCGCGACGATCGGTCCGGATGGGGCCTATGAGTTTGCCAGCTACCGGATGATCGGCGTCTTCAGCGGGAAGGGCACGGCGGCGTTGGAAAACGGCGATCTCGTTTCCCGCACCGATCGGGGCCGTATCCTCTGCTCCCTCTACGTGGCGGGAGGTCGGCGCATGCTGCGGGTCACGGGGGTGACCGGTGATGGGGTCGAACTCTCGGCGAGGCTCATGCCCGTCCGGTGAGGAGCGAACTCATGTGGCGAGGCGGCCTCGCGCCGATGGTGGGAATGGCCGTGACGCTGCTGGCCGCGCAGGCGGCGGCGACGGATGCCCCGGTTTCCGGAGCGGCCCCCACGGCGGTCGACTGCCGCTATGCGGGGACACCGGAACCGGCGAATTTGTCGGACTCGGCCGAATCGGTCAACGAGGCCTTCCCGAGCGACGACGTCTTCCGGCCGCTCCTAGCCGATCCCAAGCAGCCGCAATTCTTCGCGACCTATCAAGCGGTCCGTGTGCGGGATGCCAAGACGAGCGCGAACGTCGGATCGGTCGGGTTCGGGGAAAACTTCGGCTTTCACACGAGCCGGCGAGGCTGCAACGGCTGGCAGGTCGGCGTGCTGGCCGGGGTGTTCGCCCAGTTCGATCTGGACGCCGCTTCATCCGATCTGATCAATGCGGACTACGTCATCGGCGTGCCCCTGTCCTGGCGAGGCGGCGCCTGGTCGAGCCGGGTTCGGCTCTACCATCAGAGCAGCCACGTGGGAGATGAATTCCTGCTGGGCCGCCCCGGCTTCAACCGGGTCAACTTGAGTTTCGAGGAGCTTGAGGCGGTGCTTTCCTACGACTATCGATGGCTCCGGGTCTACGGCGGAGGCGGCTACTTGCTCCACCGCGAACCGGATCTCCAGCGGTCTCGGGCCCAAGGGGGATTCGAGCTGCGGGGGACGGCGCGTCGATCACCCATCCTGACGAAAGAATTGCCGGGTTTACGGATGACGCCGATCGCCGGCGTGGACTTCAAGGCTTTTGAGGAGCTGGAGTGGATCATCAACTCGAACGTCGTGGCGGGGCTCGAATGGGCTCGCGAAGGGGCGCCTCGTCGGTTTCGCTTTCTGGTGAACTACTACCATGGCTTTAATCCTTACGGACAATTCTTCGCGCAGAAGATCGAGACCGTCGGCGCAGGCCTGTACTTGGCCTTCTGAAAGGAGGACCACGCCGTCATGATGAAAGGAATCGGGTACGGAGCCATACTCTGGATGAGCCCCTATGTGACGGCGATCCCGCTGCTCTCGCTCATGAAGACCGATCTTCTCCTGTTCAAAACGATCATGATGCTGGAGGGGGCGCTTGTCGGGGCGGCCTTGATGGTGTGGTATTTTCTCGACGTCAAGGGCGAGTACTTGCGAGAGGGCATTCGTCTGGCCGCTGTCTGGATGCTCGTGGGCTGGCTCTTGGACTTCGTGGCGCTGATTCCCTTTGCCGAATTGACGCTGCCACGCTACTTCATTGAGATCGGGTTGCGATACCTTGCGATTGCGGCCCCAACGGTGGCAGTGGGATTCGTGCTGGAGCGCAGGGCTCGCCCAGCGACGCCCTCGCTGGGATAAGACGGGGGAAAGGCTCTCTCGTCAGGAGATCGGAGGCGGCCCTCGCTTGATGGAACGGATCGGCGGGTGAGCCTGTTGCCTCTCTCAGTAAATCAAAGGATACTCGGCCGATGATGATCCCGGATGCGCAGAGTTTGACGGTCCGTTCGCTGGGGCCTTGCCGTGTCCCTTCGCCGCTGCGCGGGCGGCTGGGGCCGAGCATGGACGAATCGCGCCGGGTGCTGGTGGCCTCCGATGTGCCGACGCTCCGCGCCTCCATGGAGCCGGGGAGTGTCATCCCCTCATTCGAGCCGGCGGGGCCGCGCGCGGACCTGTTCTTCGATCCGGCCCGCCTCACGTGCGGTGTCGTCACGTGCGGCGGACTCTGCCCGGGCGTCAACAACGTGATTCGATCCCTGGCGATGACGCTGCACTACGGCTACGGGGTCTCCCGGATCCTCGGCTATCGCTATGGCTACGCCGGGCTGTCGTCTCAGAGCCGGTTCGAGCCCCTGCCTCTGACGCCGGTAGTGGTGGAGAGCATCCACGTGCAAGGCGGGACCGTGCTCGGCTCCTCGCGCGGCCCCCAAGACCCCGGCGATATGGTCGACAGGCTGGCGCGTGATGGCGTCGGGGTCTTGTTCGCCATCGGCGGCGATGGCACCCTGCGCGGCACCCATGCCATCGTCGAGGAAATCACCCGCAGGGGGCTTCCGATTGCCGTCGTGGGCGTGCCGAAAACCATCGACAACGATCTCGACTGGATCGAGCGGAGCTTCGGCTTTGCCACTGCGGTCGAGGAAGCGAGAACGGTCATCGTCGGGGCGCATGCGGAGGCCCGCGGGGCCTGGGATGGCATCGGCTTCGTGAAACTCATGGGCCGCCAGTCCGGGTTCATCGCCGCGCATGCGAGTCTGGCCAACAGCGATGTGAACTTCTGTCTGGTCCCGGAAGTCCCGGTCGTGCTCGACGGCCCAAAGGGTTTTCTGAGCGCGCTGGAGCGGCGCCTCGACGAGAAGCATCATGCCGTCGTGGTCGTGGCGGAAGGCGTGGGACAGGAGTGGCTGCAAGATCCGGCGCTGGCGGCGCATGACGCCTCGGGCAACGTTCGACTGAAAGACATCGGCCAGTTTCTCCACGAACGGATCGCCGCCTACTTTGCCGGGCGTGGCCGGGAGGTCACGATCAAGTACATCGACCCGAGCTATACGATTCGAAGCCTGCCCGCCAACTCCATCGACGCCGAATTCTGCCTGATGCTGGGCCAACATGCCGCCCACGCCGGTCTGGCCGGCAAGACCGATACGGTGATCGGCTATTGGAACCAGCGCTTCACCCATGTGCCGATCCCGCTCGCCGTCGCCTCCCGCAAGACCCTCGATCCCAGCGGCGCCACCTGGCAATGCGTCCTCGAAGCCACCGGCCAGCCGGTGGCGATGGAGTAACCCTTCTCATCTTCCCGCCAGCCTTTAGTGCCGTAGGCGAGCAACCGATAAAGGTCGCAAGGAGCGGGCCATCCTGTATTTGCAGGGGGTTTGGCGCATTTTTGTAAGGCGCTCGTGCAATTCGCGCTGACAGGCGCATCACCCTCTGTTATTTTGACGGACACTCTCGCATGAGACGAGCGAGAACAACACTCAGGACCCTCGCGGCGGCAGGCCTGCTGGTGAGTATGGCATCGCCTCCGGCGGCGGCCGATACCACGGCTTTGACGAACCCGGCCAATGAGACCCCCTCGGTCAAAGAATTTCACAAAGGCCGGGCGGCGCTCGCAACAGGAGACTTGAAGCAAGCCGAGGAGGCATTGAAGGCGAGTCTCCGGCATGACCCCAAGAACATTGATGCTTACTTGGCCAGTGCGGAACTCGCCGTCCGGCGACAGGACCCAGGCAAAGCAGCGACCCTTCTGACGACGGCCAAGAAATTGGCGTCCCAGGACGCGCGTGTGCACCTTGCATGGGGCCGGTACCACCTCAGAAAGAAGCTCTATCAGGAGGCGGAATCGGCTTTCTCAAAGTCCGTTTCGCTCGATCCTGGCTCGCTGGACGCCTTGATGGCGCTCGGTGACCTGCGGGCCAAAGAGTTGAAGAAGCCAAAGGAAGCGGCGGAGGCCTACCGGGCAGCGATCAAGGCGGCCCCGACGTTCTGGCGGGCCCGATATGGTCTTGCCCTCCAACAGGCGCAACTCGGCGCGCTGGATGAGGCGCACAAGGAGTTGGCTGAGGCGGGGAAACTCTCGCCGACCAATCACCTGCCCCCTTATACCAACGGCGTCCTTTATCTTCAGGAGAAGCACTACGAGACGGCCCTTTCGGCGTTCAACGAGGCGCTCGAGCGCCGATCCGATTACGTGCCGGCCCTTCTTGCCCGCGCCGATCTCTATCGGCTGGGGACCCGGCAGATCGAGAAAGCAGTGGAAAACTACCGCGCGGCGCTCACGCATGACCCGAAGGGCGGGCGAGCGCATCTCGGATTGGGACTTGCCTTGAAAGAGACGGGGACCGAGCGGGAAGCACTGGAACATCTCGAAGCGGCCAGCCGGCTCATGCCCCGATCGCCGGAACCCTGGCAAGAACTCGGAGAACTCTACGCGCGCCAAAAACAGTACGAGGCGGCGCGCAAGGCGTTCGAGACGGCGAGGCGGGCGGACTCGAAATCCGTTCAGGCCTTGGTCGGAAGCGGCGATATTGATCTGGCGCAAGGTCGGTATCAATCCTCCATCGCCCGCTATGCGGATGCCTTGCGCCTCAATCCGCAATCGCCTTTGCTCCACGTCAAGCTCGGTGTTGCGCATGCGAGACACCGGCAGTGGCGAGCGGCGGAACAGATGTTCAAGAAGGCCACCGAGCTGAATCCGAAGACCGCCGAGGCCTGGAACAACTTGGCGTGGATCGAGATCGAGCGAAAGGAGAACCTGGACGATGCCGTGGGGTGGGCTCAGAAGGCCGTGGATCTGGAGCCCGCGCGCGCTGCGAACCATGACACGCTTGGCTGGGCCTATCGCGCCCGCGGTGAACTCACGAGGGCGGCGGCCAGCCTTAAACGCGCCGCCGAACTCGATCCGAAGGATCCTGTCATTCACTACCATCGCGGCGTGGTGTACGGGGAGCAACAGAAGCTCGGAGAGGCCAGAGAGGCCTTACAACACGCGCTCTCGCTCGATCAGACCTTTGAGGGCGCCGCCGACGCCCGCCAGCGACTCTCATCCCTGTCGCGAGCCGCATCAGGCTAGTTGCCGCACAATAGGGATCGTCATGCTCCTATAGCGGCCCTTGTCTTGGGGAAGCGACGCCTGGCTTTCCTTCCACCCACTTCCGTTTGCCTGATCTCCCGAATCAACCGACCATCGTCGATCGTGCTCGTTGTGCCCCGATGCTTGCCAGTACTTTTGGGGGGTATGGGGCACATTCATGGAATTGTCGGACCGGCGGCCTCATGAGAAAGTGACGATAACAGCAAGAGGAGGCACGGCAGGCAATACTTTTCAACCAATAGGAGGACCCCATGGAATCGCACGGAGTTTGCGGGATTCGTCAAGGAGTAGCGTCAGGCATTCTAGTTTCCGTCATTAGCTTGTGCATCACGGTAGGCCCCAGCCACGCCAGTCTGCAGAACCCTGGGTTCGAAGCGTCACCGCCCTTGATTCACTGGGACGGGTTTGAAACCAACGTCACCCAGGTGGACAGTTCCTTCGGCGTGAACGTCCCAGAAGAAACCTATCAAGCGTTGATCTCGACCGAGGAGGGCTCACCGGGCGCCTCCCCCAAAATCACGGCGGACATCGAGGGCTTCCTCGGACTCAATGCCGGAGATCTGGATGCCCTGAGCACAAACTACACCGTGGAAGGGTCCGTGATGAAGCAGACCTTCTGGGGCGCCCACGGCACGCAGATCAATTTTCTCTGGAACTTTCTGACCAACGAGATCTCCGGGGATCCGTCGTTCAACGACCTCGCCTTCTATTCGCTCGAGACGCCGTCTAGTGGGCCGACGGCGGCGCTCCTGGCCGACACATTGTCGCCGCTCATCGGGTCGAACAGCCCCTTTGCGTTGCAGACCAGCTACAACCACCTCTCCATCCCGTTGCTCGGCGGCACCGGCCTCTACACCATCGGCTTCGGGGTGCTGCACGTGGGAGATGATCAAATCCACTCGGCATTGGCGGTGGACGCCGTGCCGGAGCCGTCGTCCCTCGCGTTGCTCGCGTCAGGTCTGGCCGGCCTGGGGTACTGGCGACGGAAGCGGGCGATGGAGGTCGTCTAAGTACAATAACTAGTATTAGATCCATTCGTGAATGACATGGCGGGGCCTCTTCTGAAAGGAAGAGGCCCCGCGTTCGTTCCCCCTCGATCCTCTTCTCCATGCGTCGAGCCCTCCGCCCCGACAATCGGCTGCGAATACGTAGTATGGCGTATCCATGGCGGCCCCGCGCGATCCAGGCCTGCGGCGGCTTGGTGATCGTAGGCCGAACTGCTGAATTTGGTGTGCTGGATGGCCGGTCGCTCCAATGCGCTCTTAGATACCGTTGCGCTCGGTTCTTAGCCGCTGTTGCGCAGAGAGAGCAATCCCGGCAGGTGCCTCCCTCTTTTGCGGAATGGCAGGGCTCTCCATGGCTGTGGCAAAAGGGTTCCAACAACACCGACCGTGCGTAGACGATGACGAACGCAAGCCTCCGTCACATGCTCTCCGGCGAGCAGAAGCGCCGGAACCGCTCGTTCACTTTGGCTCTCATTCAAGGGAGGTCGCACAATGCCGACGCGTAGAAACTTCATGAAGTGGGGATTGGTGGCGGGAGGAGTGGCTCTTGCCGGAGGAAGTTTCCTGCAATCCGCCTCTTCCCAGCAAGGCGGTCCCTGTCCACCTCCGCCGCAGCCCTTGCCGCCGGGCGTGGATCCGATGCCGCTGCCGGAGGGATTGCCGGGGCCAAGTCCTGCGACGCTGCCGTGGCTGGCACCGCTGCCGATTCCTCCGGTGCTGCAGCCGGTCTCCAGCCTGTCGCCCGCGCCAATCGCGGGCGAGCATGAGTTGCAACTCGGCTTTAACCCCAGTCTCGGGCCGCTCAATCAACTCTTCAAGATTGACATCAAGCCAGGGCTCCACAGCTTCCATCCGCAACTGCCGATGCAGGAAATCTGGGGGTATGAGGGAATCTTCCCAGGGCCGACGATGATCGCCCATTACGGCCAGCCCAAACTGGTGCGGTTCCGGAACTTACTTCCCATCAATCACGTGGGATTCGGCGTCCCTGAAACCAGCACGCACAATCACAACGGGCACCAAGAATCGTTCAGCGACGGGCATCCAACCACCTTCCTCCTGTCCGGACAGCATCGCGACCATCACTACCCCATCGTCCTGGCAGGCGGCGACCCGAACGAGGCGTTGGGGTCGCTGTGGTATCACGACCATCGAGTGGATTTCACCTCGCAGAACGTGTATCGAGGCCTGGCCGGCTTCCATCTGTATTTCGACAGCCTGGATTCCGGGAACGAGCAGGATCCCAATCCACAGGCGCTCCGGCTGCCGAGCGGGAACTTCGACATCCCGCTCATCTTTACCGACAAGGCTTTCGACAGCGCGGGGCAACTGTATTTCAACCCGTTCAACTTCGACGGATTTCTCGGAGACAAGTGGGCCGTGAACGGCGTCATCCAGCCGTATTTCAAAGTGGCCAGACGGAAGTACCGATTCCGGCTTCTCAACGGTGGGCCCTCCCGACTCTATGAGTTTCACTTAAGCAACGGGGCGCCCATGACGTTGATTGCGACCGACGGCAACCTCCTCACGTCGCCGCTCGAAGTGGATCATCTCCGCATGGGGGTGGCCCAACGGCGTGACGTCATCATCGACTTTTCCCAGTACCCGATCGGCACGGAGATCATTCTCGAGAATCGGCTGGAGCAGGTCGATGGGCGAAAACCCACGGGCCACATCATGAACCCCGGCTCGCCGGTCCTCAAGTTCATCGTCGACCGCGACGCGATCGGCGCAGAACATGACTTCAGCCAGGTCCCCAGCAATCTCCGGCCGATGCCCGTCATGGATTTGGCGACGGCGCAGCAGAACCAGCGGACGTTTGTGTTCAACCGGACCGACGGCGCCTGGGCGATCAACGGCCAGTTTTTCAACGGGAACGCGCCCGCCTTCACGGTCACACAGGGCGTGCCGCAAATCTGGACGCTCAAGAACGGCGGCGGGGGGTGGGTGCATCCGATTCACATCCACCTTGAGGAGTTCCGCATACTGCAGCGCAACGGCGGTCTGCCGGCGCCGGAGGATATGGGGCGCCACGATGTCGTGCTGTTGGAGGAAGGCGAAGAGGTCAAGATTTATATCCGATTCCGAACGTTCACCGGCAAGTACGTCATGCATTGTCACAACACGCTGCATGAAGATCACGCGATGATGGTCCGCTTCGACATCGTGCCGTAGTGTTCACCATGAATATGAATAGGCAAGAGGTGTCATGATGAAACGACGAATGTTCCTCACTGCCGCGGCGGCCTCCTTGGTCCAGACTCTGCTGGAGGCTCAGCGAGCCATGTCGGGCCCGGCCCCGGCGGCTCCAGGGCCGTCGATGAACCGCTTTCCAGGGGTCACCTTGATCACGCACGACGGTCGATCCGTGGACTTCTATCAGGATCTCGTCAAAGGCAAGCTGGTGCTGATCAATTTTATGTACGCCACCTGCACGAACAGTTGCCCGACCTACACCGCGAATCTCGCCAGGGTGCAGCGGCTGTTCGGAGATCGGATGGGCCGCGATGTGTTCATGTACTCGATCACGCTGGACCCCGATCATGATACGCCGGCGGTATTGCAGAACTACATGAAGGCCTATGGCGTACAACCAGGGTGGACGTTTCTTACCGGCGCGAAGCCCGACATCGAACTCCTCCGCCGCAAGCTCGGTCTCAGGGACCTCAATCCTGTCGTCGATGCGGACAAGACGCAGCATATCGGAGTGGTGCTGTATGGGAACGAGCGATTCGATCGCTGGGCCGCCTGTCCGGCGCTCTCCGAGCCCGCGGAAATCGTCAGGTATGTCGACTGGCTTGTTGGAGGCGTCGGGTCTGCGACGGCCTAGCCTTAGTCAACACAAGCTCCGAAACATGAGGGGACCCATGAAACTTTTCACCATGACGCGACTGAATAGACGACGGCTCATTCCCGCTCTAGCGATCGGCGCCCTGATGGCCGGGGTGGCGGCGGCGCAGCAGTTTTGCCCCGTGCCACCGGAGCCCATTCCCGAAAAACAAGACGTGCATAGTCTCAAGGGGGCGCCGGTGCCTCTACCGGCGGCGCTCGACACGGTTGTCAAAGACCGGCCGAAGGCCATTGCCTTGGGCAAGGCCCTGTTCTGGGATAAGCAGGCCGGCAGCGACGGCCAAGCCTGTGCGAGTTGCCACTTCCATGCCGGCGCTGACAACCGGACCAAAAACGCTCTGACACCGGGGCTCCGGGCGGTGCCACCCGATACCACGTTTCAGGCGACCAAATCGGGCGGGGGCGGCGTCAACTATCAGCTCAAGCAATCGGACTTTCCGTTCCATGTGCTGACCGATCCCTTAGACAGGAACTCCGATATCGTGTTCACGACCAACGACGCGGCCTCCTCGCAAGGGACATACGGCGGGACTTTCAATCTCCTCTTTGGACTGAACAACGAGAAATGTGATCTCGAGAACCCCGCCATCTTCCATGTGGGAGGCAAGCTGGCCCGCAAGGTCGAACCGCGCAATACGCCGACCGTCATCAATGCCATTTTTCAGTTCCGTACCTTCTGGGACGGCCGCGCCAACAACCATTTCAACGGCGTGAATCCTTTCGGCCGCCGAGACGTCAACGCCCGCGTGCTTCAGAAACAAGCGGACGGGAGCGTCATCCCGGTGGCACTGGATTTGGAGAACGCGGCGCTGGCCTCGCAAGCTGTGGGTCCGGCGACCAACGAGATCGAAATGTCCTGCAAGAATCGTACGTTCAAACTGATCGGGCGCAAACTCACCTCGGTCATTCCTCGACCTTTGCATGGGCAGAAGGTGTCGCCGACCGACAGCGTGTTAGGGCCCTACGCCGACCCGCTCCATGGGCTGAAGGCGCCGAACACGTATGAGACGATGATCCAGGGGGCGTTTCACGACAAGTATTGGAACGCCCCGGGCTATGCCTCGCCCGATGGCTTTACGATGATGGAGGAGAACTTCTCCATGTTCTGGGGTCTGGCTATCATGCTCTATGAGTCGACCCTCGTCTCCGACGATTCCCCGTTCGATCGGTTCATGGGGGTGACGCAGAATGGCGTGGTGGTGACGCAGCCCGATTTCTCCGCGCTGACGAATCAGCAGATCAACGGCTTGTCGGTGTTTATGGGCAAGGGCAAGTGCGTCAACTGCCACAAGGGCCCTGACTTCACCGGAGCCGGCGTCCGGCTTCAGGCGGAATTCCAGGAGGGCGGCATCGTCGAGCGGATGCCCATGGCGGCGAACGGCGTGGCGCTGTACGACAACGGGTTCTATAACATCGGGGTCACCCCCACGAATCATGACCTCGGTGTGGGTGCCACAGATCCATTCGGCAAGCCGTTGTCCTTCACCCGGCAGTTCAAACAGATGATTGCAGGCCAGAATGTGCCGGATCCGTTCCAGATCAACCCTTGCACATTCGAGTCTGATCCCTGCCAGCCGGTGACCGATCCGAACCATCGAGACGCTGTGGATGGGGCCTTCAAGACCCCAACTCTCCGGAACGTAGAACTAACCGGTCCCTACATGCACAACGGTGGCATGAAGACCCTGGAGGAAGTCGTCGAATTCTATAACCGCGGTGGTAATCGACGCGGACCAGATGGGAATGACACGACTGGCTTCGGGTCGAATCCGAGCAACCTTGATCCGGATATCACCAGACTGAACCTAACCGCAGAGGAACAGGTCGATCTGGTGGCGTTCATGAAGTCGCTGACCGACGACCGGGTGCGTTGTGAAAAGGCTCCATTCGATCATCCGGCCCTGGCGAATTCCAATGGCCAGTCGATGCTCGACAACAACAAAGACGGCAAGCTGGACGACATTATCATCAGGCTGTCCGAGGTCGGCGCGGCCGGCCGTCCGGCGACCGCCTGTCTGAAGCCGTTCCATCAGACCTTGCCGTAGCCGTGGCAAGGGCGCATGTCACCGGTGAGAGCTGTATGGGGGTAGCACGGGATGGCTCTCACCGCATGCAACTTGAGTCGAGCGTGTGCTCGACGCGGAAGCCTCTCCTCCAAGGCGAAAGGGGTGTACGGTGAAACATCCGGTCTGGAAATCCCATGGTATCGGCGCCTACGCGAAAGAGGACATTCCCTCGGTGGCGCCTGCGGTTACCAGATTGCAGCCGCGGCCTTCTGCTGCGGGCGCTTCTGACCACCTGCCGGCTCCCCTTGGCTAGCACAAACCTGCGAAGAGTCACGGGGCCGGTCTTTTCGCGGCGTTTCCTCAAATCCGTCGCGGGGTCCCGTCGGAATCGGGGCATCACATAGCCACGGCCCACCCGAAACCAATTCGATTCCGGCTCCCTCCGCCACGCGGCGAAACCTGGCAGTGTGTCCTCGAAGCCACCGGCCAGCCGGCGTCATTTTTGTAGCGGTCGACGCGCAGCCGCCTGGGGCATTGTGCCACGCTGGCGGACCTCTTGTTGGTCTCTTTCTCTACAGTCTCCTTTCACGCAACCGATCGAGTCGCTGATCTGTCTGAATTCTCGACGATTTCCCCGACTCATGGGCGTCCGACTATGGCTCGGCCTGGTACATGAATCGCAAGGTGCTGGCGTAGACACGAGATGGAACGTCCATCACAGACAGGAGGCGCCGCCGGACAGGAGGCGGGGCAGTCGGCAGAGACCTATGCGCACCTCGTGACGCTCTGGACCTCGGGTGTGCGGGACTATCACAGTCTGCTCTCGGCCTATCTGCTCGCCCATTCGATCTTTGTGGCGGTGATCGGCCTGTTTGTGTCCCAGCATCCGATGGGGCGGGCGCTGAACATCGTGATCGCGATGCTGAGCCTGTTCGGCATCCTGCTCTGCTTGCAGATGGCGATTGTGCTGGGACGGTTCTCGGCGCAGAATTCATTCTGGGAGTGGCAACTCCGCGGCATCGAAGGAAAGGCGTCGTGGCCAGGGCGAAAATTGCTCTCGGGTCTCCACTGGCTGCGCCAACGCCACGAGCCCTGGGCGGAGCCGGGCAACGACCCGCCGACGTTCCAGCCGACCTGGGCATTCAGGACGCATCGGCAGTGGTGGGCGCATCGGGCCGTGAGCTTCCCGTTGTTCTTCGGCAGCGTCTACGGATTGTTCCTGGTCTGGAGCGTCGCCCAAGCCGTTGGGTCAAGACTGCCATGAAATCCTCCTGGCGGGCAGGGCTGACCTTCGGGCTCACCTCCGGGGTGATCACGACGCTCGGGCTGATGGTGGGCCTCCATGCCGGGACGCATTCGAAGGCGGTGGTGGCCGGCGGCATCTTGATGATCGCCATCGCGGACGCCTTTTCCGACGCCTTGGGCATGCATGTGGCAAAAGAAGCCGAGAATCGGCACAGCGTCAGAGGCATTTGGGAATCGACCGCGACGACCTTTGCGGCCAAGTTTGTCGTGGCGCTCAGCTTTCTGGCGCCGGTGCTGTTGGCCTCGTTGGAGACGGCGATTGTCGTGAGTGTGCTGTGGGGGCTGGGCCTGCTCGCTTGGCTCAGTTTCTTGATGGCGAAGGAGCAGGGTGTGTCGCCCTGGACGGTGGTCGGCGAGCATGTGGCGATTGCCGTCGTCGTGGTCAGCGTGACGCATTATGTGGGCGATTGGATTCGCGACTCTCTTGGCTGAGAGGCTCCCAGCTCCTCGTTGAATCCTCCGGCATGGACTGGTCTCTGACGGGGATGAAGAAGAGGTGAGCTCAATGAAACTGGAGGAATGGTTGCGGCTGATCGCGGGGCTGTTCGTGCTGGCGGCGGTTGTGCTGGGGGCGACGGTGCATCCCTACTGGAATCTTCTCGCCGTCTTCGTCGCGGCGAATTTGATTCAGTCCGCCTTCACCGGCTGGTGTCCGATGACGGCCTTGCTGCGAACACTGGGCGTGAAAGAATAAGCGGGGATCGTCGCGCGAGACCGGCGAGAAAAGCGCGACACGCGTGAAGGGCGAGAGACGCGCGACGATCGGGAACGCGAGACAGTGGTGTGTGGGGAAGGGGCCGGATCAGCCAGGATCGCGACGAGGAGACGGCGCAAAGGAGAACGGCCATGACGGCTCGACGGTGGATGGGGATGGGACTCGCCCTGCTGGGCGGAACGGCCGCGCTGGCGCTGATGGCCGGCGAGCCTGCGGCCCTGGTTCAGCCGACGGTGGATACCATCAAGGGACTCACCAGCGTGGGCGGGATGATGGTGCCGGATATCGGCCCCTTACCGGCGTCGATCCCCATGCCGCCATCCAACCTCAGCTATCAGGACAAGGTCGCGCTCGGCAAACAACTCTACTTCGACGGCCGGCTCTCGAAGAGCGGCCAGGTCCCCTGCGCCTTCTGTCACAATCCCTTTGCCGGCTTCGCCGATCCACGGCAGACCTCCATCGGAATCGACGGGAAAGTCGGAGGCCGGCAGGCGCCGACCGTCTTCAATACCGCCTTCAACCCGATCCAATTCTGGGACGGCCGCGCGGGCTCGCTGGAGGAGCAGGCCATCGGGCCGATTCAGAATCCGGTCGAAATGGGAGAGACGCATGAGCATGTGGTGGCCAAGCTCCGTGGGATCAAGGGGTATCAGGCGCAGTTTCGCTCGGTGTTCGGCACAGACGTGAATCTGCAAGGAATCGCCGAGGCCATCGCGGCCTACGAGCGGACCATCATCTCGACCAATTCGCCCTTCGACCGGTATGCGCTGGGGGAAACGCAGGCTCTGAGCGAGGCGGCGGTTCGCGGCATGGCGCTGTTCAAGGGCAAAGCGCGTTGTCTCATGTGCCACAACGGCCCGAACTTCACCGACAATCAATTTCACAACCTGGGCGTGCCGCAGGTCGGGCCGCGCAAGGAGGACTTGGGACGCTACGAGATGACCAAGATCGAGCGGGACAAGGGCGCCTTCAAGACGCCGACGCTGCGCAGCATCGCGGAGACGGCGCCGTACATGCACGACGGCGCATTCGGCGCCCTGGAGGAAGTCGTCGCCTTTCTGAATCAGGGAGGCGGCCCCAATCCCTATCTGAGTCCGCTCCTGAAGCCGCTGAATCTCAGCGGGACGGAGCAGGCTGATCTCATAGCCTTTCTCAAGTCTCTCAGCGGGGACGTCCCGAAAACGGACCTGCCGAAGTTGCCCGAGTGACGGGCTGTGTGTCGTAGAGAGCGAGTCGAGTCTTGCCTGACTTGAAAGGAGCGACCGATGGACGTAAGACCCAAGGCCTATTCTTATCGCACGTCAGTGCGGTGGACCGGGGAACGCAAGGGAAACCTCTCGGCTGAGGGCAAGCCGGATCTTGCGGTGGCCACCCCGCCGGAATTCAAAGGCCATCCGGGGATCTGGTCGCCGGAAGACCTCTTTGTGTCAGCCGTGAACATCTGCACCATGAGCACCTTTCTGGCCTTTGCGGAGCGAGCCGGGTTCGCGTTTCACTCGTATGAGAGTGAGGCGGAGGGACGGCTGGAATTGCTGGAGGGAAAGTTCAAATTTACATCGGTCATTTTGAGGCCCAAGCTCACTTTGGTCTCAGGCGGCGATCCGGCCAAGGCCAAAGAACTCCTGGAGAAGGCCGAGGCCGCCTGCTTGATCTCCAATTCGATTACGGCTCGCGTGACGCTGGAACCGACAATCATCGAAAGGTGACTGGGCCGAAGAATGCGACTCGACTCTGCAGAGCTCGGTGGGGCATCTTGCGTCACCGGTCCGGACTTGGCCTGAGGCGTTTGGCTGCAGGGCACTGGCTTCCGATACGATAGGCTCCGCCAACCGGTTGAATCCTTAGACAATTTAGTCGCCGACGCGTCGCAGTCACATGGCATGGGGATCGCACGGAGGGAGGTAATGGTTGTGAGTTCATGAAGGACAATGTTGGAAAGGCGGCCCTCGTCCTCTGGGTCGTGACTATCATCGTGATGGCCACGCTCTTTATAAGGGGATGGAGTTCCCCGGGGAGAGACGGTCGGACCGAAGTCGCGTTGGCTCCGGTCGAACGCGATCAAGTCCTAGCCGAGATGCGGCAGCTCTTGAAAGCCGTGCACGGCATCGTCACGGCCGCCGGTGATCCTACGCAGAACATGAAACCGGCGCAAGAGGCCGCGCGGGCCGCGGGCATGAGCATGGCCGCCGACGTCGATCCGGTACTCATGGCGAAGTTGCCGCTGGCCTTCAAGCAGATGGGCATGTCGGTGCATCAGGATATGGATCGGCTGGCCGAGGCCGTCGGGCAAGGGGAGACGCCGGCGCAAATCATGGCTCGGCTCTCGAGCATGACGGCCCGCTGCACGACCTGCCATGACATGTATCGGTTATCGGATAGTCGACAGTAAGATAGTTGACAGTAATCAGTTCTTAGGGGCGAGAGCGAAATACTGAAAACTGTATACTGATAACTCTGAGCAAGGAGGCATCACCATGAGCTGTAACGTAGGTGGAATGGAGCGGGGCATTCGAGTGGGCGTAGGTTTAGTCCTCTTGTCGGTCGGGATCTTCTGGAATCTGCCCGGATGGGGAGTCGGCGTGGCCTATCTGGTCGGCGCGATTGCCCTGGTCACGGGTGTCATCGGCTATTGCCCGGCCTGGACGCTGTTTGGCATCAACACCTGTGCGACGCCGCCGTCCGGGAAAAAGGCGTAGCGAACACAAGGAAGTGCTGGGACGTTGTGCAGGAGTGGGGTATATAAAGGGGGATGTGTCTCTTGCCCTCGGGAGGCTCTATGAACTCGATAGGAAGCAGGATGTGCGTGATTGCGGTGGCCTTCGCCGTGACCGGTGGCTGTGCGACCGGCGGTCTGTTCGGCGCCAAGGAAGCGGACGAGTCGAAAGAGGCCATGGCCTTACTGGGTCAGGCGCGGGTGACGATCGATCAGGCGCTGAGAGTGGCGACCGACAAGCAGTCGGGGCGCGTCATCGAAGCTGAGCTGGAGAAGAAGCACGGAAAAGCGATCTGGGAGGTGGAGATCGTGACGGCTGAAGGCAAGGTCGTGGAAGTGCATGTCGATGCGGAGACCGGGGCCGTCATCGACGTCGAAGAGAAAAAGCCGGACTAGGCTCAGCCACAGTGGCGCCGCTGGGCCAAGTCATAGAGCGTGGAACCGCCGTTCTGTTTCCGCTGCTCCTGGTTGCCTGCGCTGCCGGCCCCTTGGATACGCCGTATCGGACGTCCAAGCATCTTCTCGGCCTCACGGAATCTGCGCTGGTGGCCTGCGCAGGGACTCCCGAATCGATTCGTGAGAATGGGCAGGGGCGTCTGCTCATGTATCATAGCCGTCCGACTATGATGGAGCAGTCGTTCCCGACGTCAAAGAGCAGCCTGCCTTGCCCGCATGAAACCTGTGAAGCGCTCGTGACCATCCGGGGAGGGCGCGTGGTCGCCGTCAAGTACCGGAGCGATCCCGACTCGGGGCGAGAATGTTTCTGGTGCGAGCGCATGTTCGAACCCTGCTTCCGCCAGTGATTCCGCATGTCATCAAGGAGCGATGATGGCAGAACTGTCGGGCGATGAGACGCCGTCCGGTCTCCATACACCCATTGGATCTCGCCGAACCTTCTTCCAATGGGTCACCAGTGCCGCCGCCGTCTGCGTGGGACTCGGGCTTTCGATCCCGCTGCTGGGCTATCTGATCTGGCCCGCCTTCAAACGCCGAACCCAACCCTGGGTTGACGTCGGAGCTGAGGCCGATCTTCCTGTGAATGAACCCAAGCAGTTGGACTATGTCACCTCCGTCCGCGACGGATGGCTCGAGACGAAGGCTCAGAAGGCGGTCTGGGCGATCAAACAGCCGGACGGTGGGGTGACCGTCTTCTCGCCGATCTGCACGCATCTGGGCTGTGGGTACCGATGGGACGCTGTCGAGCAAGGGTTCGCCTGTCCCTGTCATGGGAGCCGGTTCGATCGAGAAGGGAAGGTGATCGCCGGACCTGCTCCTCGGGGCTTGGATCGCTTGCCAGCCAAGATCGAGAACGGACGCCTCCTGGTCCTGTACAAGGAGTTCAAGGCGGGGCTGGCGAACTCGAAGGAGATCTAGGTTTGGACGCAGAGCATCCCCTGTGTGCGCGCCTTCCGCTCTCCGCCGCTGAGCTGCGCAATCGGCTGGCCTTTTTGGGGGTCACTCGTGAAGACCGGCACCATATGGCGCAGATCCATGCCGTCATCCAAGACCATGTGGATGACCTGATCGCCGAGTTCTATGAGCATCTCAACGGATTTCCGGAACTTGCGCCCTTTCTCTCCGAACCGGAGCGCTTGGCGAGACTGAAAGCGACCCAGCGAACGTATCTGCTCACGCTCGGGCAGCAGGCCGACCAGTTGCCCTATGCGGAGGATCGGCTCCGCATCGGGTTTACGCATGAGCGGATCGGACTCGAGCAAAAGTGGTATCTCGGCGCCTACGCCAAGCTCTTCGATCTCATCATGCGGAGGCTCGCCGTCCGGTACGATGACGCGCGTGCGCTGACGGGCCTGGCCATCACCTTGCAGAAGTATCTCGATCTGGATCAGACCTTTCTGGTCGAGACCTACTACCAAGCCACCATGGCCCGCTTGGAGGCGAGCCTTCAAGAATTGGAGCAGGTCCGCCGGCATTTGGAAGAACAGTCCCGGATCGATGAGCTCACGAAGGCCTACACTCGCGCCTATCTGGAAGAGGCGATGCAAGCCGAACTGCTGCGCAGCCGGCGCTTTCGCCATCCCTTCACCGTGCTGTTCCTGGACTTGGACCATTTCAAGCGGGTGAACGACGAGCACGGCCACGCCTGCGGGGACTTCGTGCTGAAGCGGAGCGCGGGGGTGGTGCGCGGGGCCATCCGGCCGGCGGATATTCTCGGCCGCTATGGAGGGGAGGAATTCGCCGTGGGGCTGGTCGAGTGCGACGAATCGACGGCGGTGCGGATTGCCGAGCGTATTCGCGAGGCCATCGCCAAGGCCGTGCTGTTCTACGAGGGGCGCGAGATTGCCGTCACCGTGAGCATCGGCGTCTCCATGCTCGGCCCCGGGATCGAGACAATCGAAACCCTGCTGGCTCAGGCCGATAGCGCGCTCTATCAGGCCAAGGCCGCAGGGCGCAATCGGGTGATGGTCTTTAAAAACACGGGCGAGGGGCACGAGGCGAGTGGCGAGAGGACGGTGAGTAGAGGGTAGGGTTAAGAAGAACGAGCCCGTGGAAGTTTCGAACAATACCCTCCCGCTTCGCATCTCCAAGTTCTTGCCTGTAGCCCCACGCCCCTTGCCACTAGCCTGGAGCACACATGCGACTCTACGCCTGGCTCGATAGCCGGCTGAGACTCAAACCGATCGAGAAGACGCTGCTCGATGAACCCATCCCCGGCGGGGCGAGCTGGATCTACGTCTTCGGTTCGGCCACGCTCTTCCTGTTTGTGTTGCAGGCGGTCACTGGGATGTTCCTCGCGGTCTACTATGCGCCGACGCCGGATCACGCGTACGACAGCATCCAATTCATCGAGAAAGAGGTGACGTTCGGATCCTTCGTCCGCGGCCTGCACCACTGGGGCGCCTCCGCGATGGTGATGGCGATCGGGCTGCACATGCTTCAGGCCTTTCTCTATGGGGCGTACAAGCCGCCGCGCGAAATGATGTGGATCGTGGGCGCGGCGCTGTTTCTCATCACCTTGAGCTTCGCCTTCACCGGCTACCTCTTGCCCTGGGATCAAAACGCCTATTGGGCGACCCAAATCGGCATTAACATGGTGGGGACGATTCCGATCGTCGGCGATCTCCTGGTGCGCATCATGCGCGGCGGGGAGCAGTTGGGCGCCCTGACCCTCTCGCGGTTCTTCGCGGTCCACGTCTTGTTTCTTCCGACGGTGCTCGTCACCGGCATCGTGCTCCATCTCTTCATTCTCCGCCGCGTGGGACCGGCCGGCCCCTGGAGCGACGAGCGCGCATCCCTCGGGGGCGAGACCTTCTACCCGCGACAGGTCTATATGGACGCGGTCGTCATGCTGGGTGTCTTCGTCGTGGTGTCGACCCTGGCGCTCACCGTGAGCTTTCCTTTGGCCGACAAGGCCGATCCGTCGGATACGAGCTTTGTGCCGGTGCCTGAATGGTATTTCCTCTTTTATTACCAACTGCTCAAGTACGTGCACGGTCCGCTGGAGCCATTGGCCACATGGATTCTCCCGGTCCTCTTCTTTCTCGGCATCGTCTTCTGGCCTTTCATCGATCGGAATCCGGCCCGACATCCGTCGTCCCGTCCGATCGCCCTCGCGGCGGGCGCGGGATTTCTGGCTCTCGTCTTCACGCTGCTCGCGGTCTCGCTCCGTGATCTGGCCGCGGTGCCGCACGTCGACCCGGCGGTCGCTCGTGGAAAAGCCGTCTATGCCCAATTCGGCTGCGCCGCCTGTCACCGCGTCCACGGCGAAGGCGGCGCGGTGGCGCCGGACCTCTCGTTCGTCGGGGATATCCGGCCTGATCGCGATTGGCATCTCCGTCATTTCCGCGACCCGCAATCCGTCTCGCCCGGCTCGTTCATGCCTAAGTTCCCGCTCGATGCCAAGCAGCTCGAGGATCTGACGAGCTATATGCTGAGTCTCAAGCGAGCCACGTAACCGATGGGGCGGGTGGGCCGTCTGTCAGCCGATGATTCGAAAGAACATTATGGGGGGGGGGCGCTATGGAACGAGGGCCGATCGGACGCAGGCTTCTGTCGGTGGCGCTGGGACTCGTCGGTCTGGTCTTGCCGACGACGGGCAACGGGGCGCCATCCAGCGGAGATGCAGGGAAGGGGAAGACCGTCTTCGAACAGAAGGGCGGATGCGTGAATTGCCACGGGGGCGGCGGACGCGGCGACGGACCGGCCGGGAAGATGCTCGTGCCGCCTCCCGCGGATTTGACCAGTCAGAAGGTCAAGGCCAAATCCGATGCAGAGTTGCTGAAAACCATCCAAGAGGGCCGGCCGGGCACCGCGATGATCGGGTTTAAGGGACAGCTCACGGAGCAGGATATCCGTGACCTGCTGGCCTACGTGCGAAGCGTGAGCAAGTAGGCGAGGGAGGCTCATCGCCGCGCCTCGCTGCTTAGTGGAGCCCCATGGCTTTCCAGCCGTGGTCCCTCCGAGTTGATTGCGTCGGCGAAACCCGCCGAGCCTCCTCCGCCGAAGGAGCTCCGGCGACGAAGGCCGGAAGCCTGTCTGCCTTCGCCCCGACCTTCGCCAAGGCTCCGGTGGGCCGCCGAAGCTTGAGCGGAGGCGGCAAGGCTTCAGCGGACACCGCCCCGCATGCCTCGTCCGTCGCCAAAGGCGATGGCCGACGGCGTCCACGGCGTCACAG
>FKKE01003124.1_pt2 | contig 20881 bp, 35 predicted proteins | sample 1106331 | NCBI WGS metagenome assembly FKKE01 (sample SAMEA3931202, study PRJEB13176) | freshwater metagenome | biome: Drinking water system; feature: drinking water; material: freshwater | place: China | collected 2013-02-06 | reverse complement strand
CCGGAGCCGGAGCCGTAGCCGTTATGCTTTGTTGATTGACTCACGGGAAACCTCGCTTGTCGGGATTGTTTCAATGACGCCAGTCAGCGCAATTTCTGGCAGCATAACGTCAATTTTTCCGGCCTTGATGCCGTAGACCGCAACACCGGACAAAGCAACGCCGTCTTTTGCGGTCCACGACCACAGGCGGCGCGAGTCTTTCAGTACTGCCTGATCACCAGACTGCGACACAAGAATACCAGCATGCACGCCTGCGCTGTAGCAACGGCAGATTACGTGCCGCCCAACAAACGGATGCTGCTTTTCGACCGCAGTTCCGCCAGACACCAGCGCCGTAATTTCACGAATCTGTTTCAGTGTTAAATTCTCGATTTCCATTTTGTTCCCCTGTGATTGATGACACGCCCAAACTATACCCCAGCGCCCGCGTTATTGGGAGTGCCGTTCGTCGGAAATCAGCACGTTGATTTTACGAATACCGGGCAACGCGCATTCGGGCAAACATAACCCATCACTGGCATAATGCGCATTCCACACACCCCGCAGATTGCGACAGCGCCGTCATACGATGGCTTTGGTGATTCTTGCAATGGCTCGATTACTGGCAGATTATCTGGATTGTAAATCTTGACTGTCATACCAACCTCACTCCGATAGTTTGTCTAGCTGCGCCTGTAGCATGGCGCGGGTTTTGTCGTTTGCGGTCCGTCAGCTTAGGCATTTAATCTCTGAAAATATCTCATTCGCGCAACTGACAATAAAGTCTCTCAGATCTTCCAGTGACTTACTGCTCTTGCTGAACTCGGTTTGCGCTGCCTCCTGGCTCTTGTTGTTGTGCTTGTATCTATCAGTGATCCCAAGCTCTACGCTGATCTGCATGGCGATTTCACCAATTGTCTTAGTAGACAGGAACCCGTGCCTTGATTCAGCCGAAAGCGCAGCCGCCGAGTAAAGAAGCCTTTGGTATGATGGAATATTCCATAACAGATTTTGAATATAAAAAGGCACCGGCCTTGATTCTGGCAGGAACAGAATCGCTTTGTTGTTTCCTTGCTCGCTTTTCGGAAACCCGCACACGATAAAACAAGGCTTTTTATCTTGATCGGCTACTGCCTGCGCCTTGATATACTCGTCCTCAGAAGGGCCTTCGTCCGTTGACGGTTTAAGCTCAAGCCAACACCCAAGCTCCGGCAGCCAAAAATCAGGCAGGTAGTAGCCGTCGCTCGTTTTGAACAGCCTCGACTCATACTTAAACTGAATTCCTATCATGTCCAGCATGATTGCCCATTTAGCCTCAAGCCCGGATCTGAACATAATCCCGCGATATGTTGTTGGAACTGCCTTGATTGTATTCATAGTGGTTTTCTCCTTTTCCCTTGGCCTGAAAACTCGACTTGCTCTATCGCCTGAGCCGGCGCCTCTGACGCAGCAAACCTGCAAAATCCAAGCTCTGCCCTAAAATAATCGGTCCCTGTCTCGCCACCACGGGCCTTGCGCCAAATCAATTCAGCAAGTTCTGGATAGTTCGTATCCTCGTTGTAAACAACATCCCTGTAGATAAATCCTATCCAGTCGGCGTCCTGTTCAATGTTTCCAGATGCGCGCAGATCTGACATCATTGGCCGTCTGTTTGGCCTTGAGTCGCAACTGCGGTTAAGCTGGCACAATGCAAGGACGGGAATATCAAGCTCTTTGGCCAGCCGCTTCAGCCCAGCCGACACCTTACCTATCTTAATAACTTCGTTTTCACCTTCGGCATCCACAAGTTGCAAGTGGTCAACGACGATCAGCGACAGTTTCTTGATACGGTTCGTCATTTTTGCGCGTGAGATAATGTCGTTAATCGTGAGCGCTGGCGTTTCGTCAATTACCAGATCTGACTCTTTAATTCTGATAGTGGCACTTGTAAGCCTCCCCCAAAAGTCGTGCTCGCCGTTATCAAATTGCGCAGTCCTGACCAAGTTGTACGGGATATTCCCGCTGTCTGCGGTAAGTCTCCCGATAAGCTCAATTTCCGGCATCTCAAGCGAGAAGTACAGAGCAACCTTCTTTTCAGAAAGAGCCGTGTGCCCGGCTATGTTCAGGCCCATGACCGACTTGCCCATAGCGGGACGTCCAGCGATGACGATCAAGCGACCCGGCTGGAATCCACCTGTGCGCTTATCCACGTTGTCATACCCAGTGCGCAGCCCGGTTATTCCGCCATCAGCCAAGCGGCACTGGTCCAAGTGCTCAATGAACCCCTTCATGGCCTTTCCGACCCACCGTGGGCCTGTAGAAGCTTGGCTTTCTGTCAGGGTTGCCAGCTGGTCGTTTGCGGCCTCAATGCGCTCCTGAAGCGTCCTGGTGCCGTCCTTGGCTATCTCTGTGATCTTCCCGCCAGCTTGGAACAAGGCTCGAACCTTCGAGTATTCCTGAACCTTTGCGGCATAGGCGGACAAGTTCTTTGTGGATGGCGTGTTCTTTTGCATTGCGGCAAGGATGGTCCACCACGACTCGCTATCATCGACTTGGGTAAGTCGGTCTCCAATGAACTCATATTCAGGCAGCTGGCCTCTTGATACCACTACGCCCATAGCCTCAAAGATCATTCGGTTTTGACGCCGAAAAAAATCAGATGGCTTAATTATGGCCGCGACATCATCAAACCCGCTCGGCTCAAGCATGATGCCGCCAAGCACAAACTGCTCAGCCTCCACGCTGTACAGTGAGCTGAAATCGAAATCATCCATTTTGGTACCCTAACTCAATTATTTTTTGGAATTTATCAGGCTTAATCAGGAAGTCGAAATCTGCCCGCCACGTCTTCCCTGGAAGCCTGCCCATCAGGAAATCGGATTCTGACACCAGTTCAAAGTAACTGGCCCACCATGACAGGTCTTGGAATCGCTCATGGGATCGCCATCTAGCCCTAAGTGCTGTCTTGCGCCTTTCGGTAATATCCCTCACCCCAGGAAGCTCTGGAAGTTTCTTGTTGTACAGGTCAACAATGGCTTGATGCGGACACGGATCGGGCTTGCCCGATTCAGGCTGATTTTCCGTAAGTGTTTCTAATGTGATTTGATCTGCTTTGCTTTGATCTGATGGTTGAGTTGGAGTTGGTACGTCCGTTGAACATTCGTTTAACGTCTGTTGAACGCGCGTTGAACGGGCGTTGTCCTTTAGTTCTTTTTTGCGCTGTCTTGCTGCTGCTGATGCCTTTCCGGCCTTAGACGCCTTGTCTACTGACTCTTGAACAGCTACCAAGTCCCCTTCAATTCTGAAGTGCGCCCATGTCTCGCCATTGTCATGAAAGAACTCTTTTAACGCACGTTCAACAAGAATCCAACGGTCGTTGGACAGACGTGCAACGGTCGATAGCCGATCCTTTCGAAGCGGTTTGCCGGTTTGCCAGTAGTTGAATATGAGCAAAAGATAAGCGCCGTGCTCCTCGGTTGTAAGGTGCCCGGTATCAGCCAGATAGTCGGCGACATAGAACTGCATGTAGGGTAGTGCTGCCACTTAAAACAATCCTCTTCAGGGTTGGCCGGTTCGGTGAGAATTCCGACGCAGGCCGACCCTTGCGGGCCATTGAAACGGCCACGTATGCCTCGCTGCCAATGCCAAGGAATGGAGTAAACACAACATCCCCAGGCATAGACCACATCTGCATGGCGCGTTCGATCACGTCAAGCTGTCGCAATAAATTTCTGATAGTCCATGTTATCCCCCTAAATATGTGTCCAGCTTTCACCGGCCAGTATTTTCTCAATTGTTCTTGCGTGCACATTGTACGTACGCGCAAGCCCCTTTGCTGTGTATCGTGCGTCCAGTCTGGCGCGCAGCATCCTGTATCGCGCGTACTGTCTGCGTATGCGTTTCGCGTCGGCCTCGGTCAGCTTGGATTGTGGCAACTGCTCGCCACGCTTCACCTTCAGCCGGTTTAGCGGGCAGTCAATCATCCTGCACCTCGATCATGTGGACTGTTCTTTCGCCTTCTTTACGACATAGCTCGGCGTGAATGAATGAACCATACGTGCGCCCATCGGGATATCCGTTTTTGTCGATGTTGCACCACCACTCCAGCGGCTTTGGCAGCCTGCGGTATTCAAACTTCTGGAAATTGAATTCATAGTTGGCACCGCAAACATTTTTGTTGTCCCAACCGCAGAACATAGGTCTGTACTGGATTTTCTCGCCAGCAACGTAAGCCGATACGATTTCAAGCTGTTGCTTCGGTGTCATGGCCATGTTATTTGTCCTCAGATTCGCGTCGGCATGATCAGTGCGCGTGCGTTATAGTTCGGACACTTAAGCGCGACTTCAATCGCCTCATTTTGCCCGCGAAAGATGAACTCGCCGCCCTGGTATCGATTACCGTCAAGCACTTCAGCAGCCTTTCCAATCAGCGCCACATAGTGCGAATTGATGCCGATGCTGGCCACTGATTTTGGCTTGGCCTTCTTAAAGACCTTTTGATAATCAGGGTACTTACCGTCAATAAGCCGGAAGCTGCACATGCAATCGCGTCCATTTGACTGAACAGATCGTCCAAAGTTGCTAGCGAACTTGACTATGCCGCTATCCTCTGACGCAAAAACGAACTCTGCCAGATCTGCCTTTTGCGGGATGTTGCCGATCACGTCTACAATGACGGATTCATCAAGATGTGCTGCATCGGCAGAATCAATCCTGATTAACACATGGCCGTTTCCAGCCACAATAAAGCCTGCCGAATCAACAAAAATGCCATTCAGGAAAGAACGGACATCCCTATTCGCCTGAAAATATTTCGCAGCCTTTAGCGGTTTTGCCGGCAGCGTAAACCCTTTTCTCTGCTCCATAACTCACTTCCCGCACGCTTTCAGGATGGTTGACGGTTTGATGCCGAGGACTTTTGCGATTGCCTCAAGGCTTTCAAGGTGCGGCACATTGCCGGCCTCAATTCTATATAGAGTTGAAATCGATATGCCGGTCAGCGCCTTGATTTCTTTAGGGCCGATGTCCTTTTTGATCCGCATATCTTTGATATACGAACCGATTTCCATGGTGCTCTTGATCATCTTTGGGCTGATTGCTTTTTTCTGGTGCAGCCGCTTAATGTATTTGCCGTTGTGTGCCATGAAAACATGCTCCTGTTGTTGGTGATTACAGTCTACATAGCGCACCGAATAACGCAACAACTAATCCGACGAACGGTTGTTCAGGCTATTGCATCAGTCGGAGCGCAGGACTATAGTTCAATCATCGAAACGGGAGAACGGAAATGAAAACCGAAGCATTTGATAAAGGACGTCAGGCCGCTATTAACGGTGACCGTTGTGCCATGCCGTCTGGTTTGTATCCTCTTCTTTCAGAAGAGCGTAACCAGTGGTACGCGGGATGGAATAGCGTAAGCACCCCAAAAAAACAGCGGGCTGCGGTTGAAGACCGCATGACACGCCGCCTTAACGATTTGATGGGGTGATTCGTGAAGATTTTGGTAGCCTGCGAATATTCAGGCAGGGTTAGGAACGCGTTTGCCGCTATGGGACATGAAGTGTTGTCAGCGGATTTTGAGCCGGCAGAAGACGGAAGCAAGAATCATTACCAAGGCGACTGTTTCGACCTGATAGGCAATCAGCACTTTGATCTGATGATATGTCATCCGCCATGTACGCATCTGGCCGTTTCTGGCGCCCGCCACTTTGCCGCCAAACGCGCAGACGGCAGGCAGCAGGCAGCATTGGATTTTGTCAGGCGTTTGCTGGATGCGCCAATCGAAAAAATATGCTTGGAAAACCCTGTGTCAATCATCAGCAGCGCGATCAGAAAACCAGATCAGATAATCCAGCCGTGGCAGTTCGGGCATGGCGAGACAAAGGCGACGTGCCTATGGCTTAAAAACCTGCCGCTGCTGACGCCGACAAACATCGTAGACGGGCGAGAGCCGAAGGTGCATAGAATGTCGCCGGGGCCTAACCGTTGGAAAGAGCGGTCCAGAACTTATCAAGGCATTGCAGATGCGATGGCCGCTCAATGGGGAATTATATAAGGAGACACGAAATGACCACCTACGCCAGACAATACTACCTCGACCTGATCAAGGCGCAGATCGAGGCGAACCCGGCAGATGCCGATGAGCTAATGGTGCAGCGCTGCTATGACGTTCCTGGCTTTGCCGAACTGGTGCGCGAATTCATGCTTGCCTGCGGTCAGCCGCTGAAGCGCGACGCATATGCACGCGGTTTGGCTCTCGCAATCGAGCAAGCCGTATTCGCTGCTATCGAAAAGTCGCCCGGCGAAATGGCCGAGCTGGACGCAATGCAGACGCCGGACCCGGACGACTTCGACGATGTTGCGAAGGACGGTAACGCCATGCTGGATAATATGGGGGCGCGTCATGTATAAGCGCTTTCTCGCATTCATGCACATCGAGCCGGGCGACTGGGACGGATTCAAAGCGGACGGCGGCACGGAGTGGCTGCTGTTCTGGGCAGGGTATATCTCGCTGGTCGTGTTCGGGCTTGGCGTGTTCAGGGGGTGGTTGTGACCCTAATCAACTTCCTAGCCGCAAGCCGCATCCAGGCCGCAATCGAATGCCTGCCGCGCACATGCGCCGAGGATCACAACGACCGGTATAGCGCCGGTCAGGGAGAAATCGAAATGAACATGCAAGAACTGGAAGCCCGCATCGCAAAGGACGTTAACGCGTACATTGACGAAATCGTAAAGGCGCGAGGATTGGATTCTGAATCGACTAGCCGCATTGTTGCAAACATCGTGGCGTCTCATTTCACCGCAAAAGACGCAGCGCTCCATGTAGAGGGGATGCGATTCAGCCAAGACGTTCAGGAGTGCATGTGCAAGTGCATTAACCGTTCGTCGGAGCAGTCTTGATTCTGCCGCGCAATGGGCCAGAATTGGTAAAACGGCAGCGGAGTTGATCCATGAAGTACAACGCACAGCAGAAGTACTGGTTTAGGCTGCACCTGATTCAGTTCATGGTGTTCATGCCAACACATCCGGCAATCAACGATATTAAAGAGGCACTTAGGAAATGACAGCAGAAAAACAAATCGCACTAGTTGGGGAATTGCCTGAGCAGGATCAGGCGTTGGCTGTTTTTGTCGAGCCCAAAGGGCTTGACCCGTGGCTTGAAAAAATCAAGGCAGAGGCGCTTTCACTTGTACCTGATCTGACAACAAAGAAAGGGCGCGATGCTATTGCGTCGATGGCTTACAAGGTGCGCCAGTCAAAGACTGCATTGGACAAGATTGGCAAGGAGCTGGTGGACAAGCTCAAGGAACAGCCTAAGCTAGTGGACGCTGAACGCAAACGCATGCGTGACATTCTGGACGCGCTGGCGGACGAAGTGCGCAAGCCGCTGGATGAATTCGAGGCCAAGGAAGCTGCAAGGATCGAAAAGCACAAAGCCAACGTCGATACGCTTCGCCCCGCTCCATTGGACGGAATGACAGCGGATAACATACACATGCTATTAACCTGTATCGGCTCGGTTCCCGTTGACGAAACATGGGAAGAATTCGAGGCCGAAGCGCACCGAGTGAAGGCTGCGACCATCACCGTCTATCAGGAGGCTCTGGAAAAGCGCAAGCAGTATGAATCCGAACAGGCCGAGCTTGCCCGCCTGCGCGCAGAAGCCGAAGAGCGAGCCAAGAAAGACCGCGAAGAGCAGATAGCCCGCGAGGCCGCCGAACGCGCGAAGCGGGAAGCAGAGCAGGCCGCAGCCCGCGAAAAAGCAGAAGCCGAAGCTAAGGCAAAAGCCGAGCGCGAAGCCGCAGAGCGCCGAGAACTTGAATTGAAGTTGCAAGCCGAACAGGCCGAACGTCAAAAGTTGGCAGCCGAACAGGCGCAGAAGGATGCGGAAGCAGCTCGAATCAAGGCTGAGCATGACGCCAAGGCGCAAGCCGAACAGGCAGCCCGCGACACTGAGGCACGTTTAAAGCGCGAAGCTGAGCAGAAAGCAGCAGCCGAATCCGCTGAGCTGGCCAAGCGCGAAGCCGATAAAAAGCACCGCGCCAAAGTAAATAATGAAGCCGCCGCCCCGTTCGTCGGAATCGGCTTTACCGAAAAGCAGGCGCAGGACATTATCAAGCTGATTGTGACCGGCAAGGTGCCGCACGTAAAAATCCAGTACTGAGGGGAAGGAAATGAGCGAAGTTATCGAGAATCAGAATATTGTGCGGACGGCTAGCGGTTCAGCGCTGCCGAGCGTGCACACAAATGACACGTCACCAGTCGGCGTTATGATGTCCGCATTGAAGCAAGGCGCGTCACTGGAACAGGTAGAAAAGATGATGGACCTTCAAGACCGTTGGCAGCGTGGCGAGGCCCGCAAGGCTTATGACGCGGCGTTTGCGGCATTCAAGGGTGAGGCCGTCAGCATTTTCAAGGGGCGAAAGGTCACAGATGGACCACTCAAAGGCAAGAGCTATGCTGAATTGCATGACTGGGTTGATGCCGTTACGCCTGCGCTGTCAAAGCATGGACTTTCGTCATCATGGAAGCTGACGAAGGACGAGCCAGCATGGATGGAGGTCACATGCTATCTGCGTCACGTAGGTGGACATGAGGAATCTGTTTCAATGGGCGGCCCGCCAGATGCAGGTGGCGCAAAGAACGCTATCCAGGCAAGGGCAAGCACTATGTCTTACCTTGAGCGCTACACGCTGAAGGCAATTACTGGATTGTCAGAAGCTGGGGATGATACGGACGGGCGTCCGCCTGCTCAGAAAGAAAAAATCACTCAAGAACAGGTAGCCAACCTGGAAGCGCTTGGCGAGGAAGTCAAAGCCAATATGTCGCAGTTCCTGAAATACCTGAAGGTCGAAAAGCTGGAAGACCTGCCGGCAGTCAAATACGACAGCGCCGTCAAGGCCCTTGAAGGGAAGCGCAAGCAATGATCCAGGTGATTGACGTAGAGCAAGGCACGCCAGAATGGAAAGCGGCGAGGGCCGGGATGCCGACCGCTTCCATGTTCAAGGATGCGCTGGCCAAGGGGGAAGGCAAAACGCGAAGGACGTACATGCTCAAGCTGATAGGCGAACGCCTCACTGGCGAGCTGTCAGAAGGCTACAGCAACGGACACATGGAGCGCGGGACCGAAATGGAGCCGGAGGCACGGGACGCCTACGCATGGCACGCTGACGTTGAGCCGGTGCAGGTTGGCTTTGTTGTCAATGACGGGCTGATTGATCTGGGGCCTGTCGGGTGCAGCCCTGACAGCATGATAGGCGAGGCTGGCTTGCTGGAAATAAAAACCAAGCTGCCGCACATCCAATGCGAGGTACTGCTTAAGGGCGAGGTGCCGACCGAGCACATAAAGCAGATCCACGGCGCTATCTGGGTATGTGAACGGGATTGGCTCGATTTCGTAAGCTACTGGCCCGGCCTGCCGACTTTCATCAAGCGCGTGTACCGGGATGAGAAAGTGATCGCCGAGCTGAAGGCCGGGTTATCCGACTTCTACGCCGAACTGCTTGAGATGGAACAGCAAATCCGGAGCAAGTACGCATGACCGCCTTCCGCGCAGAGACGATAGCGGGCCTGAGCCTAGCCCTTGCTAATGCCACGAAAGCCTGTAGCGCGCTGCTGGCTGCGGGCAAGGTGGCGGTGATTGAGGTCAAGCCGGAAACCCGTAGCCGTACCGTCGAGCAGAACAGGTTACAGCGGTTGTGGATGCTGGAGGCTCAGGAACAGGGCGACATGACCGCAGAGGAATATCGTGGCTATTGCAAGTTGCACTTCGGTGTTCCGATCATGCGGGCTGAAAACGAGGCGTTCCGCGAACTATACGACAGGTACGTCCGCCACCTGCCATACGAGGCAAAGATGGCGTTCATGATGGTGCCTTTCGACTTCGCCGTAACCCGCGACATGGACACAAATCAGAAAAAGCGATACCTGGATCACGTCTACATGCACTTGACCGGCCTTGGATTCAAGCTTACAGAACCGAAACAACGCAATCGGAGAACATCAAAATGAACGAAGAATTGCAAAAAGCGGTATCCGAAATTTTCAGATCGGCCCTTGCCGCAAAGGATTTTTTAATGGGCGAGCTGCCGGAATACATTTCTCAGCTTTTGCTGTGGAATGCCATTTATTCGGCAATTCTATTTTCAGTCGGAATTTTGATTGTTTCTGCTTGCAGCTATGTTGGGATTAACAACAATAAGTTTATTCAAAAACGAAAGGAAAGAATCACGCAAACACAAAAAGCAGCAAGAGAGGCTTTTGAAAGGAAAGAAAATTGGTGTTTTTATCATGGGTCGTCAAACGTTACGTCAATAGAATATGACCGAATAATGACAAAGAGCGCTTATGATGAATTTTTTATTGCCATGGTTTGTTGTTGGGTACTTTGTTTATTTGTCGGCATCATGTTTTTATCAAAAAACACTGACTGGCTGATGATCTGGATTGCACCAAAAGTGTGGCTGATTGAATATGCCGCACAGTTTATAAAGTGATTTGGAGCAAGAAAGATGAGTGACCGTGAATTGCTTGAGCTGGCGGCTAAGGCGGCTGGAAAGCCAATTTCAGGTGGTGTTTTGCAGAGCGATGAAAACCGTCATGGCAATCTGTGGTGGGTTTACCTTGATGACCCGTCTGGAAAACGCGGCGGGCCTTTTACGGAATACTGGAATCCACTGCTGAAAGGGGATGACGACGACTGTTTTGCGCTGATGATCAAGTTAAGAATCAGCGTCGAGTACAGGAAGGATGCAATTTATGGGCTGTATGTCGAAGCGGTTCCGCGATCTATCAAGATTCCCGGTGGAATTATTGAATGGGAAGATAAGCACGAATCATTGGAAGCGGCAACTCGCCTTGCAATATTGCGCTGCGCAGCCGAAATCGGGAAGGCCATGCCATGATGTGCTACTACGGCTACAGGACGGACAACGGGCAGGGCCTGCGGATGCTATCGTCAATGCTCATGACTCCGCCGTCGATTGAGATAGCTCAGCCGCAACCGCCGAAGGGAAGGCCGCCCCAGCACGCCATTTCCGAAGAGTTGCTGCAACAGATTGAGGCCGCAATCACGAACGGAGACACATTTTCCAATCAGGCAAAGCTGAGCGGATTCAGCCCCGAAGCGCTGAAGAAGGCTTGGCAGCGCAGCGGGCGGAAGGTCAGAGGTATACGGCAGCGCGGGCTGCCTGAGACGATTTCACTTGATACTGTTCATGAATTCGCGCTGTGGTGCGAAAGTCGCGGCCACAACATCAAGAAGTCCTCAGACAAGCGTGTTATATGGAGTATTCAAGTCGTGGATGGCGGTCGTTTGACATACCGCTCAATTAGCAAGAGAGACGGAAAGCTCACGTTTTCCAATAGCATTGGAGCACTATTCAAGACGTTCATCAAAGAGCGAAATGATTGCCGTTCGTCGGAATAGCGTTGTTTTTGGAATTGGGCGGTGTAGACTGAATCAGTACAAGGGAGGCACCATGGACCCAGATCAACTCATATTTTTCTTAGTCGTCAGCGCCACGATCACAGCGCTGATTTATGCAGCAATGGGCAAGCCTGTTAGGGGGAAGCAATGAGCGAGTCAATGACGTTTAATCCAGCCCCAGCAAAAAGCTATGAAGCCCTGCTGTTTCAATTCAATGCATTGCTGCGGCTGTATAATTCGTCGGCGGCTCAGCGAGCTGGATTGTCCGGCACTGTCGCTGACTTGCGCAAGAAAATCGGCAGAAACAAAGTTTGGTTTTCACAAAAACCACGGAGCAAGAAGATAAAATGACCCACTTCGAGCGCAATTTCGCGTCAATCTTAGGCCCGGAGTCGCACCGCAGGGAGCTGACGGCGGATAACAACGTTTGGAAGCGGCGGGAACAGCGGGTTAAGGCTGAGCAGGCGGAGCGGAATCAAAAAGGGGATGGCAAAAATGAAACTCGATGATTTCATCAAGGCGCTATATGACGCCGGATGGCGCAATTGCGCTGATGCACAGCACGATGGTGTAAAGAAACTTCACCGCAGGCTGTGGCCAGTAATTGCCGAGCTTGAGCAAGAAGTATTTGAGCTTGATTTCGTTGTGAGTCAACAGGGTGATCAGCATGTGGAAAAAACTTGACGCGTGGCTGTACGGCATCGAGCAGCGCATCGCGAAGTGGAAGCGCAGCAGGACGCCGGAGTATCGGGCTGGCGCAAAGGCGTGGCGCGATTATCTGAACCAGTGGCAGAACCCATACGCGCCCGGTACAGAAGAGCGAGACCTGTGGCTGGAAGGCTGGATGGACGAGGAGAATAGGACGTGAGTGATATTCCAATTTGCAGGCTGTGTGAATGCGTCCCATCGGAATCATTTGACCTGATCGACATTGAAACAATGTATTACAACTGCGATACGTCAGGCTGTCCTGTAGCGGAATCGGGAATGATGCTGACGCCAGAACAATGGCAGCAGCTCATGGGCGGCGGGGAGCCGGTGGCTGAGGCGTCACGACGCGCACCGGGCGGAATAAACTGGTTGTGTGATGTGATTCCAGACAGCGGAACAAAGCTCTACACCCACGCAGCGCCAGCGGTGGCATGGCGTTACAGAAAACCAATTTGCGATGATAAAGGTGTTTTAACTGGGTATAGCGAATGGCATTACACCGAAAAACGTGATTTTTTACCGTGGTGGCCACATGAGGGTACTGTTGCGGAACAAGATTCAGCGCCAGCGGTGGACGGTGCGGTTCTGGATGCGCTGGAATCATTGGTAAAAATATGCGAGGCAGAAGGATTTGACAAAGCGTTAACTGGTCGCCAGTTAGTGATGAAGCAAGCCCGCACCATCATAGAAAAGCACAGCCGGGGGATGAAATGAAAATGCTGATTGAAATCGACACCGACACTCATGCGGTGGTGCAGAAAGATATGCTGCGGCAAGCAGTCGCATCACTTTACGATTACAGCGCTGGCGCCCCGTTCTGTCGATATGACAGAGACGTTACGGCTGAACTGGAAAGAGCTATAGCAGCCCCTCGGCCCGAGCATTCGTTTTGCTCTCAGTGCAAAGGCGAGTGCGGAAGAACGGTTGAGGAGTATTACGACGACAGAATAATTGAGGTGCATTGGGTTGACTGCGAACATTGCAGCGGAACAGGCGAAGAACCGAAGCCAGCCCCGCAGCCCGAGCAGGCGCAGCTGTCTGATTTTGACCCTATTGTTCCGGAGTCTGCGCTAGAGGTCGGCGCCAAGGCGGTTGAACTTGCAATGCAGGCGGGGGTTACAAGTCCGCGAACTCTGGCGCTGGCTGCGTATACAGACATTGCGTTGACGTTGCATAAAGCAGGACAACAGCCTGCCCCGCGGCAAATCCCGCCGATCAATCAGGAACTAGACGAGTTTATTTCTGGGCTAATCGCAAAAGAGCTGGCAAAGCGAGGCTCGCGCAAAATCGAGACAGCCCCGCGCCCGGTGCCGACAAATACAGTCTATATGTGCCCTGATCACGGAAGTGGTGTCTACGTTGGATTGCCGTCCTATCCGGCAGGCTGCTGCTTTGTGTGCGGCAAGTGCCCGGCGGAGCCTGATCGCGAGTTGTCGCCAGAGTTCAAGCAGGCGGCCTGGGACGCCATTAAATGCGCAGGCAAAAAAGTGGCTTGTGCAAAAAAAGCAGGGCCTGCGGAGCCTGACGGGGGTGCGGTGTGATGCCCGCCGCTGAAATAATGGAAACGTGGCCTGAATGGAAGCGTAACTATAGGTTGACAAAATATTGCGTGGTTAAAATGACTGACGAAAACTCAATTCGACGGCTGGTAATGGCCGGAAAATCTGAGGTTGTGCGCTCCCTGCTGCTAACTGATAGTCAGGTGGAGCTGGTGCGCGCAGTCGAGCTCGCGGGCAGCATGAGCACGGAAACACTGGCCGTCAAACTTAACATTACGTCGCAGAACGCATCAGCAAAATTAAATCGGCTGTATCGCGCTGGCTATCTGCACAGAAAGATCGTATCGGCAAAAAGTGGCGGTATTGAATATATCTACACGGCATCCAAACAATGACCGTCGCCGACCAGATAGCCGCCATCAACCGTGGCCGATTCGCCCGACGCATCAGGCCGTCAAAGCGAGGCTTGCGGTATGCAACCCTGTTGCCGCGCGACGGGCGTCAGGATATGTGGCGGGCGTTGGAGACTGTTCAGCGCACACCTGCGCCGACGCGGGAATTCTGGATGACCGCAAAAGGCAAAAAGGCGCTCAGCACGTACATGCTGGATCGCGGAAAAATTCGCGTGTGGGTTGCGCCGTATAAGTGCGCTGACAGATGAGTTTACACAATCAACATGACGCGGCGACGTGTCGAAAAAACGAGGGAGTTTGAACATGAAAAGAACGCCATACGAAGCCGCAAGAGAAAAGAGGGCAGCTGTAAAAACAGCGGATGCCAGCGGCGAAATAGCCGATTCAATGGAAGTTCGCATGGCGCTAATGAAAAGGGTGCGGCTTGGTGAAATCACGCTAGAAGATGCGCAGGCAGAACTGAAACGCATTAAACGCAACGCAAAGAAAAACGGAAAAGTTACCAGGGCGCAGGCTTGGAGGCACGGATGACAACCTACCGGATCAGGGCGCTGGAGGTGTGCGATGGCGGTTGATCAACAATGGCATCCTACTCAGCAAGAATTGTCACGGCTGGCAAAATACTCGCGCTTGAAATATATACAGAGAATTTCTGGCCGTGCGCTTCAGGATGTTCTGGGTAGCTGGTATGAGGTTACCGACAGGATGGGAAACTATACGTCCGGCTGGTGCAGCGGCGAAGCGGACTTTTATTGAGGTGATTGCATGGAAGAGTACATAGTTTCGCTGAGGTTTGAGTGCGGGTTTTCGGTCGAGGCGCTTACAGTTTCTGCACCTGATGATGCAATGGCAGTCAGGGCGGCGATAGACCAGTGCTGCGCAACATATAAAGGCGAAGGCGTCGCAATCGTGCACCATCGGTACCTGCCGGGCGCAATCAAGTACAACATTCTGACGTAGGTGAGTGGATGAGCGATCAACACGATAATCAGATGATTGACGAACTGAACGGGGCGAAGGGATGACCGCCCCATCCAGCAGGTTAATTGAACGTCCAGCTTGCGGCAGGGCCTATCGGGTTCAGCTTCCAGTAACGAACACCGCCCAGCGTGCCGATGTAGAAAACCTCGCACTCTGCGCCAACAACGTTAGATGTGACCGTAGCGCCTGCTGTAGTCGTGCCCACGATCCTGTCTGTTGCGTCGAAGGTATCAATAGACAGAGTCTTGGATTCCGTCACCCGGAACCGATACGGGTTTCCAGCAGGCGGATATTCGCGCAGTGCAGCCGTTACTGATCCTGCCGCACCGGTATTGGTAACGATACGCCCAAGGTGGGCGGTAGCTACGATGTTTGTCCCGGTGGTAATGGCAACGGTTTCCATCAACTTGCCCATGCTGACAATCAGATCGGATGCCTCGGCCACCGTGCTTGTAGTGTTGTTGAGCCTTACCGGAGTTACCTGCTGACCCCTGACATTTTCGATCTCAATTCGGGTATCAGCCAGACCCTGACCCATTTCCACGATGACGCCGTAATCCATGTCTGTGTGTGTAGCGCGGGCGCTGATAGGCCCGATGTGCATTCCACCACTAGGCGCCGCGCTATCGTCCTCGATGTAAACGGCTGCAGTATGCTGGAATGTGCTGGCGCCTGTGCAGGGGTTGAATGCGGTTACAGGCCCGATCTTTAAAAATGGCCCGTTTGTCCCTTTGTCAGCGATTGAGACAGCAGACTGGCCGTCATCGGTGCTGATAACCTCGCCAACCGTGATAGAGCCCTCGTAGCTGCCTGAGTTCAGGTAGACGTTTGAAATGCGCAATGCACGCCCGGCATTGCCACGCGAAATGATTTTATCAATGTTGATCGACACATCAGCAGGCGCACCGGCCTTGTAATCGTCCAGATAGATATTGACGCCATCCGTCGCATTCCCGGTGACCTCGACAGTCTGAAAATTGACCCGTACAAGAGAGTCTGCATCAGAGTTTGGTTCGATTACCAATCCAGACTGGGGCGCGGTGCCGGTTGAGTTGAGCAGCTTGGCAATGCCAACACAGTTAAAGTCGGTCGCTTTGATGACGGACATAGCATTGCGGCGGTTGTTATCGGCCCTCGGATTGACCAGCGTCACCCTGGTTGCGCCGTTGACGTAGTAGCCGTCACCACCAGAATCTATTGCGTTTGGGTTAGTGATCAGAACATCTGAGCAGTTGACCAGATTAAAGCAATGCCGGGCCTCACCGCTCACGTATTCGGACTTCAGCATCTGGAAAGTGGCGCCGTTACACTCCAGCGTCACGTCATCGGCGCTGGTGAAGTCCAGCAGCTCAGAGGTTGAGCCGTAGCCGGCGGTGGCCTTTAGGATGCACTCGCGGTGGAATACCCAATGCGAATTTGACGGGACGACAATTGGATCACTGTTGCATGTGGCGGGCGGCCAAAACAATTTGCACACGCCGGCAGTAAACGTAATTGCAGCAAGGACAGAGTCTGTTTCGTCAGACGCAGCAGCAAACCCGAATGTATACAGCGTGATTTCCTGGTCTGTTCTCAGCTTGTAGCACACCCCCGCCGCGTTGCAGAAAGTCCCAGCAGCCAGCGCAGCAGCGATTACAGCAGCTCCGGAGCCTGTCGGGGTGCCTGTACCGTCGCGGTAGAGCTTTGCCGAGCCGGTTGTGCCGGATGCGTAGAAGGCCAGAGTTTCGACATAGTCCTGGTCGGTTGTGCTGACTCTCAAGTCTTCCATGGAAACGAATTGCGTCGAATCACTAGTGCCTTCAGGCTTCTGCACAAATACGATTGCGGACGTGCCGATTACAATCGGGTTTTCGGTGGTGACGATATACAGGGAGCCCGTTGATACGCTCGGGCCAGCAACGCGAACAGACGTGCCTTTTACAACGTCGCGATTGCCGTTGAAGTCAAGCGCTCTCGACCAAGCGGAATCAGAACAAACATAGATCCCGTTGGTAGTAGAATCATCTTGATCCTTGACCAAAACCCGATCACCCTCAACGCAGGCAACACCGTTGACGGTTTGCTCCCCTGACAGAGTAATTGCGCCATTTGTGGCAACGACGACAGGCGCCTTTTCGGCGACCGAAGTGGTCAGTCCGTCAATCGAATCTGTGTATGTAGCTGGCATGCTTTACTCCTCAGTCGCGGTCTTTGCCGACCACAATGGCTTTGTAAATGTTGAAGTCGCCTTCGTTGCCGGCCTCTTGAGAGCCGATATACTCAAGCGTTCTTGCAGCTTGGCCTGCGCCAGGAAGCGGATACAGATAGGACGCAGAGCGCAGGATTTTGGCAATGTCTTCTTTGTCGCCTTCCTTCTCACCGGTAGCCACGTCATAGACGCCCTTGGAAGCCCTGATGCTGGCGTCAAGCGCTCTTGACCATGCCGATGACGGGGTAAACCCAGATGCAGCAGAAACAAGATCCCGCAGCATGAAGACGGTTGCGAACCCATAAGACGCAATTGCCTTGGCCGACCAAGCCAGCCACGACTCATCATCGCCTGGGCCTTGGCCAACAATAAGCGCGGACAGGATGGCAGGGGCAGCGAGGTACCACGTCATCTGACGCGAGTAGCTGGCCACGCCTCGCACTGACTTGAAATCGGCCTGCTTGGTGGCGCTGTAAATCAGCCTGCCAATCACGTTGAAGTATGACCCCATGAATGTGATCGACTTCAGCATCTCAGGCCCCACGGTCTGCGCCAGACGGCCAGAGCCCTGCAGCATGGGCGACATGTCTTTCATTAGACCGCTTCCGATGGTGGCCGATACCGATTCGTCTGCGTAGATGATGGCCTTTTGTTCGCTGCCAAACTCTTTCAGCCCTTTCCGGTAAGCTGCCAGCCAACCGGGGTATGCAATCATTGCGTCGCCGATAGTCTGCAGGTCAAAGGCATGCTGCTTTAATGTGCTGGTCATGACATTGCCGCTGATCTTGCCCATGATTTCAGCGACTTCACGGTTTACCAAGGAAGTACGGTTTTTCATGAACTCAGACCGGTCTTGGACGAACTTGCCCCACTTGTTCCTGTTGGCGATGAAGTCATACATGGCGCCGATGACTTCGACTTCGCCAATCTTTCCGAACATGTTGGTCAAGGCAACAGGCTGCTGAACCGCGTTTCGCAGTGAATAGCCAAGCATTCCATAGGTTGCAGCCGTCCTGAAATGCTTGATGAAGTTGTTGATTGGGTGCGAATTACTGACGTTGCCCGCGATGATGCCTTCCAGCGAGGACGTAATGGACTCGTACTTTTCCTTGCCGTAGTGGTTGATGATCGCGCCAGACACTTCCGGGTTTCGCATTGACCGAGTAACAGCCCGAGCTGTTTCGGCAAAGGATATGTCGTGGATCACCTCATCCAAGGCCCTGAAAACGTTGTTGACGTTCAGATCCACCTTGCGGCCACCAGATCCAACACGCTCATGCCGGGCGCCGTGCTTGGTTTGGGTGGCAATCCTGGCGCCGCTGCGTGTTATCTTCGCGCCTTCTGTGTCTACCGTCTGCACGCTATCGCGCTGGTCGTACATGTAGAACAGTCGCATGTAGCCACCAGACATGACGCGGCCGTTCACGGCGAAAGGCACATGCTCGACCTTGGCGGGCACAATCCCAGTCATTGCCTTGGAGACGCGAGCAAGCTCAGGCCAAAACGATTCATTCAGCTTCCAGATCGAATCAACTAGATTCAGCTCCTTGTCGGTCAGCGTAGCCAGCATCTTGTTGACGTCATTCACAGTCAACCCATCGCCATCCATGATGGCAGTGCGCGAATCAGGGCTGCCCCAATACAGGGCCAGCATTACCCGTGCGCGACGGCTCAGCGTGAACTTGCGGCCGTCTTCGGTGGTAATCGTTTCCTCGCCCTTGCCTTCAGCAAAGTCACTGCTGCCGAATTCCTTGAAAATGGCATTGACCTTCTCGGACGTTTCGCGACGGAACTTCAGCTCAGTGTTGGACGAGTCAATAACCCCTTGGTATATCAGATTGAACGCGGGGCCGAACTGCTCGAACCCGTCCAGTTCTTCAATCTGGTTTGCAAGCGCAAGGTGGTCTTGTCCAAACTGACGGAGGCCAGACAATGCCCGGCTGCGCTTTGTGGGTTCGCGTGGAACCTCGACAATATCGCCGCCCTTTTCTGCAATGTTCTTGGCGACCTTTTCATACTCGGCCTGCAGTCTGATCTTCTCGTTCTCGGAAAGCTGCCCACCCACCCAGCGCAGATGCTTCACCATGTCATAGACGCCTTGCAGCTCGTCCAGCGTCATGTCGCGGTAGTTCTTGACCTGCACCGGCTCTCCCTTAGCCGTAGCTTCCATGGCCTTGGCAAGGTTCACATCCATGACCTGCGGCGCTATATCGGCATCAGGCGCGTCCTGTTGAGCCTTAATCCATGTGCCTATGCCTGAGAGCTGGGCAGGGTCAGGGTTGCGCCTGAAGTCGTACACGGCAGCCAGCAGCCGCATCTGCTTTATGTAGTCCGGGTGAACGTCCTTTGTGCTGTACTTGCGATTTGGGACAGCAGCCAGATACCGGCGCCAAGACTGTTCTTTCTGCTTGGCATCCATCGCTTCCCGGTACAGGTAGAAGTTTGCGGCCTGCTTCAGTTTGGCCTGTGCTGCTGTAGCGTAGTCCTTCTTGGCCAGTGCGGTGGCGGCTTCCTTGGCAGATCTGACTTCAGCAGTCCGATACTTGCCCGGGTGGATGTCTTTCAGTGGCGTGCGGCCAATGACTTCCTTGGCCGAGAACTTCAGGGCGTCACGGTTGATGGTTTCCTTGCCGACGCGACGATTCAGCGCCCGCAATTCGGCCAACACCAACTTGCCACGTTCTTCGTTGTGGGCCGCAAGCTGGGCCTCTTGCTGCAGTGTGCCATCGTTCAGAATGTCGCCGTGCTTATCCACCATCGACTGCTGGGCGGCTGCAGTAGCGGCTTCATTGAATGTCGGGCTGTTCGCAATGGTATCGACCAGATCCTGTCCTGATGCAAAGTCAAACATGGCAGCCACTTCGTCAGGTGGCAGGCCGCCCTTGGCCAGCATTGCACGCAGCTGTTTAGGCGGTTTCTGGCCTTCTGGCAGCATAGCCTTGACCGCATCCAGGTCCATTTTGTGGACATCGAATCCTTCGATCTTGGTCTTGCCGGTCAGGAACGCAGTTACCTGATACAGCGGTTCCTTGCCAAGCGATTCAGCTGCTTTTTCCTTCTCGGCCTTCAGCTCTTCCTTCCACCATTTTTCAGTCTGGCGGGTGAGTTCTTTCAGCAGCTTGGACTGTAGTTCTTCGCCTCCCTTGGCCTGAGCCCTGACCTGATTGGCAGCATAGTCCGCGAATTCCTGCTCGGTCATTCCGGCAGACTTGGCATCCTTGAATAGCGCCTTGTATTGCGTCAGTCGCTCGGCTTCTTTCACGGCCTGATCGGCGGCAAGCATGCGGTCAAAGAACTGGCGGATATCGTCGTTCAATTCAACGTCCAGATCGCGCATGCTGGCATAGACTTTCTTCAGCCACCGCGCAAACGAACGGAACACTTCAACCAGATCCTTCGACGGTGCGCGGCCTTCCATTGCATACGCTTCAAATCCACGCGCAAACTTTTCGTGGTGTTCGACCTTGATCTGATCGAACGACTCAACGCCAAGCCAGTCCAGCATCTTGCGCTGGCTGTCGCTGATTCCATCCTTGGCAGCAATGCGGGATTCAATCTCAAGGAACAAATGCCCCGCTTCGTGCAAAAAGCTGCTCAAGTTACTGCTTTCCATTAGTTTTATTGTTATAGTGGAAACATCTATAGATATAAGTGCGCGAGGATTGTTTGTATGAGGGCTACTTACAAGTGTTTTTTGTGTGGG
>FKKE01001035.1_pt1 | contig 20900 bp, 19 predicted proteins | sample 1106331 | NCBI WGS metagenome assembly FKKE01 (sample SAMEA3931202, study PRJEB13176) | freshwater metagenome | biome: Drinking water system; feature: drinking water; material: freshwater | place: China | collected 2013-02-06 | reverse complement strand
GCCCGCCGTGATGACCCTGCGGTCGATGAGGCGCTTGAGCTGTTGATAAGGGAGGATGCCGCCCCTGCGGCTTGCGGGTGCGCTCACAGGTCGTCGTAGGCTCCGTCTCCGCAACTGTCGGCCGACCGCCGCGCGCCGACCATCGGCAACTCGCGCCGGTCGCCGTGGTCCGGCTGCGGGTAGTGGAACGTCTTGTTCTCGTAGTTCTTGAGCAAGGCGCCGTTGTCGTCGAGATGGATCAGGTAATCATCAGGCAGAAGCGGAATCTTTCCGCCACCGCCCGGGGCGTCGATGACAAAGTGCGGCACGGCCATCCCGCTGGTGTGACCTTGAAGGGCCTTCACGATTTGCAGCCCGGTTTCGACCGTGGTGCGAAAGTGATTGGTGCCTTTCGTCAAATCGGCCTGGTACAGGTAGTAGGGTTTCACCCGTGCCAGAAGCAGTTGGTGCACCAAGCGCTTCATGACCTCGGGATCGTCGTTGACGCCTCGGAGCAGGACGGTCTGGGCACCGAGAGGCACACCGGCGTCGGCGAGCATGCCGCAGGCCGTTCTGACGGCCGGAGTGAGTTCGTCAGGGTGATTGAAATGGAGGTTCATGTACACGGGGTGGTATTTCTTTACGATCTCGCAGAGCTTCGGAGTGATACGCTCGGGCAAGGTGCCGGGTACGCGGGATCCGAGCCGGATCAATTCGAGATGCGGGATCGTTCGCAGCGCTTTGAGGATGCGTTCAAGCAGGTGATCGGGCAACAAGAGCGGATCGCCGCCCGACAGGATCACGTCCCGGACTTCGGTATGCTCGCGCAGGTACGAGATCGCTTGGTCCAGTTCCCCCTGTTTCAGGAATCCAGGCTTGCCGACAAGCCGCTTACGGGTGCAGAAGCGGCAGTAGATTGGACACTGGTTCGTGACCATCAGTAACACGCGGTCCGGGTACCGATGTACCAGGTGTGGAACCGGACTCATCAGGTCTTCTTCGAGGGGATCGTCTTCCGCGTCGATGTCATCCAACTCGGCTGCGTCCGGGACGACCTGTCGCCAAATGGCGTCGCCCCGTTCTTTGATCGTTCCGAGGACGGTGGGTGTAATCCTCATGGGGTAAGGGCCGACGATCGCTTCAACCTCCTTTTCGTCCATCCCAAAGCGCTCGGCAAGATCCTTCGGCTTGACGATGCTGTCGGCGAGTATGCGTCTCCATGCTTCCATGCGGCGTTCCCTCCTCACGGGTGGGACTTCGCGTACACCTGATCAAGGTGTTCGAGGATCTGATGCGTTTCGGTCAAGACCGTCTCTCCGTCTTTCAGGACCGGCACGTAGTATTGTCCTGACACCTCGAAGACCTGTTTGCGGAGCGGGCGGAAATCGGGGACGACGATGTCTTCGTACGTCAGGTTCAAGTCTGCGAGCTTGCGCCGTACGACTTCACATTCGGGACACCAATCGACGTGGTAGAGCGTTAACGCCATGACAGTTTTCAATACTTAACTATTCAATGACCGGATGTGATAGCCGATGGACGATTCTCAATTCAGAACTGAACATTCAACGGTGAACACTGCCCTGAGCGGCCGCGCAGGGCACCATGACGGCGTCTCTCATGCCGTGGATGACCTTCTTGTCCGCGGGGCATATCGTCGCCAGGATACCAGCCAGTTCGGTTCGCTCGCCAGCGACGAAGTAGTAGGGAGACAGCCGGACTCTCCCCGACATCTCCCGGATGTCGTCGGTCACCGGATCGAAGTACTCGACGTGGTACTGTCGGCCTTTGTGAAACTCCTGGAGAATATACGGAGTGCTCGGAAACGACGTGAGAGCTTGCTCGATCGCCGCCGCCCATTCGTTTTGCGGCAAGTCGTGTCCCACCGAGACCCCGCGGCTCCCCCAGGCGAGTTCCGAGAATCCGGACGGCTTGATGACGAAGTGCCGTTCTTTCTGCGTCGCCGTCGATAGGTCCCTCCACCCCATGATCGACCGGCCTCCGACCGACAACCCAGGAATCGTCGCTGTAGGTGGGATCGGAGCCGGATCCATGATCCATGTGCGGGGCATGATCGTCGTCAGGCGGAGATACAAGTCATCGCCAAGTTCTTTCCGCCAAAAAGGCTGAAGAACTGGATGGTGCAAGAGCGCGAACGCCGATTTTTCCTCGAGCGCGGGCTTATAGGGAGGCGTGACGCCGACCGTCGCTTTCTTGGCGGCATACTGGATAAGTTCGGCTTTCGGGATGTTCGGCAGGTCGAACAGTTCATAGAACCGGTAGAGCAGACCGACCGGGATGTCCCCTTCGGTTCCTTGAACACGAAGGCCTTCTTCCGTAAAGCGAAGCTGGCGCGGCTCGACGCAGTAGGCTTCCAGTCCTTCGGATGAGAGTTGTGCCGCCATCCAGGTCATTTCCGGCCGATAGTCTCTCGCCTCCTCGGACACCACGATTGCCACGCAGCCGGAAAGCGAATCCATCTGGCGTTGCAGCATGGCGCTAAATCCCTTGACCATGCCGTTGCGGCCGCCGACCAACTCGTGGACGTGAGGCGCGAAGCGTGAAGCGTGAAGCGCAGAAGAGCCGGATGAATTTTCGTGAGTGTCGGGTGACGGGTGACGAGAGGCGTCGGTATAGAGCTGCGCCAGGCAGCCGGTGAGTCCGATCCCGCCAGGAACGGAGTCCAGCTCCGTGATGACCATCCCGTCCGGTGTAGGAATCACATCGGGTCTGATGACGGCCGGGAGGTGGTCGCGGAATCGCTTCATCCGGCTGTACGTGACAAGGCTCTCCGGCTTGCCCTGGTCGAGGTAGCCGGCGACCCATTCGGGTTGTGCACCGCGGACACTTTCCAGGTAGAGCCGGTTCAGGGTCCTATAGAAGGAGAGGAGGTGCGGGCCGAGCTGCCGGAAAAACTCGAGTTGCTCGTCAGTCAATACGAACGGCTGGACGCCAAGTCTCCAGGAATTCGGGGTCGCAGCTTCGGACTGGTCACGCGGCGACATCGATGCGGGGGCGCCAACGGGCGACCAGAGCCCGGATTCGACCAGGGCCTCGCGGATGAGTGAACGCCGATGAAGGAGACCTGAGGTAGCCAAATCAGACTGGGAACGAAGTTCGTGCCAATCCCCTCTCGTTACTGCCGGAGAAGCAGAGTGATCGTAACATGGCCCCTAGGATCGTACAAGGGGCGTCATGGGGGAAGAAGAAGGACTCGCGGGCGAGGCCATGCGGACGCAATTCTTTCCCGCCCGCTTTGCGGCGTACACGGCGTTGTCGGCCGCCTTGACAAGGTCGACGGGATTGTCTGCATGAATCGGAAATGAGGCGACGCCGACGCTACAGGTCAGTGAAAAAGCCGGCGTCTGGAGGACGGAGAGTTCGGGCAGCATGGTGAGCGTCGTGACACGGTTGCGGAGCCGCTCGGCGGCGCTGAGCGCACCGTCCATGGAGGTGTCGGGAAGGATGAGCGCGAATTCCTCGCCGCCGTAGCGGGCGGAAAAATCGCTCGCCCTGGCGATACCACGCCCGGGTCCCTGTTGGCTGTCCAACAGCCAGCCGATTTCTCTGAGCACCTGGTCGCCGGTCGTATGCCCGTACACGTCGTTGATTTGTTTGAAGTTGTCCAAGTCCACAAAGAGCAGCGACAGGGGCCTCATTGAGCGGAGTGCCAGTGCACACAGATGCACAAGCGTCTGTTGGAAGTGCGAGTGGTTGTACAGGCCGGTCAGGCTGTCCCGGACGGACTGGTCCTGCAAGAGCTGGTTCGCCTGGAGCAAGTCGCGGTTGGTGGCGGATAAACTGTTGACGAGCCGTTCCGTCTCTTGCTGTTGACGTTTGACTGTCGTGATATCGGTAATCGTTTCGATGATGTGCTTGGCGCCGGTGGTGGTTTCCACTTTCGACCATTGAAAGAGGAGATACTCGTCGTTTGGGAGCGGAACCTCGCTCGCGGCAGGGAAACCGGTTTCAAGGGTCTCAGGCATTTTGCAGAAAGAACAAGGGGTAGCGCAGCCGCCGATTTTCTCGTGGCAGGTCCGGTTCGCCATGTCGCCGAACTTGGCTTGGGACGTATCGTTCTGAAATATCACCTGGTAGGTCTGAGGGTCGATGACCGTGATGATCAGCGGTTGCGAGTTCAGCAACGCCTTCGGATCGTACTGAGGATGGTTTGAGGCCTTGGCCACTAGCGTCGTGACTCCTGCGTGAAAACCCTCATGCAGTATCCCAACGGGGTCGGAAACGGTCAAGAAATTGTCGGTTTTAGCCGGGCACCATAGTATCGGGAAACGACATCCTTGTAGGCCCTCCTGTGGATTGATGCTAGAATGGCCCTTCATCTATAGGAATCCACGATGGCAGCGATGACGACCGGTCTGCCCTCTGCCGCCGACCATTCGGTCTTGCCCTTTCCCCAACTGGTGCCGAGCAATACCTGTCTGCGCTGCGACGTTTGTTGCCGGTTTCCCGATCCCGACAGTCCGCTTCGCCCCTATTTCACCGGCCGGGAAATCGCTGGCGCGATCGGGTCGGGGAGGTTGGGCGAACGGCAGTTCCCTTCGCTCGCCGGCGGTCAGGTGTCGCTCGTCCCGGACAAGCGAGGCGAAGGCTATGTTTGTCCTGCTTTCGACGAAGGAACGGCACACTGCCGGATCTATCAGCAACGTCCGATCGATTGCCAGTTGTACCCGCTCGCCCTCATGTGGGATGACGCCCATGACCAGGTCGTGCTGGGATGGGATAGTAAGTGTCCGTTTCTCCAGGACCAGGTGCCGCAAACCATCCGAGCCCACGCAGACCTGATGCTCGCCAGACTGAACGAGCCGGACGTCCAACGCGCAATAAGCGACCATCCCCGCTTGATCGGCCGCTTTCAGCCGGACGTGACGGTGCTCAACAGGCTTCCTGAACTGACAGGCGCGTTGCAAGCCAGGTGGGGAACGGTCCCTGTCCATCGATTGACGCTGGACGATCTCCCGCGCATGCAGGCAGCGTTGCATCGATCGGGCCTTTGCGACAGTCGTTCGCTTGCAGCCTATTCGACCGTTTACCACTACATGGGTAACGGGTTCATGACCTATTGGTGGGCAGAACTCCAGGGCGCGTTCTGTCTTTTCATCGAATCTCCGGACGGCTGGTTCATGCCCCTTCCGCCATTGACGGACGGTCCTATCGTCGAGCCTTTGGCCGAAGCGTTTCGGTTGATGCGCCGAAGGAACGGTTCTTCATCGGCGGCTCGAGTCGAAAACGCGTCCACGGCGGTGGCATCCATGGTGAAATCTCACGGGTATCGACTCGTCCCTAAAGATCCTGACTATCTGTATCGAGCCGCCGAGTTGGCCGCTCTGGCAGGCGATCGATACAAGTCGCAGCGGGCGTTGTGTAACAAGATCGAGCGTATGGGCGGGGCGGCCGTCGAACCCTATGGCTTGAGTGATAGGCGAGACTGCCGTGCTTTGCTGTCTGACTGGCAGCGGCAGAAGCAGGACGGAGAACTTGAGCCGTTCGGCCGGCTGCTCCTCGAAGATGCTCCGTCGGCGCATGAAATAGTGTGGACGCATGCCGAGGCGCTCGGCCTCTCCGGCCTCGTCGTCCGGCTCGGGGGGCGAATCCGCGCCTACACGTTCGGATTCTGGATAAGCAGCAGCACATGGGCGGTCTTGGTGGAAATTGCAGACCGGACCGTGCCGGGACTTGCGCAATACCTGTTCCGTGAAACCTGCCGGCGCGCCTCGGACCAAGGAGCGGAATTCATCAACACCATGGACGATGCCGGGCTCGCGGGATTGAGAGCGTCCAAGCAGGCGTACCATCCCGTCGCCACCATCGAGAGCTACATTCTGTCGGAGGCCGCGTCCTGATGCCCTCGGCCGACTTCAACAAGCCCGCTGACCTGCAGCGCTATCGCTGGCTGCAGCCTTTGATCGTGGCGATGCTTCTGCTGGCCCTGCTCGCGGGCGCCGTGCTTCTTCGGAATGTCGAGCAACGTCTGGTGGCGGCGGCTGGGGAAGAGCTGACGGTGGCCTCGGCTGAGATTTCCGACAAGCTGGACCGGTTGCTTTTCGAGCGGTATGGCGATGCGATGATGCTGGCGCGAGCCTTTTCCCTCCGTGCTTCCGACGCTGTCTACCTGTCGAGCTATCTGGGTTGGATGAAGGCCAACTACGCGCCGGCTTATCTTTGGCTCGGTGTCACGGACGGGCAAGGCCTCATGGTGGCGTCGACAGAAGCGTCGCTCCGGGGGAAGAATTTTTCTACTGCACGCTGGTTTCAGGGCGTGCGCAGTTCCAAGAAGATGCTGATCGAGGACGTGGAGGTGCGCGAGGCGGAGAACGGCACCGAGAGCGTGGCGTTCTCCATGCCCATCATCGACTCCCAGGGAAATTTTCTGGGAGCTGTGACCACGCGCATCGCGGTTCCGGTGTTGGAGGATGTAACGACTCGGACCGTCCGTTCGCTCGAAAGCCGCCAGGAGTTCACCGGCCCTGTTTCGTACCAAATGGTGAAGAAAGACGGCGTCATCTTCGCGGATTCTGTTGCCGGCGGAAAAGGCGAGCCGCTGGCGAAAGCCGTGCACATACCGGCTCTCGATGCCGGACCCAACCAGGAACCGGGCTTCGTCGAGGAGGAGTACCGGGGGGTGCCGGTCGTTACCGGATACGCGCATACGAAAGGCTATGGAGATTTCCCCGGTCTGGGATGGAAGGTTCTCGTCCGCATGGACCGGGATCGCATCGTTCAACCGATCCGGTCGATCCTATGGAAGGTCGGGCTTGCCGGAGTCGTCTTGTGGTTGCCCATGCTCCTCCTCCTCTTGTGGTCGACAGGCAAGCTCCGGTCCGAATATCAGCAGGCCCAGCAGGAAAGCGCCTGGGCCCGCGCGGCAGAAGCAGCTCTCCTCCAAAGCCAGGAACGCAATCGGGCCATCGTGGATACAGCACTCGATGGTCTGGTCACGATCGATTCGGCAGGGGTCATTACCGATTGGAACGGTCAAGCCACGGCGATCTTCGGCTGGCCCAGAGAGGACGCATTGGGACGCCGCCTCGCCGAACTGGTTATCCCAGCGCGAGATCGGGAGGCTCACGAACGCGGGCTACGGCATTTCCTGGCCACGGGCGAAAACCATATTCTCAATCGCCGCATCGAGGTTCAGGCGCTCCACCGGACCGGGAAGGAATTTCCGGTCGAATTGGCCATTTCTCCGGTCCGAATCGGTGACACATATTTCTTCAGCGCCTTCGCGCGCGACATTACGGAACGTCGGGAAGCGGAGACAAAGCTTCGAGAGAGCGAGACACGATACCGGTCGGTGGTCAACGCGCTGGATGAAGGTGTTGTCGTCGTGGACGTCCAAGGGCGGTTCCGGACCGCTAACGCCAGCGCGGAACGCATTCTCGGACTCCCTCTCCCGGAACTCACCAAACGTTCGTTGCAGGACGATGTGTGGAGGACGATCCACGAGAGCGGCGCCCCGTTTCCGGTCGAAGACCATCCCGCGGCGGCGACGTTGAGGACCGGTCAGTCCTATTCCGGCGTCGTGGTGGGCCTGCTCCGTCCCGATGGGGAGTTACGCTGGCTGGACATCAACTCGCGCCCGTTGCGAATGCCGGGTGAATCGGCGCCCTCCGCCGCCGTCATGTCGTTCTCCGACATTACGCAGCGAAAGCGGGCGGAAGCGCGGCTGGCAGCCCAATATGCCGTGACACGGGTGCTGGCCGAATCCCGTTCGATGGAGGAGGCGATTCCGAAAATCATTCAAGCCGTCGGTCAGAATCTGGGGTGGGACTGTGGGGTATTCTGGAAAGTGGACAAGTCCGCCGGGCTCTTGCGCTGCATCGACCAATGGCAGCATCCGTCGTTCCTCGCGAACTCATTCGCCACGGAGAATTGGCAGCACACGTTCAAGTCCGGAGAGGGGTTGCCGGGACTCGTATGGAAGACCGGAAAACCGCTGTGGATGCCGAAAGTGGCCGAAGACGAGCGTTTCGATCGGCAGCGGGAAGTCGAAGCGGCTGGACTGTTGGGGGCTCTCGGATTTCCTGTGCAATCCGAGGGTGAAGTCGAAGGGATCATTGAGCTGTTCAGCCGCCGGGTGAGGGAACCGGATGACGATCTGCTCAAGCTGATCGAGGACGTCACGCTGAAAATCGGCCAGCTCGGAGAACGGACAAGAACGCAAGAAGCATTGCGCCAGACCGAAGCTCAGCTTCAACAATCGCAGAAAATGGAAGCCGTCGGACGACTGGCCGGCGGAGTGGCGCATGACTTCAACAACCTGCTCACGGTGATTCGAGGATACAGTGAATTGTTGCTCGCCCGGATGGATTCCGGCGATGCCATGCGGAAGGACATGGAAGAAGTGAAGAAAGCGGCGGATCGGGCCACCGGACTGACGCGCCAACTGCTGGCATTCAGCCGGCGCCAGTTCATCGCGCCGAAGGTCATCGACCTCAACGCGCTCGTCGTCAACATGGACGGCATGCTTCGTCGATTGATGGGGGAGGACATTATCGATCTCTGCGTCGAACTCGATCAGAAGCTCGGGGCGATCCGAGCGGATCCCGGCCAAATCGAGCAGGTCATCATGAATCTGGCGGTCAATGCAAGGGATGCGATGCCGAAGGGCGGGCGGCTGACGATCGAGACACGCAATGTGGCGATCGGCAGGCAAGCGAATCATGAAACTGCAGGTGTAGAGCCGGGTCAGTATGTGATGCTCGGGGTGCGCGATACCGGGCACGGGATGGATGCCGAAACGCGTTCGCATCTGTTCGAGCCCTTCTTCACCACCAAGGAGAAAGGAAAGGGGACGGGGCTGGGGCTGTCCACCGTCTACGGCATCGTCAAGCAAAGCAAAGGGAGCATTACCGTCGAAAGTCTCCCCAGAAAGGGCACCACGTTCCGTATCTATTTCCCCTTGATCGACCAGGCGTCGCAAAGTAATGCCGGTGGAGGGGAATCCCCGGCCCCGGCGCATGGGCGGGAGACGATCCTGCTCGTCGAGGACGAGCCGGCAGTGCGTGGGCTGGTCCACGAAACACTCCGGCTGCACGGCTACACGGTCCTTGAAGCGCGACACGGCATCGAAGCCCTCATGACGGTCGCGAAACATACGGGACCGATTCATTTGTTATTGACCGACGTCGTCATGCCGCAAATGAGCGGGCCGGAGGTGGCGGAGAAGCTGCTTAGCATTCGACCCGATACGAAAGTGCTTTACATGTCGGGCTATCCGGACCACCCGGTCTTCGAACAGGGGGGAGTGTCGAAGGACACGTCGTTCCTGTCGAAACCGTTTACGCCGAACGTGCTGGCCCGCAAGGTGCGCGAAGTGCTTGACGGGGTCAAGGTCTCTTGAGCCGGTGGCGGTTCGGCTTGATCTTCTGGTTCGGTTCCGTTTATTGTGCCGCCGAATCAGTCGGAAGGGGATCGAACACGACGTTGGGCGGACTATGACCAGAGGCGGGCCGATGGAATGACGGAAAAGGGACGGGAATTCGACATCGGGCAGTATCGAATCAGCCATGAACCTTTCTATGCCGAGGTGCGGGGAGAAGTCGGCCTCTTCACGACCGCGGCCAAGAACCGCATGCCGGTCATGCTCAAGGGGCCGACGGGATGCGGCAAGACGCGATTCGTTCAGCACATGGCCTACCGCCTCGGCCGGCCGCTGATTACGGTGGCCTGTCATGAAGATCTAACGGCATCCGATCTCGTCGGGCGGTTTCTCCTGAAAGGCCAGGACACGATCTGGGCCGACGGTCCGCTGACACTGGGCGTGAAACACGGCGCCATCGTCTATCTCGATGAAGTGGTGGAGGCGCGCAAGGACACGACGGTGATCATCCACCCGCTCAGCGACGACCGCCGGCTGCTCCCGATCGAGAAGAAGGGACAGGTCATCGAAGCGGCGGACGACTTCATGCTCGTGATCTCCTACAACCCCGGCTACCAGAGCGTCCTCAAGGATCTGAAGCAGAGCACCAAGCAGCGGTTCATGGCGATCGAATTCGACTACCCAGAGCCGGACATCGAGACGACGATCGTTCAACGAGAATCCGCCGTGGCGGGAGGGGTCGCGGCCGGCCTGGTGAAGCTCGCAGGCAAAGTCCGCAATCTCAAGCATCACGGATTGGAGGAAGGGGTCAGCACCAGGCTCCTGATCTACGCCGGCACGTTGATTCGCGAGGGCGTGGTGATCGACCGCGCCTGCGACGTGGCGATCGCCCGTCCCATCACCGACGATCCCGACATGCAGCGCAGCATCCTTGAACTCGTCAAGGCTATCTTCTAACCACTTCATCTTACATCACGGATGAACCAGCCGTTCGTGCGGGCCCACAAGGAAGGAGTCGTCCTCGCCGTTCACGTTCAACCGAGGGCGTCCCGTACCGAAGCTGGCGGTCTCCATGGCCGCGCACTCAAGATTCGCGTCGCCGCGCCGCCAGCCGACGGTGCAGCCAACGACGCGCTCGCGCAGTTTCTTGCCCGCGCTTGTTCCATTCCGCGCACGGCGGTAGAGATCGAGTCCGGGGCGAAAGGTCGGCAGAAGCGGATCTTTCTAAAGGGTGTATCGGTCACGCATGTACTGGATCGACTGCTGTGGAAAGGACCGATGACCGCATGATGCGTCGCATTGCCTTGGTCGTGGGCGCGCTTGTCGTTGGCGCCTGTTCCAGTGCGCGCCCCGTGCTCTATCCCAACGCTCACCTTCAATCGGTCGGAAAAGAAGCGGCCGAGCAGGATATTGAAGCCTGCACGCAGTTGGCCGAGTCGGCCGGAGCCGAGGAAGGCAGCGGAAAGGCCGGCCGTGTCGCGACGAACACGGCGGTCGGCGCCGGTGTCGGTGCAGCTAGCGGCGCGGTCGGCGGAGCGATTTCCGGTGCCGCCGGTCAAGGGTCGTTGATCGGCGCAGCCAGCGGCGCCGTCTGGGGGCTATTGATGGGCCTGTTCAACGTGGGCTCGTCGCAACCCAGTCAGGCCTATACGAACTTCGTCAATCGATGTCTCCAAGAGAAAGGCTATGAGGTGACAGGATGGCAATGAGGAAGCGGGTCCTAGCGCCGATGCCCGCTCATCCTCGTACCCCATCCGGCGTAGATACCCCGCTACGGGCGAGCAGGCGCCGACGCCACCCGCGAGAAAAAGATGACCATCCCGAGAGAAAGGAAGGCGGCCAAGATTGAGGAAGTTGAGAAACGTGATCACGCCTTGGTTGGTTCTTGCATTAGTGGCTTGCGCCGGTCCGTCGCCGATCTTGCGTGCAAACGCGAAATACCAGCTTCAGGGGCGGGAGGCCGCCAAGCTCGACGTGGCCGATTGCCAGCGGAAGGCAGAAGCAGCGGGATTGAAGTCCGGCGTAAATCGGTCCAGCAACGTGACAGCCGGCGCGGCGATCGGGTTGGTGGGCGGTGCGGCGGTCGGCGCGTCCAGCGGCATCGTCGGGGGACCGACGGGCATCGCCATCGGTGCAGGAGTCGGCGGTCTCATCGGCGTCGTCATCGGTTCCTTGGGGGGAGCCTATCGACCGCTCGAACCGGACTTACCTTACAGCGACGCGGTCGTGCATTGTTTGATCGAAAAGGGGTACGAGGTCACTGGGTGGGACTGATCCCGAGGCGAACCTCCGTTGGCAATGGAACAGGAGTTCGGCCCTGTTCCTTAATACTCTGTCGGACCTAACCGAGGCCGAAGAGGGAGATTAGGCGAACTGAATCTCGATCCCAGCGAGGAGTGGCTGTCCCGCTGGTGGCGTCGCCGCGGTTACGTCTTTCGTGCGGATCCAGAGTGCTCACGCAGGTATTTCCCAACGGTTTGTCAGCAACCTGCCAGGCAAAGGCGAATCACGATTATCGTTGGGCCGGTTCAGGAGGAGTCCCGAGCACGGGCAGCGCCTTATGTTTCAATGCGCGCCCTTTGTCGGGCGTCGGATCAGTAACGATGCCGTAGACTTCCCGCCCTTCGTGGCCTTCAGGCAAGTATTCCGTAATCGGCATCCCGTCTTCCCGGACGAATAGCAGGCAGTGGCAGTATTTATAGATCTGCATTTCGTCACAGGCGCAGATCCAGCGGCGCAGTTTGGCTTCCGCCTGCTTGTCCTTATAGAAGTTGCAGGGGCAGAGGGGTTTCCCCAGCTCATCGACGTGCATAGCCAAGCCCTGGACGACCGCTTCTGTCACGGCCGGATTTGGGTGCATCGCCGTTCCGCTCTTTTCGGCGAATCCTTTGACGTACTTCCACATCTTGTCGAGGCTTTCCTGTCTCGGTCCCGCCATGGGAATCGCTCCTCTCTTCGATCATTCTCACGAGGCGACGCTAGTTTACAAGCGCCAGGTCGTCCTTTACAATCCAACGCTTTACACGTCTCCCACGGACGACCATGGCGGATTCGCAGGCATTGCAGCACTTGACGACCAGAATAGCGGGAGAACTGGGACCGGCAGCCGCCGCGCAGCTCGTATCCCGGTTGCCCCAGGCGGGTGGCAATGCGGCCAAGGTCGTGACGCTCTTCGCCGAACTCGAAGAAACCTCACCGAAAGCAGCCCGGGCGGCTGTGGAAGCCCTGCCGGAACTGGACCGTCGAGCCAGCCTTTCGGACATCGAACCCTGGCTCGATCTCGGCGTAGCCTTGGCCGGCTCCTCAGGGGCCACGGCGCTCAAGTACTTCAAAGACAGCCCGTTGATTCTCGGCGTAATAGAGGAGCCAACGGCCAGAGGCGCCGTCTTGTCAGCAGGCCTTGAACTTGCGGAGAGAGATGTGAACGCAACGTTGGAATACCTGAGGACCGCTCCACGGCTCCTGAGCGTCGTGTCCTTCAACGATCTCGGCGCGTGGCTGGATATGGCGGTGGACCTAGTCCAAGCCGACGTCGTTGTAGGGCTCGAGTTCATCCGGCAGATCCCGTCGGTGGCTCCCGTGCTGCCGATCGGAGAGGTCAGAAGCTGGCTGGCCTTCGGCCTGAAGCTGATCGCACCGAACACGATCGGCAAGCCCGATTACTTGGCCACGATGGAATTCCTCCGGACGAGTCCGGCTATTCTGGCGGATGTCGAAACAGTCTCGGTGCGGGTGAAAGTCGTGGCGATCGGTGCGCTACTTGCCGAACATTCGCCCGCCTCCGGCATCGCCTGGTTGGCTGAGTCTCCGCGACTGCTGCGGGCTTTGCCCAACGCGGAGTGGCAGACGAAGGTGCTCCAATACGGAGCCTTGCTCGGGGAGCGGCATCCGGCAGCGGCCCTGGACTATCTGCGCAGGAGTCCAGAGGTCGTCGGCCTTCTCGGCGGAGGTCCCCAGTCCGCCGCGCGGTTTGATGAATGGTTCAAGGCGGGGATGGAAGTCGGGGCCTATAGCGACGAAGGAGTGCGTGCGTATTTTGCGATGGAGTCGCAGCGGGCGCTTGCGTCAGTTGAGGAGGCGTTGAGCGGTGTGCCGTTACGCCACGTCGCCAGGAAGGTGAAGTTTTTTGTCGAAGCACTGTGTGGGTCAGACGTGGCGATCGCAACCCTTCCTGAATCAACGGCAAACCCGTCCGCCCGGGCGACGGTCAGTCCGGACGGTCGGACGATTCTGTTGCCGGCGGTGCTCCGGCGGTACCCCTCTCGGGAACAGAATGAACGACTCTATTTGGTGATGGCGGCACACGAAGCCGGACACCTCGAATTTGGGACCTATCGGCTATCGCTGGAGCCGCTGGCGGATCTGATTCAGATCGTGTGCGGTCGGTATGGTCGGGTTCCCCTCGGCACGCTAGCTTCGTTGGTCGATCTGTTCAAACTGTATCCGCATCCCCGGTTGATGCATGACCTCTGGATGGTCTTGGAGGATGCACGCGTGGAGTATCTGTTGCAGGAATCCTACCCAGGCCTGAAGCAGGATCTGTCACGGTTGGCCAGCGAGGCGATCACCCCGCGGGATCCCGCCCACGGATTGACGGTGAAGGAGCTGCTCGTCGATTGTCTGCTGCGGCTGTCGACCGGCGAAGCAGAGTCGACCGCCGTGCCTCGTGCCGTGCAGAGCGAAGTGTCGGAACTCTGGCGGCTGTGTCTGCCGCTGTTTTCGACTTCGACAACGGCGGAAGAGACGGTCAAACTCGCTCATGCAGTCTATGTGCGAATGGAAGAGCTCCTCGCCCCTCGTGCAGACATGATCGAGAGTCACCGGGAGCGTGAGGAGTCCCAAGAAGTTGGTGTCGGACCGACTGCTTCAGAGGAAACGGGCGAAGCGTACCGCCCCGTGACGAATTGGATGTATCGCGGAGAGTTGAACCCAGAATTTATCGCCCGTGACGACGATCAGGCGGCGGAGGCTCAGGTGCAACCTGCTGGAACCGCGAGTGGCGGAGGCGGTTCGAAGGAGGGGACGTTCGGCCGCCAAGGGGAGACAAGTGGGGAACGGGAATCGGCCGGCGGCGACGTCCTCGGAGGAGGCCGGTCGTTACCCTCGATGGTGGAGGAGTTACTGGCTCTGGAGGTCGAACCGCGCACGCTCGCAGACAATGAGGGTCCTGGTGGCCGCGCCTTTCGTTATCCGGAGTGGGACCATGTGATTCAGGACTATCGCGTCAGTTGGAGTCGTGTCTTCGAGCGATCGCCGGAAGAAGGGGCCGATGACTGCGTGTCTGCGGTGCTGACGGCGAATCGGAGCCGGATCCGTTCGCTGCGGCGGTTTTTCGAAGGTCTCCGTCCTCCGGCTTTCCGGCGGGTGGCAGGGCAAACGGACGGCGAAGATCTGGATCTCGACGCCGTTGTGCGACGGGCGGCCGAACAGCATGCCGGGCTCGAAGGCGGAGACCGCGTATATGTGCGACGCGAGAAGAAAGAACGGGATGTCGCCGTGGCATTTCTCGTCGACGTGAGCGGTTCGACCGGGCGCCAGCTCGAGAGCGGCCGGCGGGTCATCGATGTAGAAAAAGAAAGCTTGGTTCTGCTCTGCGGAGCATTGGAAGCTGTGGGAGACCAATACGGGCTGTTCGCCTATTCCGGTCAAGGCCGGGCCTCCGTCGATTTTTTCACGATCAAAGATTTCGAAGAACGGTTGGGCCCTACGACGGCTCATCGATTGGGCGGTTTGGCCCCGCGCCAGCAGAATCGGGACGGCGCCGCCATTCGCCATGCCGTCGCCAAGCTGAAGGCCCGGGAGGCCAAAACCCGTCTGCTCGTCTTGTTGAGCGATGGGAGGCCGTTGGACGGCGATTACAAGGACGAGTACTCTCTTCAGGATACGAAGGTGGCGCTCCATGAGGCGCGGCGAGAGGGTGTTACGCCGTTCTGCGTCACGATAGACCGTGAGGCGGACGGCTACCTGCGACGGATGTATGGCGACGTTCAGTACACCGTCATCGATCATGTGGAGACGCTTCCGATCCGGCTGCCGCGACTGTATCAGCGACTGACAACGTGATGGATTGTCAGCCGTACGGGGTGTCGGGCAAAGAAAGGCAAGAGTTGATGGAGAAATCCATGGAGAGACCGACGGTTCCACCATGGTTGTACAAGCTCTTTACGGGCCATCAGTACCCCTATGTCCGCCGCCTGGCGAAGTTTGCGCAACCAGTGAAGCCGGGCGAGGATCGTCCCGAGCCGACGAAAGATATGATCGAGGCCAAGTTCTGGGAAGTCTATCCGCGCTGCTCGGCGAAGGTTTTGCAGGAGGTCAAGACCGGCATGATCGTGGTGTTTCACGATCTCGGCGAGTATCCGCCCGGCGGCTACCAGGAACTTGTCGACAATCCGGAGGAGTTTCTGGCAAAAACGTACGGCAAGAAGAAAATCAAGGTGAATTTCTACGACGGTGAGAACTTCGTCTGTACGATCAACTTCAAGGTGGCGGGCTGGACGGAGCATGAACATGCATGAGGGGCCAGCCGTGAGGCCCAAGGGGTACCTTCGTTTCACGTTTCATGAGGTGAGATAATGCAGCGACCGAAAATTACCGTGGTCGGAGCGGGGAACGTCGGGGCGACGGCTGCGCAGCGGCTGGCGGAGAAGGATGCGTACGACGTCGTACTTGTCGATATCATCGAAGGGGTCCCGCAAGGGAAAGGCCTGGACATTACGCAAGCGGGGCCTGTCTGTGGCTACAGCACGCGCGTAGTCGGCACGAACGGGTATGCGGAAACCGCTGGCTCGTCCATTGCCGTCATCACGTCGGGAATTCCGCGGAAGCCCGGCATGAGCCGCGACGACTTGCTTGCCACGAACGCGAAAATCGTCAAGTCGGTGGTAACCGAGTTGGTGGCCCGATCGCCGCAGATCATCTTAATTCTCGTGACGAATCCTCTGGACGCCATGGTCCATGTTGCACGAAAGGTCAGCGGCCTGCCCAAGTCGAAGATCATCGGGATGGCGGGTGTTCTCGATACCGCCAGGATGCGATCCTTCATCGCGGAAGCGTTGAACGTGCCGGGCCCCGACGTCGAGGCGATGGTGCTAGGCGGTCACGGCGATACGATGGTGCCCCTGGCTCGCTACACGACGGTCAAGGGGAAACCAGTCTCCGAGATGATCTCACGGGATAAACTTGACGCAATCGTCAAGCGGACGCAGGACGGGGGTGCGGAAATCGTCGGGCTCCTCAAGACCGGCAGTGCGTTCTACGCGCCTTCGGCTTCGGCCGTGGAGATGGTCGAGGCGATCATGAGAGACCAGAAGCGCATCCTTCCGTGCGCGGTGCTGTGCGAAGGGGAATATGGTCTCAAGGATGTCGTCGTCGGCGTGCCGGTCAAACTGGGCCGTGGCGGTGCGGAGCAAGTTGTGGAATATGAACTCACGGCAGCCGAACGCGCGGCGTTGGAAAAATCGGCCGGGGCGGTCAGAGAACTCTGCGCAACCGTCGATAGGCTGATGACATAAGGAAGGGCGTCGATCGTCACACGCCGATCGGTCGCAATCCATCCGTCGACTCCGAGTTGATGAACGACGGCCGGACAATCCTCTCGCTTGACAACGGAAGAGACGCTACAGTACACCAAACGACTTAGCAGTTCACTGAATTGAGGAGATGCTATGAAATTCCTTGAAGATCCGATGCAAACGATGGGGGCCGGGTTTGCTCTGGCAGTGGTGTTGATCATGGTCTTTCTCGGGATCAGCGGGATCGGCGCCGGGGATGCGGATTGGATCGGTATGATCGTTCGCTGGGTCCACTTTCTCGCTGGGATCACCTGGATCGGGCTGCTGTATTTCTTCAATCTGATCAACGCCGCGTTTCTAAAGAGCCTCGATGGTCCGGTCAAGAACGTGGTTATTCCGAAACTCATGCCGGCGGCCCTGAACTGGTTCCGCCACGGCGCGACCGTGACGGTGCTGGCCGGAATCATCCTCTACTTCTACCTCTATTCGAAGGGGGGAACGGGGGCGGTTGCGTTGGGAATCGGCGGGTTGCTCGGACTGATCATGATGGCGAACGTGCATGCGATCATCTGGCCGAACCAAAAAAAGATCATCGCAGCGGTCTCTGCGGCCGCCCAGGGGACTCCCGCACCGGCCGAGATGGCGCAGTGGGGCCGGACCGCCCTATTGGCGTCCCGTGTGAATTTCATGTTGTCGATTCCCATGTTGTTCTTCATGGGGGCCGGCAGCCACTTCAAGTAATCGTCGTGATCGGCCGGCGGGGTGAAGCCCGCCGGCGGTCATCTGCCCGTCATTTTCCAACCGGTTATCGTTCTGTCCAATATGCCCAGCCTTAAATAGGGCTGTGGCCCTAACCCCTTGAGATTCAGGCCTATTCTCGTCCTGTTGCCTTGACGGATGGAGGAGGGCACCCGTATAGTAGCCTCTCGACTTTCATGGATTTCGGAGTCAATCGAGAACATGACGCCATTGGCTGAACCACGTCTCGTTCAGAAACTCGACGGTCCTCCCTGGGACATCGAGGCCTACCTCAAGGTCGGGGGGTATGAGGCCTGGAAGCGCTGTGTGAAGGACCTTACGCCTGACCAGGTTGTGCAGGAACTCAAGTCGTCCGGTCTCCGGGGGCGGGGCGGGGCTGGTTTCCCTACAGGTGTGAAATGGGACAAGGTTCTTAACCACCGGGTGAAGGAACGATACTTCGTCTGCAATGCCGGAGAGCACGAGCCGGGGACGTTCAAAGACCGCCATCTGCTCAAGACCATTCCCCATCAGTTGATCGAGGGCTGCCTGATCGCGGCGAAGACGGCTCAAGCGAAGGCGTCGTTCATCTACGTCAACCATGAGTATCACGAAGAACGCGAGAATTTGAAGAAGGCGTTGGCCCAGGCGAAGGACCGGGGTTTCCTGGGGAAAAATGTGCTGGGCAGCGGAATTGATATCGACCTCCAAGTCTTCGAAGGCCACGGCAGCTACGTTGCCGGCGAAGAAACCGCCATGCTCGAGTCGATGCAGGGCCGCCCGGCGATGCCCAGACAGAAACCGCCGTTTTATCCAACCGATTACGGGTTGTACGGAAAACCCACGCTCGTCAACAACGTCGAGACCCTGTGCAACATTCCGCGCATTCTCTATAAGGGCGCATCCTGGTTCACGCAGGTCGGGACGGAGAGGTGCCCGGGGACGATGATGTTTTCCTTGAGTGGCTCGGTGAACCGTCCCGGCGTCTATGAAATGCCGATGGGCATTACGGTTCGGGAGTTGATCGAGCAGTGTGGCGGAGGAATTCCAGGTGGTCGGAAGATCAAGGCCGTGTTTCCAGGAGGGCCGGCATTTTCGATGATTACGGCCGATCAGTTGGATCTTCCGATGGATTTCGACTCGTTGAAGAAGGCTGGAACGGGATTGGGTTCGGCCGGCGTCATCGTCGTCGACGACGCGACCTGCATGGTCCGCCAGACGCTGAAGTTCTCGAACTTCTTTAAGGGAGAAAGCTGTGGGCAATGTCCTCCCTGCCGCATGGGAACGCAGAACCTGGCGTCGTTGATGGCCAAGATCGAAGCCGGGCAGGGGACACAGAAAGATTTGGACAGCCTGTTGCAGCTGTGCGGGTTCGTGAAGGGGACCGGCTACTGTACCCTCGTCACAGGGGCCTCGGTCCTCGTGCAAAGCAGCGTGAAGCTGTTCCGGCAAGAATTCGAGGAGCACATCAGGGTGCAGCGTTGCCCTTTTCCGGCCGCGACGGTCGAGACGGCAACGCACTGAGGGGAACGGAATGCCGCGCGTGACCTTTCTCCACTCGCAGGGCAAGAGCGGGACGGTGCCGCGTAACACGACATTGCTCGATGCCGCCAAGGAGCTGGGGTTTCCGTTGAACCACGACTGCGGAGGCAACGCCTCCTGCACCACATGCCGGGTAGAGGTTCAAAGTGGCACGGAGCATTTGTCGGAAATCGAGTTCGAGGAACAGGACCTCCTCGATCGAGAAGCGCTCAGCGAGCCTTGGCACCGCCTCGGCTGCCAGGCAAAGGTGCTGGGGGACGTCGTCGTTCGGGTGCCGGAGACGAAGTGGGCGGCGCCGACCACAGGAAAATCCGAGGCGCAGGGTGTTGATATTCGCTAGAGAGGTGTTACACTAAGCCCATCCAGTCGGTCCAGAAGGCCGGACTGTTCAGAAGGAGGACCCAGGAATGATTACCATCACGTCAGTGGCCGAGCAGAAGATCCAGGAATTGATGAAGGAAGAGAAAGACATTGTCGGGCTGCGCATCTATGTCCGTGGCGGCGGGTGCCATGGCTATCAGTATGGCATGGCGTTCGAGTCCAAGATGGCCGAGGACGATACGGTCATCGAGAAGGGAGACGTCAAGGTCATCATGGATTCACAGAGTGCGCCGCTCCTGCAGGGCGCCGAAGTCGATTACGTCGACAGCGTTCAGGGCTCCGGGTTCTCCATCAAGAATCCGCAAGCCAAAACGACCTGCGGATGCGGCAGCTCATTCAGCGCCTAAGCGGCCTTCTGCTTGCCGCGCGAGTGTGGCGATAGGATTTGAGAAGTGAGGCCAGGGTTGCTCGGTGGTACGGGCGATCCTGGCTTCTCTGTTTAGACGGGGTGCAGGATGGGGCACGTGACAGTCACCAGGCGGTATCGGTTTTGCGCCGCGCATCGGTTGCATACCGACCACCTCACGCCAGAAGAAAATTGGGCGGCGTTCGGAAAGTGCAACAATCCGAACGGCCACGGACACAACTACGTGGTCCTGGTGACGGTGAGAAGCGGGCAGGATGCTGGCGCGTCGAATGTCGGACGGTTCGACCGATTGGTCGAGGAGACGATCGTCAAACGTTTCGACCACCATGACCTCAATCAAGATCCCGCCTTTGCCGCCAACACCACGACCGGAGAAAATTTGGTCAAGCTGATTTGGGATTTGCTGGTGGATAAAGTGCCTGCCGGGTCGCTGGAAAAGGTCGGCGTGATCGAGACCAGAGACAACTATTTCGAATACGCGGCTCCTGCTGCGTCACGCTAACGGGGAGCACCGGAACGCCATGGCCCAACGTCGCCGTCCTTCATCCCTCAGCCGCATGGAAGATCTGCCTCCCGTTCGTCCGCCGGCGAATCTCAGCGTCATGACGGGGCTTGTGACCCAATTGTTGAAGGCACTTGGCGAGTCTCCTCGCCGCAATGGGTTGCTCAAGACCCCGGAACGCGTGGCGAAGGCTCTGCAATTCATGACAAAGGGGTATTACCAGGATATCGATCATCTGCTCAACGGGGCGCTGTTCCCCATCGAGTACGACGAGATGGTGATCGTCAAGGACATCGACTTCTTCAGCATGTGCGAGCACCACATGCTGCCGTTTTTCGGCAAGGCCCACGTCGCCTACCTGCCCACGAACCGCGTCGTCGGCATCTCGAAACTCGCCCGCGTGGTCGAAGCCTACGCCCGGCGCCTGCAGGTGCAGGAAAAGATGAACGCCCAAATCGCAAACTGCATCCAGAAGGTGTTGGAGCCGAAGGGTGTCGCGGTCGTGATCGAGGCCCAGCATCAATGCATGACGACGCG
>FKKE01002824.1_pt1 | contig 20921 bp, 21 predicted proteins | sample 1106331 | NCBI WGS metagenome assembly FKKE01 (sample SAMEA3931202, study PRJEB13176) | freshwater metagenome | biome: Drinking water system; feature: drinking water; material: freshwater | place: China | collected 2013-02-06 | reverse complement strand
CCGGCTTCACGAGCAATCTGGATGAGAAGTCTTCACGGTAGCGCTACGACACTCCGGAGATTGGCCGCATGAGACAGAGACGCAGGCGCAGCCTTCTTGGCATGACGCTCGTCGTCGGAATCGGATTTGTGGCCTCGCTCGCCTCGGGCGAGCGGCACATGATGCAGCCGCGGGTGCCCGCCGACAAACTCGAAGAGGCGCGGGCGCTCGCGAGTCCCTTGCCGGACTCGGTCGAAATCGTCGCGCAGGGAAAGGTCTTGTACGAAGGGAAAGGCGGTTGTGTGAACTGTCACGGGGCGACCGGCGGGGGCGATGGCCCCGCCGGCGCGAGCCTTGATCCATCGCCGCGCAATTTTCAGCATCACGGCTTCTGGCGACACCGGACTGAGGGCGAAATCTTCTGGGTCATCAAACACGGCTCACCGCGAACCTCCATGATCGGCTTCGAGGGCACCCTCTCAGACGACGAGATTTGGGCGATCATTCAATACGAGCGAAGCTTTGCGGGTGGACATGGCCCTCGTCATGGCAGGGGGCGACATGGTGGAATGGGACCTCCGGAAGGCATGGGCCCTCGCGGCGGCATGATGGGCGGCATGCGGCATGGCGAGTGATTTTCGCGGAGGCCTCGCGCTCCCGTGCGTCAGCCCACATACCCCTTCAGAACGAACAGGCCGTATAGCAGAACCAGAAATCCGCCGGCCCAGCGGGACACGCGCTTCGTCATCATGAGCAGGGACACGACGAGGACCGTGCCGATGCAGAACGGCAGATAGAACCCCAGCACCTGTTCACCCACCTCAATCGGGCGAACCAATGCGATGATGCCGGCGTTGAACAGAAAAAAAGCGAGAACCGACCCCGCGACATTCCCGAAACTGATCTCCGGCCTGCCTTGAAGCGCGGCGGGCAACTCTCTCGCCAACTCTTCGATGCTGATCAAGAAGGCCAGCACGGTCATACCAAATACCGTGCCGGACAAGCCAAACGCGGCAATGACGGCCGTCGCCCCCGCAACCAGCAGCTCGCTGCCGAGGACGAGGCCAATGAGGGAAAGCACGAAGAGCCCGGTATAGCGCCACCGTCGGCGCCGATCGACCTCCTCCAGTGCTTCGGCGACTTCTCCCGTCGGGCGGATATCGAAGCCTCTCTGGTTCAGCCATAGCAGAAAGGCGACCGCACAGACAAAGCCGATGAGCAAGATCGCTCCATCCAACCGTGACAGCCGACCATCCGCCGCGAGCAGGCCCAGCAGCATCACGGACAAGACCGGCACCAGCAGAATCGGCTTTGGCACCGTCGCAAAGGTCATGGGAGCGATCAAGGCTGTGATCCCGAAAGCCAGCGCTATGGCGACCATCGCTGAACCGATAATCGAGCCCAGGGCAATCCCCGCCTGCCCTTCCAGCGAGCCGACAGCCCCGACCGCCAGATTTTCCGGGTCGAACCCGATGAAGACCGCGCTGATCAGAAAGGGCGACACACCGAAGCCCACCGATGTTCCGACGGCTCCCCTGACGAGGCGTTCGGCACAGGAGAGAATCAGCCCCAACCCGATCGCAGAGAGGACAAGCGCAGCGACGATGGACAAGATCTGTACTCCTCAGAGAGCAGCCATGCGAGAGTGCCTCCCCCAGTTCAGTCCACCAGATCCCAGCGACTAAACGTGGGCATTGGCTGCATACTGTTGCACCATCCGATGCGTGTTGAAAAACGAGGCGTTGACGGCAATCGTGTGCGCATCACATCGATCCAATGATCTCAAGATGGACCATCGTTCCTATGTATTCCCCAGCGCAGTTTCTGATCGAGCTCTCTCGCTTCCTCCCCCCAATGAGATTCTTGCCCCAAGGATCGTGACCCAATCGACCATCCCGTCACGCCCTCGATGTGACCTTCCAGCCACCAGCCATCCAAGACACTAAGGCTGGGCACGCCGTTATGCGCTGCTTGCATGTCCGATCCATCGAGACGGTCATCCCGCACACGGGATCCTTCAGGGCGCTCATGGTTCAACCACCCCCAGTCTGAGACCCAGGCGCCCAACGAGACCACCGTGCGATGAGGAAGAAGATCACCGGCGGCAGCACGAGCATTTGTGCCAGCGGTGCGACGCCGATTCGGAGTCCCGGAACAAGGGGCATTCGATCGCCGTAGGTCCACCAGCGCATCACAGACACTGTCGTCCACTCGACGCCGACACTGAACAGCACGCCGGCGATCACCATCAGGAGATACCCTCGCATGCCAGGGTGCAGAATCCAAACACGGTCGCCCCACAGCACCAGGCCTACCCAGAGGACGAACAACAGGAACAGTCCATCCACCAGACTTGCGGCGACACAGAGCCACCACGGAATAGCCGTTCCGCTCGGACTCACGTAGAGTTGGGATTGCACCCGTTCCCAGGGGTAGTTCAGCAGCACAGCCACGATGAACAGGGCCACCCCCTGACGACTGCGCGAGGCAGAGCTGTCCTCTCTCGGACTTGTGACCATTCAGCTTCCCACAGTCACTCAGCTCATCGTGCAGCTGAGTCTGTCCGCAACCGTTCGACCATCCACTCCTGAAACTCGCGCTGCGCCGCCAGTTCTTGGAACACCCTTCGCGCCAAGGTTGGGTGGTGGTGCAGATGCTCAGCGAGGAGCCGGGCCAGCTTCTGCTCGCCGTCCGGCCCCTGCCCGAGTCGATGGAGTACTTCGTGGACAAAGTGCTCATCTTGCGTGCCTTGTGCCACGAGCTGCTCACGCAACACTCGATCTCCCAGGACCCGATCCACCAGCGGGGCATCCATTGGCATCGTCTGGGCACAGGCTGAGATGGCCAGCCCCATCGCGAGTCCACATGATCCTATGATCCATTGCATGGCGTCCTCTCTGCCTGGTCCCATGAATCGGCTCAGAGTAAACCCGCTTACTGCGTCACGCCGTGGGGACGCATCGCCCGGTGTTCCCGTGCCAGCGCCTCGGCCTCGTCTACCGCTTTTTGATAGTTCGGGGCGATCGTCCGGCCGTGAGCGGCATGTTGCGCCGAGTCAGTCTTCGTACCCGGCTCCGGATGCTTGTCGTAATACTCGGCCATGAACTCCCAATGCGTCGCCTTTTCCCGTAACTCCCCTGCCTGCTGCGCATAGTAGTTGGCCAGGCCGCCATGGCCATGCTGGCCGATCATGCCCTGAGGAGATGTCACGCCCATCTCGGCGCATCCGGACATCCCCGCCAGAAAACCGAACATCAGCAATGTAGGAACCCATCCGATCTTCATCATGGCAATCCCTCCATTGTTGACCGTGACGTCAGTTCACGGTGTTGGTGAGTTGCGATGCCCTGGAAACCTCTGTATCGTCTGCGAAAGCGAACCGTGTCATCGGAAAAGGAGAACACATATGCGAACCTCTCACTCCCTGGGGTGGATTGGGGTCCTGTTCGCGGCTATCGTCATGGCTTGTGCGGCGACGGCGCCTCCACGGGGACTGATTGAACGCCACGATCATGGAGGCCTTGCGGCCTGGTATGCACAGGAGGCAACGCGGCTGCGCGGAAAAGCGGAAGACATGCGCCGGATGGCCGAGGACTATGCCAAGCCGTCCTTTCAGCCTTCCCCCAAGGAATCCAAGGCGCAGTTGATCGCTCATTGTCAGCTCTTTATCGAGTACTACAACAAAGCCGCCGAGGAAGCCAACGCCTTGGCCACGCTGCACCTCGAACAAGGAAGGTAATTCCCTGATGCGAGCCCCTAACTGCCTCAGCCTAGTGACTATGCCCATGTCCGTCCGAGCCGCCGCCGCTGCTCAAACTCTTTGTGCCCCGGTGTACGCCGCTGAGTGGAGGCGAACTCCAGATCACCTCGTTCCCCGGTGCCAGGTTGGCCGCCTCCATGAAGTGGGGAGTGGCCTCCGCTTCGGCCCCCATCTTGTAGAGCACCATCCCGAGGTTGTAGTGCGCTTCCGCTAACGTGAGGTTTGCCTGGACCGCCGCCTCGAAATGTTGTTTGGCCAGGGCCATCTGACCCTGATTATAGGCGGCGATACCCTCTGCGTTGTGCTTCGCCGCGGTGGGCCGCGCGTCGGCAGGGGCCGGCAGCAATTTCCCTTCTTGTGAAAAGAGGCATCCCGACAACGCCAGGAGACCGGTAAAGATGCCGACACCCATCATTGGTCTGTCTGCCATAGTGTGCTCCCCTCCTTTCGACATCTGACCCCCGCTACAATTCGATAGAGTTCAGAAGAACGGGTGCGGCGGCGGCGCGTTGCGCGTGTCCTTACGGAAGCAAGACTTCCCAAGCGTGGCTGGCTATTCGCCACTCACCGTTGTCATATACCAAGTAATGCACCTCTCCATACCAACTGTCGATGTTCTCCCGTCGACCCGATTCGTTCGAAACCGCCCAGAGACTTCCTGTGCAGGTGATTGTCACGGTTTGGGGTGTCTTCTCCGGCAGCGTGGTGATTCGCGTCAAGATATGGGAGCCGGAGAAATCGCGATACCTGTCGAAGAGGTGTTTCCAAATCGTTCCTATCGAGACTTTCGTGTAGCCTCGATGCTTATAGCCTTCGGCGTAGAGGGCCATGACCCCGTCCAGGTCGCGCTGGCGAACGGCCTCTTCTGTGCGCTTGAACGTCGCCAGGATCTCCGCCACCGTTTTCTCATCGGCTTGGATGTCGGCCGAATGGGCAATGAGTGTCCCACCGAGATCGGGCGTGGGAGGAAGGGGACCAAGATGGCATCCGTGGAGCGACACGAGAAGACCAACCAGCATGCCGGCTCCAACAAGGATCATGTGCCTGTCCATAAGGGCGGTTCTCCTTTCAGATGTCATGGGAAAGCCGTGTCGGGTGTCTTCACATCGCTGTGTCATCCCCGGATCACAGAGATCGGCGGGATGACGAACTGCGTGAGCAGCATCACGAGAACACGCCACCCACTTGCGGCGCCGCGATGCGTTTCATGACATCTCTCGCACCGACCGCAACCGGCCTTAATACGTCGCTGTTCTGTCAGATCGATCCAGTGGCGTCGCCCTCTAACCGGTGGAGAATCGGACAGCTGTCAGCAGGACGGCCAGAAGGGCAGACCCGAATCAATTGTTCGAGTGTCCCAGCGAGAGCCTCAAATCGACGCAGCTTTGACCGTACCTCAAACAGTTTGGCTTCTGCCTTACTTCGGATGTCGTGGCATCGAACTGTCGCTCCCGTTCTTGCCGCCAGCAGGTCGCGAATCTCTCGAAGTGTGAACCCCAACGCTTGCGTCTGTTTGATAAATCGCAGACGTCGTTCAGCCTCATGGTCATACAGTCGGTATCCCGACGCGGTCCTCCGAGTCGGAGTCAGCAGATTCACGCGTTCGTAATAACGCACGGTTTGAACGTTGACACCGGCCGTTCGTGCTAGTTGGCTGATCGTGGATCCGTCCATTGCGACACCTCGTGTGACGTCCCGGGGCTATATGGTTGGCCGAAAGGGTTGACCCGGTACCATAGTACAAGCTGTACGATGCCGTGCAGAAAGGAGGTGATGAGCATGTGTCCATGGGTTGAGCAATTCGGCTTTTGCCCCTATGAGGCGGCAAGCAAAGCCTGGTCTTGGTTGCACAGCCTCGTGAGCTAAGCCGTGAGATAGAAGGGGACCTCCTTTGTCGGAGGTCCCCTTCTGCATGCGAATTGCCGCAATCACGCTTCGGCTCCACCCCTTCATCTGTTCTCTCCCACTGTAGACGCACTGAGCTCGGCTTCTTTCCGTTCCTTCCTCCACCGCCAGATGACATAAATTGGTGGAATGACCACGAGGGTCAGGATCATCACCGAAAAGACGCCGCCGACCTGCGGCGCGGCAATGCGTTTCATGACATCCGCGCCGGTGCCGGTCGCCAACATCACGGGGATCAGCCCGATGACATCGACAACACCGATCATCGCCATCGGACGGATACGTTCCACGGCCCCAGCCTGCACGGTGGCGAGTAGATCCTCGATCGACGTGAGGCCGCCGGCCGCCTTGCGTCGTTGGCATGCTTCGTCGAGATAGGCCAGCATGACCGCGCTCGTTTCGGCCCCCGTGCCCAGCACCGTAATGATCCCGACCCACACGGCAATACTCATGTTGTAGTGCAACAGATCCAGGTACCACATCGCGCCCACCACGGAGAGCGGCAAGCCCAGCATCACCATCCACGTCTTGGCCACGGACTTGAACGTCAAGTAGAAGAGGACGAAGATGATCAGCAGCGTCAACGGCAGCACGACCTTCAGGCGGTCCCAGGCCCGCTGCATAAACTCGTACTGGCCGGACCAGGCGATCGTGTAGCCGGGGGGGAGTTGTACCTTCTCGCGCACGACTCGTTTCAGATCGTCGACGAAGCCGCCGACGTCCCGTCCGGTCATGTCCACATAGACGTAGCCCGACAACATCCCGTTCTCATCCCGGATCATGGGCGGCCCGTTGACGAAGCGGAGCGACGCGAGTTGCGCGAGCGGGACCTGCGCGCCTGTCGGCGTATCGACCAGGACTCGTTTGAGCTTCTCCGGGTCGTCCCGCAGTTCGCGCAGGTAGCGCACGTTGATCGGATAGCGCTCGCGGCCCTCGATGGTCGTCGCGATGTTCTCGCCGCCGATGGCTGTCTCGATGATCTTGCCGACGTCCATCAGCTTGAGGCCATATCGCGCGATCTCCTCTCGGTTGATATCGAAGTCGAGGAAGTAGCCGCCCGTGACGCGTTCCGCGTAGACGTTGCGTGTGCCGGGGACCTCCTTGGCCGCCATTTCAATGTGCTTCCCGATCTCCTCGATCTGCTTCAGGTCAGGTCCGAAGACCTTGATCCCAACCGGTGTGCGCACGCCGGTCGTGAGCATGTCGATCCGAGCCTTGATCGGCATGGTCCAGGCGTTGCTCACGCCTGGAAGCTGGAGCGCGCGGTCCATTTCATCCACCAGCCCGTCGTAACTCAGCCCAGGGCGCCACTGCTCTTTCGGCCTGAGCGACACCACCACTTCCATCATGCTGAAGGGCGCGGGGTCGGTCGAGGTTTCCGCCCGTCCGGCTTTGCCGAAGACCCGCTCCACTTCGGGAAACGATCGCAGCTTCTGGTCCATCATCTGCAAGAGCCGCGAAGCTTCCGTGACGGACAACCCCGGCAGCGTCGTGGGCATGTAGAGAATGGTGCCCTCATAGAGCGGCGGCATGAATTCGGACCCCATCCGGAGATACAGAGGACCGATACTCGCCAGGAGCCCGATGGTCAGAACCCCCACCGCCCAACGGTGGCGTAGCGCGACCCGCAAGACTGGCGCATAGAGCCTCTGCAAAAGCCGGCTCACGGGATGCCGTTGTTCGGGGAAGATCCGACCAGTCATAAAGGCAGGGAGGAGGGCCGGAATGAGCGTGATTGCGAGCAGCGCACAAGCCACAATGCCCAGAAAGTTGGTGAAGGCCAAGGGCCTGAACATCCGGCCTTCCTGCGCTTCCAAAACGAAGATCGGGAGGAAGGACACGCCGATCACCAGCAGCGAGCTGAACATCGCCGGTCCGACTTCCTTGGCGGAATCGATCAGCACCTGTGTCCGGTCGCCGATCTTTCCTCCTCCTTCCCATTCCTCCAGTCGCTTGTGAGCGTTGTCCACCATCACGATGGCGGCATCCACCATGTCTCCGATGGCCACGATAATGCCGCCGAGCGACATGATGTGGATGCCGATGTCCAGAGAATAAATGACGATGAAGGCCATCAGGATCGACAAGGGCAACGTGAGAATGGGGAGCATCGCCGAACGCACATGCAGGAGAAAGACGACGATCAGTACGCCGGTCACGACCAGCTCTTCGATCAAACTTTCTTGCGCCGTCGCGATTGATTCATGGATCAAGTCGCTGCGGTCATAGACCGTGACGACTTTGACGCCCGTCGGCATGGACGGCTCAACCTCCTTGAGCTTGTGTTTCACCCGCTCGATGACACGCGGAACGTTCTCGCCAAACCGCATGACCACAATCCCGCCGGCCACTTCTCCTTGACCGTCCAATTCAGCCAGACCCCGGCGCATATCGGGCCCCAGCTGCACGGTGGCGACATCACGCAAAAGAATCGGCGTCCCGTTTTCATTGACGCCGACTGCGATCTTTTCGATATGCTCTACGTTCTTGATGTATCCGCGGCCACGCACCACATATTCGATCCCCGAAAACTCCACCACACGCCCGCCGACGTCGTTGTTACTTTGACGGATCGTCTCCACGACCGAGGGAATCGAGAGGCGATAGGCGAGCACCTTCGTGGGATCGAGGTTGACCTGATACTGGCGGACAAAGCCGCCGATGCTGGCGACCTCGGCCACGCCTTCCACCGCCCGCAGCCAATACCGCAGATACCAGTCTTGAAAACTGCGGAGCGCGGCCAGATCGTGCTGGCCCGATTCGTCCACCAGCGCGTACTGGAAGACCCAGCCCACGCCCGTGGCGTCCGGGCCGAGTTGCGGCGTGACGCCTTCCGGCATGCGCCCGGAGAGTTGATTGAGCCGTTCGAGGACACGTGAGCGCGCCCAATAAATGTCCGTGCCGTCTTTGAACAGAATGTAGACGTAGGAATAGCCGAAGTCGGAGAAGCCGCGGACGACCGTGACCTTGGGCGCCGACAGTAAGGCCGTGACGATCGGGTAGGTGATCTGATCTTCGACGAGATCCGGCGACCGGCCCGGCCAGGTGGTATAGACGATGACCTGGGTGTCGGAGATGTCAGGCAGCGCATCGACCGGCGTCTGCCGCATCGCCCAGAGTCCGGCCGCGGCCAAGGAGAAGACGAGCAGGAACACGATGAAGCGGTTCCGCGCGCTGTATTCGATGACCGCGTTGACCATAGGGCGTCACCGCGAATGTAAAATTACAAATGCAAAATGAAAAATCGAAGTCATTGAAATTTTGCCTTTTTCATTTGGCATTATTTCATGCCCATGCCGCCCATGCTGTCCACTGCCGCCTTGAGCCGGCTCTCGCTGTCGATGAGAAAGTTGGCCGAGGTCACGATGTGTTCGCCTTCTTGCAGCCCCGCGAGTACTTCAGACCATTCGCCGGTCCTGACGCCGGTCTTGATTAGGCGGGGCTCGAGCTTTCCACCGCCGTGATGAAGAAACACGACTTGCTTTTGGCCGGATTCGATGATGGCTTCTCGCGGGATCACCAGGCGAGTTCCCAAGTTCACCCGTAGCTCCACGTTGGCATACATGTCCGGCTTCAATTGCTCGTCAGGATTATCGAGCTCGAACCGCACCTTCGCAGTGCGAGTCTTCGGGTCCAAGGTGGGATAGATGAAGCCCACGTGGCCGGTGAGAACCGTGCTCGGATCATAGGAAAGGGTGACGGCCGCCTTCTGCTCTTTCTTTACGAACGACAGTTCGTATTCATAGATGTCCGCCAAGATCCAAATGTGCGAAAGATCGGCGATCGTGTAGAGCTCCTGACCTGGATCCACATGGGCTCCCGCCAGGGCTTCCTTTTTGATCACGGTGCCGGTAATGGGCGAGTGGATCGGCAAGGTCTTCAAGACCTTCCCCGTCCGTTCCAGCTCGCGGATATGATCTTCGGTGATATCCCACAATTGGAACCGACGTTTGGCCGCCTCGAGCAGGTCCTTCGACCCCTGTGCGACCTCGGGAAACTCGCTGCTCCCCAGCTGTGTCCGCCCCCGCACGGCGAGAAGATACTCTTCCTGACTCGCCACCAAATCAGGACTGTAGATGGTGAAGAGCACCTGGCCCTTTTTGACATGATCGCCGGTGGCGCTCACCAACAGGTCTTCGATCCAGCCATGGAACTTGATGGTGACCTTGGCCAGTTTGCGTTCGTCCACCGCGACGCGCCCCACGGTGCGGATCACTTTCTCCAGTGGCCGCCGCCCCACTTCCTGATACTTCACGCCGATGGTTTGCAGGCGTTCCGGGGCAATCGTCACGGTGCCTGACTCGTGCGTGAGGCGTGAGGCGTCAGGCGTCCGGAGACTTGGCTCCTGGTTAACTCTTGTCCCCTTACCCCTCACCCCTAACCCCTCACGGGACTGTTCCATCCCCGGCATATTCGCCATGGGACTTTGCACGGAGTCTGCAGGCGGGGGGGGCGCGGGGCGAGACACGAGCCAGAAGACCACCGCCCCTGCCGCGACAAGGAGTATGCCCGTGGCTGCGAGACGCCAGCGGGTCATGGTCCTGATTTCCTTTCTTCCATCGGGCCGCTCAATGTCCCGCCCGTGAGCGCTTCCAGTCTGGCCAGCGCGCGTTCGTGATTCACCATCTCGCTGTGAAGCTCCAACTGGCTTTCTTGGAGGGTCAGCAGGCTGTTGAGCAGGGTCAGGAAATCCACCTTGCCCACTCCATACCCTGCTTGCGCAGCCTGTAAGGCGAGCGTGGCCTGAGGGATGATGGCGTCGCGTAAGATCGTAATCAGCCGCTCGGCGCGCTGGGCCTGCACGAATCCGTCTTTCACCTGGAACAACAGTTCCTGTCGGGTGGATGAAAAGTCCTCCCGCGCTCCGGACAGATTGGCCAGCGCTTCGTGGACGCCCTGGCGCTGCTTGGTTTCATAGAACAGCGGAATCTTGATCCCCAGCATCACCTGGTATCCGTTGTCGTTAATGCGATCATTCCGGAGACCCAGCGCGGTGACATCAAAATCGGGCAGGTACTGACGGCGGGCGAGCGAGACCGTCTGCTCGGACCGATCGATACTCTTGGCAGAGGCCATGAGAGCGGGCGAAAGCGCATCCGCCCGTCGGTTCAGTTCCTGGAGCGTGACGGTCATGATGGTGGTCTGAATTTCTTCGGGCGTTCCGAGCGGCTCGGCGGGCGGGCGGTTCAAGAGACGATTGATCCCGGCATGCAGGCTCTCTTTTTGCTGCTCCAACACCGCCAACCGATCGAGGACGCGGGACAGTTCGACCTGCGCGCGAAACACATCCTGCTGCGCCGCTTGGCCGACGCCGTACCGGGCCTTGGCCGTCTTTTCGAATTGCGTGAGGAGCGTCTTATTCTTCTCCACAATCTCGATGCTCTTGTGGACGTAGTGCAGATTGAAGTAGGCCTCCTTTAAGGCGGCGATGTGTCGGAGGCGCAGAGCGTGGAACTCCTGTTCAAGCCGTTCGGCGTCGCGCCGGGCAATGTCTCCTTTCAGACTCAGCTTTCCGGGGAACGGAATCTCCTGGCCGAACCCGTACATGGCCCCTTGCAAGGGGTCGGTCATCGGCATGCGCTGATAGCCGAATTGGAGTCGAGGGTCAGGAAGTGTCTGCACTTGCGGCACGACCGCCTTCGCCGCCTCCCACCGCTGGCGAGCCGCCTTGATCTCGGGACTGCGGGCCGCCATCTCCTCGATGAGAGCGGCGAGCGAGAGTCGGACATCCTCGGCCACGGCGGAGGCGGGTCCTGTCAACGGCAAAACGAGGCCCAGGAGCGAACAGGTCAGGACAGCGGCGAGCCACAATGCCCATCGACTTGGTAATGGTTTCACGGTTGCACCTCCAGACCAGCGGAACAGTGGAAGAGATGAATCGGCGCCTGCATTAGCCTTGCCAGGCAAGCCGTCAGCGCACACACTGGAGGTGTGGAATCAGATCCGAAGGACCGAGGAGGAGGCTATGGAGATGGGCACAGTGGAGACTTCACTGCTCCAGGACCACAGCGTCGGGACTGATGAACCAGTGAGAACGGCGGCAAGACCGACCGGGATCGGCGCATGATCGATGTTCAGTGTGAGACCATGGGTTGCATGGCGTTCCCACGACGATACTGCCGATGGAGGACACATCATCGTTCCATCCATGGGGCACGTCATGGGGGCGATGTCTTCCGCCAGCTGCGCCGTCTCTCCCGCCGCGACGAGATTGGGCAAGACGCACATTGTCCCCACAACCTGGCAAAGGACGAAAAGCCCACTGACGATCAGCGGAAGAGCCTTCCGTGAAAAAAGATGAGGGATTCGCTCGCTTTGCATGGCGTACGAGGGCCTCATACGACGGCGTCTCGCAACTACTGTGCCCGGAGAGGCGCTGGTAACTTAAGCCCAGGCGGGTGGCTTCCCGCAACCCCGCTCCTCTTCAAGAAATTCTTTCTTCATCTAAAGAAATGCCCTAGGTTGAAGGGGTACGCGATGCTGTCGCCTTTTGCGCCATTCTCCGGACCAGCTGAGACCTGGAATGCCCCAGCGAGCCGTGACGATCCACAGGAAGATTGGCCACTGTCCTCGACAAATCATGGCAATCAAAGGAGCCTCTCTGATAGTGACCACTTTCCCGCAATGACCGAAGGCGGAATATCGCACTGTCCCTCACGGACATTGCGCGAAGCTCCGCAGGGGGGATCAGAAAATTCCTCAACAGATTCCAGCGAATAGGTCTCCGATTTCCACAGCCTGAAGCGAAGCAGATGCCGGGGCCTCCCGCCGCTGGCATCCCTTCCCTCGCCCTGTAAAAGGTGGGCGGTCTAGTCAGTTCCTGACATGAAATCACCTTGCTGCCTGCAGGAGGCTGGCACGCCCCCTGCTCTCCACCTTTACCAAGCAGGCACTGCGGTTAGGAAATTATTGATCAGTCAACCTGTCACTGAAGGAGGACGAATCATGTCGGATTCATCCGTGAAGTTCTCGCCGGGGGCCATCGGGCTCGCCTTTCTAGGCGGCGCGTTGCTGGGTGCAGGCATCGGGCTCTTGTATGCTCCGCGGTCCGGGCGGGAGACCAGGGAGCAGATTAAAGACCTGGCTCATCGCGCGGAAGAAGAACTGACGGGGAAGGTCAAGGATCTGAAGCATGCGATCGAATCGTGCAAGCAGGCCTGCGAAGAGCATGTGAAGAGCCTGCGAGGCTGATGAGGCGTGTTTGCGATCCGTTTCCACGGCCGCGGCGGACAAGGCGCGAAGACCGCGAGCCGGATCCTGGGCACCGCGGCCTTTCTCGAGGGATTTCAGGCGCAGGACTCGCCCCTCTATGGCGCCGAGCGGCGCGGTGCGCCGGTGTCGGCTTACACACGCCTCGCCAAGGCGCCGATTCGGGAGCGGGGGGTGATTACCAGGCCCGATCTCGTGGTGGTCGCCGATGAATCGCTGATCGAGGATGTGGCGGCCCGTGTGCTCGACGGCGTGACCGAGCGAACGGCGCTCTTTGTGAACAGCGCCGTGAGCGCCAACGAGCTGCGCGCACGGTTCGGTGTGAATGCTCGCGTGAGCACGTTGGACCTCACGAGCCGCGCGCTCCAGGCTTTCGGAAAGGTCGTGGCGCTGAGCGCGCCGTTAGGCGCCGTGGCCTGCCGCTTGCTCGGACTCCAACGCAGGTCCATGGCAACCGCGCTCACCCGCGAGCTGGAAGATCTGCATCTGCCGGCGGCTACGATTCAGGCCAATCAGGCGTTGGCCGGGGATTGCTATGACTCGGTGCCTCTGGTGACGGTCGACGAAGCTACGCCGGCGGTCGGCCGCGGGGCTTCCCTCTGGTCGCCGGTCTATGAGCCGCCCACCAAGGGCACCGCGATGATTATGGCATCGGGCAATGCCCCGCTGCGAAAGACCGGAGATTGGCGGACGCTGCGTCCGGTCCTCGTGCCGGAGAAATGCAACGGATGCTTTCTCTGCTTTGCCTACTGCCCTGAAGCGGCGATTCGCATGGCCCAAGGCGATAAGCCGGTCATCGATTACGACCACTGCAAGGGCTGCATGCTCTGCGTGGAAGAGTGTCCGACGCGAGCGCTCGTCGCGGTTCGAGAAACGGAAGTGCGCGAGACGGGCGTGAAAGGCGCGACAGGCGTGAAAAGTGACAGTCGGAGGATGAGGGGACTTGCATGACTGAAGAGCCTGGACCAGTCTCGCTTTTCTCGCTTGTCACGCCCGTCCCGCTCGAATGATGAACGCCGCTTCACGATCAACGGTGAGACCGATGACTGCCGAACTCATGACCGGCAATATGGCCGCGGCCTGGGGCGCCAGGCTGGCGGAGGTGGACTATATTCCGTCTTTCCCGATCACGCCGCAGACGGAGATCGTCGAAACGCTCTCCGAATGGTGCGAGGGGGGACAGCTCGCCGCGCGCTTTGTCACGATGGATTCGGAACACTCCATGATGACGGCGGCCGGCGCGGCGGCGGCGACGGGGGCGCGGGTGTTTACGGCGACCTCGAGCCAGGGCCTGCTCTACGCCTTCGAGGTGCTCTACACGATCGCAGGCTGGCGCGTGCCGCTCGTGCTCGTCAATGTGTCCCGCGCGTTGGCCTCGCCGATCACGCTGGAGCCGGATCACAACGATGTCCTGGCCGCGCGCGATTGCGGCTTCCTGCAGATTCACGCCGAGACCTGTCAGGAGGTGCTGGATTCCATTCTGATGGCCTATCGCATCGCGGAAGATCCCCGCGTGTGCCTGCCGGTCATGGTCAACCTGGACGGCTTCTATTTGTCCTTCACGCGAGAACCGGTCAGCCGTCCGGATCGTGAGCAGGCGCGCGCGTTCCTGCCTCCATTCCGCCCGGCCCATCTGGGCTTCAAGGCCTCCGCGCCCCATGCGCAAGGGGTCGCCGTTTTGGGTGGAGCCCCCTACAGTTACTTCCGGCATCAAATGCATCTGGCCGCTCGCAATGCCATTCAGGTCCACGAGGACGTCGCCGCGGACTTCGCGCGTCGGTTCGGGCGGCAGTACGGACTGGTGGAGGCGTACCGACTGGAGGATGCCGACGACGTGCTGGTGATGAGCAACGCCTTTGCCACGAAGGGACGTGCGGCCGTAGACGCGGCGCGGGCGCAGGGCCGCCGGGTCGGCCTCTTGCGGCTGCGCGTCATCCGGCCCTGGCCCGGCGAGCAGATCGCCGCGCTCTTGCGAGGGCGGCGCGGCGTCGCCGTCATCGATCAGAACCTGTCGCCGGGACTGGGCGGCATCCTGTATCAGGAGATCGCCGCGTCCCTCGCTCAGGATCCGCACCGGCCGCGCGCCTTGTGTTCGTTCATCGGCGGCCTGGGCGGGAAGAATATTTCGGACGAAGAGTTTGTCGCGATCCTGGAACAGACCGCGCAAGCAGGCGATGCCGGACGCGCTCTCGGGCCGGTCCTCTTGTACACCGAAGCCGAGCGCCGGGAGATCGAGCACCTACAGTCGTTGGCGGCGGGCGCAGCGAAAGAAACGTAAAGTGTGCGAGGCGTGCGGGAAAGGCGGGACAAGCGCGAAAAGCGGGACAACTGTGAAAGACGGGATGAGTCAAGTTCACTCGTCCCACTCGTCACGCTTTTCTCGCGCGTCTCGCACGAATGACGCGCGACGCTTCACGAACTACGAACGACGATCACCATGTGGCAACGCGAGACCTTCAAGAAGATTAAACAGATTCCACGGGAGGAGCACGTCCTTCCGGGAACAAGCCTCTGCGCCGGCTGCGGCGGGCTCGAGGCGTTGCGGTTGGCGGCGAAGGTGCTGGGAGACCAGGTGGTGTACGTCAATGCCGCCGGCTGCTTCACCTTGCTGGCCGTCTACCCCTTCACGCCCTTCAACGCCTCATGGCTCTATACGACCATGGGGTCGGCCTCGGCGGGCGCGCAGGGGATCCGTGACGCCCTGGACGTCCTCATGGCGAAGGGACGGCTGAAGAAAGAGGAGGATTTGAAAGTGGTCGTGCTTGGCGGAGACGGCTCGACCTACGACATCGGGCTCTCATCAACCTCCGGGGCCATCTATCGCGGGCTCGACTTCTACTATATCTGTTACGACAACGAGGCCTACGGCAACACCGGGGTCCAGCTCTCCTCCGCCACACCCTACGGCGCGCGCACGACGACGTCGCCATGCAGCGTGCAGCATCCGGCGGGCGCCGTGCAGGAGAAGAAGGACATCTTCGAGATTTGGCGGGCGCACCGGCCGCCATACATGGCCACGGTCTCCCCGCGCTATCCGCTCGATCTCGAAGAGAAGTTTGCGCGTGCCGCCAAGCACGCCGGCCCCAAATTGTTCTTGAGTTTTTCAGCCTGTCCCACGGGCTGGCTGTTCGATCCGGCGCAGACGCCCGAAGTGGCCAGGCTTGCGGTCGAAACCGGCCTCTGGCCCCTCAAGGAAGCGATCGCCGGCGTGGTCACACACACGTATCTGCCGAAGCGAAAGCCGGTGGAGGAGTACCTCCGCACGCAGGGACGCTTTCGGCATCTCTTCGAGCCCACGAGGCAGGAGGAAGCGATTTGGCATATCCAGACAAGTGTGGATCGATACTGGCAGGCGGTTTCGGAGCGAGGAGGCTGAGCTGATGATGTCTGGTCTGGTTTCGAACGAAGCCGTTGAATGGACGGCCAGCGGGATCTTCACTAATGAACAGCAACGGGTAGGCGGGCGGGCTTCGCTTCTCCTTTATATATAGAGGCGGGGCAAGCGGTCGTTCGTAACAGGGGGACTAATGGCTACAGGCGTGTCGATGGGGCGAGTGAGCATGAAGCTGTGGAGGGTCTTGAGTCTGTTGCTGCTCGTGGTTGGTGTGGCCTGTGAAGCAGGGCCGCGATCACAGGTGACGAGTGAGCCGCCGGAGTATCGGAACGTGGCGGGTGAGTCGATCCCCGACACCCGGCGGCATGCGCCGATTCCACCGCAGGCCGGCAAGGAACATCGGGCCGTGATGCTGCAACACCTGGAAACGGTGCAAGCGATCGTCGCGGCCTTGGCGGAGGAAGATTACGAGCGGGCCAAGGGGTTGACGGAAGTGCATCAGAGTTTTTTTGGCCTCCGCCAATCTTGGCCGAAATCGCAACGTGAAAGCCCGCGTCCCTCATACGGTGAGCTGGCCAAAGCCCATTATGAGTCGGCTGAAGCGATGGCCCAGGCCATGCCCAGCCGGGATCCTCGGCAGATTCTTCCGAAAATGAACGCCCTGCTGAAGACCTGTGTGGCTTGTCATCTGGAATACAAGGTCTATGAGCGGTCGTGAGGGAGTGTCACAGGAATAGGAGCATATGGCTTATAGCTGATGGCCCGAGCAAAGAAGGTTTCCTTCGCTTGTGCGATACGCTACGAGCTATAAGCCATAAGCTCTTTGCTTTTTGAAAAAGAGAAACACCATGATCGAACAGCGCCCCATCAGCACGTTCTTCGAAGAGGACCACGATCGATTGGATGGGTTGTTCAAGCTGTTTCAATCACTCAAACGGTCCGAGTTCGCCAGGGCGAAGGAGGCCTTCAAGGAATTCAAGTTCGGCCTGCAACGGCACATCGTCTGGGAAGAGGACCTCTTGTTCCCCCTCTGGGAGGGGAAGACGGGCATGGCGGAAGGCGGCCCCACGCAGGTCATGCGCCGGGAACATCGGCAGATCGGTGAGTGCCTGGAAGCCATTCATCAAAAAATCGCCGACCAGAATCCCGAGAGCGATCAGGAGGAGCAGGCGCTGCTCGCGCTGCTGGGAAGCCATAACCTGAAGGAAGAGCGCGTGCTCTACCCGGCCATCGACGATGTGACCAACGACCAGGAGCGCGAGGCCGTCTACCGGGCGATGAAGGAGATTCCCGAGGAGCGATACAAGGTCTGTTGCGGAGCGGACCACATCTGAGAGGGTATGCTACGGGTTTAACGCGAGCTACCGTGTGCCAATCCTGATCCGCGCGTCCGCGATGCAGTAGCCTTCACCGGGCGGGAAGGCGAAGATCGGGTTCAGATCCAGCTCGCAGATTTCCGGAAGCGCTTCTGCGAGGCGAGAGAGCCGTTGGAGCAGTTCCGTCAGCGCAGCCACGTCCGCGGGCGGGTGGCCGCGATAGCCGTCGAGCAAGCGGGCGCCCTTGATCGTGCGGACCATCTCGGCCGCATCCCGCTCCGTCAAGGGGGCCAGGCGGAACTGCACGTCGCCGAGGATCTCTACGTGAATCCCGCCAAGGCCGAAGGCCACCAGCGGCCCGAATTGGGCGTCCACGGTCAGCCCGGCCATCACTTCCACCCCGCCCTTGAGCATCGGTTGGACAATCACGCCGTCCATGTCCTCCGGCCGCTCCGCGGCAAACCTGGCCCGGAAGTCTCTGAAGATCGCCCGCACCTCGGCCTCGGAGCCCACGTTCAATCGGACGGCGTCGACATCCGACTTGTGGACGAAGCGGCGCGAGGCGAGCTTCACGGCCACCGGACTGCCGATCGTGCGCGCGAGGCGGGCAGCCTGATCCGCCGTCTTGGCCAGGCCGCCGGTCGGCAGCGAGAAGCCTGCGCTGACGAGGAGTTTGCGGGTGGCCTCCCCGCTCAGCCAGCCGGGACCGTCGCGATCGAGCGTGTCCCGGCAGAGCGAGCGGCAGGCGGCGAGGTCCATGTTTGAGCACTCGACGAACAGCCCGGCCGGTTGACGGAGCCAGTCCGCATAGGCCGCGAGCTGTCCGAGGACGCGCGCGGGCATCTCCGGCAGGCTGGACACCGGAATGTGATCCTGCCGGAGGGTCGAAGCGCCGCTTGGTTCATGTTCCGCCATCCAGCAGGCCAGCAGCGGTTTCCGCTTCTCCTGAGCGACCGGCACGAGATCCGCCCCCTGACGCAGGGCGCGGGCAAACTCGGAAGAGTCCGCCGTGGTGACCGAGACGTAACAGGCGACGAGGGCATCGATCGCCTCGTCCGCCAACAGGGTGGCGACGGTCTGTCGATAGTGGGCCGGCGTGGCGGTGGCGATCAGGTCGATGGGATTGCGAAGGCTGGCCGCGCCGGGCGCCACTGCTTTCAGGTCGGCCTTCAAAGAATCGGAGAGTTCCGAGACGAGCAGGCCGGCCTCCTCGCAGGCATCGGCGCAGAGGATGCCCGGTCCCCCGGCGTTGGTGACGATCGCCACGCGGCGTCCGCGCGGCACCGGTTGCCAGGCGAGGGCGGCGCCGATCGCGAAGAACTCGTCCAGGGTCCGGGCGTGAATCACGCCGGTCTGACGGAAGAGGGCCTCGACCGCGACTTCATTCGCCGCGAGCGCGGCGGTATGCGAGCCGGCGGCGCGGCGCCCGGCAGTCGAACGGCCGGCCTTGAGCGCGACGATGGGTTTGCGACGGCCGACGCGGCGGGCAATCTCCGCGAACCGTCTCGGGTTCCCGAACGATTCCAGATACAGCAGGATGACCTTGGTCTCCTCGTCCTGCTCCCAGTATTCCAGCAAATCGTTCGTCGAGACATCGGCCTTGTTGCCGATGCTGACGAAACTCGAGATGCCGATCTGCTGCCGCTGCGCCGTCGTCACGAGGGCCAGGCCGAGCGCCCCGCTCTGGGAGGCGATGGCGATCGAGCCGCGTGGCGGCATGGGCGCGCCGAAGGTGGCGTTGAGCCTGGCGGCGGGCGCCGTGTTCAAGAGTCCGAAGCAATTGGGCCCGATCAGCCGCAGCCCACGCGCGCGCGCCAGCGCGAGCAGCCGCTCCTGGGCGGCGCGGCCTTCAGGCCCGGTTTCCGCAAAGTCGGCGGTGATGACGAGCAGGGCCCGGATGCCCTTGTCCGCACAGTCCTTGGCGACCTCAAGCACGGTGTCGCGCGGCACGGCCACCACGGCCAAATCGACCGGACCGGGAATCGCGCGGACCGAGGGCCAAGCCCGGAGCCCTTGAATCTCCGTCGCATGCGGATTGACGGGGTACAGCTCGCCTTGGTACCGGCTGGACTGGAGGGCATCGAGGAGCCGGGCGCCGACGCGCGACGGGTCTCTCGATGCGCCGACGACCGCCACCGCAGCGGGAGAGAAGAACGCGCGCAGCGCCGCCGCGGGATCAGGCGACGTCTGGAGAGGCGGCTTCGGCATCAGCGCGACTCGGGTTTCTTATCCATGCGGCAAGGGGAGAAACGACACCGCAATCGAGATGGCGATCAGCACGATGATAATCCATTCCAGCACTTCCATCCGGCGGGTGGCGGCGCGATCCGTCAGCTTGCCGTAGATGCTGTCGAGCGTCTCCAGCTTGCGGGTGATCGTCGCGTCCCAGGATTCCAGATGAAACCGCTGGGAGGCGATCCGGTAGACGCGGGCGAGGTATTGATCGCCGAACAGTTTGAGCGTGTTCGTCACCCGCTCGAACAGGATCGCGCTGTCGACCTGCAGGCGCCCGATCCGTCGGACGTCGGCTTGAATGGCGCCGGGCAGCGCCATCCGGTTCCATGACCGCGTGGAGAGGGATTCGTAGGCCTGGTCCAACGCCGCATCGAGCTGCTGATCGACGAGCCGCATCTCCAAGAGCTCAACGTTGGTGAACTCCAGCACCGCGCGCACGTCGTCCATCTCCTGACCGAAGACCAGGGCCGCATTCCAATCGATCAAGGCGAGGTCGTCCGGCCCGAACGACACCCGTTGCGCGGTGGCGTCGCGGACCTCCTGGTCGGCCAGCGGATCGGCTTCCGACCGCAGGATTTGCGCAATCTCGTGGCGATGCGCCTCCACCAGCGCCTCGCCGGCATAGGCCGGTGAGGACTGCTCGACGAAAAAGATCGCGTAGCTCTCGACGGCGGCGGCGAGATCGGGACGGTCGACCGTGTCCGCGATCGTCGCCAGCAACTCGTCCACGCGGCGGCGCGAATCGGCCAGGAGGAGTTCATTTTCATACAGATCGAGACTCAAGGCCCGGAGCTCGGCGAAGTCGCAGGCCAGCGGGATGACGTAGGTCACGGTGACGGCGGCGAAATCGTAGAGGAGGAGATCGACGACGGCATTTGTCCGGAACGCGCCGACCGCCAGCGGGTCGCCTTCGATCGTGACCCGCAACGGTGGAGGGCTGTAGTCGAAATAAGGCGGGGCGCGCCGCTTGTGTTTGATGCGGCCGCGCGCCGTGCTCGCGGTGATGCGCCGCTCCGCCTGGTCCAGGTCCACCCAGCGACCGAGGTCATAGGCGAAGACCACGGAGCAACTGCCCTTGTCGAGGCGAATAGGACCGGCGCGATTCATGCTGGTTGAGCGGAGGCGGGCGCAAGATCGTTCAGGATCTGTCGCCACAAGCGGTGGGCGATCTCTTCAAAGGGAA
>FKKE01011728.1_pt1 | contig 20961 bp, 22 predicted proteins | sample 1106331 | NCBI WGS metagenome assembly FKKE01 (sample SAMEA3931202, study PRJEB13176) | freshwater metagenome | biome: Drinking water system; feature: drinking water; material: freshwater | place: China | collected 2013-02-06 | reverse complement strand
GTAGAAACTGCCGAGGAAATGAAATGGTGAAAGGTGAATAGAATGAATATTGATGGAATGCTTAATTACTATAATAAATTAAAAAACTAAAGCCCAGCCTCTCCTCTCCTTCAGGAGAGGAGACCGAGAGGTGAGGTATGAACTATTCTTCTTACATAGCGTTAATTCCCCTGCTTCCTTTAGCAGGATTTGTACTGCTTGGATTATTCGGAAGAAAATATTTTAAAAATTCATCCGGTATTATAGGAACAGGATTATTACTTGTTTCTTGTGCATTATCGCTATATACTGCTTACCATTATTTTTTTGTTGATGGAAAAGTTGGTGACACCTACCAAACTATTACCGCAATAAAATATACCTGGCTTTCTTTTTCTGAAAACATCAGTATTGATATGGGTATTATTCTCGATCCTATTTCAGTGATGATGCTGGTGGTAGTCACTTTTGTTTCACTGATGGTACATATTTTCAGTTTGGGATATATGAAAGGCGAAGAAAGATTTGCTACATACTACGCCTTTCTAGGCTTATTCACTTTTTCAATGCTTGGTTTGGTTGTTTCAAGCAATCTTTTCCAGATCTATATCTTCTGGGAACTTGTTGGCGTATCCTCTTACTTACTGATAGGTTATTATTATGACAAACCATCTGCAGTTGCTGCTTCCAAAAAAGCATTTATCGTTACACGTTTTGCTGACCTTGGATTTCTTATTGGCATTTTGATCTTAGCTTTTTATGGCGAAACACTCGACTTCAACACCCTTATTCAGCGATTGACTGATCAGCAGTCATCACAGTTTTTAGCCATCACCACAGGATCATTTATTGGAATCAGTGCATTAACATGGGGACTGACATTACTATTTATGGGAGGTGCCGGTAAATCGGCAATGTTCCCTTTGCATATCTGGTTGCCCGATGCCATGGAAGGCCCCACTCCTGTATCTGCATTGATACATGCTGCAACCATGGTTGTTGCCGGGGTTTACCTGGTAGCAAGATTGTTTCCCTTATATACAATCACTCCTGTTGCATTGAGCCTAGTAACAGTAGTTGGAATCGTTTCCGCATTCCTGGCAGCAATCATTGCATGTACGCAAACGGATATTAAACGGGTGCTGGCTTATTCTACCATGTCACAGATCGGATACATGATGTTTGCATTAGGAGTTTCGGGTTATGGCGGCGAAAATGGACTAGGTTATACAGCTTCTATGTTCCATTTGTTCACTCATGCATTCTTTAAATCATTATTGTTCCTGGGTGCCGGTGTTGTCATTCATTTTATACATAGCAATGAAATGAAAGATATGGGTGGGCTAAGAAGATATCTGCCCATTACTAACCTGGCTTTTCTTATTGCATGTTTAGCGATTGCAGGTATTCCACCATTTGCAGGATTCTTTAGTAAAGAAGAGATTTTATTAGCTGCATCTCATTCCAATAAGATCGTTTTTTATATTGCATTGATCACTTCAGGTATTACATCATTTTACATGTTCCGTTTGTATTTTTCAATTTTCTGGAACAAAAAGACTGAAGTCCATAATCATCATAGCGAAGGTCCTTTTTCAATGAAACTTCCACTGATGATATTAGCGATCTGTTCACTATTGGCAGGTTTTATTCCTTTTGGCAAATATATTTCTACCGATAAAAAAGTTTTAGAATCCCATTTCGATCCAATGTTTTCAATTGCTCCGGTACTGATCGGTGTAATGGGTATTTTGATAGCTGCATGGATGTACCGAAAACAAAATGATAAGCCCCTGAAGATCTCGCAATCATTGGGAGGTTTGTATAAAGCAGCTTACCGTAAATTTTATATTGATGAAATTTATTTATTCATCACTAAGAAAATAATTTTTAACCTCATGGGTCGCCCGGCAGCATGGATCGATAAAAATATTGTTGACGGCTTGATGAATGGAATTGCAAATACAACGGGAGCCATTTCTGGTTTTATAAAAGGCATTCAATCCGGTAAAGTGCAGAGCTATGCCATTTATTTCTTTGGTAGCATTGTTGCCCTGGCAATTGTGTTTTTGTATTTATGGAAATGAAGTGTTTGAAATTTGAAGTTTGAGGTTTAACTATGAACTATAAATTTTTTTAATGAATCTCACATTATTAATAATTGTTCCATTACTGACTGCACTTTGTATTCTTCCTTTAAAAGAGTTGAAGCAGGTAAGAGCCGTGGCATTGATCGGGTCTTTTGCCCAGTTGCTTCTTTGCTTCGGTCTTTTATACACTTTCCTTAAAGAACGAGGCAATGGAAATATTTCAAATTTTTTGTTTGAAAGTAATTATACATGGTATGGACCGCTTAGCATCAATTATCATGTTGGTGTTGATGGTATATCCGTAGCCATGATCATGCTGACCGCCTTTGTTGTAATCGCTGGTGTATTGGTATCATGGAAAATGGAGAAATTGAGCAAAGAATTTTTCTTCCTGCTTATTTTCTTAAGCATGGGAGCATATGGCTTCTTTATTGCACTTGACCTGTTCACTTTATTCTTTTTCCTTGAAGTGGCGGTGATTCCAAAATTTTTATTGATCGGAATCTGGGGCAGTGGTAAAAAAGAATACAGTGCTATGAAACTGGCATTGATGTTAATGGGCGGTTCTGCCCTGGTATTTGTTGGATTGGCAGGAATTTATTTCAATACAAAAAGCTTTGATCTTATTGAAATAGCAGGAATGAATATCCCCGCAGATATTCAAAACCTTTTTTTCCCATTTGCATTTATAGGCTTTGGAATTTTTACCGCTTTATTTCCTTTCCATACATGGGTGCCTGATGGTCACTCATCAGCGCCTACAGCAGCATCAATGTTTTTGGCAGGTATCTCCATGAAGTTGGGTGGTTATGGTTGTTTAAGAGTGGCAACCTATTTAATGCCGGATGCAGCACACGAATATTCAACAATTATAATTGTACTGGCCTGCGTTGCTATTTTATATGGCGCATTCGCTACCATGATGCAGACCGATCTTAAATATATCAATGCCTATTCATCAGTTAGTCATTGCGGATTTGTTTTGCTGGGAATTGGTATGTTGACCAAAACTGCGATTGATGGTGCGGTGATGCAAATGGTATCGCATGGCTTAATGACAGCTCTTTTCTTTGCCGTTATCGGAATGATTTATGACAGAACGCATACAAGACAAGTGGCGCAGTTGGGTGGATTGATGAAGATGATGCCATTTATTTCAACAGTATTTGTCATTGCAGGTTTATGTTCCCTGGGTTTACCCGGTTTCAGTGGTTTTGTTGCAGAGATGACCGTCTTTATGGGTTCATGGGAAAAAGCCGATGCATTTTATCGCATTGCTACAATTATCGCCTGTGCTTCGATCGTAGTAACCGCAGTTTACATTTTAAGAGCAACAGGCAAAGCGATCATGGGTCCGGTTGTAAATAATGAACATTTATCATTACGGGATGCAGGCTGGAATGAGAAATTAGCAGCTGCTTTATTGATCATTGGAATAGTTGTAATTGGAGTTATGCCGTTCTTATTAAAAGATCTGATAAACCCGGGAACTGAAGTTATTATGCAAAAGATAGCAGGAGTTATCAAGTGATTATTAATTATTGATTATTTATCAAATGCTGAATGATTTTCTACAATTAATGAAACAGGAGCTGGTGATAACCCTTATCATCTTCATTTTGTTATTTATTAAACTGGGCAAAGAAGACACAAAGAATGAAACCCTGATAAATATTGTAAACATCCTTCTTACACTCAATTTGATTTCAGGATTTTTCTGGCAAAGATCCGGTTCTTTATTCGGCGACATGTTCCAAACAACCGGGTTATTCACCTTTGAAAAAAACTTATTGAATCTTGGTACGCTTATTATCTCCTTGCAATCATATAACTGGTTAAAGCATCACAAGCATGTTCCTGAGTTTTATATCTTGTTGCTGTCAACACTGCTTGGCATGTTCTTTATGATCAGCAGTAATAACTTGCTGATGTTTTACCTGGCACTAGAGCTTTCTACCATACCATTAGCGGCTTTGGCCAATTTTGATCTGGAGAAACGCCGTTCATCAGAAGCGGCATTTAAGATGATCATTTCCTCTGCTTTTTCATCAGGATTATTATTGTTTGGTATCTCTATGTTATATGGCAGTACAGGCACCTTAAGTTTTGCAGCGCTTCCAGCCCAGTTGAATGGAAACCCATTACAAATATTTTCTTTCATCTTATTGATAGCAGGATTTGGTTTTAAGATCTCCGCTGTTCCATTTCACTTATGGACAGCCGATGTATACGAAGGCTCGCCGGTTTCCGTTACTTCTTATTTATCAGTCGTATCAAAAGGCGCCATTTTATTTGTGCTGGTTTCTGTTTTATACAATGCTTTTGCACCAATGGCTGAAAGCTGGTACAATATGCTTTTTATTATTTCTGTGCTGACAATGATCATCGGAAACCTGTTTGCATTGCGCCAGCAGAATATGAAACGTTTTCTTGCTTTTTCATCTATTGCACAGGTAGGATTTATCCTGATCGGCATTACCGGTTATTCTGATGAAGGTAGTACCGCTGTGATCTTTTTTGTTCTCATTTATATCTTTTCCAACCTTGCTGCGTTTGGTGTTATCAATTTAGTTAGTGCAGGTGCAGGAAGAGAAAATATTGATGATTATAAAGGATTTTATAAAACAAACAAAGGACTGAGTTGGGTATTAGCTATCGCTTTGTTTTCATTGGGTGGCATTCCACCTACAGCCGGCTTCTTTGGTAAATTCTTTTTATTGCTTGCAGGTGCAGACAGGGGAAATTATCTATTGATAACTATTGCTGCATTGAATATGGTGATCTCATTATATTATTATTTAAAAGTGATAAAAGCCATCTTCATGGATGCAAATGACAACCCGATTGAAAAAGTTCATGCTGGCTGGTCACCCCGGTTAGCAATGATCATATGTGTGGGAGGAATTATTGTAACAGGATTGGCAAGTGGTGCTTACAATTATATTTATTCTTTGTTTAAATAATTTGTTGAATTTTAAATTGTATTGTTCTTCATTCATCATTTTAAAATCCGGCATTCAAAATAATTTCGAATGGCTATTAATAAAAATCACGAGTTTGAAGAATTGGGTGGAGTAAAATGTGCCATCGTAGAAAAAAATGCCTCAAAAGAAAGAGTTGATTTTTTAAAACCTCTGCTGGAGCATAATGGTTTTGAAGTTGTAGTAGTCCCTTCTCCCCCACCAAAAACTGCAGCTGCACCAAAGCCAGTACCAAACACAGCAGAAGGAACTGCGGAACCTCAAACTCCAAACCCCGAACCCCAAACGATAACTCCTGAAACCTTAACTATCGGCGTAACCAATCTTGCTTTCAACCCAACCAATGCAATCTTTGGCAGATTATTAAGAACAAAGGATGGTCATATTGTAACACAAGCGTATTGGTATCAAAAAGAGAATGTAAGCCATGATGAGATCCCTTATTACGAACAAAACTTTAAGAAGTTATAATGGAAGTAAAGAATTTATTTGAACCTGCAGTAAAACAAGAGATCATTGACCGGATAATTAAACTTACTCCGCAAACAAAACAACTTTGGGGCAAGATGAATGTTTCGCAAATGCTGGCGCATATACAAATGCCGATAAAGATCGCTTATGGCACTCATCGACCAAAAGGAAGTTTCTTATTAAGATTAATTGGACCTTTATTCAAAAGTAAGCTTTGGGATGAAAAACCTTATTCACAAAGTTTACCAACAGATCCGACTTTCGTGATGACTGGAACTGAAAAAGATTTTGAAAAAGAAAAATCAGCAGTTCTGGAACTGATCAATAAATTCACCAAAGAAAATTTGGTAAGTGAAAAGCACCCTGTTTTTGGAAAACTTACAAAGGATAACTGGAGTAAAGCCACCTGGAAACATCTTGATCATCATTTGAAACAGTTTGGCGTCTGAGTTTCTCTAACTTTTTTAACACACTTTAATGGGAAATCATTTCTACATATTGTAGTATGATTATTGCACCTGCTTCAAAAAAAGTTTATGGAAAATAAACGCAATGAAGCTACGATCAACAGACCTGAAGGCGACCGGGTACTTGATGCGCCGTATGTATATATTAATATCCCTGATTTCATCCGGCAGTTGAAAAGTGAAGAAGCCTGGCAAAAAAATGACCGCAATGGCATCACGGTTTTCAAAACCGGAAGAGTAACTATGGTATTGACCTGCCTGCGGGCAAAAGCGGTTATGCATGATGTTTTGGTTGATGGAATTTTTACCATTCATGTGCTGGAAGGCATTGTAAGAGTAAGAACTCCGGATGGAGAAGTAGATATGCAGGCCAATCAAATAATGACATTCCATCAGTTGATTGATCATTCTATTGAAGCTATGATGGATTCTGTTTTGCTGTTTACAAATAACAGTTCCGAAGTTGCCGATGACCCCGATCATGTTCTATGAGCTCATTACTTTCAGATATAGTACAGAACAGGATCATTGACAAGGGGCCTATCAGTTTCCATGACTTTATGGAAATAGCATTGTACTATCCTGATCTGGGTTATTACACATCTCCTAAAGAAAAATTTGGTAAAGAGGGTGATTACTTCACCGCTCCATTTATTACAAATGTATTTGGTAGTATGATCGCAAAACAACTGGAAGAAATGTGGAAATGCACCGGTGAAAAAGAATTTACTATAATTGAATACGGCGCTGGTTCTGGTACCCTGTGTGCAGATATATTGAACCATTTAAAAAACAATGAACAATTCTATAAACGGTTAAACTATTGCATTATTGAAAAAAGTAAAGCCCTGCGTAAACAACAGGATGAATTCTTCAGGCAATCAACAGATACTGAAAAGATAAAATGGCTTGACTCCATCAGTGAAATGCCCTCAATTACCGGGTGTGTATTGGCTAATGAAGTACTGGATAATTTTTCCGTACACAAAGTGATCCTGAAAGAAAATGAGTTAATGGAAGTGTTTGTCGATAAGGATTTCACAGAAGTAGTAAAACCCGCTGCTGATGATTTAAAAGTATACTTTAAAGAGTTACATGTAAAGCTTCCGAATGATTTTTGTGCAGAAATCAACATGGAATCAATCAAGTGGATCAAGGAAATTTCTGCTTCATTAAAAAGAGGGTTTGTACTCACTATTGATTATGGTTTCCCGTCTTCAGAATTATACCGATCCTGCCGCAACGGGGGAACAATAGTCTGTTATTATAAACATTCAGTGAACGATAAACCCTATATCAATATCGGGGAGCAGGATATTACAGCACATGTAAATTTTTCAGCACTCCATCTTTGGGGTGAAAGAAATGGTTTGAAAAACTGTGGTTTTACAACCCAAACCCAATTTCTTACCGGCTTGGGATTGACTGACTATATGCGAAACCTTGAGCTAAAAGAAAAAAATAATCTTTCTTTTAGAAATAAACTGATTCGTTTACATACTCTTCTTATATCGATGGGAAAAAAATTCAAAGTGCTGATTCAGCAAAAAGGTTTGCAAAAACCAATGCTTACAGGACTACAATTTTGCCAGCCCTTATGACATATCTATTTCTAATCCTTCTTTTGCCAATGCAGCAGCCGGAATAGCCCCGGCATTTTTTTTAAATGAAGCAAACATATCATCAAGAAAAGCATCTGTATGTGACGGATCATGATGACCCAACAAAATTCTTTTTACAGCCGCCAATGAACCAAACAAACAAGCATCATTGATTGTAGAATGGCCCCATCCTCTGCGATGTATATATTCATCAGGAGTATATTGGGCATCATGCAATAAAATATCCGTGCCTTCAGCCAGGTCATACCCGGATATCCATTTACTTTCTTTTATTATTCCATTATTTCCCAATGCAGGTTCATGATCGGGTATAAATGTAAACACTCCATGTTGTCCCGTGATGCGATAACCAACAGTGGGACCCGGGTGAATGATATAATTCGATTGAATTTGAAAGAGACCTGTTTCGAACCGGCTGTTGCCGATCTCATGCAAATGAAGTTTGCAGGGAAGATCCCTCAGCAAAACCGGAAATAATGGTGGCGAAAGATAACGGCTTAATCTTGAAAACAAAGTTTGAGAACTGCTGGCCGGCCCCCAGATATGTATTTCTTTAGAGGGATCAAATAATGGGCTAAAAAAACCCAGGCCCTGAATATGATCAAGATGAAGATGCGTGAGCAATACATCTATTCGCTTTGATACCGGGTAATAACTTCCGCTCAATTGCCTGATGCCCGTTCCCCCATCTAATACTAAAATAGAATCATCATGCGTGATCGTTACACATGAAGTATTGCCACCATAAATTTCTGTTTCAGGACCCGTAGTGGCGATAGATCCTCTTACTCCCCATAATTTGATCTTCATTTAGTTCTTTGTTTCCAAAAAATTGCAACCGCACCAATAAATTTTCCTGCCCGGCTGATAATGGGATAAGAAGTAACAGCTATATGTTGTGTTTCTCCTTTTAAACTTTCTATGAAAAATTTTTTGTGATGCGGATACTCATCATCCAGGGTTTTAACCAGTGGTAATTCTGACGGATCCAGGGGTTTTCCATTTTCATCAATGGGCTTAAACACTGTTGACCATTCCCCCACCGGCATTTCACCGGTTTCTTCAAATCTTTTTCCCAGCACTGCTTCTGCCGGTTCATTATAAAAAATCAGGTTTCCTTCTGTATCGGTTATAAAAACAGGGATGGAAAGACAATCGGCAAGTTGACGATTCAGAATAATTTCGATTTCATAAGCTGCCATGCATATTCATTTTATTACCCCTTATCTAAATTTAAGAAGAAAAAAAATATTTTATATGAAAAGAACCAGATGGCCAATACACGTATTCATCATTTCTTTTTTCCGGGTTTTTTTTTGACGGAAACGCCAGGACAAACGGCCTGATATTTGAGCCTCATCAATGAAAAAAAAATATTTATCATGGAAAATAAAAATAAAGAAAACAAAGACAATAAAGACAAAAAGAACAAAGGGTTTGCTCCGGATCCTGAAACATTGCATACCACAGATCCACAGGAAAATATGAAAGGTCCTGTTTCTTCAACAATGCAAAACATAAAAGAAGAAGCCAATAAAAACGATTCTGTTTCTGAAGAAGAAGCTGATAAAAAAAGAATGGACAACATGTAAAGAGGCAAAGGCCGCCATTGCCTCTTTATTATTATTTCGAAGCTTTGATCGAAATGCCCAAATGAATGGCATCCCTTATCAGGTCATCAGGCTTGCCTTTATAAATTATTCCCCATTCTTTTCTGTCAATATTGAATTTTGCAATTGCTTCTGCCGTATTACCCGAAACGGTAATGCGTGCAGGGAACTCAATGTTCTTAGTAACGCCTTTGATAGTAAGATTACCGCTGATAGTGTGTGTAGGGTTGGTTACTTTATATTCACTGATCTCATCCTGTCTTTCATCTGCTGTATCTTTTACCGGGTTACCCTGGTAGGGCTTTATACTGGTTAATTCAAAGCTGGCCTCCGGATATTTTGTAACATCAAAAAAATCAGCAGATCTCAAATGCCCCAGCAATTTTTTATTGCTTGCTGAATCAACAGACTTTGGTCCGGACACACTCATATTAGCAACATCCATTACAAATCTGCCGCCTGTCACCTCATTATTATTCACATATATCTCGCCGCTTTTTAAGGGCACAGCCCCAGTATGATAGCCCGTTACTTTTGTTCCGATCCATTCTATTTTACTATCGCCAACATTCAAAGTCCATTTTTCACCCGACACATTTTTATCCACTTCTTTAGCTTCAGTGGTTTTTGCTTCGTCAGTTTCCGGTGCATTGGTGCACGATAAAAATGTACATGTAGTGGCAGCCATTAACACAAATAATTTCGTTTTCATACACATTTTTTCTGATTGAAATACAAACAGCGTACCGACAATGAAAATTCCTTCGCTATTTTTGGTTTAGAATTAAACCAGGGGTATGTCTTTTGTAGTATAAACTTTTAAAAATGCTTCTTCCAATTGGCGATGATAACAGGGACCGGCATATTACACCGGTCATCAATTATATTTTAATAACGTTGAATATACTGGCATTTGTTTTTTGGCAGGATATGGGCAATAATATCCCTGTTACTTTTGGTTATGCTACTGTGCCGGCAGAAATTCTTAACGGCCAGGATTTAGTGACCAGTTCCAGGATAATTGAGAACCCGATCACAGGGGAGAAACTTCTTCAACCGGGTTTACAACCTACACCTATTCCTGTTTATTTAACACTTATCAGCTCTATGTTCATGCATGGCGGCTGGGCTCATCTTGGTGGCAATATGTTATTCCTGTGGATCTTTGGTGATAACATCGAAAATGCATTAGGACACAAACGTTATCTTATCTTTTATTTATTATGTGGCATTTTAGCTTCTCTTGCCCATGTTTTCTTTTCTTCTTTTCTTAATCAAAGTACTTTAGTTGCAAGCCTGGGTGCATCCGGCGCTATTTCAGGTATATTAGGCGGTTATATTCTTTTGTTCCCCGGCCGCAGTGTTCATGTCTGGTTCCTGTTCACTATTATTACTTTACCTGCATTGATAGTTGTAGGTATCTGGTTTGTATTCCAGGTAATAAATGGTATGGGTATGCTGGGTGGCGAAGAAACGGCTGGTGGGGTGGCTTATGCTGCACATATTGGTGGTTTTATTGCCGGGCTCATACTGGTTAAAATGTTTCACCGCAGGATCGATACAGAAAGACATGACAAGCGAACATCGTGGTAGTTTAAAAAAGCTATCATTGTATCTTTATACGCTATGAATCGGATCGATCGTTTAGCTGCGATATTAATACAGTTACAATCACGACCACTGGTAAAAGCCCGGGACATTGCAGAAAAATTCTCCATCAGCCTGCGTACTGTTTATCGTGATGTTAAAGCATTGGAAGAGGCCGGTGTACCGGTACTTGGTGAAGCAGGCACAGGTTACCGGTTAATGGAAGGATATAAGCTTCCCCCGGTCATGTTTAATAAAGATGAAGCCACTGCGTTGCTTACCGCCTCAAAATTAGTGCAGTCAAAAACCGATGCGGGGATTTCAACACATTTCAATTCTGCCCTGGATAAAATAAGAGCCATACTTCGCCACGCAGAAAAAGATCATATGGAAGAAATAGATAACCATATTGCTGTGATGAATCACCCTGCCATTGTTTACCAGCCGCAATCAGAACTGCACTTACAATCCATCCTTAAATCTATCGGCTCCTCATCAGTCATCGAATTGGATTATACCTCAATGGAAAAAAATGAAACCACAAAAAGGAAAGTGGAGCCTGTTGGCATTTATTATCTCGGTAGTCATTGGTATCTGATTGCCTGGTGCCAGCTAAGAAAAGATTACAGGAATTTCCGAACAGATAAGATCCTGCGATTAACCAACACCAGGGAAACCAATTCCAGGACTCATCCTCCGCTGCAAAGCTTTTTAGATAAAATGTCCTGTGAGAACGAGGTACATAAAGTGATCATAGATTTTGAACCTTCAATAGTAAGATATTTGGGCGACCAGAAATATTATAACGGCTATGTAAGAGAAGAAAAGGCTGGTGAATATATAAGAATGACCTTTTTAACAGGATCACTCATGGGCTTTTCCCGCTGGTTCATGCTTTATGGGGACCATGCAAAAATTGTAGAACCGCTGGAATTAAATGAAATGGTAGCAAGGATCGCAGAAAATATTTTAAAAAAATTAGAACATACGCAGATGCTGCTGACATAGGGCTGTCACTGTTTGATCATTTCTTTGGAGCATCAAACAACTTATCTGATGTGTTTTAGCAGTTTTACCCGGTGGACATATTTTATCGTTTCTGCTATTGTTCGCAACGCCTGGTCGTTATTGAACGGTGCTTCCTGATGATCTTTGGAGTGTAAAAGAAAAAATGCTTCCTTTTCCCGGGTTGCTTTCAATATGCAGCTTACTGTTGTTCCGGTGTAAATATTCTTTGCATAGCATCAGGCCAAGACCTGTACCCGATTCATGCGAAGTGCCTTTTGTAGTGTAAAAATTATTGTTGCTGATCTTTTGCAAAGCTTCCTCACTTATACCAGCCCCGCTATCTTTCACATAGATCTCAAGTAAACAACTATTTTCTTTTACCCCGGCAATAATGATTCCCTTAACCGGTGTAAACTTGATGGCATTGGACAGCAGATTGCGTATTACCAGGTTTATCATTTCCTTATCCATGATCCCATACAATTCTTCACCCGTATCCAGTTCAATAGTAATTTGTTTTCTTTCCGCCTGCAATCTCACTAATTGCACTGCATCATACATCAATTTTCCCATATCAACTTTTTGCAGGCATATCATCTCTGATTGCATTTGGGTCTTTACCCATTGCAGAAGATTATCCATCAGCTCCACGGTATAATTCATATCTTTTACCACTTCGGGTACCAGTTGTTTTAAAAGGGCCGCAGATATCTTCTTTTGCTCAATATCGCTGAACAGGTTTCGTATGGCATGCATAGGGGCTTTCAGATCGTGTGAGATGATGCCAAAGAGTTTGTTCTTAACCGCATTTAGCTCCGTAAGCTCTTTTGTTTGTTTTTCAAGAAGTGCAGCATCTTCCTTTATTTTATCAGCCTGCATTTGTATTTGCAGATTTTTCTGCTGCAGATCATCTTTTTTCTTAATGATCTTGGACTGGTATATCAAATTCTCATTTTTGATCAGGTACAATCCATAAAAAATAAAAATAATGGCGATCACTTCATTTGTGAGATAAAGAGGATAATTGATATTCTCCAGCTCGTAATAAAATTGATTCAACACCACTGACAGCACAAAAAAATTGATCATGGAAAACCCGATAATAAATATCATGAATGCTTTATCCTTTAAAAAGAAAACGGCTAGGATGCCATACAGGATAAAATACAGGTTTAATCCAAGATGAACGCCATTCATAAAAAGCAAGGCTGTAATTAGCGGATGCAAAACAAAATATGCGATCAGTGCATGCTGGTATTTGTATTCTTTATTTAAATAGAATACCAGGAGGCAAATAATGACAGGCAGGCTGGTCATGACGTTTACCCATACCGGGAACTGCGGATGAAACAGGCAGGTAAAGAATATGAAAATACCAATAATAAGTTGGAATAGATTTACCGTGTTAAAAATTCCTAGCTTTCCTTTTTCATATTCATTCAGGCTATCGCAAAAGCCCAGCGACTTCACATAATTAAAAAGCTCAAGGCTATTTTTTTTTAATGAAAGGGAAAGCCTTTTGATATGTGGCAACGCTATTTTAGCGGGTAAGCGCAGTTTTCTTTGGTAGCTTATCTGCATGTGTTTTTCAAAGTTGGATTCGGCATTAGAAAAATAAGAATTGTTTCATAATATCCTTATCCTACCGCCTTTGAATTTTAAATGGCCGTAATTTTTCAATTCCTGCATAGTATAGTTTCATCGCATAAACCCCATTTATTAAAATTTCTATTTCTTTGTAGCAAACCAGTCAAATTGAAAAAAAGACAACAGTACCTTTCATGGGATGAATATTTTATGGGTGTAGCCTTACTTTCTGCAAAAAGAAGCAAAGACCCAAGCACACAAGTGGGAGCCTGTATTGTAAATGAAAAAAATAAAATTGTTGGCGCAGGTTACAATGGTCTGCCCATCGGTTGTGATGATGATAGTTTCCCCTGGAATAAAGAAGGTGATTTTTTACAAACAAAATATCCTTTTGTTTGCCATGCAGAATTAAATGCAATACTCAATAATATTGGCATGGATCTGAAAGGATGTAAGATCTATACTGCCTTATTTCCCTGCAACGAATGTTCAAAAGCAATTATTCAATCAGGCATCAGGGAAGTGATCTATTTATCGGATAAATATCATGGCAACGATAGTTTCAGGGCTTCCAAAATAATGCTGGATGCTGCAGGTGTAAAATACCGGAAGGTAGAAGTACATATTTCTACTATCGAACTTTCTTTTGATGAAACCAAAGTGTGATCAAAAAAAATCAAAAAACTATGTTACGATCATTACTCACCCTTCCTGTTTTATTTTTTTTCTTTTCAAATAGCAATGCAATTATCTATTCTGATACATCTGCTGTGCTGGGCAGATGGGATATTACAGTTATCATTTCCGGTGAAGAAAAACCTTCCTGGCTGGAGATTCACAGATCGGGAATTAAAATGCTGGTTGGCGAATTTGTTGCCGATGGCGGCAGCGCAAGACCTATTTCAAGAATAAATCTTGTCAATGGCAAACTTAGTTTTTCTATTCCTCCCCAATGGGATTGGCAGGAAAAAAATTTAGACCTTGAAGCAACTGTAGAAGGAGATAAACTTATTGGAACCATCAGCCTGCCGGATGGAAGAAACTGCAGGTTCACTGCAACAAAAGCACCTGCATTAAAAAGAACAACCAAACCCGTATGGGGTACACCAATAAAACTCTTTAATGGAAAAGATCTGCAAGGCTGGCATGCATCAGGAAAAACTAATCAATGGATTGTTGAAAAGGGTATTTTAAAAAGCCCGGCACCCGGGTCAAATATTATTTCTGATAAAACATTTACCGATTTCAAATTGCATATTGAATTCCGGTATCCTGCTCATGGAAACAGTGGTGTATATCTCAGAGGCCGGTATGAAGTACAGATAACGGATCATCATCCTGAAACTCCTCCAAAAGATGTATTGGGTTCTATTTATGGTTTTATAAAACCTAATGAACAGGTAATAACAAAACCAAATGAATGGATAACATATGATATTACCTTGACCGGCAGAAATGTTACTGTTGTGATAAATGGAAAAACAGTTATTTGTAACCAGGAGATACCGGGAATTACCGGTGGTGCATTAGATAGTCATGAAGAAAAACCCGGGCCCATTATGTTACAAGGTGATCATGAACCGATCGAATACCGGAATATTATAATAACACCGGTGAAATAAATTTTTTATTGATCAAACAATGAGTAGTGCCGGGGCATAATGTTTGGAGCAAATAGATGGTTTTTTCAAACTTAAACCCCGGCAAAATGGAAACAAGGACACAACAGCAACGTCAAAATAGAAATGATAAAAAAAGCACTGAACAAAAAAGCGAACTTATCATCTATAGAGTTTTTGATCTGCCCGTCAATACAGTATGGAATGCATTGACCGATCCCGAAGAATTTAAAAAATGGTTCGGACCTGAAGGTTTTACCTGCCCTTCAAGTAAAATGGAAGCTAAGGTTGGTGGTAAATATCTTCATTGTATGAAAGCTCAGGATGGAAAAGAATACTGGTCAACAGGAACCGTGATTGAGCTGATTCCCGAAAAAAAACTGGTGATCACGGATAGCTTTTCTGATGCACAAGGAAATATCAGATCAGCTACTGAGTATGATATGCCGGGTAATTGGCCAAAAGAGCTGCTTATCACTTTTGAAATAGAAGAAGCAGACGGTGCCACCAAACTGAAACTCCGTCATGAAGGTGTGCCCGGTGAAATGCATGATGAATGCAGAAAAGGATGGAATGAATCATTTGATAAACTGGAAGAAAACATAAAATAAATTGTAAAGGGTAGTCTAAGTATGAAAAGGGTTGTCTATACAGGCAGCTCTTTTTTATATTATTTTTAGCTTGCAACCAAATTCTTTTGTAAATCGTTTCTATTTTTTGTTTTTTGCACCAAATTTTAAACACACATGAAAGCTACCCTCCTTCTATTCGCTTTTTTTATTTCTGCCATTACAATCAAGGCTCAGAAAACACAGACCCTGAAACAGGTTTTAGAACTTAAAATGCCCAAAACTGTGGATGATGAGATGCCCGGNNCCCGGCACCAGGGGCGCCAGTGTGATATGGCACCCGGTTCAAAAAAAATACTATGCAGTGTTTGCCGGCAACCAGGAATTTCCACTGGCAGTTTTTGATGTAAAAGGAAAAAGGCTTAGTGAAGATGGATTAATAGCCATGATGGACACCCGTGGACTTTGGTATAATCCTGCCACTAAATTGATCACAGGAAACGGGTATAGTGATAATGGCTGGTTCACATACAAACTCGATCCAAAAGGAATACCAGCCGACATTGATCTTCTTTTTGAAGGAATGAATCAACCCGGTGAGCAATGTGTAGGAACATATAACCCTGCGGCAAAACGGGTTTTATTCCTGAATAATGGCACTGTATATATGTATAATGATAAGGGTGAAGCCGAAGATTCCATTATGATCAGTTGGGGTGTTAAGAAAAAAGCGGATGCCCAGGCTGGCGGGTATGATGAAGAAGCTTTTCTTGATTATAATTATACTTCTGTTATTTATACAGGTATAAAAGGACAGGAACTGGGTTTTTTAAATACCGTTAAAAAGCAGGTGGAGTTGTACAATATCCAGGATGGATATCTTGCGAAAATAGTTCCCCTTCCTGGAGAAGCCATAGCAGAGACAGCTTTCAACTTTGCTTATGCAAATGGGATTTACTGGTTCTTTAATATGAACGAAAGGAAATGGGTAGGCTGTAAATAATCCCTATCGATTAAACTATAATTTCTACAAAGAAATTTTATATAATTATTTGTTAGATACAAATATTTCTCTATGAAAGTATGCCTGCTGTTTTTTTCATTTCTTATTGGCAATATATTATCAGCACAAAAGACAGAAGCTTTTTATGATTTTTTCTGGAACCCCTGTGTACAGGAAAATGCCAGGTATTATACCACAATTGAAAAAACTGATAGTGGTTGGTTGCGACAAGATTATTATGTAAGCACGGGCAAATTACAGATGCGGGCCTTATATGAAGATCGGGCATGTAAGATCAAAAATGGAAATGCTATTTACTTTCATGCAAATGGAAATCCCTCATTTGTTGGCCGATACATTCATGGAAAGCAATCCGGTATTTGTATAAGTTATCATTCAAATGGGATGATGCTTGATTCTGCATTGTTTCAAAATGGAGAAGTCGTAGATAAAAGATTCAAATGGCATAGCAACGGGTATTTATCGGATTCAATTAATCGTTTAAATGATAGTACTTATGTAAATGTAGGATGGTTTGATGATGGTTCTTTAGCTTATGCAGGATATATAGTAAATGGAATGCAGGAAAGCAAATGGAAGTATTATCATCATAATGGAGAATTATCTGCATCTGAAATATATGTAAAAGGAAAAATTACCAGTGTTGAATATTTTGATGAAACAGGAAAACCGCAAACTGATACATCATTTGTAAATCGTGAAGCTACTATGAAAGGGGGAGAAACTGCATGGAGAAAATATCTGGAAAAGAATTTGTATTGGCCTTCGGGACTTAAATTTTCAACTGCTGCTGAAGTAACAGTTGGTGTTAATTTTACAATAGATGAAAATGGAAAAATTTCAGAAGTGGAAGTATATATGCCTTTTCATGCAGAATTCGATAAAATAGCATTGAAAATAATAAAGAATAGTCCGCAATGGCTACCTGCCCTTGCACACAATCGTAAAGTTAAAGCCTATCGCCGGCAGCCCATTACCTTTTCACAGGCTGAATAATGATCTATATGATTATAATTTCTTTTTTTCACCTCTTTAGATAAACCTTTTGTAGAAAATAAGGAATGATTCTTGGGGTAAATCAAACACATTAACTTGCAACTTCACCGAATGTAAAACCCAGGAACCAGACCTATAATTTCGTAATGGCTACCGCAACACGACATCTTAGTTCTTCAGCAGAAGGTAAAACGCAAAAGGCAAAGATCAATAAAGAGAACCTGCGGCAGGCCCTGGTACTTTTCAAGTATTTAAAACCCTACAAAGCCAAATTCATAGCCGGGTTAATTTGCATTGCCCTGTCGGCATTTACCACCAGTTTATTTCCTTTGTTCCTTGGTAAAATGATAGATGCAGCCGCACCCGGTACTTCACTGCCAGGCATGGATGCGGGAGAAAGATTTGGGTTTGGTTTAAAGAATATTCACTGGAGTTTAAACACAACTTTGCTGCTCATCTTTTGCCAGCTTACTGTACAAACATTTTTTTCTTTTATGAGGGTGTATCTGCTTACAGCGGTAGGGGAAAAGAGTTTGGCGGATATGCGAAAAGATGTTTACAGCAAGCTGCTCACCATGCCCATGAGTTTTTTTACCGAAAAAAGAGTGGGTGAACTCAGCAATCGTATCTCATCGGATCTTTCGCAGATACAGGATGCTATTTCATTTACACTGGCAGAATTCTTAAGGGGCATCTTTACTCTTCTCATTGGATTGTTTTTTATTTTTCTCATAAGCCCAAAACTGGCATTCGTGATGTTATCAGTTGTTCCCTTACTTGCTGTTGTTGCTGTAGTTTTTGGAAAAAGGATCCGCAAAATGGCCCGCAAGACACAGGATCAATTAGCCGAAAGCGGTACAATAGTGCAGGAAACATTTCATGGCATATCAATAGTTAAAGCATTTACCAGCGAATTTCATGAGGTTACCCGTTATATAAAAAGTTTGAAAGCAGTTGTCACCACCGCTATCAGCAATGCTAGATGGCGCGGCGCCTTTGTAGCATTTATGATATTTACCTTATTTGGTACACTGGCATTCGTTATGTGGTATGGCGGTCGTATGATACAATCCGGTGAAATGACCATTGGCACACTCACTATGTTTGTGATCTTCTCCATGTTTGTTGGCGGTACATTTGCCGGCTTTGCCGATATGTTCTCACAATTACAAAAAACCCTGGGAGCAACACAAAGTGTAAGAGAAATTTTACGAACCGACGGGGAACCCATTGAATTAAAACAGATCGAAATAGAACCACAGTATACATTGAAAGGAAATGTACGATTTGAGCATGTAGCATTCAGTTATCCAAGCCGCAAAGACATACAGGTGCTAAAAGATCTTTCACTCTCGGCATCAAATGGTGAACAGATCGCAATTGTAGGGCCCAGTGGTGCTGGTAAATCCACAATTGCATCCATGCTTTTACATTTTTATGAGCCTGATAGCGGCACTCTCTATTTTGATGAACGACCGGCAAAAGAATTTCCAATATCACAATTAAGAAGGCAAATGGCTTTTGTACCGCAGGAAGTGATCTTATTTGGAGGAAGCATTCGTGAAAACATTGCTTACGGAAAACCCGATGCAACAGATGAAGAGATCATTGCTGCTGCCAAAGCAGCCAATGCTCATGAATTCATAAAAAGATTTCCTGAACAATTGAATACGATCGTTGGCGAACGGGGAATAAAATTAAGTGGCGGTCAAAGACAACGAATAGCCATTGCCCGTGCCATTTTAAAAGATCCTGCTATTTTAATTTTAGATGAAGCTACTTCTTCACTTGACAGCGAAAGTGAGCAACTGGTACAGGAAGCATTGGATAATTTAATGAAAGGCCGTACAAGTTTTGTGATTGCTCACCGGCTTTCCACCATTCGTAATGCAGATAAAATTGTATTGATCGATAAAGGAATTGTAAGTGAACAAGGCACACATACAGAACTGATGGGTCATAATGGTCTTTACAGAAAACTGAATGATATGCAGTTTGATTTCGGGTTGGTAACTCAATCACCATTGCCAGATCTTACTCCAGCTTCGGGAGAGAATGAAGATCTTATGCAGGCGAAATAACCTACTCAAAAATGCTGTTTCAACGGGAACACAATTTTCGGCCGCTGGTTACCGGTAGCGTCAAAACATCGATTCTGTTATTTAACCAACCCTCGTTTCTTTAAATCATTAATCAGGTATTTATACAAATTGTTAAAATATCATGACAGATATATTAACAATTCAAGGGCATGCTGGCACCGCATTTGAAAATATAAGGTGGAATAAAAAATACTATTATGAAAAAGATCTACTTATTAATTGCAGTTGCATTTCTGACGATTTCGGCCTCCGCCCAGAATGTAATTCTTCGCCTTGATAATAATTATGACGTAAGTATTGATGGCCGTAATTATGAGGGTAACGCAACGATCCCGAATTTAGGATACGGTACACATACAGTTAATGTGTATGAAGTAAAAAGAGGGTTTTTGGGAATTGGTAAAAGAAGAACTCTTGTCTCTTCATCAGATTTTGAATTAAGAAACAATGATGTGATGATCAACGTTGATCAAAGTGGTCGGCTTCGGATCAACCAGGTAGGTAAAGATAATAGCCGCAGGTATGATCGTAACAGAGACAGGGATCGGGATAGAGACTATGGAAGAAATGACGATCGTGACGATGACAGAGACGAAGATCGTAACTACGATCGTAATGACCAGAAGAAAGGAAAAGGATATGGCCCGTATAATAATCCAGGTAAAGGAAATAAATACGGACTTTATAAAGACAAAAAACACAAATCACAAAAAGCGTATAAGCGCAGAGGAAATAAATAACCTATGATACTCAAAAGCCGCTCCGGAAACCGGGGCGGCTTTCTTTTACAACAATATTTCCTGGTTACCGGATGCCGCCTAATAGTTTAGTGAATAGTTATCCTGCATCCACCCCGGAACCGCTCCAAACCGTTATCAACCCTGAGCGGCTTTCATTGAATGCGCCATTATTGTTGTTTTATATTTGCAGGATGACAACAATAAAGAAAAAAATCAGGCTGGGGTTTGCAACAGGCTTATTCATATTGTTAATAAGCTGCAGTAATGATAAAAAACCGACACCCAATGATGAAGCTGAAAATGCAAAGGATACTGCGATCATTACGAAAAAGAAAACGATTGTCTTTTTTGGCAATAGCCTTACAGCCGGTTATGGGTTAAGTTCTGAACAAGCATTTCCTGCACTCATTCAAAAAAAAATAGATTCTCTTGACCTTCCTTATACTATAGTGAATGCTGGAGTAAGTGGCGAAACGTCCTCCGGTGGACTTACCCGTATTGATTGGATA
>FKKE01001386.1_pt1 | contig 20997 bp, 29 predicted proteins | sample 1106331 | NCBI WGS metagenome assembly FKKE01 (sample SAMEA3931202, study PRJEB13176) | freshwater metagenome | biome: Drinking water system; feature: drinking water; material: freshwater | place: China | collected 2013-02-06 | reverse complement strand
GTTTTTTCGGGCCTGCGGCCTCACATCTGGCTACACCTCGTTTACCTCATGACGAATAGCAATGTCGGACAGACTCCTAGAAAGACTTCACGTAGGCTTGATAGGCGTCGAAGTTCCGCTTCATTTCTTCCAGGCTGTCACCGCCGAACTTCTCAATCATGGCGTTGGCGACCTCGAAGGCGATGACCGCTTCTCCCACCACGCCGGCTGCCGGCACCGTACAGATGTCGGACCGCTCCACGGTCGCTTCGAAGGGCTCTTTGGTCTCGATATCGACGCTCTTTTTCGGGCTGTAGAGGGTCGAGATGGGTTTCATCCCCACGCGCACGACGATCGGCTGACCGTTGGTAATCCCGCCTTCCAATCCGCCGGCGTGGTTGGTCTTGCGCACGAAGTCTTGGCTCGTGTGGTCGTAGTAGATCTCGTCATGCACCTCGGAGCCGAACCGCCGGGCCGCTTCGAATCCCATCCCGATTTCTACGCCTTTCATGGCCTGGATGCTCATGGCGGCCATGGCCAACCTGGTGCTGAGCCGCCGGTCCCACTGGGCGTAGCTGCCCAGGCCGATCGGTGGATTGGTGACGACGACTTCGAAGACGCCGCCGAGGGTATCGCCCTTGTGCTTGGCCGAGCGGATCAGCTCGACCATCTTGGCTCCGGCGGCCTCGTCGGGAGATCGCACCTCCGAGGCTTCCGCCCGTTCATGCGCCTCGACCGGATCCTGCGGAACCGCCGCCGCCACGGTTCCGATCTCGACGGTATAACTGACGACCCGGATGCCAAACTGGGACAGCAAGGCCTTGGCCACGCCGCCGATCGCCACGCGGATGGCCGTCTCCCGGGCGCTGGCCTTCTCGAGCACGTTGCGGACGTCGCGATGCCCATATTTAATGGCTCCGACCAAGTCCGCATGGCCGGGCCGCGGGCGGGTGACGACCTTCTCGGTCGGCGCCGGGCCGGGTTCGGCCGCCATGACCTCTTTCCAATTTTCCCAGTCCTTGTTGGCGATCAGCAGCCCGATGGGATTGCCGAGGGTCTTCCCCTTGCGGACACCGCAGGCAAACTCCACCCGATCCTGTTCGATCCGCATCCGCCCGCCGCGGCCGTAGCCCTTCTGACGACGGGCCAGATCCTCATTGATCATCTCGGCCGTCAGGAGAAGTCCCGCCGGCACTCCTTCCAGCACGGCCATCAAGTATTTGCCGTGGGATTCGCCCCCGTTCAGATAACGCAACATGGAGCCTAGAGTACCCCGTCAGGCAAGATCAATGCAATGGCCAAGGCAATGATTGGAGCGCAAAAACAACCGCCGCTCCCCCTTCAACAGGGGGGAGCGGCGATGCCAGCGGAGAGGGCAACTCAGTGCTCGACGCTAGGTCTTGATGATCGTCGGCGTGAGAAAGATGAGCAATTCTTGCTTGTTGATCGTTTCGGTCTTGCTCTTGAAAAACCATCCAATGACAGGGATTCTGGATAACCAGGGCACCCCTTGCGAGAAGTTCGTCTGATTATCGACGAAGATCCCGCCGATGACCATCGTTTCGCCGTCACGCACCAGAACCTGAGTCGTTGCCTCACGCTTGTCGATGCTGGGACCGGCCGGGTTGCTGCGCGTCCCGACCGCGTTCCGCGTCGCGCGCACCCGCATGAGAATTTGCTTCGACGTTTCCTTGGGATCGCGGGAGGTGATTTGCGGCGTCACTTGCAACGTCAGGTTGGCGTCCACGAACGTGGTCTGTGTCCCCTGCAGCGAGATGGTCTGGAAGGGAATCGATTCCCCCTGCTCGATGCGCGCTTCCCGCTTATCGAGCGTGACGATCTTCGGCGCCGCGATGACCTTGGCCAGGTTCAGCAGTTCCCCGGCCGAGAGACGCAAGTCCAAGACATCCGCACCCAGGGTTCCGAACGTCAATCCGACGGCCGGGACCGAGCTGAGGCCGGTGACGGTCGCCGGCAGGTTGACGAGGAACTGGGAGGTTTGGGCGCCGAATGGATCAGTTGTCCCGCTGGTCCCACCACCGCCCTGGCTCCGGAGATTCAACACTTTTCCACTGGCCAGCGTATTCAGGTTGGAATAGCCCCACTGGATACCCAGCGACCGAATATAGGTGGTGTCGGCCTGGACGATGCGGGATTCGATCTGGACCTGCGGCACCTCGAGGTCCAATCCTTCGACGAGCTTTCTGAAAATCGAGACGTTGCTGGGCGTGTCCCGAATGACCAACAAGTTGCTGCCGGGGCTGACATTGAGTTGCCCGCGGGGCGACAGGTATGGTCTCAACGTCGTCTGCACTTCCTGAGCTTGGAGGTTGCGGATGTAGATGACTTCCGTGATCAGATCTTCCGCTTTGGCTTTGGACTCCTTGGCCTTGGCCTCCTCATCCTGCTGCCGTGACAGATTGGCCAGGGAATCGATCCAAACGATATTGCCTTCGCGGATCATGCCCAAATTGTTCATCTTCAACAGCATATCCAGGGCCTGATCCCACGGCACGCCCACGAGTTTCATCGTGACCTTGGCCTTGACGTTCTCGCCGACCACGATATTGAACCCGCTGACTTCGGCGATCAGCCGCAGCACATTGCTGATGTCAGCCTGCTGGAAATCCATGGAGATGCGGCGGCCGACGTAGCGACGCTGCCCCAACTCTTCGCCTGGCTCCGCCTGGATCGGCCCCTTGTCGTCGGGCGCCATTTGCGCCAGATTCGGCTGGTCCGGCCGGCCCGCGAGCGCGTTTTTCAATGCAGCCGGAATGGCCACGGTTTTGACGGGCGGCGGCTCTCCCAGAGACACCGGAGGGGGTGGCGCATCTTTGGCAATGGGCGAAACAGAGGCCGCGGGCATGGTCTCATGCCGGATCGGTTCCCTGACACCCGCCGCATCCTCGACCAACGTGAGCGCGATCGCGTGGGAACTCGGCACGGCTTCATACCGAACCGGCCTGTGCAGATCGAGAACGAGGCGGACCTTGTCCGCGTGCCGGCCGACTCGAACCTGCTTCAAGAGCTTGTGCGTCGCGGCAAAGACATGCCCGTCAAACGCGGCTCGGACATCATGAAGATCCACGACCAGCCGATGGGCGTCGACTCGCGTGACGTTGTACCGAAAGAGGCCATCGCCAAGCAGGTTCACGGTCAATTGCCGGTCCTTCGGCTCGAACGCCACTTCGTTCAACTTCGTCGCCGCAGGTGCGTCCGCCTGCGGTGCCGGCTCCGCGTGGTCCTGCCGCATCTCCGCAACTTCAGGCGTTACGGACGACGAAAGACGCGCCGAACCGTCTCCCTGACCTTTCGGAAAATCGACGAACAGCTTGTTGCCCTCGCGGGTCACGGTCGGAAAGACCGGCCTCGTCAATCCAATCCGCAGGCGGACCCCCGAAACCGGCTTCTCCATTCGACTGGGCGTCACCTCTTTCACGGGCGGAAGATCGACCGTTTCAGCACGGAGCCCATCGGATTCACTCATGCCCGCCAAGTCCACCGACACTGTGGTCGGCCGGGCACTGCTGGACAAGGTGTATGAGGGTGGATGGTCGGCTTCGATCGAGACGCGGACCCGGTCTCCCTGATCCGTCACGGTCACCCGCCCTCCTGCATCGGGCAGGGCGGCCGATGCCGGCGTCTGCAGCAATCCTCCGGTCGCGATGGCCCACCAGATCAGCCCGACCCGAAGCATGTGGCGTGAAAGGTATAGAGTGTTCATTCTTGACTCTCTTTCGGATGGAGGCGCATCACCGTTTCTCGAACTTGTCGATGGCCATATACGTCCGTGAGATGTTCGTGCACGACGACGGCCGACGTGGTAATAGAATCCACGACCCCGTTGTTGGACCCCAGCCTGGTGCCAGGCCGGACGGTGTACCCCTTGCCGTCGCTGGTCTGCACCATGGCGGTATAGCCGAATCCTCCCCAAATGATCCCGATCAAGCTCAACTCGGAGAGGGAGACCCGTTGAAGCGGAGGCAGGTTGCGAACATCTTCCTTGGTATCTTTTCCACTCGGCAGGACCACGCTGAATGGATCGCGGCGCCCCCCCTGCGAATAGGTATACCCATTGGTTCCGGGCGGAGACGCAGCCGCGCTGGGGGATTCCGCCGTCGACGCCGGTCCGCCGGCGAGCGGACCGGGCTGGCTCGACGCATCGGGCGGCTTGGTGTTGACCATCCCCTCCAGCGTCGATGGCCTCGACGGACTCCCGGCTCCCGGCGAAGTCTGTGCCTGCAGAAACGCGCCATGGAACGGCACGAAGACCGCGAGCATCCCCGCTGCCATGACACGCCTCGCCTGGACGCTGAACCGGTTCATCGCTACTTCTTGGCCGCCGCGGTGGCGGCGACGTTTGGCTTCGCCTCTTGGGGCGCCACAAAGGCGGTCAGTTCGAACGCCGTTTGAATCATCACGTGCCCTTGATCCACACGCGGCGCTCCCATCTTCAAATCCGACACATTGATGATGCGCGGCAGCTTGTTGATCCGGTCAAAGAACAGCCCCGCTGTATGGTAGCCGCCGGCGACCTCCACGCTGACCGGCATGCGGACAAAGAGTTTGGATGGGTCTTCGCTCTGGGAGCCCGGCTTCCAGAGTTTCACGTCGAGCCCCAAGCGAACCCCCAGATCAGAAATCTGCTTCAAGAGCATCACCGCTTCTTCTTCCGGGGGAAGCTGCTCCTTCTTCTTGGCCAGCTCGATTTCCAACTGTTTGTTGGCGGCGATCAACTCATCCAGATGTTGCACCTTGATGCTGAGCGTCTNNGAGGCTCTCCTGCAACACGCCCAGCTCTTGCTGCTTGGGCTCGGCCACATACAGGTAGAAGGCCGTGGTCAGCCCCCCGACAGCCAGGCCCAGGAGAGCCACCTTCTGAAACAGCGGGATCGTGTTCAGGAACTCCAGATCGACTTTGGGAAGTTCCACGTTAGACCTTCAGCATGAAATTGACGCGAAACTGGTAGATGCTCAGCTTGCCTTCCATACCTGAACGGGTCTCGATCAATCGAATGTTGGTGAAGTACTCCGTCCGCCGCAAATTATTGACGAATTCCACGACATCGTCGTTGGTCCAGGCGCGCCCTTCTACTTCCACCTCCAGCCCTTTCACATTGAGGCGCACGAGCCAGAGGCGAAGCGGATCAAGGCTTTGGCTGACATAGTCCAGGATCCGCACCGGTCCTGAGCGGGATAGCTGCAATTGCTCGATGATACGGTTCTTGTCCTCCAGAAGCTTCTTCTTGGCCTCAAAGTCTTGGACTTGCTTCACCTTATCCTGGAGCAACGCCAGTTGCTTGTCTTTCTCCTGCTTTTCCATCTGCCGCGCTTCGATCTCACGATCGAGCGACCAGGAGTAATACAGGCAGATCCCGATTGTGAGCACCAGGATGCCCACCCCGACCGACACTTCGGTCCGAAGATTTTGTTGCTTTTGAACGGCCTTGGCCCGGGGGCCAGGAAGAAGATTGATCCGAATCATCGATCGCCGATCGTCCGAAAGGCCAACCCCACTCCCACCGCGGCTTCAGGCGCGAACTCCGCCAATTGTTCGGGGTCAAGATCACATTCGTCCGTTTCGATTTGATTGAAGGGGTTGAGCAGCTCGACCTCCACCCCCATCCGCTCATGCAATCGCTCGGTGAGGCCGGTCACTTTGGCGCACCCGCCACAGAGCGCAATCTTTTGGATGTCCTCTTCCGCGGCGGTCGTCTTGAAGTAGTCGATGGAGCGGGCGATTTCGGAGGCCACTTCCGCATTCACGTCATCGACGACGGTGGAGACCCCTTCTTTGTCGATATCCTCCGCCATCTCGCCGCGCTTCGCGCTTTCCGCCTGATCATGCGTCAAGAGGAGCTGCCGCTGAAGAGCTTCGTTGTATCGGTTCCCTCCGAGGGAAATGTCCCGCGTGAACATCGAGGTGCCGCCCTTCATGACATTCACCGTCATGACGCTGGCTCCGATATTGACCAACGCCACGATCTCCTCCGGGACGATGGGATAGTTGATGCCGTACATGTTTTCGATCGCGAACGCATCCACGTCCATGACCACCGGCTTAAGTCCCGCGCCCCGAACGAGCTCGGTCAGTTCATTGATCTTTTCTTTTTTCGCCGCGACGACCAGCACCGACATTTGCGGTTCCGCCTCCGCCTCGCTCGGCACGCTCGGGAGGACGTGGTAGTCGAGATTCACCTCATTGATGTCGAACGGAATGTACTGTTCAGCCGCCTGGCGAACGTGCATCTCCAGTTCTTCGTCCTGGCTGGGCGGCACGGTGACTTTTTTCACGATCACGGAATGGCCGGAGATCGACATGGCGACGTTCTTGAGCTTGATCCCGTTTTCTTTCACCAAGTCCTTGATGGCTTGCACCACTTTGGTGCCGTCCACCACCATGCCATCAACGATGACGTTGGGCTCCAGCGGCATCCTCCCGAACTTGAGCAGGGAATAGACGCCCCGCGCTTCTTTCATCTGCACCGCTTTAATGGAACTGGAGCCTATATCCAGCCCCAATAGCTGCCCCTTGGACGCAAACAGCGTCGTCACATCCGCCTGCAGCAGCCGCATAACCGTTTCTAGACCCATCGCGCCCTCAGATACTCCCCGCCACTCTTCCTTTTCGGTTGACCGCAGCGATCACATCAGTTGGACTGGCTATCGGCTTGGAAGGAACGAGCGAGTAAGAACCGGCCCCTGCCGAACCCTGCAGTTAAGATCGAACACTAATAGATAAGTACACCTTATATCGTAGTACACCCGATAAGTATAGACTATACTTTGTGGCTGTCAAGTTTCGAGGGAGGGCCTGATGGGGACGGAGGGTCGAGCTGAGAGAGTGTCTTGCAAGAGACTTAGACTTTCCCAACGTCTCGATGCCTGAGTTCCACCTCATATCCCCATGCGGCAAAGCTTTCGCGCAACCGACAGGCAATGGCGACAGACCGGTGCCGGCCGCCGGTGCAGCCGATCCCGATCGTCCAGTAACTCCGCCGTTCCCGTTCGACGAGCGGAAGCAGAAACTTCACCAGTGCGCCCAGATGCGCCACCAAGGCCACGGCATCCGGGTCTTCGAACACAAACGCCTGGACCTTGGCATCTTCACCGGTGAGGGGGGTGAGTTCGGAAATAAAATTTGGGTTTTTGAGAAATCGCACGTCGAACAGGAGATCGACGTCATACGGAAGCCCGTATTTGAACCCGAAGCTGAGCAGCGTAATGGTCAGACGGTGTCCGTGCCCTTGCGTGTAGTAGCGGGCGAGGAGCGCTTTGAGTTCGTGGACGGTGAAATCCGAGGTATCCAGGATCCGGTCGGCCCGTCGCTTGAGTTCCCCCAAGGCCTGCCGCTCGCTTTGCACGCCTTCGAGAATCGGGGCCTGCGGCGCGAGGGGGTGAGGCCGTCGCGACTCGGAAAATCTCCGGACGAGGACGTCATCCCGTGCCTCAAGGAAGAGCAATTCGACGAGATGCCCCGCGGTCTTGAGCCGATCGAGGTTGGAAAAGAAATCGGCGAAGAAGGCCCGCTCTCGAATGTCGATACCGAGGGCGATGCTCTTGATCTCGCTCCCTTCCTGGGCGCAGAGTTCCGCGAACTTCGGAAGCAGCGCCGGCGGAAGGTTATCGACGCAAAAGAAGCCGAGATCCTCGAAGCATTTCAGCGCGTAACTCTTCCCCGCTCCGGACAGCCCACTGATGACGACCAGGCGAAGGGCCTGCATTAGAGGCTTCGTGCCGCGGGTGGCAGCGGATCCACCAGTTCCACTTGCCCGTGGGGATCCCGCTGAAGAATCTGGATGCGGTTGGTTTCCGAGTTCTGAAACACGAACGAGGCTTCGGGTTGATCCGCAAGCCGGGCGAGCGCTTGCGTCAGATTCAACGTGTCCACCTTGCGGCGGACGGTCTTGACGGAGGGCGCGAGCGGCTCCGCCTCCCCGCGCAGGGGGCGCAGCGTCCGGTGATTGGCCCCGCCCTTGTGGCTGGCTTTCTTTTCCTTGCGCTTTCTAAGCTGCGCGCTGATCTTGTCGAACAGCCGATCGATGGACCTGTACATCTCGTCCGTCAAGGCCTGGCTTTGCAGGATCGTCCGATCCATATGCAGGACAATCTCCGCCTTATGACGATACTTCTCGACGCTGAGGATAACCTGGACGGATCCGATCTTCACGTGAAAGCGATCGAGCCGCTGGACCCGGTTCTCGACGTAGAGCGAAGGGCCGGGGTCACCTCGACATGGCGCCCCGTGATCATGACTCGGATCATCTGGCTTGCGTTCCTCTCCCGTCTTGAGGGCTACACATAGCGTTTTCGCTGACTGGCCGAGGGAATGTTTTCCTCCGCCCGGTATTTGGCCACCGTCCGCCGGGCGATCATGATGTTGCTCTTCTGCAAGCGGGCCGCAATCTCCTGATCCTTCAACGGACGGCGCGCATCTTCCTCGGCCACCATCTTACGAATCATCTCCCGCACGGTGACCGACGAGAGCATCTCCTCGCTCTGATCCGCCCGTTGAATGCCGGTATTGAAAAAGAACTTCAGCTCCAGCATCCCTTGGGGACAATACATGTACTTGTTCGCCGTGACGCGGCTGATGGTCGATTCGTGCATGCCGATGTCTTCGGCTACCTGTTTGAGCACGAGGGGGCGCAGGTGCTGCACCCCCTGCTCGAAGAAGGCTTCTTGAAACTTCACGATGCTCTTCACGACCTTGAGAATGGTCCGATTTCGCTGCTCGATGCTGCGAATGATCCACTGGGCCCCCCGGAACTTCTCTTCCAGGTAGGCCTTGGTCATGCCGGTGCCGTCCTCGGACGATTTGCCAACCAGTTGCTTATAGTAGGAACTGATGCGCAGCCGCGGAATCCCCTCGTCGTTCAGATAGACCACCCACTCCCCTTCGTGTTTGGTCACGAAGACATCCGGCACGATGACGTAGTTTTCCGAGGAGAAAAACGGGCGGGCGGGCTTTGGTTCGAGTCCTTCGATGACCTTCACCGCCTTGACCACCGCTTCGACGGTGGTCCCCAGAGCCTTGGCGATCTTTTCGTATTGGCGCTTCTCAAGGTCCCCCAAATGTTGGGAGGCGATGAGTTCGACCAACGACCCGCGGAGACTCCCCGATTTCCCGTTGGCGGCCGCCTTCAGATTCCGGTCCAGATAGCCCAACTGGATGAGAAGACATTCCCGCAGATCCCGGGCGGCGACGCCGGCCGGGTCAAACGATTGGATGTCCTGCAACACGCTCTCGACCTGCTCGATCGGGACGCCGGCGTCGCCCGCCAAGTCGACCAGCGGCGTCCGGAGATAGCCGTCATCGTCCAGGTTACCGATAATGATCCGGCCGATCGCCTTCTCCGATTCCCGCAGGCTGGACAGCCCCAACTGCCAGAGCAGATGCTCGGACAGCGTCGTGGGTTTGGTCATGGTCTGGTCGTAGGACGGGAATTCGTCCTGATCAGCTCCTGGACGCTCTCGATCTCCCACGCGCTGGTCGCTGTCGAAGTAGTCTTCCCAGTTGGTCGGAGAGAGATCTTCCTCGCTCCGCTCATTGTCCGGACCGGGGGGCTCCTCTGCCTCCCGCGTCTCGTCCGAAGAGGCTGCCTCCCGCTCAGGCTCCAGCTCTTTCTCCTCCGCCGTCTGTTCGACCTCTTCGGCCTCCGCCTGCGTTTCCTCCAAGAGCGGGTTTTCCATGAGGTGTTGCGTAAGGGTCTGCTGCAACTCCAGGCGAGACAGTTGCAGCAGCTTGATCGCCTGCTGCAACTGCGGCGTCATGATCAGCTTTTGACTGAGCCTGAGGTCGAGGCGCAACTTCATGGCGAGTGGATGTCCGGCTTCGTTAAAGCCGGAACCGTTCTCCCAGATAGATGGAACGTGCCTTCGGACTGTTCACAATGACGTCGGGCGAACCAGCTTCGAGGATGCTGCCCTCGTTGATGATGTAGGCCCGATCGGTGATCGACAGCGTTTCCTGCACGTTGTGATCGGTGATCAGGATGCCGATTCCCTTGTCCTTAAGACGGAGCACGATCTTCTGAATGTCGCCGACGGCGATCGGGTCGATCCCGGCAAAGGGTTCATCCAACAGGAGGAACCGCGGCTTGGGGACCAGCGCCCGCGTAATTTCCAGCCGTCGCCGCTCCCCCCCGGACAGCGCGTAGGCCTTGCTGTGTCGGAGATCGGTCAAATCCAGCTCCTTCAACAGGCTGTCGAGACGCACCTGAAGCCGCTCCGGGGTCAGCCCAAGCAATTCCAAGACCGCCAGAATATTCCCCTCGACCGTGAGCCGGCGAAAGACCGACGACTCTTGGGGCAGGTAGCCGATTCCCAAGCGGGCCCGTTTGTACATGGGCAAGCCGATGACGGACTCTCCGTTCAGCCTGATTTCTCCCTCATCCGGTTGCGTGAGCCCGACCACCATGTCGAAGATCGTCGTCTTCCCGGCGCCGTTGGGCCCCAGCAAGCCCACCACCTCGCCGGCCCTGACGTTGACACTCACGCCCTTCACGACCGTGCGTCCCCGGTAACTCTTGACGAGGCCAGCGGCCTCCAACGCATGGGACTCCTCGGCCGGTGGCATGGCCTGCACCATGGGCTCGGATCCAGGGACATCGACGATTTGTGTCATCCGTCCGGCTACTGTTCGATTCTCACGTGAGAGCTGCCTTCGACCACGCTGCGATCCTCGGTGAGATACATCGTAATTTTATTGCCGGCCACCCGGGTCCCCTTCTCCCACGCAACCGGTTCCCCTGTCAGCACCAGTTTATCCTCATCGCCGAAGTAGACGGCCTTCCGGCAAGTGGCCCGCCCCTCGTTTCTTTCGATCGTCACCACCTTGCCGGTCGCTTCGATCATGCTGACGGACTTGTTGCCCAGCATCGGCAGATCTTCACGGTTCGAGCCCTTCGGGGCAGGGGTTGCGGCCTGCGGCTTCTCACGAGACGAATCCGGTTTCTCTGCGGACCAGGACGGCTCCTGTGGCTTGAAAAAGACGACCATCACATCCGAATGGACCGTCAAGGCGCCCTTCACCAGCACGACGGTTCCTTCAAAGACGGCTTTGTTTTCCGCGTTCCGAACCGTCATTTTCTGTGACGTAATCGTGGTCGTTCGATCCTCCGGAGCCCCCACAGGCTCGGACACCGCGACGACGGGAACCGCACCCGCGGCCATCACGAGGGTCGCGAGGAGGCTATGGCACCAGTTCAACATGCACGTCCTGCAAAACCTGAAATTCTTCCTGGTCGATTTTTCCGACCAACCCCTGTCCGGTTACCTCCAATCCGTGACCGGAAATCGTGACGGGATCGGCCGTATGAATCTGTTTCTGTTCCTCGGACCAATGGATATGGTTGGTATAGATCGTATAGCCGCTGCTGAGTTCCACTGCAATCAACCCGGACCGCTTGGTCAGGACAAAATCTTTCTTGGCCGTGTCGATGGCGCCTTCGTCGCCCACAGCGTGCAGCTCCCGCCCACCTGGCCCGAAGAGGCTGACACGCACATCCTCCAGGCGGGCCCGCTGTTCCCCCTCGAACAGATGGGCCTGGCGTGCGAGTACTTCCCATTTCACCGCGCCGGCCTCGGACTGGACGAAACGGAAGTCATGAATCCCTGCGTCCGCTGTCTCCAGCGGCCGGGGTCCATCGAGCGAAGCACGGGGGGTGGATTCGGAGCGGGTAACCAAAATATAGAACAGTGAAAGGGCCAACAACGCGCTGAGAGTCAACAGTCCCGCGCGTGCCCAACGATCCCAGAGTCCCATAGACAAAAACTTCCACAGACAAAAACTTCCACGAACGTTTTTAGGCATGATACTAGCATAGGCCCCGGAAGGAGTAAACAAACAGCGGCTCGAAGATTAGGAAAAGATTGGAGTTTTTCCTTGCGGCCGCGAGGATGATAAGGGTCAGGAAAGAGCTTGCAACCGCGCGATCAGCTGGCGGCCTCGGCTTTTTCAGCCTTGGCCGACTCACCCGATTTCGCCGACGACTTCCCAGGCTCTGCTCCGGTCGTTTTTTTCTCCGTCGGGGCGCTCCGCTTGGCCACGAGCTCGATCGTGACCATCGGAGCGGAATCCCCCACCCGCCGGCGCGTGTGAATGATGCGCGTGTACCCGCCGTTGCGATCCCGAAAGCGCTCGGCCACGTCGGTGAACAGAGCGGCGACCACGGACTTTTGCCGAATGAAGGCCAAGGCATGCCGGCGGGCCGCCAGGTCCCCGCGCTTTCCCAAGGTGATCATCCGATCGGTCAGACCTCGCAACTCCTTGGCCTTGGCCTCGGTGGTCTCGATCCGCTCGTGTTCCAGGAGGGACGTCACCAAGCTCCGAAACAGCGCGCCTCGGTGCTTGGTCTGTCGGCCGAGTTGTCGTCCTCTCTTACGGTGTCGCACGGCAGCCCTCCACGACTCGGATACGGGTTACCTCACCTCGTCGGACTTGGCATCGAGCTTGGTGCCCAGGCTCAGGCCCATTTCCGCGAGGATTTCCTTGATTTCATTCAGCGACTTCTTGCCGAAATTTTTCGTCTTGAGCATTTCCATCTCGGTCTTTTGCACCAAGTCCGCGATGGTCTTGATGTTGGCGTTCTTCAGGCAGTTCGCCGCCCGGACGGAGAGTTCCAATTCGTTCACGCTGCGGAAGAGATTCTTGTTCACTTCACGCCGCTCTTCGCCGCGCAGATCCTCGAGCCTCGCCTCACCCAAGTGCTCCGGATGGATGAAGATATCCACATGCTCTCGCAAGATCGCCGCGGCGGAGGACAACGCCTCTTGCGGCGTCACACTGCCGTCCGTCCAGATTTCCAAGATCAACTTGTCATAGTCAGTGACTCGCCCGACACGTGCATTTTCCACATGCACGTTCACCCGCTTCACCGGAGAGAAGATGGAATCGACGGCGATCACCCCGATCGGCAGGCCTTCTTCCTTGTTCCGCTCGGCGGGGACGTAGCCCCGGCCTTGCTTCACGACCAGCTCCATATCCAACACGGCTTCCTTGTCCAAGGTCGCGATATGCAAATCCTTGGTGAGCACTTCGAGGTCCGCATCATGTTGGATGTCGGACCCCTTGACCTCCCCCGGCCCTTTCTTGCGGAGGCGCACCGTCTTCGGCTTGTCCGTATGCAGCTTCATCCTCAGGCTCTTCACGTTGAGAATGATGCCGGTCACGTCCTCCGTCACGCCCGGGATCGTCGAGAATTCGTGGAGGACGCCCTCGATCCGCACGGTGGTGACGGCCGCACCGCTCAAGGAGGACAGCAGGACCCGACGCAGGGAATTGCCAATGGTCGTGCCGAAGCCGCGCTCAAAAGGTTCTGCCGTCAGCTTGGCATAGGTCGGGGAGAGCGTCTCCTTGTCGGCTTCCACCCGCATCGGGACTTGAAAGTCCTTCATCGCCTTTATCATAGTGCCCCCTTCCGCTCCTCACTCATGACCAGGTCCGTTCCAGATCCCCGGTTCGTTATTGGCCTTCGTCCATCGACTCGTTATCGCGAGTACAATTCCACCACCAGCTGCTCGTTGACCGGCACCGCAATCTCCGCCTTAGTCGGCAGCGCTCGAACCGTTCCTTGAAACGCCCCCTTGTCGAGATCCAACCACTGCGGAATGCCGCGTCCTTCCACCGACTGCAGCGCGGCCTGAATGGGCACGAGGTCCCGGCTCCGCTGCCGGATCGAAATCACGTCGCCCGTTTTCACCATGTGGGCCGGCACGTCCACGCGCCGCCCGTTCATCATGACGTGGCCGTGGTTTACCAGCTGCCGCGCTTCACGCCGGGACACGGCAAAACCCAAACGGTACACCACGTTGTCCAGGCGGCACTCGAGGAGCTGGAGCAGGTGTTCGCCCGTGATGCCCGTCTTGCGTTCCGCCCGCTCAAACACCCCTCGGAATTGCCGTTCCTGGAGGCCATAAATGCGCTTCAGTTTCTGTTTCTCGCGCAATTGGATGCTGTATTCCGACGTTCGGAGCCGTCCCTGTCCATGCTGACCCGGCGCATAGGCCCGCCGCTCGATGGCGCACTTGTCGGTCATGCATCGAGACCCCTTCAGAAACAGTTTCATGCCCTCGCGCCGGCAGAGCCGACAAACTGGTCCGCGATACTTAGCCACACGTCACCTCACTGCACGTGAAAGTTACACCCGTCGCCGTTTGGGCGGCCGACAGCCGTTGTGCGGAATCGGCGTCACATCCCGAATCAGGTTGATCCGCAAGCCGGCGCCTTGCAGCGCCCGAATGGCCGATTCACGGCCGGATCCCGGACCGCTGACATAGACATCCACCTGCCGCATGCCATGCTCCATGGCCTTCCGGGCCGCCGCCTCGCCGGCCCGCTGGGCCGCAAAGGGCGTGCTCTTGCGAGACCCCTTGAAGCCCTGGTTGCCGGCGCTGCCCCACACGACGGTATTGCCGCCCATGTCCGTAATGGTCACGATCGTGTTGTTGAAGGAGGCCTGGATATGCGCCACGCCGCTCTGGATCACCTTGCGCTCTTTTTTCTTGCCTTTTTTTACGCTCATACCATGTCCCTCGGGGTCACCTTGTCGTCATCTATGCCGTGGCCGGCTTCGGGGCCGGCGCTTTCGGCTTGCTTCCGACCGAAGGCCGGTGCCCTTTCCGCGTTCGCGCGTTCGTCCGGCTCCGCTGCCCGCGCACCGGCAGTCCTTTGCGATGACGCAGTCCGCGGTAGGTGCCCGTATCCACCAACCGCTTGATGCTCATCGCCACCTCTTTACGCAGATCGCCCTCGACCTTGTGGTCCCGCTCGATCGCCTCGCGGATCTTCACGATCTGATCTTCGGTGAGGTCCTTCACGCGAATCGTGCCGTCCACACGGGCCTTCGCCACAATGTCGCGCGCCGTGGCGCGCCCGATGCCGAAAATATAGGTCAGCCCGATGTCCAGACGCTTTTCCCGCGGCAAATCGACTCCCGCTATCCGAGCCATGCTTCCACCTCGTTAGTCATGACGCGTGCGGCGCGACGCGGGCCGCAAAGGAGCGGAAGACGCTCCGGGCCTGAGACGACGCCCGCGTCACGGTTGCTACCCCTGACGCTGCTTGTGTCGCGGGTTCTCGCAGATCACCCGCACCACGCCGCGACGACGAATCACCCGACACTTGGAACAAATGGGCTTCACGGACGATTTGACCTTCATAACCTGCGCGACCCCTTCTCGACACTACTTGAATCGATACGTAATCCGTCCCCTCGTCAAATCGTAGGGCGACAGTTCGACCGTCACCTTATCACCGGGCAGGATGCGAATGAAGTGCATGCGCATCTTCCCGGAAATATGCGCCAGAATCCGATGCCCGTTGTCCAAGGTCACGCGAAACATCGCATTCGGCAACGTCTCCGCGACGGTTCCCTGGACTTCTATGACGTCGTCTTTCGGCATCGTTCCCTGATCCGACCGCTCAGCGGCTCACCGGAACTCGCTCCGTCGCGAGTCGGGTCAAGATCCTCGGCGGCCCGCTGGGCTGAATCGCAATCGTATGCTCAAAATGGGCGGAGAGACTGCCGTCCTGCGTCACCGCCGTCCACTGATCGTCCAAGATCTTCACTTCGTGCCGCCCCATGTTGATCATGGGCTCGATCGCGAGCACCATGCCGACTTGAAGCCGCGGCCCCTGTCCGGGACGTCCGTAGTTCGGCACCTGCGGCTCTTCATGCAACTGCCGGCCGATGCCATGGCCCACAAACTCGCGGACCACCGAAAAGCCCGCCGCCTCCGCATGCTGCTGCACGGCGTGCGAGATATCCGATAACCGATTGCCGATGACAGCCTGCTGAATGCCCGCAAACAGCGCTTCTTCCGTCACCCGCAGCAGGGTGGCCACCCCGGGCTTGACGGCACCGACGGGCACCGTCATGGCCGAATCGCCATAGAAGCCGTCTACGATGGCCCCGAGATCCAGGCCGACGATATCGCCCTCCTTCAGCACTCGCTTCGACGGAATCCCGTGCACCACCTGCTCGTTCACCGACACGCAGAGGGTCTTCGGATAGCTCCGATAGCCCTTGAACGCAGGCACCCCGCCCCGCGCGCGGATGCTCTCTTCCGCCAGCCGATCCAGTTCGTCCGTCGTGACACCCGGACGCACGGCCTCTTTCAAAATCTGCAGCGTCTCCGCGACGACCCGAGACGCTCGCCCGATGGTCTCGATCTCCTCCGCTGTCTTGAGGACGATCATGCAAGTCGATGGGCGGTAAGGACGTCGGCGAGCCGACGCTGGACATCCTCGACCGGCCCGGCCCCATCCACATCCGACAACAAGGCCTTCTGGCGATAGTACTGAATCAAGGGCGCGGTCTGCTCCTCATAAACCTTCAAGCGGGCCTCAACGGTCTCCCGCTTGTCATCGGTCCGCTGTACCAACTCTCCCCCGCATCGGTCACAGATCCCGGCCCGAGCCGGCGGCGCGAAATCCATGTGAAAGACGGCCTGACACTTCGGACAGCTGCGCCGTCCGGTCAGCCGCTTCACGACCTCGTCCCGCGGCACCATGATGTTCAGCACACGATCCAGTCGCGTGCCCTGGCTCTCAAGAATCCGCCCCAGCTCTTCGGCCTGCCCGACCGTGCGAGGAAACCCGTCCAGCAGGAATCCCCGCGCGCACCCGGGTTCCGCCAGTTTTTCTCGCACGATCCCGATCACGATGGAATCGGGCACCAGCTTGCCTTCATCCATGCAAGCCTTGGCCTGAAGCCCGAGCGCCGTCTTGTTACGAACCGCCTCCCGAAGAATGTCCCCGGTCGAGATCTTGGGACGCCCCCACTTGGCCGACATCTGATCGGCTTGCGTACCTTTGCCTACGCCCGGAGCACCCAACAACACCAGCCGCATCCGCTCGTCTCTTACCCGCTCCGGCCTCGAAGCCGGCCCTTGGCCAGGAACCCTTCGTAGTTTCTCATCAGCATGTGCGATTCGATCTGCTGAGCCGTATCGAGCCCCACCCCGATCACGATCAGCAGCGAGGTGCCCCCGAAATAGAACGGCACATTCAGCTTATAAATCAGAAACTCCGGGATCACACAGACCGCGGCCAGATACAGAGCCCCCGCGAAGGTAATCCGCGTCAGGACGCTGTAGAGATAGTCCGAGGTCCGCTGTCCGGGCCGAATCCCTGGAATAAATCCCCCGTATTTCTTCATGTTGTCCGCCATGTCCACCGGATTCAAGACCACGGCGGTGTAAAAGAAACAAAAAAACAAAATCAGGCCGACGTACAAGAACGTATACAACAATGAGCCGGGCGCCAATTGGCTACCCAAGCTCTGCACCCACGGAACCTGAATGAATCCCGCGATGGTCGCCGGAAACGCAATGATCGATGACGCAAAAATCGGCGGAATCACCCCTGCCGTGTTGAGTTTGAGCGGCACATGCGTGCTCTGCCCGCCGTAGACCCGGCGTCCGATGACCCGCTTCGCGTACTGCACGGAGATCTTGCGCCGGCCGCTCTCCAAAAATACGATGGCGCCGACTACCGCCAGCATCAACGCCGCCAGCCCGACCAGGAGCAAAAAGCTCAACTGGCCGATCTGATACAGATCGAAGGTCTGGGCAACCGCACTGGGCAACCGGGCGACAATCCCCGCGAAGATGATCAGGGAAATCCCGTTGCCGATGCCGCGCTCGGTGATCTGCTCGCCGAGCCACATCAGAAAGGCCGTCCCCGCGGTCAGCGTGATCACGGTCATGAACCGGAAGGACCAGCCGGGGTTTAACACGAACGCACCCTGGTTCATCCCCTCGAGTCCGACGGCGATCCCGAACCCTTGGATGAAGGAAATCAGGATCGTCCCATATCGCGTGTATTGGATGATTTTCTTGCGTCCCCGCTCACCCTCCTTCGCCAGTTTTCCCAGATGCGGAATCACCACCGTCAACAGCTGCAAAATGATCGACGCGCTGATGTAGGGCATGATGCCCAGCGCGAAGATCGTCAACCGCGAGAGATTCCCGCCTGAAAAAATATCCAAGAACCCGAGAAGCGATCCTCCCTTTTCCTGAAGAAACTTGGCCAGCTCCTCGTTGTTGATCCCCGGCGTGGGCACGTGGGCCCCGACCCGGTATGCGATCAGCATCCCCAAGGTAAACAGGATGCGGATCCGAAGCTCGGGGATCTTGAAGATGTTCTGAAAGCTGGCGAAGAGACGCTCAAACACCGCCGATGACCTCAGCCCTCCCGCCAGCCGCCTGGATCTTCTCCATGGCCGACTTGCTGAATTTGTGGGCCTGGATCACGAGAGGGCGACTGAGATCCCCGGAGCCGAGCACTTTGATCGGACGCGTCTTCCGGCGAATGAGGCCCGCTTCGACCAGCGTCTCAGGGGTCACGCGCTCGACCTTGCCCAGCGAGGCGAGAGCCTTCAAATTCACCACAGCATACTCGACACGAAAGGGATTCTGGAAGCCAACCTTGGGCACGCGCCGGATGAGGGGCATCTGTCCGCCCTCGAATCCCGGACGCTTGCCCCCGCCGGAACGGGCCAACAAGCCCTTATGTCCCTTGGTCGCCGTCTTGCCGTGTCCGGACCCAGGACCCCGTCCGATTCGCTTGCGTCGCTGTTTCGATCCCGATGCCGGAGCCAACTGATGAAGCTTCATGATGCCTTCACTTCCAGGAGATGGATGACCTTCTGAATCATGCCTCGCACTTGCGGCGTGTCGGGCCGCACCACCGACTGATGCATCCGACGAAGGCCGAGCCCATAGAGCACTTGGCGATACCGCTGCGCCGTGCCGATAGGGCTGCGCTTCAGCACGATGGTGAGTGAGCGAGAAGTAGCCATGGACAATGCTTCTCTCTTGTCTATGAGGCCGCGACGGCCTTGCGAGCCCGCACGACCTCCGCCGGGTCACGAAGCTGCAAGAGGCCGTTCAAGGTGGCGCGAACCGTATTGAACGGATTCCCGCGGCCGAGCGTCTTGGCGATGATGTTGTGGGCCCCGGCCAATTCGACCACCGCCCGCACCGCACCCCCGGCAATGATACCGGTCCCGGCTGCGGCCGGCTTCAGGAGCACCCGTTCGGCGCCGAAGATGCCGTGCACTTCATGCGGAATCGTATCTTCCTTCAGCGGCACATGGACCAGGTGCTTCTTGGCTTGTCCGACGGCCTTGGAGATGGCCACCGGCACTTCCGCCGCCTTCCCCTTGCCGATCCCGACATGGCCACGGCCGTCGCCCACGACCACCAGCGCACAAAAGTTGAACCGCTTGCCGCCTTTTACGACTTTGGCGACGCGGTTGATGAAGATCACCTTATCCTTGAGATCGAGCTCGTCCGGATTGATTCTCACGAAGCCTCGCTCCTACCCAACAAACTAAAATTGTAGTCCGCTGGCCCGGGATGCCTCGGCCAACGCTTTCAAACGTCCATGATAAAGGCGGCCGCCTCGATCAAACACGACGGCCTGCACAGACTTGGCCTTGGCCCGCTCGGCCAGCAGAGCCCCCACCGCTTTTGCCGCTTCAATGGTGCCGCCGGACTTGACCGACTTCTTGATCGCCGGATCCACGGTCGACGCGGAGGCGAGGGTGCAGCCCTTCACGTCGTCGATGATCTGCGCGTAGATGTGCACCTTGCTCCGGAACACGCTCAGGCGTGGACGGGCGGTCGTGCCAAATACCCGCTGGCGTACCCGCTGTTTTCGGCGTTCGAGCTTTCTGGCTTTTTCGATCGTCTTCATGGCACTCGTGTTACTTCCCGGTCTTGCCTTCTTTCTTCCGCAACTGTTCGCCCAAGAACCGCACGCCCTTTTGCTTATAGACGTCCGGCGGCTTGATCGCCCGCAAGTCGGCCGCCGTCTGTCCCACTAGGCGCTTGTCGATACCCTTGATCGTAATCAGGGTCTGCTTGTCGACCTTCGCCTCAATCCCGGCCGGCAAGTTGTAGACGACCGGATGGGTAAAGCCGACGCTGAAGCTGAGCGCCTTGCCCTGCAGCTGGGCCTTGTAGCCAACCCCCGTCACCTCGAGCGAGCGCTCGTAGCCCTTCGTCACGCCACCGATCATGTTCTGTAGCTCGGCACGCATCAACCCGTGGATCGCGCGGGTATGCGGATCATTGTTGGCTCGGGTCACCTGCACGGTGCTGTCGGCTACCTGCACGGCCAGGCCACGCGAGACGTTCCACGCCAGCCGGCCCAGCGGTCCCTTGATGGCCACTTGCCCACCGGCCACGCTGACTTCTACGCCCTTGGGAATCTGAATCGGTTTCCGTCCTATACGCGACATGCGATCACCACACCCGACAAAGCACTTCGCCGCCCAGTTTGGCCCGCCTCGATTCCTGGTCGGTCATGATTCCCTTCGACGTCGAGAGAATGGTCACCCCCATACCCCCGCGCACCGGCTTCAGATCCTTGTGGCCAACGTAGACGCGGCAGCCCGGCGTACTGACCCGCTGCATGGCCGTGATCACGGGACGGCCTTCGCCGAGATAGCGGAGGGTCACCGCCAAGGACGGGTGCCCATTATGCGTGCCCCGCTCGTAGCCTTGAATGAACCCTTCGGCTTTCAGCACGCGCAGCACTTCCGCCTTCATCTTGGAAGCGGGAATGGCCACGGTCGCATGCCCGCGACGGGCGGCGTTCTGGATACGGACCAACAAATCGGCGATGGGATCGTTAACCATGGTCTCCGCTTCTCAAATTTACCAACTGGCCTTGGTGACGCCGGGGATCTCCCCGCGCAAGCTCAAAAACCGAAAACAGATTCGGCACATTTTGAACCGCCGCAAGTATCCCCTGACGCGACCGCACAACTGACAGCGGTTGTAGGCGCGAACCGGGAACTTGGGGGCGGTGGCCGCCTTATTTCGCAGGGCTTTTCTGGACACTGACGCCTCCTCCGACGCTACGCTCTAAACGGCATTCCCATGTGACGCAACAAGGCCTTCCCCTCGTCGTTGGTCCTGGCCGTCGTCACCATCGTGATATCCATGCCGTGGATGGACGCCACGTTGTCGTAGTCGATCTCGGGGAAGATCAGCTGCTCCTTC
>FKKE01001069.1_pt1 | contig 21016 bp, 19 predicted proteins | sample 1106331 | NCBI WGS metagenome assembly FKKE01 (sample SAMEA3931202, study PRJEB13176) | freshwater metagenome | biome: Drinking water system; feature: drinking water; material: freshwater | place: China | collected 2013-02-06 | reverse complement strand
GAGCGCCGTTCAGGTCGAGGGAGCCGATTATGTCGTTGGCGAGGAAGCAGTCCAGGCCGGCTGGCGGTTCCGCGAACAATATGACGGGTGGTGGACCTCTCCCACCTTTAAAGCGCTCGTGGCATTTGCAGCACGCCATGTGCCCGAAGGCGCTCACGTGTTCACGGGCCTCCCACTCCATGTATATGCATCTGCAGCGGCCCAGACTCAGGTGGCAGAGGTAGTCCGAAAGGGACTTCGCACGAACCAGGTCACGGTCTTCCCTCAGGGCGTGGGGGCGTTCTTCGCTGCGATCGCTGCGCATCCCGGCTCTGAGGAAGGCCGGAACGCCTTCGTAGATATCGGCATGCGCACGACCGAGTTCGTCGGCATGTCCAATCGCCAATTTCTGAGCGACCTCTCGTGCGGCAAGGTCCTGGGCGTCACAGAGCTCTTCACACGCGTTGCCGAGAGCTTGACTCACCAACATGAAAGAACAATCGATCCCTACGAAGTCGATCTCGCGATTCAAGGTCTTCGCCCGATAAAGGTCAAAGGGGACAATCTCGCCCAAAAGATCATCGATGAGACTATCGAACCTCTTCTCAAACCCTTTGCCGAACGCATCCTCAGCGAAATGAGCAGACTCTGGGGACCAGGCGCTCCGTCCTTTGACCGCGTCATTTTCTGCGGCGGAGGCGCATTGATCCTCAAGCCTTATCTCTCAGGATTCCGAGGGAAAGTGGAATTTCTCAGAGACTCGCAATACGCGAACGCCTGCGGCTATCTTCATTTCGGCCGGTGGGTCTACCGACGATCGGTCACGAACAATGCAGTACATCCTTCACAGTCCGAGCAAGATCGCCAGGGGGAATCAATTCAAGATGAAGAGATGCTTCGTGTGGGAGGGACCCTATGAGGAATGAGCCGGGGAAGGGGCATCGCATCTACCGGCTCTATTTCAACGAAGAGGATCCGTCCGACATTGCACTCCGGCGCTGGATCTGGTCCCTGCCCGCGCGCAAACGGGGTCATATCGTCAAAAGCATCTTAAGAAAACAGCTCGCGGAATGGGGCAGGATGAAAGGCCGACGTGGGACTCGCGCCCTTCGACAGACCGAGCGTCGGTTTTCGCAGCGCACCATCCGAGCACCTGAAACACAGAAACCAAACGCCTCCGCCAACGACATTCAATTTATGATCAACCGAGCCTTCGCCATGAAGAATCCACCATCATAATTGGAGAGCACGTCGACAAATCTTTGCTGTTATTCTTGCTGATGCGACACGATCTGACCAAATTCCACACACAAGACTCGCCGACCGTATTTCTTAAGACCCACAGACGCCACGAACTAATCGATTGTGCACCAACCCTATTTGTGGCAAATCCGCGAACTGTTTGATGAGATTGAACTCTGCGCCTACAAGAACGCCGTCCCCGAATCAAGTCGTCTGTGTACAGTGAAACTCACCCAGATGGTTCGAAAGACCTGTTAGTTCGAATTGGCGCCACCAGTAATTCTCTCAGCTGAAATGCGAGAGAAGAGCCCTTGTTCACAAGATAGTCAAGCAGGTTCAATGTTGCTTTTCTGAGCACTTCCCTCGAGCGGATCTGTGTGCCCATCGAAAGCACGCAATCTCTCAATAGCAGTTCAAGTTCATAACGTGCCCCTTCCTCCAATACTGCCTCGTCAGAAAACCGGGCGTGGGCATCATCGAGGTCTTTCAGGGCTTGAGGCAGCAGGAACTGTCCCGCAGTCCGCAGCAGCCTGGTCAGAGCCTCAAACCCCGTGGGTGTATCCCCAACTCGCGCAAACGCCTGCTCCATGAAATCTTGATGCTGTTGGAGTGGACTCCACGTCTTCAAGCCTTCCTTCCATTCAGTCTGAGCGAAGAGCAGTGTCCTTACAAGTTTGTGGCGTTCATCGAAACCATAACGGCGAGAGGATCCTCTGATGACCTGGTCTTGGAATGCCACTTCGGCGCAGCGCTTCCAGATAGTCCAAAATCGTTCGCCGCTCGGTGCCTGATCTTCCCGATAGAGAAGCTGCTGGAGGACATCGGCGGCAACATCGGGGCCACGCTCGACGGCCGTCTTGAGCGCTTCCAACAGTTCAGGGCACGCTTCTATTTCCTGGCTGTGCATGAATTCAGCAAACAGAGTCGCGAAACCGCCTCGGAACTCGTAGTTGAGGGGCTCACGGTCTCGGGAGCGGGCCGATCGGTGCGCAGCTTCCGCATTAACGACCTCGAGCATGATCTCAGCAAACAGCTTTGCGAACTTCGTGCCGTTCCGATCTGCTGGAACAAGGCGAAGCGCGTCCAGAAGATCTTCCGGGATCACGGCTTTCAGACTCACCGAAGCGACAGCGGGAATGGCGGCATCGCTCGATGTAAGGCGGGTCTGCAGCTCTCGTGAGAGCGAACGACTTCGCTCATCGAAGGATTCTGGCCCTCTGTCACGCCTGTAAGCCTCTAAGGCCTGTTCACGGAGAGCGGCAAAGTCAATCAGACCGTGGAAGCATCGCTCGGCGAACATTGAATCACGCTCCCACAGCCAGGCTCGCACGCCGGCCGCCGCCATCCGCCGTACTTCGTCGACAGCATGAGTCAGAGCGGTCGCTATCATGGTGCGTACAATATGACGCTGCTCTTCGCCATCGCAGACATCCAAGAGTAACGGAAGGACTGCTGCTGCCGGCCGAGAGCCATGCATCGAGAATACTCCAACTTGCGTAGCAGAATCGGTGCTGTTGGCATGTTCATCAATTGCTTCACGGAGTTGACGGAGACACCAGGCAAGCTGGTCCTTGTCTAGGTCTCGGCGATGGTCCCGAATGAGACAGGCAGCAGAGTAAGCAAGGACCCGAAGGCTCCGGTGATCATATAGATTGATGTCACTGTCGTCGGTCGTACCGGCTGCTCCCTCGGTTGAGAGCCGATCGACTTCCTGGGCCTCCGAAAGTGCCGCACGCCAGTCTGGAAAGCCTTTCCCCTCTTCAGCCTTTTCCCAGCTCTTCATGGCCCAGTTCTGAAGCTGCATGATTCTGGCCAAGTGTTGCTGTTGTTTCTGACCGGCCTCCACAGCGGTACGAATCTCTGGCTCCTCCATCTTCACCTGCATCACGACGCCTTCGGCTGTTTCGTCTACGGCTTCGTATTCCCTGACGTCGATCCGCTTCAGGATTAATTGATCCTCGACCAAAGGCTTTGCCTGTTTACCAAGCTCTGATTTCATATCGTCAATGGACGAAGCGATGCGCGGGCGCAGAGGTCCCATTTGGAGCCGCACTGCCAAATGCTCGAGATGGCTCTTTCTGTGGGGTTTGGCATCCGATTGCTTGCGTTCGTTGTAGTAAATATCCTGGAGGCCGCCAGTCGGGATACCAAGAGAAGATCGAAGGTCGCCGGTGTGCTGAGTGTCCAAGAGACACCGTCTCATGTCGTACGCGTATAAATCGAGGGTACTTAGTAACGGCAAAACATTCTCGCCCAACGCCTTTGGTGCAGCCGTTGCGATACTCGCAAGGACTGCCAAGGGCGCGACCGACCTCGTGTGCTCCAAGATCATCTGAACCCAATGGGAAATGTCCTTCCCGCCATCGACAAGACTGAAAAGCCAGTGCTCAAGCGCCATGAGGGCCGATTCCACGATATGGGGACCGACCTGCGTACCACGGTAGAGACACCACAGCCTGATGCTTGCGAGAACAACGCGCTCCTGGCCGTTGCCCAATCTCAGCGGAACACGAGGTATCTTTCCGTCTAAACCTGACTGTGCGTAGGTCGCTGCAGCTCGTTCAACGAATAGAATCAGATAGGGCACCGCCGTATCGGGGTGCCAGGTCAACAAATGGAAGAATGGACCCTGGAGCGCACTGGCCGGAAAATACTCCATGTGCAAGCGCCGGCTCAGGCCGAAGTATTCGTCGACGTCGAGGCGGTACCAAGAGTCCCGAGACCTGCCCTGCCAGACAGTACGCTCAAGAACCTCCAAGACAATCTTAGGGAAGTGTCTACACAGGGCCATGCATTGCAGTGATTTGATTGCATGCTCGTCAAGAAGCCTGGTTTTCCACTCTCTGGAAGGGGGTGATGAAGCCTTCGCAGGTGGCGCGGCATAGAGCGCAGTGATTTCGTCTGGCAAGGCCTGTGGCATCTTGAAGAGGATCTCAAGGTACTTTCCCGCGAGATCATGACCCAAAACATTTTCCTCCGTCAGGAGGTGGAAGTATTTCAAAGACAGCTTGGCACAATCGGTGGCTTCGGGCGGCAGTGCGGCGTTGAGGTCAAGCGACACTGCCCAATCGGATAAGAAGCCATGCAAGAGACTGGACTCCTGTAGTCCGAAACCATTGCTGTTTCGGCCGATGAACTTGATGAGCGCTGCCCATCCTCTTCCGCGGGGACTGGTGAATGTGACAGCCAAGAAGGGATTCACCCGCCGCCCGGCATCGCCAAGCAACTTCATGAACGTCTCGTTCGGTCCTTTACATGCCGTTCTCAATAGGTGGATGGTACGGATTAGGAGTGCCTTGTCGTTCGCCAGCAAAGCCGGGCCGATTCGGTCGATCAAAATATCCGCCGAGTCTGAGAGCATGACGCCGACAAGGACTTCGTCTCGCCAATGCTGCGGGACGATGGCATTGCGGCTCACATCAACCACAAAGTCAGCGATACGAGCCGAGTCCTGGCCGGCGATAGCATTGGTCAGCCAGATCCTGAACGCCCGCCGAAGCGCCGGCTCTGCCCCTACGTTCTCGAAGAAACGCGCCCAATCCCCGTTGGCCTCGTGAAAGTGCCGTGCGACGTGTGAACGGAGCGCCCAATCTTCCAGGAGATCCTGACTCGGGGCATAGAACCCGTGTTCATCACGGGCCAGAAGACCGTCCGATTCGAGCTTTTGCACCACCTCGGGATCCAGGTCGTGGACCGGCACAAACGCCTGCATGCGCTTTGCTCGGCGGACAGCAATCTCCACGAAGACGTTACCTCGGCGCATGGGCAGGCCATCTTGCTGCTCACTCGGTTTTTCGACCGCATCGCGCCAGAAGACTTGCGCGATGTCGAAGGAGGCCGTGAGGCCAGCCTGTTTTTTGAGAAGATCTCCCGAGGCATTGCAGGCGATCCTCAGATAGAGCGGGGTACGGAGAATCTCAACTAAACGAGGGTCATCGAGATAAGGCTTGATCTGTGGCACCCGCTCCGCCACCCAGTTCAGCTCGGCGTCCTCAAGACGGGGGACCTTGAGAGTTCCCACAGACAAACTTGCCGGGGCGAGCAGGTGATTGACTAGCAAGTCGACCGCCTGGATTCGGCAGGCCAAGATCACCCGCCATGTAGGATCAGTGGCAATCGCACTAAGCAGTTGCGCAAAGGCGTCCCGGGACTGCAGCTCGAACAGGCGCTCAACAGAGTCGACAAACAGCACCTTTCGAGGAAGCAGGGTAAACCGTGCGGACAAGGTCGAAAGGTTGTCCTGCACGCCCATCTTGGTGAGCGCCTGATGGATGTGAGGCTCATCAAACTCCTCCACCCGAAAGCAGAAGACCGGTGTTCCGTCATCAGCAACCCGCTTAATGCCGAGCTTCGCCACCACGGACTTGCCGTCGCCGGCATCTCCCGTGATCACGAGCACCTGACTCTGTTCAAGCAGATCAACAGCCCGATCGATGACGAACCGTCGTTCAAGGCTGACGCCCGCCACGAGTTCACTGGAAATACGTTGCAGGGTGTATTCCGAATGCTCTTTCAGACGGACCAGTGAAGTAGCCTGGAGGATTCTCGCAGATCCTGGGAAGGCTTGCTTTAAGGCGGGGGTCAGAGCCGATTCCAAGGTCTGCCGAGTGATCGTGCCGGCGGTCTGGTTGAAATCTCGTGTCAGATCAAGAATCTGGGTCCACAGGCCCTGTGGTGATTCTGTGCAGTCACGCGCCTTGGCCATTGCCAGCATGGTTAGCATCATGGCCTCATGCTGGCTGTGCTGCACATCAAAATCATATGAGAGGAGATGGAGCGCTCGTAAGAAGCGCCACAGGGACGTATCGTCGGCCGGAGGGGGATCAGCCTTCGAGAGAATAGAACGAACGGTGTCGATGAATTCCCTTTTCGGTCCAGAACTGAAGTCCTTCGTGTCGACCTTCGAGATAAATTCCGCCGCACTGTTGCAATGTCTGGCCCATTCCAGCAGCGGCCTGACGTGGTCGACTACCTTCGCCGACTGTGGGCCGGTAGCGATGGCGATCGCGTCGTGCTCGGGAACGTAGCGATCGGGAGTGTTGAAGTCCCTCCATGCCGACAAGAGGGTTTGAACGAAGGCCTCGTCGGACTTTGTGAAGGTCACACCGTGTTTTATCTGGCACAGCAATCGATGCCGTGTGCCAGTGACAGTCGCAACAGTCACAAGGGCATCGTCTGTGTCATACCCCGCCTGTTTCGATTGAAGCCTGATGGAATCGATTACGCCGTGTGGAAGACAAGGACAGGCACCGCCCAAGATCATGGTCGCCACGAATGCCCCTTGGACTTTTCCTTCGAAGTTGGAACCACCTGACCCCGTCGAGAACGGATTTGAAAGCTCGCCTACCATAAGAAGAGTACAACCGACGCAGTTGCAAGGTTTGATAACATGGTTTTGCTCCGAGTTTCCTGGGCTCGGGAGGTCCTTTGGACGCTTGCGATAAGGGCAACGCCGAACACAAGACTGCGAGCGATAATTTAAACGATTCGGATGAGCCTTTCTACTTGTGAAAATCGTCCAAGAATGTGTCCGTGCAAAATCCGAAGGCAGGTGGAAGGGTCCTGTCATATAGCAGAGGTACTGTCCGCTTTTGCGATCCATTCATCGCTCATTGGCAACGATGATCGAATCCTGTGAAGGCTCCATCTATACTGGAGAGGCGGAAGTGATCCCAAATCCAGTCCTCGCTATGGCAGCGTGTCGTCTCTACTCAGTATCCGTCGTAGAGCATGTTGCGGCGATGCTCAAGCTCGGCCTGCTTCGAGCCGCGCACGAAGAAGATCCGCGGGATGATGAGCGAGACAGCGGTACTGAACACCACGAACCAACTCGACAGAAGGAGCACTTCGCGGACCTTCAGGATCCACGTTTGCACTTCCAGGGCAGTATCCTGATTCATAAGGACCCGCCACGCCGGCCACAACTGTTCGGCTTTGGCATGCACCCGGTCCGGCGTGAGCAATCCGTGCAATCCGTGGAAGAGTAGAAAGACCAGGATCACCTTCAAGATGTTGAACGTGACCATTGCGCTGTAGATGCTGTCGATCGCTTGCCGACAGGCCTTCCCATAGTAGCAGTTCCCCAGATTGACCCCGATCATAACGTTGTAGCCCAGACCGTAGGCCATCGCGATAAGGACGGAGAAGACCTGATCAAATAAGCTCGGGGTGAGCGTGCCGAAGATCGGCACGAGGTTCGACAATACCCCCATACTCACCGGGACGAACAAGGCGCTGATCAGACCATCCGCCAGTGCCCCTTTCACGCCCACTTCAAAATACGCGATCCGCCGGTCCAGCAGAAGACAGTTCTCAGGGATCTCCCGCCCTGTCTTGACGACCGTCGCAAGGATCTGAATCTCGGATATCGCCTCGATGAGGCTCCGGGGCTTGGCCCTAGCCATACCCTCTGCGAACAATGGCCCCGGACGTCCCCCTTTCTCCATCGCTCATCCTCCACCCAAGAATCGTGTGACCGAAGTCACATAGGCGAGCAGGATCGTCAGCGCATAGAAGAAGATGCCGATCGCGAGCCGCTGTTTGTAGGCCCCGTACCAGAACGCGAACCCCAGACAGGTCACGGCCAGCACCCGAGCTACCACCCCCTGGAACAAGGTCACAAAGATCCAGTTCCACCAGGCCAGATATTCTTCCAGTGTCATGTAGGAGAGCGGGTTCAGATAATCGATGAGATTCTCCACAGCCGGTGTACTCCTACGAGATCGCCCGCAGCTCGACAACGATTTGGAGGATCCCGGACTTGCGGGCCTCAAGGTCCGATGCCTGTACATTGAAGACTTCGAGTTTGATGGGAACAAAGTAGTTCCGATGTGGAAGCGTGTTGCGGCGTTTCGGATTGTTCATGATGATCTGATAGCTGCGCCCATAGAATCCCTCCCCGATCGATACCGTGAGGATGTCAGCGCTGCGTAATTCATCGACGATTCGACGCAAGGCCTTCTCGCGATCGGAAAGCCTGATCAAAGACAGATCCACCACCTTGCGCTCCGCGGATAAGCGCCGGGCGGCATCGAGGAGCAGATCGGGATGCACATAGACCGTATCCTTGATGGAGATGGCGGACCACCTCCCGCCCCGCTGAAGCTGGTTGATCTTCGGCTCCATCAGTTCCAGCAGGCGAGGAACCGAGAACCAGGTTTCCCACGGCTGCACTTTCAACTCCTTGGAGAAAGCGGCCACCTCCAATTCTCGCGCCCGTCCATCGGCTTGCCGCAGCAGGGCGTCGAACTGGCCTTTGCTCGCACGATGATGTCCGCGGATCGCATCCAACGACTCCTTCAGCCACGGAATATCACAGCCTGCAAAGAGTTCCTGCACCTTCATTGCGCTCACAGCGGGATGGTCACCCATCGTGTAGATCCCACTTGCGCGGAACACCGGAATCTTTCCCAGATCATGGCCTAGGGCGGCCACCAGCATCTTCGGGACCAGCGGATCATAATCGCGATAGGTTTCCTTCAGGTTCTTGATCGCCAGCAGCGTGACGCGATGGGTGTGCTCCTTCAGCGTCACTTTCGCCAATGTGTCCCGGATACTGTACAGATCGCCGTGTTCCTCATCCTTCTCCGGCGCTGTGACAACCACTGACGGACAGTGCCCGTACTGCTCCAGCACCTTCACCATTTCTAGGGTAGGCACCCACACATGCTGCGCCTCGAGGATGGCCTGATGCGGTATCAACAGATCCCTCACCAGGGCGGAGGACTGAAGGACTTCCGGTCGGAGAGGCTGGCTCACAGGTCGGGATTGATCCGGAGGCGTGTCGGAAGAAGCGCAGTCCTCCGACTCGGGAGTATCCCTACGCTGAGTCGCGTCCGATTCGGCCTCCATCGCGTGTTCGTCAGTCTGCCTCTCCTCTGGCGGGACCTCAATCCTCATGAAATCAACATTCAAAGGCAGCCACAGGTCCTTGGCCAGGTCGGACAGATCGATTTCAATCGGGTCTGGCGCGCGAGGATGTGGCGGCTCGAAGCTGACTGATTGCTTGCATCCCAATCGGGTTACCACCGCACTCAGCCATCGGTTCACCATGGCTAGGCCCATTGTTCGGGCAACGGAACAGGTTCAATCGCTGGCCGCGTCACGCGGACGGGAATCGCTCGCCCGAACAGGGCTACGTCCACCACCCCTTGTTCCCCGTCCCACTCTCGTAGGAACCCGATCACGGGCGTACTCGCCCAATGGGCGATTTGCACGAGGTCTCCTGGAACGAACGTGTGCTCACGAGGACGGGGAGGTGCGGCCAGCTCCCTCACATCGCACAGATCCTCGATCGGCATCACTCTCTTGACACCAGGAAACTTCGATACCGCTTCAATCTTTGTCCGATCCAACTCGCACACCACATAGCCCTTCACGAGCTCAGTCATCCGTGCGGTATCAAGTTGCTGCAGGTATCGCGTCACCCGATTCTCATGGCCAGGAACCGCCTCGATCCCGACGACCTTCAGTTCTGGGTCTTCCACCGACTCGCCTCGACAGCCACCAGCCACTGTTCAACAATTCAAGGCATTCCGGGATGTATACAGAATCCTCGCCACGACTCGCTCAGATTGGCCAGTGTCCCGCAGGTACGACCATGCCATGGAGCTGGTCAAACCCGTCCGGTAGGTGCAGGAGCAAGCCCGGCCTCTGATCGCAGGTCATCGCTGCGTCTTCCTCACCCTGTCCAGATGAACAAGCGCGCGATAGATCTTCCACACATACTGAGTCAGCCGCTTCGAACCGTTATACCGTCCGATCGCAACCCAGTTGTTTCCAAACAGATCGAGCTTCTGCCGGAGCACGAACGCCGCCCACTGCAAATTGACACAGGGATCCAGAAGATAGACCGGATGCACGCGATACTGTTCCAGATTGCTACTGTTGATCTGCCCCAGTCCCACATCAAAATTGGCACCCTGCTGCCATAAGCGACTGACCAGCTCCGCTGCTTGTGTATAGGACAGTCTGCCGCGAGACTCGCCATCGTTTTGGCCATTGACGCCGACCGCAAGGGGATTCCCTTCGCTCTCCACGTGCACGATCGCTTCGAGAAGAACAGGCGAGACTTGGTATCGCTGCGCGGCCTCCTGAATGCAGCGATGGTTCAGGTACCAGTAGGTCTCGCGGCCGGAGCGCGCCTCGCTGACTGCCTCAGAGTTAGAGGAAACCAGCGCAATGACCAGGAGCGCACCAACCAGAGCTATGTGCACCATGCAGTTCGGGCCTCTGTTCTAGCACTTTCCGCTGTAGGCGCAGATCTTCGCATTCATGTCTGAAGCCACCGAGGCTGGATCGATATTCGCGTTGACGTGCACGTACCACTCGGTGAAATCCATGGTGGCGAAATTCAACGAGGAGAATTGTGTGATGCTGAACCCGCTGCAGTCGGGCGCGTCGGCGGAACCCCATGGCCAACCGAGTTGCGCGCGGCCTTGTTCCTGGACGATGCGAGCCAATTCCGACTTGAAATCACAGTACACCTGCTCCTTCCTGATGCAGACCTTCGCGAATCCAAAGCTGACCCACTCCACACAGCGAGTCCCCACGTAGTGCGCCTTGTACAGCTGCCGATCCTTGGCCAACTGGACTTCCTCGTCCGAGCAGCTGCCTAGCAATCTCGTTGGATCGCTGGCATCGCAGCAGTCGATGATCGGCGCAATGATCGGGTTGTAATCACATGCCATCCGTGTTCCGTTGAACACACGAAGGTTGGTGGTATCCCAATCGTTGTCGACATCTTTGACCAACTGCAGATAGGTGGCAGAGAGGGCGAGATACTGGTTGGGAGGGGTTGACGTATCGACACAGAATGGAACGTAACTCCCTGGAACGCCGCATTGGTTGCACTGCGCCATCGTGACCGTGCGGCTGCATGTTGGGGTGGACGCGCAGGAGAAGGTGTTCTCATAGACCTGGCACCGACCGAAGCTGTCAGGAACGCAAGTAGAGCTGATCTGACTGCAACCCTTCTCCAGGAGAGGTTGACAAGTGTCCGGGGAGGACGAGGTGGTCATCCACTGTTCCTGCTCCCTCCAGCAGGGAACGTCTGCGATCGTAAAGACCGTTCCGTCTGAACTGGTGATCTGGCGGGCAGCGGAGTCTAGGCAACGGGAAGACTCGAATACCCAGGACGACCTCAAGGGTGCACAACTGTCATTGATGACGTCCTTTCGAACCTGTACGTCATAGGCCAGCGTCATCTGTATGCCACCGGATTGCGCTCCGCCAGCAGGGCAGAGGGCGAGCAGAGCAGACTGTCCGGGACCAAGCGTCGTAGATCCAAACCCCGTGCAGCCTCCGTTCTGCCAGCCACTGATGGATGCAGAGAAAGACTCTGTCAGGATTGTCTCACCAGGGGCTAAGGACGCGGCGTAATTGAACATGCCCAGAACATGCCAGCCTCCTCCATGCCCACAATTCTTATGCCAGATTCCTTCCGGGCCCATGTCCAAATATTCGACTGAGTAGTAGCCGGGCCCGATTTGACGGACTTGGGCATAGAGGTAGTGGTCACTGCACCAGCCAGCAGGACCGAAACTGCCGGTCTGCGTCTTATGGGTGATCGAGACAAAGGTATTCACCTCACACACGGCCGTTTCCACACCGGGACTTTGGCAAGTCTGAACTGATGCGGGTCCGGCCGTGTATTCCACACAGGTCGGGACATCCACACAGGTCCCGCTGAGTCCTGGTGACGGGGTGATGCTGGTTGCCACCGCCTCGGCAGTCTTGACTGGAGCGGTTGTGCTCACATCCCATCCGTCCTTTGACGATTTCTGGTCCTGGAGCGTCGAATAAGTCGGATTCGTCACCGTCGCGTTGGTGGCATCCGCATTGAGCGGGGCAATATCTCCGATGCTGCTGAAATACCCTTCCTGCGGCGCTCCGGAACAGCCGGAGGTTGTACAGCCGGCAGCCCCGCCGTACTGAGGCGCCTGCGTCATATTCGGCGCCAAGTTTCCGGGGCTGACTGAACCAGCGGCTTGCATCTCGCCCAACACGCATTGGGCCCGTGCATACGCATCGGCGACGCTGTCGCATGGCCCCACTGCCGTGGCCGGTCTCACCAAGGCCGCCGCACAGCTTACCGACAGCGCCGCAACCATCATGAGCCACTTCGATCGACTGAGCGGTCTGGCCGCCGACGACGGCATCGCCTCGACGAATTGGAACAGAAGGTGCGGCATCGACCCTTTCCCTAGCTTTTCAGAATCGGTATCGTCGGACGGACCACCGCTCGTCCGGAACTCGCTGTCATCTCACTCACAACTCGTTTGGACTCCTCCGACAGCGGGAGCACACCGTCCCTTCCTTCAAACTCACTTACTTCCTTCCTGAGAAATCGCACCGCCGTCCCAAATCCCAAGACCTGGGTCATCGCCATCCCTTTGAAGGGAACCGGTGAAACTGCCACCACCACCCCGATCACCGCATCAGCGCCGAGAGCCCCAGCCTGGTCCTGCAGACTATCGAACACCTTCTCCATGGCCTTGCGAGCCGGCTTATCGTAGGTGTTCACCCGGCCACCCAAGATGTCCATAATCCGTGCGATATAGTCGCGAAACGTGCCCAATCCCACCGTGTGGATCTCCACGACCAGCCCCAATGACTCGACCTCGCGGCCTGGATAACTCTGCGTACTCAGAAACTCGATGTCCTTCTTATCTCGCTTTGCCATCACCGTTCTTCTCCCCTTTTTCCGGAACGGTGGTGTCGGCAGCCGGCTGAGGTGAGAAGGTCAGTGTCCCAGGTGGCGGTGCGACCAGAGCCTCCGCCGGAGGACCAATCCGTGAGCCAGACCCATCAGTCGGAATAGACTTCCCTTTCGCCGCAATGCCGTCTTTCGGACCCACAACCGCCTGGGCAGCTGCTTTCCTCTCTTGTTCGCCTTTCTCGATCCCCTGATCTCGGACGGCACCCCCGGTATTTTCCAGTGGAGAACGCGGCCCTTTGGCGTCGATCGGACCAGTCTTCACGGGCGCAGCGGATTTCCCGGCTCCTCTCCCGACGACCGACAGGTCGGCTTTGACTCCAAGTTGCCGCATCGCATGTTCCACGGCGGGAGACTGGGTGTTCTCCGTCTGCTTACTTTCCTCCCCAGAGTTCGAAGGAACCGTGGTGTTCGGACCCGCCTTCGAGACCGTTTCCCGTAGCGCATCATCCGGCCGAACTTCTCCGTCCTTCACGCCGGCCTCCTTGCGCAGCTCCGGGGCTCTGGCTTTGAGATCACGCGAGGCCACCGGCTTCATCCTGACCATCAGGGCGCCCATCTTCGCGATCAAGGATTCGACCCGATTCGTGAGCGTCACATTGGTCTCCGCCAGGAGGCTGAGCTGGTCCAGGACCTTGCCGAACTTTTCATCCAGCGCCGCCACCCGAGACTCCTGGGATGCCAGTTTGCCTGTGAGCAGTCTGGCGTCATCGCGGGCACGTGCGACTTCTGTCTTGGTCTGGTCCTGTTGCAGCCGCAGCGTGCCCTGCTCCTTGCTCACGTTCGAGTAGGCCCGATGAACCGCATCCACGCGCTGCTGCAAATCGTCTTTCTCCGTTTCCCACTCTGTTTTCACTTCCTTGAGATGCTCGTACTGATTCTGGACGCGCTCATACTCCCCACTGCTCACGCATCCGACCAGCAGCATCGGAATGACACTCCAGATCCATTGACGCATCATGCCTTCCTCCCCCTTCTTCACCATCACATGGTCTCGATGTTGACTCCTGTCCGGCTCACGTCGTCGCCCGAGGAGGAACAGGTCCTCCCGCGGTCACGGGCATCTGAGCGTCTGGGTTCGGACGCTCACGAAACACGTCCTCCGCTTCGCGTGGCGTGCGATAGGGCAGTTCCACCAGTGCGCAGAACTCAGCGATCAATTCGTGGAGGCGCCTGATCAGTTCGTGAATCTTCGTGAACAGATGCTCCATCTGCGCTAAATCGTCGCAACTCATGCGTGTATGCAGAATCACCCCGTCCAGCTTCTCCGCCACCCGCGACACCTTCTTCGTTTCTTCTGATCGCGGGGTGATCACCCGCGCATTCCGTTGTCCGGCAAGGGTGAGCCGATACTGATAGTTCAGGGCCGGCGCCGGTCCGAAATCCTGCTCACTGACCCCCATCGCCTTTAACAACTCCTGTCCCCTGCTCACCCACTCATGGATACGATCCAGCTGCCCTTGCACTTCACTGACGGAGAGGGAATGTCCTGCGCTGAGCCGGAGACGATTGACGGCCTTATCCAAGGGGAACAGCATCCCTACGATGACCCTCCCCTCAGGCGTGCGAGGCAGGAGCAACAGGCTCTGGGGATCTTGCAGCCGTTCGCGGTTGTGCTCGGCCCGTTCCTCCGGGCTGAGCCGTCCGCGCATCGGACGTCTTCCCTGACCAACTAGACCAGCCCGCCCATTCGGCTCCCGCTCTTCCTTCCTCACCAAACCTGGTTGTCCATTCTGTTGGGTTGCCGTTGCCATAGAAGCCTCCTCTCCCGGACCGACGGTTACGGTTCTGTCCTCAGCTCGATCGCCATGGACGTCAGCTTGCTCGCGAGCGCGACGTTCAAGCCGCCCTTGCCGAGGAAATATCCCTTGCACTCGACCGGCACCAGGACGCGTGCCATCTGCTCCTCCCTGAACACGTCAATCCGTCGGATGCGATCGACCGGTGCCGGCGCCAGCGCATTACGGATGAATCGGCCCAGATCCGACGAGTAGCGGACAAACGACACCATCAGTCGGGTATAGCTGGCGTAGCTCTGACGGTACGGCACACACAACCTGACCGGGTCGACTCCCTCTTCACTATCCACGGCGATCTTGACAAACGGCGAGCCGAGGCCCGAAGCGACCCGACGGATCCGGACTGCACCATCCGCCAACACAGGACGGAGGATGGATTCCGAAATACGGCGGATATAATGGGGACACCGCTGGGACAGGACCGGATACACCTCACCCAACCGGTACACCGCTGCGGAGATCGTGTCCTTGACCCGATAGGGCCGGTCAGCATACTGCTTCGGAAGCACAGCGAAGGGTTGCGTGCCATTGACCAGGATGAGGTAACTGTCCCGGTCCGGTAAGGCCTTCACCACCCGACCCAGCACGAAGTCCCCGATCTTCTCCATCGAGCCAGTTTCCTTCCTCCGTCCTCTGTATTACTCCCGCCGCTCGCTGGGACTTTCCTCAGCACGATGCACGCCTGCCTGCCGACCTGCTCCTTCCGCCCTGACTTGTGTTTCGCCTCGGCTCCTGTATTAGTGCGGCAGGAAGCTCTGTCTCGGCCGGTTGCGATCGAGGCATCAATGGGTCATCAAAAGCGGGTTCGCACTGAAGAACTACGGGTCTCCCCGAGATTACTCCCCTGGTTTGTCTTCCTGGTGCTGACGCACTGCGCGCCGATTGAAACACCCGTCAGTCTCGACCACGTTTATCAGGTGCCGGTCATCCACCACACTGAGCCTGTCGGCCCTCCGGAACTCCGGATCACGACCCACACGGATGGCCTTGGGTGGTCCGGCCGGCCGATCCAACGGGTCCGACGGTATGTCGACGTGACGCAACAGGAAACGTGGAAGACCAGGGTCTATCCGGCTGCGAAAACCTGGAGAATTCCAAAACTCGTGGCAGGATGGGTCACATGTCCGACGTGGGGAATCTTAGGGATGACAGGACTCGCTTTCGCTGATCCCGGGGCCCCGATGTGGCGCCGATCGGCCCTCTATGAACCTTGCTCGCTGGCCAGTGGCGGCGAGGCCTACTCCTCCGAATCAACGATGATGCGAAACGATGTCAGCCTGGATCGCCGGATTGAAGAGGAGGATCAGCCCGTGGCGACTGGTTCTCTTGCGCTCGTGTGGCAGCTCCCTGACAAGGATCCTCTCGGCATCGACATTCCTCTGAGCCCGCAGCAGACCACGATCACGTTCCGGGCTCGCTGGATCGCGAACCTGCTCACGCGGCAGGGAATCGAGATCACCGATCACCTTTCCGGCCACGCGGAGGTTCAGCTACGGCAACCAGGAAGCTCTCCCATCTCTCATCCAATCGCGTTGACCACGGCGATGCTCCGCGCCGCCATCGAGCAGGAAGCGGCCCGCTCCCCCGCCGACCGTTGGCCATCGGCGATCAGAATCCGAACCGTCGTAGAAGCCGATGGAAATGGTGCCGCTCCTGAAACGCACGCGATCGCGAGGCATCTGCTCCGACACTTGGCTCGGTCAGGTCTGGCTGTCGTCGTGCGCGACGATCTTCTCGCTGAAACCGAAGAGTTACAGGTGGCTCAACATCAAGGCCGCTATAGGGAGTCGGCGCGGAACGGAGTCGGGCGATGGTCTGGTGCGACGCTACTCGTCCGCGTGTATGTCCGGGATCTCCAAGGGCAAGGCTACCTCGCGACGACGAGCATCGCTTCCATCGAGACTGGTGAGGTTCTCGCTCATCTGCTCACGGAAGCCGCGCCCGGGCAGTGGGCCGAGTTTCTCGACACCATGAGTGTGCGGATCCTCGATACCATCATACCCGCACTTCGCCCACAAACGGATAGCGCGCCCCATGTTGATGGCAGGCGTGAGGGATGGCTCATCACACAATGACAACCGGCCGCCTCCTTCCCCTCCTCATCAGCCTCGTTCTCGCGGGGTGTGCGGAACTTGTCCCCGAGGACGCAGGCCCTCCCCAGACCCGCATGTTCGAGCTCGACCGCCATCCCACCGGCCACGTTCGGATCAGAATAGAACCGCATCCCGATGACTTGGGCTGGACCCTGGCAATCGAACAAGCGACGGCCGTCACTACTGCCATCCAGAAAGAAACGCCACGGCAGTACCGTCGCTACGCCTTCTCGCCCTTCTCGATCGTTCCCGGACTTATCCAATGTCCCTACGGATTGATCCAGTACGCGCTCACGCTCGGCTACGCGTCGGACGAGCCGATGCGCTACGGCTGCCGCAGGTTCCTCTTGCACGAACCCCTTCAGGGCACCATTTCCCTGCCCAGCACCAGTCACCGCACCCTCGAGCTGACGGAACAATGGGAGCCGGTTAAGGGAGGCGTGATCGAGGTGAAATGGGAAGGAAAGGCTGGTTTACTCGCTTCGTATCCGATCCCCGTCAGGGCAACAGTTCTCCGACTGGCACATCTCGTGCGGAACGATCAGGGGCGGCTTCCATCACAGAGAGTGCAGAAAGGCAGATTGGAGGTGTCCTATAGGCAGGGACCACATACCGCCACGACGATATTCGAGGTTTCAGGGAAACAGCTCGCGAAAGCTTACCACTCCGTGACCCATTCCATTCCAGCCCAGCATTGGCCCGATCCACTCGTCGTTCAGGTCGGCACACTTCAAGGATTCTCTCCCGTCCTCGAAGAAGTCACCAAGGCAGCATTTGCCAGGCACTTCTTACAAGCACAGATTTGTTTCGTGGCTGATGATCCAACCAAAGCGAGAATTGCCGAGGAACAACAGTTTCAACTCAGCGGACGGGTCCATGACAACCAACAAATCGCGCTCGGGCGTTGGATTCCTGCCACGGTTCTGATCACGGGACATCTTGATCGAACGAATACTTGGGATGAAGCCGCGCTTCAGATTTCGACCCTGCCATCCGGAGAACTCCTCGGCGTGATCCGCCTGCCCCCCACCGACGAACCGAACGTACCCTTTCTCCATGCCCTCTCAGAGGAGCTTCGTTTCCTCACCGCACACGCCCCAAGAACGCCTTGCAGAAGCTGACAATCGCTACCCCTCATCTGGCCATTAAAAACAGTCTGTGTCTAACTTTGGGGGCAGCGGCTCGGGTGTCAGTATGGTAAGCCTCCCGTCCGCCGCAGCGGGAAATCCGTGGTCATCATGATTCCCACATAGGGAGACCAAGCCCACAAAAGAGTGAGCGGACGTGCGCCTTGGTTAGCACCTCGTGCCCTCTACCGGGCCAAGCCGTAGCAACTGCCTGCACGCGCTTGTCGTTGATAACCACCGTGGTCAGCTCACCAAACTCTACGCGGCCCGGAGTGGCCCAGCGGCACAAGAGATCGCTGTATACCGGAAACGCAATGTTCTTGCTGAGAAAGCACAAGCCGTCCGGCATGAGGCATTCGATCTCTCTCCGTAAGTGCATTGACGCACAGAACTGCGACACACTGAGCTTCGGCTTCGTTGTGCCGCGTATCGCGCATTTAGCGGTGTGCACCAGAAAGAAACCGCGCCTGATGAAGTCTTCCACGGTCTGGCACGGTCTTCCCAACTGCCCAAGGACGTCAAATAGACCGCGGCGCAAATTATCAGACGGATCCGTGTAGAAGTGACGACCGTTCTCCGGTGGCGCGACACCCACGAACAGAACACGAACGGGATCTGGTGGCTTGAGGCCCAGTGGGTACAAGGGGCCAGGCGGACATTCGACGCCGACTTCAGGGAGGGCTGCGCCGCAGCGGACACAGCTTGTCACGTCCATCTGAATCTGCGCCCAGCAATCCCTCACTACTCCCCACCTGACCCGGCCTTGTTGTGTGCCGAACGCAGCGGCCTGCCGGAAGCGGGTCCGTTCCAGACCGACCCCGCTCTCCCCGGTCTGCTGCAGTGGATGGTCGGCCTCTGGGCTACCTCACGTGCCGGGGCGAGTGGTCCCCCAGCCAGCTCAATTGCTCGCCGATCCGCAGCCCCTCCATCGGGACCGACACCGCTATGCCACGATTGGCGAGGTGCAGGGCCAGGAACTCACGATACCGCTCCCCGGCCAGGAACACCACATGCGACAGGTCCGGGACCGCCTCGGCAAGCTGCCGGGCCACCCGTTCGGCCCATGCGCGGCGGTCGGCCACCCGCATCGTATTGAGCGTCCGCTCGTAGGGCGCGATGATCCGATTGGGCGGGACGACCCCATACTCGGCGGAGAGAATGAACCACGGGCACCCCGACGCCTCGGCGTACCGCCGGGCCTTGCAGAACCAATCGGAAACGTACAGATCGCGGGCGGCACACTCCCGCTCCCGCTTCTGGCTGACACACGACACAAGGTACACAGTGGCACTGGCGGGAAGCACGACGACCTCCGTGCTACTCTATGTATCGCCGTTTGTAGGAGCTGCGTGTGGACTTCAGGTGCTGGATATATTTGAGCAGTTCAGCACGCCTGTTTCCCTGGATGTTGAGCGGGTAATGGTACGCCCCTTGGAGTTCGGCTCGCTCCAACGCTTCGGCCTCCTCACGCGTGCTGGTCGCTTGCCAGCTCACCGAGAGGCCATCAAAAAACCCGTCGATCTGCTGTGTCCCTTTCAGATAATCGAACTCATTCAGTGCGAGCAACGTAAACCGAAAAGTCGAGAGGAAGCCCGACTGCAAGCATTTCAGCGTCAACTTCTGAGCAGCGTGCCACTCCACACGCTCAGCGAGATTATTCGCCATGCCGTGATACAGACACACCTTGCCGTTGGGCGCGCGGCGTAGCCGCAGTTGTGTCACATCGCACAGTTCAGCAATGCGGAGGCGTTCGAGTGCGGTTAGTGGGAAATACCACCAGTAAACTCCCGGTGACGAAGGGACGCCGGACCAGCCCAACCTCCGGAGGACCGACAAAAGCTGAGGTTTGGTCATCGCACCGCCTCCGTGGCCGAACTATTAAGTATGCTTCGCCCTAGCAGTGCAGCATAGCACTGCAGGCTAAGCATTTCAGTGGAAGGCGAGTCCACTGGGAACTCCATTACTTATTCAATATTTCGTCGTGCTTCGCGTACTGGGATATACTGCGACTTCCGCAGTCTATACCGCTATCGGCCCGCGCTCTATTTCGACCAATCACTTGGAGTCAGAAGCAGTCAGCCGGGTGTTTATTCCACACCCGTCTCGAATCTCTGTCTTCGCATCTTGCACCCGATCAGTCGTAGCCCAACATAAAAAAGCTGTGATGACCCTCCTCAAGAACAATACGACTTGATCCGTCATCACACCAGGGAGCCGCTAATCATCATCGCTGAGAAAGTGTTCTCCTCTGCCATAGGTATTCCCGTGGACATCCATGATGTCATCAAGCATTGGATACCCGGTCCCAGGATTGATTTCATCCCGATAGGTTTCCGGATCGCAGTCCAGCAATTCCATTTCATCTTCTTGTTGAGACAGATGCCATCCGAGCCCGTTCCACCAGTTCGTCAGCTGCCGCCACAAGACCTCTAATCGGGTCCACACCATGATGAGTGCACCTACACATTGTCAGGGGAAAAGTTTACTTCAATTTACGAACAATAACCATTTCCCCAGGGCTACCTGCGCGAAACGCGAAAGTGCTCCGATCCCGCAACGCGTGTCAAGCACTCCTATTGACGTAAAAGACTCACGGTTGAATGTGCTTACCAGCGCCCTTCGCCCCAGTAATATCGATCCCGCTTTTCTTGAGGGCATGCGTAAGATCCTCCTGGAACCTCTGGAGATCCTCCATGCTCTGCGGCGAAGTCCCAGGCCCGGGCTGTATGCCAGGCCGACCAGTGGGATTTCCTCCTGGAAGTGGTCCTCCTTTTGGACCTGCATTGCTAGTTCCGCCTCCGAAGGCTCCGCCCAGTCGCCGACCTGTCATGGCCAAATTACCAGCACCCGTGACAATGTCAATTGCTGTTTTCCCGGCTCCGATCGCTTTGAGCGTTTGCTTGGCCCCGCTGTCTTCGTTGGTGAGTTCTTTCGCATCCCAGTGCCCAAAGACAGGATATTCGGCACCGATGTTCACGCGTCGCTGGAGTTCCTGTCTGTACACATCCCATTCAATCACCTGTATGCCGCTGTCCCCCTTCTCATAGAGCAGCTTTCCAT
>FKKE01000709.1_pt1 | contig 21028 bp, 27 predicted proteins | sample 1106331 | NCBI WGS metagenome assembly FKKE01 (sample SAMEA3931202, study PRJEB13176) | freshwater metagenome | biome: Drinking water system; feature: drinking water; material: freshwater | place: China | collected 2013-02-06 | reverse complement strand
TTGAAAATCTAAATTATAAAATAAAAAGAGGTGTGCGCAGGTAACCTGCGCACACCTCGGTACGGGCGGTGGACGGCGTATTAGAGTCGTCAGAAAATGTCCAGAAAAATGATGACGCCTCCAATGAAGAAAACCAAGCCGATCACTCCCCACCAGAAATACATGGTGTTATTGGGGAAAATACTGGCTCCATGCGGAGCTGTCACTTCTACTCCCCCCTCGCCATGATCGACCAACGTCTCCCGGAGTTTGATCAGGATATTCGACTTTTCGAGTTGCGTTGCTTCCTTCGGAACCATATGAAGCTCTTCGAGCGATGCTTTAAGGTTCTGATACCAGAACCCAATGTCTTCGTCGGGGGTTTTCCATAAAACCGACGTATAGCCGGAAGTCATCCCTATCTTTTCGAGATAGGCGATCGCACCGGCGAGTTCTTTCTCGGCCAAGTTGATCGTGTTGGCATCGGAGGCTCGCTTCAGATGCCCCTCAACATTTTGTTCGAAAGTGATTCTTTCCTTAATGCGCACCCCCGCCCATCCTAGAAACGACAGGCATAACAGGACAGCGATGACGAATTTGGCAAGCGTATGCATCTTTCGATGCCTCCTTTCAAGTTTTAGAACATTAAGTACAAGAACATATCCTCGTAGAGGATATGATTACAATATAATATTTTAAGAAAAAGTCAAGGTCAGAGTAGGTTTTGGAAACCGGGTAATTAGTCATTTTGTTGCGAAATGGGCTGATTTTTACTAGGATTGAGTGAGTCTGATAGGCAAAGATATGGAAAATTTCGAGCATTCAGAAATAAGCCGGGAGCTTAAGGATATATATGACGCTGACCAGCAGGAGCGTATCCATAAGACGTGGGAGACGGAACCGGAAGAGTTCTGGAAACGGGAAGCGATACGATTGGATAGGGTCACGAAACTCATACAACAAGGCGCTTTGAGGGATCCCGGAGATTATCTTCATGCGGCGATGATTCTTCAGCACAGCAGAGAATCGCAGCATTACCAGCTGGCGCATGAGTTTTCCAAGAAAGCAGCTGATGAAGGATATGAACCGCAAGAAGGGGAGGTGAATCCTCTCTGGCTCGCGGCGGCGGCGAAGGATAGATACTTGATGAGTCTGGGCAAGCCCCAGCTCTACGGTACGCAATCAAAGAAAGGAGCTGACGGGAAATGGTACTTGTACGAAACCGATCCGGCAGTTACAGATGAAGAGCGGAAGAAATGGCATGTGCCGACGCTTGAAGAGCAGAAACGGCAGATTGAGGAAATGAATAAGTAGGAGTATTTTTACGGAGAGGTCGCATAGCGGTCTAGTGCGCAGTCCTGGAAAGACTGTGAACCTTAACGGGTTCCGAGGGTTCGAATCCCTCCCTCTCCGCAGCGCAGTTTTAAAAGCGAGGAAGGGGAACGAGCAAACTGCTTTGCTCGAGATAGGGATATCGAAGGGTTGGCTCTGTTGCTATGCAACCGTACAACCCCGGCTTTCGCCGTCTAAAGCGAAAGGAATCCCTCCCTCTCCGCCAGATTGGCAACTTTGAACCCAAGCAAGATGAAGGAGCTCAAGCCCTACTTTTATTAAGTCCATGACTAAAAATATTTTAGAAACATATCTTTCATCCATCTCACGGACTCGTTCTGTTACTTCTAGCACAGGGACAAAAGATCTTGAGCACCAGCACCGTCCCGCACTTAAGCTACTGCTTGAGGCGATACTCCCCGACGTGGATGCAGTGAATGAGCCGGGCAAAATCGAGTTTGGCGCACCGGACTTCGCCCTCATCAAGAGCGGATTTCCTATCGGCTATGTGGAGACCAAGCGCCTCGGGGAGAACCTCGACGATATCGCCAGGGGCGAACAGCTCAAACGCTACTTCGGCTACGCAAACCTAATACTGACGAACTATCTCGAGTTCCGCTTCTACAAGCACGGCGAGGAGTATTGCGACCCCATTGTCATAGGCGACCTTGCCACCCTCACATCCGATGGTAACTCGTACACGCTTTTAGAGACTACCACTCGCGCTTTCCTCGAAGACGCAGCCGAACCTGTGCGCCGCGCGAATCGCCTTGCCGAAATCATGGGGGAGAATGGCAAACGCCTTCGTGCCAATCTTTTACGTTTCCTCAAAACAGACAGCCCGAAGAACAAACCCCTCCTCGATATCTACGAAGCATTCAAATCGCAGCTCATTCACGATCTCTCGCTGGAGGACTTCACTGATATGTATGCACAGACACTCGTGTACGGTCTTTTCGTCGCTCGCTATCACGATGAATCTCCCAAAGATTTCACTCGTGCAGAGGCACGCGAACTTATCCCACACTCAAACCCTCTCCTTCTCCGATTCTTCGACCACATTGCCGGCGCAGACTTTGATGACCGCTTGAAGCCAATCGTAGACGATCTCTGCAAAGTGTTCGGCAATGCTGATGTTTGCGCACTCATGCAGCAGATTTACAAACAAGACCTGTGGGGCGCGGAGCAGGCAGCACCCGACCCGGTTATTCACTTCTACGAGGACTTCCTCAAAGCATACGACCCAGTGGAGCGAAAGAAGCTTGGTGCGTATTACACACCTCCCGCCGTCGTGCACTTTATTGTTCGCTCGGTGGATGCCATCCTCAAACGCGACTTCGATCTCCCTCAAGGTCTCGCCGATACAAAGAAGATTGATGTCGCTCGAACGATACAAGGCAAGAAAGTGAAAGACACCGTTCACAAAGTACAGGTGCTCGACCCGGCGACCGGCACTGGCACTTTCCTCAACGAGATCATCCGTCTTATCCGTCGTTCGTTTACAGGACAAGAAGGACGCTTCAGTGGCTACGTGAACGAAGACCTCCTCCCCCGATTGCATGGCTTCGAACTCATGATGGCACCTTACACCATTGCCCACCTCAAACTTGCCGCCACTTTACGCGAATCAGGCGCAAAGAACTTCAAAGACCGTATCGGCGTGTATCTCACGAACTCTCTTGAAAAAGCGGAGCGACCGGATGATTCGCTTTTCGGCACGCTTGGTCTCACACAAAGTATTAGTGAGGAAAGCCGTGCCGCCGCTCGCATCAAGAACGACACGCCGATTATGGTTGTGATAGGAAATCCCCCCTACGCAGGAGAGTCGAGTAACAAGGAATACACGGGACATGATGTCTACAAAGTAGAGCCGGGCACCTCGCAGAAGCTCAAAGAGAAGAACAGCAAATGGATAAACGATGACTACGTGAAGTTTATTCGCTTCGCCGAGTCTCTTATCGAAAAAACTGGCGAGGGTATCGTCGGCATGATTACTGCGCACGGCTACATAGACAACCCAACATTCCGAGGTATGCGCTATCATCTCATGGAAACATTCAGCGAGATATACGTTCTTGATCTGCACGGCAATTCAAACAAAAAAGAGAAAGCTCCCGGCGGTGGCAAAGATGAGAACGTGTTCTCTATAAAGCAAGGCGTTTCCATCCTCATTGGCGTTCGCCGCAAAGGTAAACGCTCGAGTTCTCTTGCCGCAGTCTATCGCGCTGATTGTTACGGAGCGAAGCGTGCGAAGTTCGAGTGTCTCAATGAAATGGAGCCAGCGTCAACCTCGTGGGAGAAAGCTACTGTTGCAAAACCAAACTACGAATGGGTGATACGTGACGAATCCGCACGAGCAAAATACGAGACAGGATTTTCCCTCGCCGAACTCTTTCCAGTGAAAAATACTGGGATGGTCACGAAGCGTGACTTTCTCACGATTGATTTCGACAAGGCGAAACTATGGGAGCGCATTCAGTTCTTCATCAACAACCCAGAAGAAACCGTTAGACGGCAACTAGAATTACCTAAAGATGTACGCGACTGGCGTTTTGAATGGGCAAAAAATGACCTACTAGAATCAGGCCCGAGTGAAGAAAAAATAGTATCGCTCGCATACCGCCCATTTGACCAACGCTACACCTATTACACTGGGCGCTCTCGAGGTTTCGTGGGATGGCCTGTTCCGGTCGTATCCGAGCATTACCTCAAGGGCAATAATGTAGGTCTTCTTATTACTAAAGGCGTAAGAGACGCGGACTACCGGCACATCTTCGTGACCAACACCATGTCGGAGGTTATATACCTGTCCGGCACAACCGCGTCTAACGCTATAAATACCCCTCTCTACGTGTTTGCGGATGACGGAACACGCATCGCAAATCTCAACCGAGACATCGTGAAGCAGCTCGCATTCATAGTTGGCAGTGAGCCAACACCCGAAGATGTCTTTGATTACGTTTACGCCGCGCTTTACTCGCCAAACTACCGAGAAAAATATAATGAGTTCCTAAAAAGCGGGTATCCGCGCGTCCCATATCCGGAGAATAAAGCACAGTTCGATACGCTCGCCACCCTAGGAAAACAACTCCGGGAACTTCATTTACTCGAATCCTCGGCGGTGCGCACGCTCATCACCACCTACCCCGAGGTTGGTACAAACAAGGTAGAAAAAATCATACGTAAGGGTGACTGCGTGTACATCAATGCTACCCAGTATTTCGGCAACATCCCCGAGGTTGCGTGGACGTTCTACATTGGCGGCTATCAGCCCGCGCAGAAATGGCTCAAAGACCGTGTCGGTCGCACCCTCACCTCCGCCGACATCGAACATTATCAGCAAATCATCGTAGCTCTCATCGAGACCCATCGTCTCATGAGCGAAATCGACAAGAAAAATGAGTGAGTTCAGCGTTCTAATGAAATATATAAATGATCTGCGTAGCAGATATTTTAAGGCACTCTCTGCTTTTTATGCCTATGAAGGAATGCGAGAGAACGTTGCCATCAACCTACTTGGAGAGACAGAGGCCCAAGCTAACGCTGAGACCATGGGGCGATACAAAGATTTTTTTGTGCCGGCACAAGAAGCCCTCCGTGTCTATTTTTTTATTGAACTTTCGAAACTCTTCGATGCTTCCAATGAGGCTCTGCATATAACTAAGGTCGTCAACTTTACCGAGAGCAACATCAAGCGCCTTAATGTGGATGCCTTTAAGGAGCACAATAGTGCGCAGACTCGCGAGTTCCTTGAACTTCTTGCGACGGAGTATAAGGGCGTCGCTCACTCTGACCTTACAGAGATACGAGACAACTTAAATGCCCACAGAGAGTCTCTTGAAAAATTAAAAACTTATAGGGACGAGTGGCTTGCCCACGATGATATCCACAAATCAGAGTTACCCAACATTACCGGTGAGGAGATTCGGGCATTGTTTGAAGTACTCGCTAAAATACTAAACTCTTTGACTGGCAAGCTAAATAGTGAGAGCACTATGTGGGATCATGTAGAGCGCGATGTGAAGCATCACACTAAACTTGTCATCGAATATTTGCGCCGCTTCGAGCCATATCGAATAAAGGAAATCCACGCAGAGGCAGAAGAACGTCTTAAACGCTACCAAGCAGGTGAGATCGCCTAACTATGAATGATTTCTTACTGACGGACATTTCAAATACCGAGAACGAACTTGTTGCAAATGCACAAAAGAACTACGGTAAGTACTATGACCACGCTCAGTACGCTGTCAGTTTTTTCCACTCATTCATAAAAAGCACTGCATATGAAGGGGTGTTTTTCTCGATATTCCATGCTTCGGCGGAGAAGTATATTGTTGTTGGCGCCCTATCCGGTATTCGCCTTCACCATGTTCAAGCAACTCTCGATTTCCGTTATGCAACTGAAGCTGGATGTTGGGCTGTTTACGCATTGGCTCATCCAGATCCTGACCGATTCGCTGAGAAGCGCGACGATGGCACGATTGAGCCAACAAAAAAGCTCAAAGAGGAGATGTACAAATGGATAGAAGAAAAATACCCTTCTGGTAATGATTCTATAAAGAAGTTCAAGGATAGCCTGAATAAGCTTTCAACTCATGCAAACATTGTCGATGCACACCGTAACTTCGGCGAGTTCGGAAAAGAGAATATCAGTACGTCCTTTTTTGATAACTCCGAAGAGCACCATATAAAGACCGACTTATGGACAGCAGCAAACCTCGTGATGGGTCTTCTTGATATTTTTTATGGGGTGAACAAGGATTATCCTCTCCTCGTACTGCAAGATGACTTTCTGTCTCGAATGAAAATATTGAAGCAGACGAACGATGAGCTAAAAGCGGAGATGATGCAACATCCGCGCCTCAAAAGATTTGTCCTAGATTGAGTAATCAACAGCATTTCGTTTTCTAGTCGATTTTGACTTGGGCGCCTCAAACCATTCTGAATGCTCTTTGTGCATTGCTCGTGACTTCGGGATTAGTATGTTCTTCCTCCCCAAAACGTCGTCTGAGGTATGCGCAATGAGCCGCTTTTGCGGTTTATAATCTTCGTCATTATCATCGCGGGCCTCTTCGGCGGCTACCGCTATTTTTCGAGTTATTACGTACCCACGCCGACTCCGCGGGCGAACACTCCTGGAACGGGCGGCCAATACGCCTGTACCATGGAAGCCAAGATCTGCCCCGACGGCACGGCCGTCGGGCGCGCAGGTCCGTACTGCGAATTCGCCCGATGCCCGGGAGAGCCGGGAGGTAATAATATTCAAACATCAGCTATCATCAAAGGCACGGTAACAGTCGGGCCGAACTGTCCCGTGCAGCAGCAGGGCGTGCCGTGCCCGACACCTCCGCAGGCCTATACTTCCCGCGAAGTTCTCTTGTATGCCTTGGACGGACGCACGCTCTTGCAGCGTATGTATTTCACTCCCACCGGTACCTATAGCTTCTCCGTGCCTCCCGGCACGTATGTTGTCGATATTCCGCGGCAGGGAATCGGGGGATCGAGCGATCTTCCGAAAACCGTCACGCTCCAGCCCGGCCAGACTGCCATCATCAACTTCTCCATCGACACCGGCATCCGCTAGTTACTTTTCGGGCGCTGCCTGCATTACACTCGATATAACCAACTAATCTATGACCAAAAATCCATTTTTAAATGCGTTGGCGGCGGCAGTATATATTATTTTTGTCGCATCCATGATGTTTTATGGGCCGCAGTATCTGGGAGCGCAGAATAAGCCGGACAATGTCATGGCGCCCATAGCGTTTATTTCGCTCTTTACGCTTTCGGCGGCCGCGATGATCTATACTTTTTTGTATGAGCCGGTGCGGCTCGCATTGGGCGGCGAGAAGGAACGCGCGTTCAGCCTATTTCTCCAGACGGTCGGCATCTTCGCCATACTTACCGTCGTCATCCTTGGCGCTCTCGTCTTCAGCCTGCGATAACGATTGGATGCATATAAAAAAACGAGCTCCCCTGGTAAGCAGGGGAGCTTTAATTTTCGGTTTCCTCGCACTAATGATAGTAGACGTCGTCCTGCATGAAGGTCGGAGTGCAGACGCACACTACATCAAGCGGCGACAGCGAATCGTTGAGCAGCAGATGGTATTCATACGGCAGGATATGAATCCAATTTCCGCGCTCGATCTTGTGGCACGTGCCGTTGATCTCGATGCGGCCCTGTCCGTTCACGACGAACATGTATTCGTGGGTGAGTTTGTGGAAGTGGGCGGATTTTTTGCCGCGGACGAGAGCGCTTTTTCCGACCGTCGTGCCGTAGGCGATGCTCAACTCTCCGCCGAAGGAATACTCCATGATCCGCGCCCCGTCGAAGGCATTTTTCCAGGGCGGGCACATGAACCGCTCGGCATTCTCGGTGAATAGGGCAGCAGGCACGTCCGTATGGACGTCGTCCGGCTGGAACGGAGGCATGGCGATCACCAAATGTTCGAGGTCGCCTTTCCCAAGATTTACGAGCTTATGGCGGGCATTCTTCGGTATGCCGATAGCGTCTCCCGCGCTTACTCGGAAAACCCGGTTTTCCCGCGTCAGAAGACCGAGCCCGCGCGTGATCACGTAGATCTCGTTTGTCATGTGATGCTCGTGGAGGAGCGACGTATCGAACCCCTGCATCTGCACATGAGCTGCGGAAAATATCTGCCCGTTCTGCGTTTGCGGGATTTCGCGCAAGGATTGATCGCACACATTCTTGGCCTTGGGCAGGTCGAGGATATGCACTATTTCCATCAAAGAACTCCTTTCTGGCGATTAATACAGTTATTATCGCACTTGCCGCATTCTATACACGCTTCACGAGGGAAGGCAACGTGCTTTTCGACGCTATTGACAAAATAGAATATGCGTGCTATTTTCATTCAAATTTCGTTCGTTGACGTCAGAATCAACATTTTGGGAAAGGGGTGAGAAAACATGTGCATGGGAATCGGTCGGGGAGTGAGAATCGTTCCGACAGTCCGATTCGATGCTATTTTGGTGCCTAAAGAGCTCGAGGAGATTGTCGAGCAATTTCCCGAGATCGTGCTGCCCATATCGAAAGATGGAAGCGCACGCCCCGTACGGATCCATAGCCATGGCTTCGCGGGGAATAGGATCATCCTCTCCGATGTCTCAATCGAGGCGCTTGTAGAGAAGGTCATCCCGATGATTCCGGAGATCGGCAATCGGGAAGGGAGTTTCGTTCTCATGGTCGAGCGTCACGGCTACTGCCTGACGTGCCAGGAGAGCAGCGAGCCGTGCATGCACCTCGGAGACGAGGTGGCGTGCAACACCAACGTGCATGGGTGGGTCCCGTGGGACCGCATCCTGCAGTATTCCTAAACCATCAACCATCACAAAGGAGGTAGCGCAGTGAAGAGATCGCGTACCATGTCCAGGAAGTCCGGCAAGAACAGGGAAGTCCCCGGCCGCCGCGGAGGCGGAGGAGGCACCCCGCCGCGCAATCGCGCACGCATGGTGCCCCGTCGGTCGGGCAGGAAATCCGGCAAGAAGGTCGGCCGGTATGCGGAGCGGTACCTCGGGCTGGTGACGACCCGGCAGCACGAGATCCTGAAGCTCATCGCCCAGGGGTACAGCAACCGGGAGATCGGTGACCATCTCGACATCAGCACCCGGACCGTCGAAGTCCATCGGTTCAACATCATGAAGATCCTGAAGGTGAACAACGTGGCCCAGCTCATCCGGGTCTCGCTGGAGCAGAATCTCCTCACCCGGGCTTTCATGACCAGGGACGCCGGCGGCCAAGTCGCCGCCTGATCGGCGCCTGCAAGGCACAGCGCCTGCTCTACGGAGAATAACCGTAGCGCAGGCGCTTTTTTATTTATTGACAGAAAATAAAAGAGTCTGTATTACTGTATCAGTTCCATAATGCATATCCGCTTCGTTTCCGGCGAACTATTTCATTCAGGCGAAAGGAGGAGGCCATGAACTCGATAACCGACCAAGGCGCTTTAGGGTGGCTTACGCCGCGGAGAATCGAAGTCATCCGGCTGATCGCCAACGGGAAGAAAAACCTGGTGATCGCCGCTGAGTTGGGCATCAGCGTGAAGACAGTCGAGACTCACCGCATGTTCATCTACGGCAAGCTGCAGGTCCACAATATCGCCCAGCTCATCCGCGCGGCGATGCGCTTGAAGATCGAGCTGTGGCCTGCGGATCCTGCCGCCGCTTCAGAGAAGCTCCCGGAGCCGCCGCGCCTCACGCCGAGACAGTCGGAGATCTTCAGGCTTCTGCTCGACGGGAAGGAGAACCATCAGATCGCCGCACAGCTGTTCGTCGCCAGGGCAACGGTCGATGCCCACCGGGATACTATCTACAAGATCTACCGGGTGCACGGCATCGCCGAGCTTATCCGCGAGGCGGTGAAATTCCGCCTCCTGGCCGTCGATCAGGCTGCCTGATCGCTCACCGTGAGGTTATCGCGACCGTCTCTCTATAGGAGAGAGACGGTCGCTTTTTATTTTTCAAACTCAGCGAAAAAGCTATTGTTTTTAGGATTGTAGGGTCATTTTTCTGAATATTGACAAAACAATATATTTATGATAATATAAAAACGTAAGGTAATTGGGTAATCTGATCTTTATAACCCACGTATTTCAACCCCAAGGAGGTTCGTATGTCTTCTCAAAAGAAGATGATTGCGGACCTGCTGTTCGGGGTCCAGATCATTGGTGCGGTCATTTTTTGCGGGGCGTATATCCTGCGGTCATTCTTCGATGTTACCGGTTCCAGTGTCGCGCAGTTCGGATCTGTGGTGGCGTTTCTGGTGTTCAGCTTTGCTCTTGCGATCGGTGCCCATCGCGCCGCTCCGAGCCGGCTTACTCGCCAGACGCTTGCCACCTACCTTGTCTGGCTGGTGCTTCTTCTCACTCTCATTGGAGTGGTGAGCATAAATCCGGCCTACCACTGGAACGATAAGGATACCCAGACTCTGGTGACGGCATTGATCTTGACTGTAGGGGTGATCGCGGTGAGCCGTATGAAAGGCTTGCCGTTCGATGACCCAATGATCAAAGCATTCCTGGCGATTGCCTATAAGGCGGTACCCCAAGTTCTTCTGGCGGTGAAATTTCTCGCCGAAGGGGCTTCGGGAACTCCCGGCCTTTCCGTGATCCTGGGGCACGCTACTATCCTTATCCGCTTGGGCCAGATTTATTTCCTGGTTCTCGAGGCGGGATGGGATCGCAACAGGATTTGGATGGCGATCAACGAGACGGCCAATGAAGCGAGCTGGATCGTTGCCTCGATCGCGTGGTTGATAGTCATGTGAGGCCCGAAGCGAAAGCGCTGGGCCTCTTTTTTTATTTTCACCCCTAAGGGCAGCGCGTGATATAAAGAATTTTAAAATATGGTATAATTCAAAAATTATTATTCTTAACTGTTTTTCAATATGAAGAACGTGTTTTCTCGAGTTGCGGGAGTTGTGATTTCTGGCTCACTTGTCGCGTTCGTCGCTCTGCCCGCGCTCGCGCATGAGGCAAGCGCCAAGGAGCCGGGGATGATGGCAAGCACGTCGGCATCCATGGGTGAGATGCATCGAAGCGTTGTCTCGAAGGCAGTCGAAAGTCTTTTGAAGACGGCCGCAAAAGACGGTGGCATCGGCGCGGAGGTCAAAGCAATCGCGACCGAACAGCAGGATTCGAGTGCGCGCGCGGCAGACGCTATGAAGGCGGTCGAAGCGCGGGGCAAATGGAAAACGCTTTTCCTCGGATCGGACTACAAGAATCTCGGGGCGCTTCGCAGCGAGCTCGTCACGACGCAGAATCATATCGATCGCCTGATGAAGGCCAAGGAGCGTACGGCGAGCACGAGCGTGAAGGCGGAGCTCGATGCGGAGATCGCAGCGCTCCAGAAGTCGAAAGAAGCGGCCGAGAAGTTCGTCAAAGATCATGAAAGCTCGATCAGCCTCTTCGGCTGGTTCGTGCGGATCTTCAATAAATAAACTAAGTGTTTGGTTGGGAGGTTGTTATCCAATTTCTGTTTGTCGGCGCGCTATTTTTTGGATTTGGGGCGCTTGAATTGGCATTTCCCGCTGAACACGGCCAGACCGTGAAGGGGAAGCTGCGGAACGTTCTTTTCGCAGCCATACTTCTCGTGAGCGGAACGATAATCGTCTATTATATGGATCGATTTTTTCCGATCCGCTTTCGCGTCTTGCCGGATCGCGGCGCGCTCTTTTCCGGGATGGTTCTTATTGCTTATATATTTCTTACGGACTGCATCTTCTACTGGTACCATCGCGCGCAGCATGCTTTCCGCTCCCTATGGCTGATTCATGAGCTGCATCACTCCGACCGCGAGCTGAATGTGACGACAAGCATGCGTACGTATTGGCTGGAACGCCCGATCCAAACTGCGGCCATTATCATGCCCATAACTTTTCTTGTCGGTATTGATATGACTGCAATTGCCGCTTTTCCATTTATTATGATCGGCTGGCTTTTGTTTACGCACGCGAACCTGCGGCTTGAACTCGGTTTTCTTTCGCCGATTTTTTGCGGCCCGCAAGTTCATCGGATCCATCATTCTCTGGAGCCGCGGCATCAAGGGAAAAATTTCGCCCAGTTTTTTCCTTTGATCGATATCGCATTCGGAACATACTATGCGCCTGCGCGGGGCGAATTTCCTCCCACCGGAGTTCCCGATCTTTTATCCGAAGCTTCCGTCATGCGAATGATGGTTCGGCCGTTTGTCGGCTGGTTCGCAAGAATATCGGGTAAATAATCATTAGTATGAAAAAGAAAAAAGTCTGCAGCCGCGGGCATGAATATTCCGGAAACGGACCCTGCCCGATCTGCTGGCCCGGCCGGCTGAAAAAGAAAACGGCCAGGCGCAAAAAATCCCGCTGAGCGGGATTTTTTGTGTGCGTGTTCCTGACTCTTCCGTTGGCAAGTTACATCTCGCCCGAGAGGGCCTGACTTACTTCCGCCGGATTCTGGTATTCCTGGTCCGGGATTTTTTCCAGCATCTGAATGACGTTGTTGTCCGCGCGGTTCTTGCGCGCATGATCAATGACGGCCTTTTTCGTGGCGGGAAAATTGAGGCCAGCAAGAAACTTCTGCACATGTGCAGGTGATTTTCCTCCGCCCCCATCTTCCTGTTGCCGATAATTGCGATTCATAGTGAATAGTATTTTTACTCACGTTAGTATTAAGCTCTTATCGACCTTATTACTGACGACGCCAAGCGCCCCTACCCATTACACTTGACTTGATGTTCCGCTTGTAGCGTAAATTTCGTATACTGGGCGCATGAAACGGCCGCGATATCCAATGCCTGACTACGTACGACGGGCGCTTCTGGCGGGGAAACTGATGCCTGCCTACAAGGCACGGCCTCCGTACCAGCAAAACGACTATATCGGCTGGATTATGCGCGCCAAGCGAGAGGAGACACGGCAGAAGCGGCTTCACCAAATGCTCCGCGAGCTTCTCGGGAAGAAGGAATACATGGGTATGAAGTATAATGCGAAGGCCTGATCCGTCTTGAGATGCATGGCATGATGCTGTCCAAAATGCCGAAAATTTGATATAATGGCAGTCTCATCGTGAGATTTTTATGAAACGAGTCGTTCATTTCGAAATACAGGCAGAGGATCCGCATCGCGCCGTAAAATTTTATACGGATGTTTTCGGCTGGGAGATCAAACAGTGGGGCGACAATCCCTATTGGATGGTCGTGACCGGAAAAGAGCAAGGCGAATGGGGCGGGATTAATGGCGGCATTCTGGCGCGCCGCGGGCCTCCGCCCGAGGAAGGCGCGGGCGTAAACGGCTATGTCTGCACGATCGATGTACTGTCGATCGATGAGACGACGCAGGCCATAGGCATTGCGGGAGGGAAAATCGTCGTGCCGAAAAACCATATGCAAGGCGTCGGATGGATCGCGTACTGCAAAGATACGGAAGGGAATATCTTCGGCCTGATCCAAAACGATTCTCCTCAGCGATAATGTATCAGCCCCGCCTGCGCGGGGTTTCCCGTTTGCATATGGTTGCAAGCAAAGCCAAAAGCGTTGCCGAATATCTCAAGCAGCTTCCGCCCGAGCGGCGGGAGGCCGTTGAGGCCGTGCGCACGACGATTCTGAAAAATCTCCCGAAGGGGTACGAGGAGACGATGGGGTACGGTATGATCGGGTATGTCGTGCCGTTGAAGCTCTATCCGCGGGGATATTTGGACAAACCCGACATGCCGCTTCCATACGCGGGGCTCGCTTCGCAGAAAAATTACATGTCCCTCTATCTCATGGCCATCTATGCGGATTCGAAGGCCGAGCGGTGGTTCAGAAAAGAATATCGGGCTTCCGGGAAGAAGCTCGACATGGGGAAGTCGTGCGTACGCTTCAAAAAACTGGATGATCTGCCTCTGGATCTTATCGGAAAAGCTATCGCGTATATGCCGGTTAAAACATTCATCGGCTACCACGAAAAATACCGAAACAGGAAAAAATGAACGAGATCGACACACACAATTCCATAACGCCTCCGGGGTTTTTGCGCGTGGTATCGGGCATTGCGCTTGTGATCATGATAGGCGCGTTGTTAGGCATGGGGTATTTTCTGTTCGTCAGTACGCCGCTTCCTGATAACGAGCCGAAAGAACTGTTCATCGTGCCGCTTGGCATGAAAGGGCCCGATGTCGTGCGGAAACTCAAAGATACCGGATTCATCGAGCGCGAATGGGCATTTAATCTTGCCTTGTTTTTCAAAGGCAGAAGCGAACCCTCGCCGGGCGGGTACTATATCTCGAAATCGATGAGCACGTGGGGGATTGCCGGGGTTTTGCGCGACCGGCCGTCGCTTCGCTGGGTGACGATACCGGAGGGGCTGCGCAAGGAGGAAATTGCCGATATCCTTGCGGATCGGCTCGAGTGGACTCGCGAGCAGCGGAATACCTGGATCACGACTGATACGGCGTTGGAATTCGACCGCAGAGAAGGCGTCTATTTTCCTGATACATACCTGATTCCGACTGACGAATCGACTGCGGATGTGGCAAAGCGGATGCGCGCGCGATTCGAAGAAAAATTTGCTCCGTATGCGAAAGAAGCTCTTGCTCAGAACATCCGCTGGCCGACGGTGGTAAAAATCGCCTCGCTTATCCAGCGGGAAGCGGCGGGGAAAGAGGACATGTCGCTTATTTCGGGTGTCATCTGGAATCGGCTGCTGCGCGGGCAGCGGCTCGAGATCGACGCCACGCTCCAGTACGCGCGCGGCGACAAAGGACAGGACTGGTGGGCTCCGATCACGCCTGCCGAAAAAGAGCTCGACTCGCCGTACAATACGTACAAGCGCGCCGGCCTGCCGCCCACGCCGATTGCAAATCCGGGCGTTGATGCGCTCGCTGCTGCGGTGCGCCCTGCGGAGACAAAGTGCCTCTTCTACCTGCATGACCGCGAGGGCGCAATCCACTGCGCACCGACGTATGCGGAACACCAGCGGAACATCGAGACGTATTTGAAATAAGGATTGACAATTTCCCCATTTAGTCCCACTGTATGGAATAGATTTTCGATAACTTTTGCTTCTATACAAGAAGGGAGAAATCCATGCCGATATTGGATGACAGACGTTTCGTGGAACTTTTGGGGAAAATCAAGCGGCCGTTGCCTGACGGCGATTGGCTGAGGCTCATTGAGGCTAGGCGCGAATTCATTCTTGAAAACATGGGACGATTCACGCTTCCGTGCCTCGGTGATCTTCGTTGTGTCGGCCAGGGCCACGGCCTCCATGATCTTTGGACCGACGGGCCGGCTATCTTTCAATTGAAAGCGTTCAGGCTCTCGCTTGGAACCCGGGGGATTTTCCGGAGATCCCCACCCCGTTTCCTGGAGGATTTCGCCAAAGACTTTTACATTTGGGGACTTACGGATAACGGCGACTGGATCACGGGGCTCGTCAACCTCACGCGTTCGGGAACCCTCAAGGCGACGCGCCTTCATGCGGAGAAAGTCCGGATCTCCAAACTCATCTCCACGACCAAAATCCCTCCGCCGGAAATCTGGGCGGGCTTGGGGCGCAGTATCAAGGAGATCCTGGTCGCCATGCGAAGCAACATGAAGGCCGCCGAGAAGGTCATGGAAGTGATCAGTTCCCAGCATTACGCCATGAACCTGGCCGTCGAAGGACTCGAAGAGCTTGGCGAATGAGCACATGGAGCCGAAGAGGGTGAAACCTCTTCGGCTCCTTTTTCTTTTTATGCGATCTCATGATACGATTTTTCCATGCAAACAATCTCTAATCCTGAATTCGCGAACGCGTATTCAAGCAAGTATTTCATATATATTGCAGTTCTGTTCGTGGCGGTTCTGATGATTTCGAATACGATCGCGGTAAAGATCATCCAACTGGGACCGTTGTTCATTTCGGGCGCTACGATCATTTTCCCCTTAAGTTATATCTTCGGGGATATCCTTACCGAAGTATATGGTTATGCCGCCTCGCGCCGGATTATCTGGCTCGGGTTTGTCGTCATGATTCTGATGGCGCTTACGTACTGGATCGTGCAGATCCTGCCAGCAGCGCCGTTTTGGCAGGGGCAGGCCGCGTATGAGTCGATATTGGGTGTGGTGCCGCGCATCGTGCTGGCATCGCTTATCGGATATTTCATCGGCGAGTTCTGCAACTCGTATGTGCTATCGAAAATGAAAATCTGGACGGAAGGCCGGCATCTCTGGACGCGAACGATTTCGTCAACGGTCGTGGGGGAAGGGGTCGATTCGGTTCTTTTCGCGACGATCGCCTTTGCCGGCATCATCCCCTGGCCAGAACTCTGGCAACTCATAGGATCGATTTATGCATTCAAGGTTGCCATAGAAGTTATTTTTACCCCTCTTACGTACATAATCGTCAATCGCTTGAAGCGCGCCGAAGGCATGGATGTCTATGATATCGGCGTGGACTATAATCCGTTTCACATAAAAGCATAGTATAAAAAATCCCGCACCTCCCTCGATTGAGAGATGCGGGAATTTGCCGTGTGAGCGGCGCTTCAGAACACGTAGCGGACGCCGAACAGAAGCTCGTTGGCGGTCATGGTGCTCGTCTGCTCCGAGCTGCTCTTTTCACCGACGGCGGAATCGCCGAGATGGGAGTACCGGTAGCTGACGTCGAGCACGATGTGGTCGGTTACGGAGTAGCCGACTCCGGCGCCGATATTCCACGCGAAATCCTGTGTCGAGCGTCGGCCGCGGCTCCATGTGGACCCCGGCGCGGCTGCTGCGGAATCGGTGGTCGTATTGTTCCACGAGGCGCCCAGTCCTCCACCGACGTACGGAACGAAGGTCTTCGAGAACTCCTTGATGTCGTAGTAGGCGTTCACCATGAGGGATTGGTTGTAGCCGATGCTCGAGTATTGCGTTGCAACCGCGGCATTCGTGTAGGACGGGTTCTGCCGCGATCCGAAGCCGGTGCGGTAGAGGTACTCGAGCTCGGTGCGGATCGGGACATTGAAGTTCTTGCTCCAATCGAACCCGATCGCACCTCCAAGCGGCATGACGGTTCCCCGCGAAAGGCTCTTTGAGGGGGTCGCGAGCGCGCCTCCGGCCGTCGAGCCGGCGCTCGAATTGGCGTTGGACGTGTTCGTGGCGTCATCCGCCGACATGAAGGACACGCCGAGTTTGCCGGAGACGTAGAGTCCCGATGCGTCCAAGGCATGCGCGGACGCGCTGAATGCCATGACTGCCAGAAATGCCAGGATTCCAAACCGTGCTCTCATGTTCTTTCCTCCTTTTGATGAATGCGGTTCCGGTTTGAACACTCCCTAACGTTCCGTTTCCTATCACTCCATACGGTCTAACCTCCTTGTGTGGCGGGACATGAAATTATCGAAGAGCTTCTGTATTCCCCGCCTATGCATGAAATACGGTATAACAATGTGATATCTATGTCAATAGAAGTGTTTACTAGTGTAATTCTCGTGAAAATATAAAAAGAAAGCGCCTGCGGTCCGGGAGGACGCGCAGGCGCTAAAGGCAGGAAGGTCAGGCATATGCAAGCTGAGCCGCTCTACGGCGAGCATCTTCGATTTGGTCGTCGGGGGTCCGGTAAAGATCCCAGACCAATCCGACTTTCTCGAGTACCTTGATGAGCCACTTCGTGGGATCCCACTGAAATTTTCCGATCGCGTTCCGGTAGTCGCTCGGGAACGTATGATGGAAATTGTGGTAACCCTCGCCGAACGTGATCAAAGCCGTGAGCCAGTGGTCGCGGGCGCTGATTGTGGTGTCGTACGGCCGGGTTCCCAGCCAGTGAGCGACGGAATTGACGCAGAATGTCGCGTGGTACTGCAGGAGAAGAGCGGTAAACCCGATGAAGAGAAACCCTCCCCATGCATTGCCCCAAAGATGTCCCAGCCCATAAGCGATCGCAAATCGGATGACGACGAGATGGACATAGTATTTTGCTTGGAGCTGCACCAGCTTGTTTTTAACGAGGTGCTCGAAGCGCGGATCAGTGAGGTCTGGCGGCTCATGTTTCGTAACCACCCATACGATATGGGCCCACCAGAATCCTTTGATGATGCTGTAGTTGTCCCATTTGCCATCAGGATCATCGTGATGGTTGATGTGGTCGGCTGCCCAAATCTTGGCCTTATTCTGGACGCCGAAAGCGCCCAGGACGAGATACAACAGCTGAACCGGCCAGGAGGCCTGGTGTGAGCGATGAGCGTAGTGCCGATGGTATCCGGCGGTGATCGCGAGGCCGCACAGCGCAAACATCGCGAAGCCGGCGACGGAGATTCTCCAGTTGGGATTCCGGGACATCTCTACGATTCCCCAGACTCCCATGATGTGTGTCAGAACGAGAAACGTGAAATTGGTCGGATTGACGTTTTTTAGGAAATCCCGCAGGCGGTCCACGGCGATCACCTCCTTCCTATTTTTTGATTGTCAGGGAGCGGGTTTGAAAAAATGCGCACCATGCGCACTAGTCAAAGTATACCGTCTTATTATTTTCCAGGCAAAAGAAATGCCCCACACATTCTCTTTCGAGAATATGTGGGGCTATCGCCCGTTAGGGCATGGACTGGCTGGTGACCGCGATCGCCTTGGCGGGCGCTTCGGTCATGAGGACCGCTGCATCGGCATGGAAGACCGCGTCGGCGACCCTTCGCATGGTAGACTGGCAGAGATAGCCGAAGTTGCGCCCACTTTCTCGGATCTCTCCGAATTTGACCACTTCGGTGCTTTGCCCATTCGGAAGCGTGATTTGAGCACGCACCCGAAGTCCATTCAATGACCAGTGAGCGACAGTGACGCCACCCATGATTTCTACCCCCCATTGGTAAATCCAGAGGGGGAGAGGATGCGTCCGGTGTTTCACGACTTCCAGCCGCAGCTTGAGGGCTGCCGACTGGTCGATGGCAATATTCCGCTCTGCAAGCGCCCTGTCGAGTGCCTGGCGGACCTCGTCCATCTCTTCTTTGTTCATGCCGGCGCTGTTCACGATTTCCACGGCGACCATCTGGTGGGGGTATTGCACTTCCTGCCAGATTCTGACCGGCTCCTGGTAGGAGCACGCGGCCGTGAATGCGGCAATCATGAGCACGCAGATCATCTTGATCATGGTACCCTCTCTTTCTTCTTCGGTTGTTGGTCAGTGTGTGGTTTTCGCGAATGCGTTGCGCGTGTCTGTGATGCGTTTCATGGACTTCCCGATCTGCTCAGCCGTCTTGTTGAAGCTATCCTCGTTCTCGCTGTTCAGCTGAGTGAGAATGGCTTCCTGGAACGGGAGCGAACGGTGGTAGGCATCCATGTCGCGCAGCATCTGCGAGACCAGGAACGAGTAGATCTTCATTTCCTTCACGAGCGCCATGCCGGACTCGGCGGTTTCTCGCCGGGATGAATCCTGCATGAGCGCCGCGAAGGCCGTGTTGGCTTTGTCGAGCGCCAACTTCATGCGATCGTTGGCGCGAAATGCATCACCGATCGCCTTGGCCATGACGCCCCAGGAGAGATCCCCGAAGTTCATGTACGGATTCCTCTTTTCCTCAACCTTAACCGTTTCCAAGGCAGGAACGAGCTCCTTGTCGTGGATCGAGAGGGCCGAGGAGAGCTCCTGCACCGCGGTCGGGGCATTGCCCGACTGGATCAAGCCGAATGCGATCGGCTGCTGCATGTGCAGGTCCGGCGCACAGGCTGAAAGGGAAAGACCCAACAGAGCCAGTGTGCAGATGATGACGTTCCTCATGGTACCTTCCTCCTTTGTGAAGATGAGTTGAGGGCGTTTTTCCTATATCGAAGGCCTTATTTACTTGTTAAGGCTGCTATAGCACTATTATAATACTTTTTAAAATAAAAGTCAAATACCCGTAAAATGAGGGTATTTGACCTCCTTTTAGCTTTTTATTACTGCACTTCTTTGAAATCAATAACTGCGTCGATGAGATTGAGGTTTTTTGATCCTTCGCATGTCAAGCTGTCGCTATCAGTAACTGATAGCCGAACGGTATTACCCTGCTTCGGGGCTGATTGAGAAAATTTGATCCGTTCGGTTGAATTTGATGCCGGCGGCGTGAGGAGCGTTGTATTTGAAGGGAAGGTCCAGTTATACGAAGAGACCGAGGCCCCGCCATACAGCTGGCTCGCGTCAGTAAGTGTCGTGGTTGCTCCTCGCGCTGGATTGGCAGGTTCCCATGTGAAGTTCACTTTCGGGCCGCGATGGGGCCTGGTGTTGAATTGAGAAGATGCAAATCCCGATCGTGAATCATTGGCATCCCATACACGAAGTCGCCAATGATAGGTTCGTGCGTATTCCAAAATATTATTTGGAACTACATATGAATGTGATCCGGAAGGAACTTTTCCGGTACTATGGAAAATAGTCCCCGTTGTACCATCGCGTGAGATATCTATTTCATATGCGCTTTGCGCGCCAACACCTCCATTGTATGTCCATGAGAGTGTTGGTTGGGGTTTCTCATCGGTGCAATAATCCGATTCCGACTGTGTCATAGTTAAACTTGATGGAAGGGGTACCTCAGCTCTTCCGTCAGAATTTGTGTCGGTCGCGCCTCCTTCGCCGCTGCAACCCCACGCAATACCCGTATCGCATGTTTGAGATGAAATTATTGTTGCGATACCTAACGTAAGTACCCCCGAAACAATACCTCCGAACACGTTAATAATCTGATCTGCCTTTGCGAGTGGGGGTTGGTTGAATGCGAAAATCATTATAAGACTCAGTGTTAGTAGTTGCTTCATAGTAATATTTATGTAAGTAGCCTTGAAATATTATTCACAAAAATTGAACTGAGAAGAATGCACCAAATCACGAATAAATAAGAATTCAAAAAATTTTTTGAAAAAATATTTTGCTGTGATCCTATAATTCCTATCAAAAAAAGAAAGCCAGCTATGCATACCATAAGAAGGTTTCTAAGAATGAATGTTCCCTGGATCGCAGAAAGTATGGCAAAGATAGTGATTGCTAAAAAATTAATCCCAAGTGCTAATGGGAGCCAGGGGAGGCGATTTAAAAAAGCGTAAGATGCCAATGCATTTAGGGTTACAAAATATAGAAGATACCATTGAATATCAGGAGTTAATTTCCAAAGAAGCGTGAGATTAAGGATTCCAAATATAGTAAGGGCAAAAAAGAGGATTCCTAAAAAGCGATAGATAAGCGTAATATTCCTTTCAGATATCTTAAGAGGAATTATCATTACTTTTAGTATAACATTTTGATTTCCATATTAAAATA
>FKKE01003348.1_pt1 | contig 21047 bp, 12 predicted proteins | sample 1106331 | NCBI WGS metagenome assembly FKKE01 (sample SAMEA3931202, study PRJEB13176) | freshwater metagenome | biome: Drinking water system; feature: drinking water; material: freshwater | place: China | collected 2013-02-06 | reverse complement strand
CAGCGCAGCACGGCCGCTTCCGCGGAAAAATCAGGTCTCCACTCCTCGATCATCAACCCTTTGCATTTTTGACAGGTCATCTGCCCACCTCCTAGTACCTTGGTTGACACGAGCAGGAATGTAACAGCGGAACATTAACAGGGTGTTAACACCCTGTTAGAAGCCTCTAATATCCGCAAGGAAAGTTCCTCTTGCGCCGGAGCATTTCCCCCCATCAAGAGATTCTCGGAGGTCGTTCAGTAACACGCGAATTTGTTGATAAATCAACCCATCCATATTAGGAATAAATCAGCCGAAACACCCCGGCGTTGCCGATACTGCGCTACGCCTTGTACGAGAGATGCCCTTGTCGAACATGCCCAGACAGACGCGCTCAGCTTCAGCCCTCCGCCTTGTCTCAAAATCCCGTCGATCTCGCTCTTCTTTGGCTGACGATCAAGCCAGACTGTTCGAGCAGGTGAAAGAGGGCCGCCAACGAGCGCAAGCGCTTTCCCGCAGCTTGCTTGAGGCGCAAGAGGCCGAACGCAGGGAGCTGGCCAGAGATCTTCACGATGAAATCGGGCAGTCACTCACGGCGCTCAAAGCCAATCTCCAAGGCATGCAGCGGGACGTCAGAGGCCGCTCGTCAACAGCCTCGCTTGAGGATAGCGTGCGCATCGTCGATTCGATGTTGCGCACCGTCCGGAACATGGCCCTCGATCTACGACCTTCGCTGCTGGATGATCTCGGGCTAGTCCCTGCCCTGCGGTGGTATCTGCGTCGCCAGGCCGTACGGTTCAATTGGAAGGTTCAAATCGAAGGAAAGCCCGGAGGAGGACGATACGCCGAAGACATCGAGATCGCTTGCTTTCGAGTGGCCCAGGAGGGCGTCACAAACATCGGTCGCCATGCCATGGCCACCAAGGTCAAGTTGGAGCTGCACGAACGGCCGGGATTATTGGAGCTGCGCCTGAAAGACAATGGGATCGGATTCAATCCCGCAAGGGCTCTGGAGCAGGCGAAGAAAGGCCATAGTCTCGGGCTGGTGGGGATGGGCGAACGCGTCAGACTGGTTGGGGGAACGCTTGCCCTGATTTCATCGCATGGGACGGGCACGGTGATTCAGGCGCAGTTCCCCCTTTCGCCGGATCAGCGGCTTGAAGCACGAAGGGCGCCCCGATGACCACCCTGCGGGTCATGATCGCGGAAGATCATACTCTGGTTCGAGAGGGCATTCGCTCCTTGCTCGCGAAGTTGGCCGATGTGGAAGTCATCGGAGAAGCGAAGGACGGACTCGATGCCGTGCGACTTTGCAAGCAACATTCTCCCGACGTGGTACTAATGGATATCGCGATGCCCGAGTTAAACGGCTTGGACGCCACGACGCGCATTGCCGACGTGAGTCCCTCGACGAGGGTCTTGTTTCTCTCCATGCATGCCAATGAAGAGTACATGCAACAGGCGTTGCAGATGGGCGCGGCCGGTTATCTCCTCAAGGGCGCGGATCTCAAAGAACTGGAGTTTGCAATCAGATCGGTCGGCCGGGGGGAACGGTACCTGACGCCCGCGGTCGCGAAGTACATGGTCGACGGGTATCGTAACAAGGGGCGCAACGGCGCCAGTCCCCTGGCTCAACTCACATCACGCCAACGCGAGATTCTTCAATTAATCGCGGAAGGCCATTCGACCAAGGGTATCGCCGGCCGGTTGAATCTGAGCGTCAAAACCATTGAGACGCACCGCGCGCAGGTCATGAAGCGTCTTCAGATTCACGACGTCGCAGGGTTGGTCAGGTTTGCAATCCGGAAAGGCCTCGTCCGGGCAGACCACTGACATTCTCCCTACACACCCATCCGCCCCGACTGCTCCCCGAAACGCTCCCGTATTTTTTCCTGTTCAAACAAGGGAAAACCTGAGTCGTCCCCCGAAGGTCTTTCTCCGTTCACGGGACGGGAAAGACACCTAGGAACCCGCTGCAACGCGACCCTCGAAAGCCATCTGCTGGCTTGCCTCCCAAATCCGGCCAATCACCAGGTCGGAACCATCCTCAATTCAAGATCTCTACAGTCAAAAACTTGACGGTCTCAGGGGAATTCGATCCTGCCCCCTCAGGGTTTCCCTGAAAGCTCTGTTCGGTTGTCGGCTACAGTTCATAGTTGTGGGCAGTTTTTACCCATTCAACTGCGTTATTTGCCGATAGGAGTCGATTGTTGCTGGGACGGCACAGGATGAAACGAATGCTGAACAGAGTGACAGGCCATGTTGGATTGAAACGGAACCGCCGTACGGCGGTCATTCATTCACGGAGGAGGGGTCTCATGAACACGTATCGGGGTTTTCTGGCAATGGCGGTTCTAGCCTGTGCGGCGGTAATCCCACCGGTCTTCGCGTCAGCGGAGGTGGTCGCGAGCCTGACCGCGAAGAAAGTGGTCGCGGCGCCGGATGGCAAGCCGGCGTTTCAATCCGCCGAAAAGGCGAGCCCCGGCGACGTGATCGAATATCAAGCGGTGTACACGAACCAAAACAGAGGGCCGATCAAGAACCTCGTTCCGACTATGCCGATTCCTGCCGGCATGGAGTATGTCCCTGGGAGCGCCAAACCCGCGCAAGTTCTGGCGAGCCTCGACGGCAAGAAGTTCGAGCCCGTTCCCTTGAAGCGGACGGTCGCCCTTCCGAACGGCAAACAAGAAATTCGCGAGGTGCCGTACAGCGAGTATCGGGTACTCCGCTGGAACGGGAGCGATTTGGCCCCCAACGGCAGTCTCTCTGTCAGTGCCCGAACCAAGATGAGCGATGTCTCATCGCCCTCGGCGAACGGGGCCCAGGCCGCTTCCGAAAAACCAGCCGTTGGAGCCGCGAGGAAGGGAGGTAAGTCATGATTGGTGAAACGCAAGAAACAAGGGGATCGCTCATGACCATTCACTCTTCACCGCGCTCTGAATTTCATGCAGCGGAGCGTCGTCAGCGGAGGACTCCCATGAATCTCCTCGATGTGCTCGGCCGTTCGCACAGCACCGTGAGCACAGTTGCCCGGTTGGTCGTGGCGATGCTGCTATTGACGATCGGCACCGTCAACTCGTGGATCGTGGAGGACGCGGAAGCCGCGCCCGCCGCCGGCACCGTCATCGGCAACCAGGCGACCGCGACGTACACCGACGGCACAAACGTCCAGCGAACCGCCACGTCGAACGTCGTGCAAACAACGGTCGCGCAGAAAGCGGCCTTGACCCTCACTCCGTCCAATACGCTTCCCGGGACGTCACCTGGGACAGTGACATTTCCCCATACCCTTACGAACACCGGAAATGGACCCGACACGTTCAACCTGACCAGTGCCAACCAAGCCGGTTTTGCGTTGGGGGCCGTCGTCTTCTACGCCGATGCGAACGGCGACGGTGTCGCGGACAATACGACGGCGATCACGTCCACCGGTCCGGTTGCGGCCGGAGGGGTATTCAGATTTGTCGCTTCCGTTACCGTCCCCGGGGCACAGACCGGGACCGGGACCGTTCGGATCACGGCCACGAGCACGTTCCCGGGTGCCGTGAGCGATTTCAAGGACGACACAGTCACCGTGACGTCGAATACCTCGCTGAGCGTCATCAAGTCGATGAGCGCAATCTCCGGCACCGCTGGATCTGGCCCTCATACCGTGACGTTGACCTACACGAACAGCGGTGTCTCCACCGCCACGGCGGTGACGCTGACCGATGTCATTCCCGCCGGCATGACTTACGTGGGTAACAGCGCCAGGTGGAGCGTCACTGGCACGACCGTGATCACCGATGCGGTCGATGCAGCGCAGGGGACGGCGCCGAACACGATTCTCTACGACTTCGGCCTCACCGTCTCGAATCGAGTGACGGCCGTCATCAATCAGGTGCCGGCCGGCGTGTCCGGGACCTTAACGTTCCAGGTCAGCGTCGCCCCCGGAGCGACCGGTACGATCAATAACACCGCCACCTACCAATATGTCATCGGGGGGACGACGGTGCCGGCAGTCGGTCAGTTCTCGAACACGAACACGGTCGGATTTGCCGTGACTCCGCCGACCGTGACTGTAGCGGTGGTGGCCGACGACAATCCCTTGCAGGCGGGTGATGCGACCCTGAACGATGTTGTAGAAGTCGCGTCGGCTCAGCAAGGCTCGTCCGTAACCTTCAACAACCGGATCCACAATAATGGGAACTCGCCGGATACGTTCGATATTACGTTAAGCGGAAGCACCTTCCCGGCCGGTACGTCGTTTTTGCTGCTTCAAGGCGACGGCGTGACACCGCTGGTCCACAGTGCGGGGAACGGCGCGCCGGACACGGGGCCGGTGGCGGCATCGGCCACCTATACGGTCGTGCTGCGGGCCATACTGCCCCCGGGCGTCTCGGGAGGCGGACCCTATAACGTGACCGTCACCGCCACGTCGGTGAACAATCCGACGCCGCCGGCTGGAGTAGACAGCGTGACGGACCGACTCGGAACGATCAATCCGAACTCCGTCGACATCACGAACAACGCGGCTCTGCCAGGTGGATCCGGCGCAGGGGCCGGTCCCGAAGCCGCAGCAGTCGTGACCAACAATGCAGCGGCTGGAACATCCACCACGTTCACCCTGTTTATCAACAACATCAGTCCCAGCACGGCTGACAGCTTCGACCTGTCGGCATGGGCCGATGCGCCGGGAAGCACGTTCCCGCTCCCGGCTCCGACACCGTTGCCGGCCGGGTGGACGGTGACATTCAGAAATACCGGCGGGACGGCCATCACGAACACCGGTGTGATCGCTCCCGGAGGCAATATGCAGGTCAATGCCACGGTCACCGTGCCGCCCGGTGCGACGGGAACGAGAGACATCTTCTTCCGCGCCCTGTCGCCGACGACGAATTCGTTCGATCGAAAGCATGATGCGGTCACGATCCCCTCGACGGCCAACCGGTCGCTGACGATCCTGCCCAACAACACCGGACAGGTTTTCCCAGGCGGCACGGTGGTCTATACGCACACCATCACGAATAACGGCACCGTGCTCGAGGGGAATAATTCCACTGGGGCTGGGAGCACCGCCTTGGCCTTGGCCAACAACCAGGCAGGCTGGACCACCGATCTCCATTGGGACCAGGACGGGAACGGAATTTTCGACGGAACCGAACCGGTGGTGACCAACCTCACGTTCTCGAGCGGAGGGGCTGCCGGATTGGCGCCCGGTGAAAGCGCAATCCTATTCGTGAGGGTCGTCGCGCCGGCGGGCGCTGCGCCGGGGGCGGTGAACGTCACTACCCTGACGGCGACGACGGATCCTGGCGCTGTCGGTGGACTTGCAGGGCCACCGGTCGCGTCGGCGACCGCGACGACCACGGTCAACAGCAGCCAAGTGCAGTTGATCAAGGAGCAGGCACTGGACGCCACCTGCGATGGATCGCCGGATGTCGCGTATAGCTCGAGCGGCATTTCCGGCGCCTTGCCCGGTGCCTGTATCCGATATCGGATCAGGGCGACAAACGTCGGGACGACCAACGTGACAGGGGTGAGCATCAGCGATGCGACCCCGCCGAACACGGTCTATGACGACGGCAGCCGCAACGTGGCGGGCGGAAGTTGCACTCCGGCGGTGGACGCCGCCGCCGTCGCCACGCTCATCCCTGGTGGCGCCGGGCCGGCACCGACAGCACCATCGTGCAACAGTGCCGGGAGCATCGGTGTCACATTGGGTACGTTGACACCGACGCAGGAACTTCGACTGGAGTTCGGCGTCATGATCAATCCATAGGCAGAAGTGGCGGAGAGCGCGGACGATTCCGCGCTCTCCTTGCCATCTCAAGAAGTCCAACAGGCAGAAATTTGTCCGCCAGGCAACGTCGTGGTTCCGCGATGAGGTAACACGCGCAGTGGGCTCGAGAGTAGTAGGGCGACAGTGCTGAGACTGCGGGGTAGGTGTCACTCACATGACCGGCGTGGAGCACAGAGAGGAAGGGTGTGTCTGCTCCACGGAGGTCTGCATATATAAAGGTAAAAATCGTCACTTTTTCCCAGTTTTTGTAGCTTTCCTCTTCGTACTTTTCTCGACAATTTCGCACGCCGCGCCGCCTCCCGGTACGAACATTCCCAACCAGGCCCAGGCCGCCTTCACGATGGGATCGGTCACCGGATCCGTCTCGTCCAACACGGCCGTGACGGTCGTGGCCGGTGGCCCGACTCTCGCCTACTACGCCAACAACACGTACGGGAGCTCCACGGCCACTGCGTATATCGGGACGCCGCTGTTCATACAGGCGAGCGCAGGTGCCTGCAACGTGAATGCATCGCTGATCGAGTCGCTACCGATCACGGTTCGGGCCTCCTTGAGCGGCGACACCGAAGTGTTGACCGCGACGGAGACGGCCCCGAACTCCGGCATCTTTCGAATTCTTCCCAGTATCCAAACTCGGACGGCACAGACGGTTGTGGGAAACGGGATTCTCGAAGTGTCGTCCGGAAGCACGGTAACCGCGCAATTCACCGGTTGCGGCGCCGCTCTCACATCCGCCGACCTGAGCATCGTACTGATCGACCCGAGCGGGGTCGTCTTCGACAGCGAGACGAACCAGCCGGTCGGCGGGGCGGTCGTCGAGCTGCTCAACGCGGCGACGAACGGTCCGGCGACGGTGTTCTTGTTCGACGGCGTCACGCTGGCCCCAAGTGTCGTCACGACCGGTGGCGACGGCGTGTTCTCGTTCCCGTTGGTCCCACAGGGCACGTATTTCCTGAAAGTCAGCTCGCCCGGAAGCGCGTTCGCGCTGTTCCCGTCGAGCAAGACGCTCGCGCAACTTCCGTCGGGGCGTACGATCCACCCGACCGGTTCGTTCGGGGGCACGTTCCAGGTCAACGTCTCGACCGGCCCGGTGAAGCTCGACGTGCCTCTCGATCCGAGGAACTCGGCCCTGTTCGTCGAGAAGACGGCATCACGCCGGATCGTGGAGGTGGCGGAATTCGTCGACTACACCGTGCGCGTCACGAACAACTCGGGCGCTGCGCTCGTGTCGGCGGTTGCTGTCGACAATCTGCCGGCCGGCTTCGCCTATGAGCCGGGCACGATCCGGCTGAACGGCTCGCCGGTACCGGATCCTCTGGGAGGGCGCGGACCGCAACTGACGTTCACCCTGGGAACCCTGGCGAACGCCACGACCACGACTCTAACCTATCGGGTCCGTGTCGGACCAGGCGCGTTGCAAGGCGACGGCACCAACCGTGTCCAGGCATTCGGCGGCGGTCTGAGCTCGAATGTCGCGTCGACGAAGGTGACCGTCCAGGCGGGCGTCTTCAGCGAGAAGGGCATTATCATCGGCAAGATTTACATGGACTGCAATCGCAACCGAATCCAGGACCGCGAGGAATTGGGCATTCCCGGAGTCCGCATCTACCTGGAAGACGGCACCTATGCGATCACCGACAGCGAAGGCAAGTACACGTTTTACGGGATCAGGCCGCGGACGCACGTCCTGAAAATCGACAAGACGACACTGCCGACCGGATCGGAACTGATCACGCAGTCCAACCGCAACGCGGGCGACGCCGGCAGTCGGTTCATCGATCTCAAGAAGGGCGAACTGCATCCGGCAGATTTCGCCATTGGCAACTGTGATGAGAAGATCTATGCGGCGGTGAAGGCACGCCGCGCGAAGGGTGAAGCCAGTCTTGCCCAGATGGAACAGGCGGCGATCCCGTTAAAGCCCGGACAGCCGGGTCAAGCACCGGCTCCAGCGGTTCCCCCGATGCTGAACGGATTGTTCCCCGAGACCTCACGAGGAGCGCAGTTCGATCCCGTTGCGCCGGAAAAAAGCGTGACCACCTTGAATCAACCGATCATGCGTGCCGACACCACGCTTAACCAGCAGAACTCACAACTGCCCAACCCCCCCGCTGCTGCGGCCCCGATCGTCGACATGGAGAAGATACTTCCAACGACCGACCCCGCACTGGGATTCTTCGACCTCAAAGACGGGGAGACGCTGCCGGCGGCACAAGCCTCCATCCGGGTCAAGGGCCTTGCGGGCAGTCCTTTCGCATTGGCTGTGAACGGCAAGGAAATTCCGGAGTCCCGCGTAGGAACCAAGGCCGTGCTGGCCGAGAAACAGGTGGAAGCATGGGAATATATCGGCGTGAATTTGACGCCCGGTCCCAATCAGCTCGAAGTCAGGCAGCGCGATAATTTCGGGATCGAGAGGAAACACACCATCACGGTGATCGCGCCGGATGAATTGGGAGTCATCAAGCTCGGTCTGCCGCTGAAACCGGTCCCGGCCGATGGCCAGACTCCGGCCATCATTGGCGTACGCCTCGAGGACAAGAACGGCGTGTTGGTGACTACCCGCACGTTCCTCACCCTCGAAGCGACCGTCGGAACATGGCAGGCGGAAGACCTCAACAAGAAAGAACCGGGACTGCAAGTCGCAATCGAAGGCGGCGAAGCGGAATTCCTGCTCATTCCACCAATCGAGCCGACCGACACGGTCATCCGTGTCAGATCGGGACTCCTCTCGGGGGAAGAAAAATTGGCCTTCGTGCCCAATTTGAGACCGCTGATCATGGTCGGTGTCCTCGAAGGCACCCTCGATCTCCGCAAACTGGATCCGAAGAAGCTGATGCCGACCAGAAACAACGACGGTTTCGAAGAAGAACTCCGCAATTCCAAACAAATCGGTACGACGAACGGCGCCGGCCGCGCCGCCCTCTTCCTGAAAGGCAAGATTCCGGGCGATGCCCTGCTGACGATGGGGTTCGATTCCGACAAGAACACGCAGGACCGCATGTTCAGGGACATCCAACCGGAAGAGTTCTATCCGGTCTACGGCGATGCGTCCGTCAAGGGGTTTGACGCGCAGTCGACCGGACGATTGTACGTGCGGGTTGATAAGAACAAGTCCTTCCTACTGTACGGGGATTACACCACCTTGTCGGCTAACGAGGCGCGGCAACTCAGCCAATACAGCCGGAGCCTCAACGGCTTGAAGGGCCACTACGAAAACAGCCGGGTCAGCGTCAACGCGTTCGCGTCGCATGATACGGCGCACCAGATGATCGAAGAGTTGCCGGCGCAGGGAATCTCGGGCCCCTACCAGATCAGCCGCGTGAAGGGGCTCGTCGAAAACAGCGAGAAGGTCGAAATCCTCGTGCGCGACCGGAATCAGCCGTCGGTCATCCTGAAGACGACGCCTCAAATGCGGTTCTCGGATTATGCGCTGGAGCCGCTGACCGGGCGCCTACTCTTTAAAGCGCCGATTCCGAGCCGCGACCAAAACCTGAATCCCATTTCGATCCGCGTGACCTATGAACTTCGGGAGGACGGAGAGAAATTCTGGGTTGCGGGAGGGGACGCCCAGGTGAAGCTCACCGACAATTTCGAAGTCGGAGGTTCTTACGTCAAAGACATGAATCCTCAGGACCAGTACGAACTGAAAGGCGGCAACGTCACCGCCAAACTGACCGACAAGACCTTCCTCTTCGGCGAATTCGCGCAATCGGAGAAACAAAGCATCGGAAGCGGGACCGGAAAGCGGGTTGAGTTGCGACACAACGATCAGGATCTGCAACTCCGGGCCTACTACGGGGAGACGGACAAGACGTTCGAGAACCAGATGTCGTTTCTCGGAAAGGGCAGACGAGAAGCCGCTTTCAAAGGGAGCTACCGGGTCGACCAGCAACTCCGGATTCTGGGCGAGGCGATCCATTCGGAAGATCTTGTTACGAACGGACGGCGCGACGGAGCGATGGCGGGAGCGGAATATTCATTCGAGAATTTCTGGAAGCTGGAGGCCGCCGTACGCCGCTTCCGGGAAACCGGCGCACCGTCGCAAACGTCGAGCATCGGAGGGACGCCGAACAATGCGACGTCCATCCGCGGGAAGGTGAGCGCGCCGGTGCCCTATCTCCCACGTCTGTTGGTGAGCGGGGACTACGAGCAGGCCGTCAATGCGGGCAATCGACGGATCATCGGGGTCGGGGCGGAGTACCAAATGGCCTCCCAAGGCCGACTCTACATGCGGCACGAATTCCTCAATAGCCTGGGCGGACAATACGGACTCAATGGCAATCAGCGCCAGGACGCCACGATCTTCGGCATGGATACCTCGTACATGAAAGACGGCAAGGTGTTCAGCGAGTATCGTGTGCGCGATGCGATGACGGGGCGGGAATCGCAGGCTGCGTTCGGGTTGCGGAACAAGTGGTCGCTCACCGAAGGGCTCACCGCCAACACCTCCTTCGAACGGATCCAAGACCTTGGCGGGACGGGCCACACGACCGGAACGGCGGTGACCGGAGCCCTCGAGTACTTCGGGGACCCGACCTGGAAGGGGACAGCAAGAATGGAAAAACGTTTTAATTCTCAAAGTGATAGCCTTCTCGGGCAAGTCGGGTTAGGGTATAAACTGAGTCGCGACTGGACCCTCCTCGGCAAGAACACCTACGCCATGAATGAGACCGGTGGCGCGAACAAAACCGTGGAACATTTCCGGTTGGGAGTGGCCTATCGTGAAACCGACACCAACGTCTGGAACGGGTTGGGTCGGTATGAATTCAAACACGAAAACGATCCGGGCGGCGCAGGCAACGTCGGACTCGGAGGAACCGGGTCCGCGTTTGCCTCAGTCCGGGACGTCCACATTCTCGCCACCGACTGGACCTACCACCCGGGCCGGCCCTGGACCTTCATGGGAGGGTACGCGTTCAAGTACGTGCTGGAGGACAGCCTGGGGATTCAGAGCATGTACCATGCGCAGCAGCTCAAGGGGCGGGTCACGTACGACATCACCGAGCGGTGGGACATCGGGCTCGCCGGCAGCAACTTGTTCAGCGGTCCGTTCGCCAGCAATCAGTACGCGTTGGGCCTCGAGGTCGGCCACGTGCTGGCGGCAAACGTCTGGGTCTCCGTCGGATACAACGTGTTGGGCTTCAAGGATCGGGATCTCAGTCCGGAGAATTACGAGAATCAGGGCTTCTATTTACGCCTCAGAATCAAGTTCGACGAAGACGTATTCGAAGCGTTGAGGTAAGGCCTGTGACACGATCCAAAGGATGGAACAGAGTCATCATCTGCGCCATGCTCGGAGTGACGGTAGCGGCAACCGGCGTATCCGCGCAGGATCGTAGTCAGATTCGAGCCAACGAACAGGGCTTCCAGCAGATGGAAACCCGTCTGGCTACGCTGAATGCCAAGGGCGTTCCGCTGACCGACTATCACCTGGCCAAGGCGCAAGCCTGGCTGGATTTTTCGAAGGAAGAATACTTCGATAACGATCGCTCGGGCATCGTGGAAACCACCTTCGCCGAAGCAGTGAAACTGATCGAGCAGCTTGAATCCGGAATTACGGCATCCCTGGAGATGACGACGCCCTTGTTGGAGGGCCCGACCCGACTCGAGACGGACTCCTGGGAAAAGACAGAATCATTCAAGAGGAGCAAGCTGGATTGTGCGGCGCACTTGATTGCGCGGCTGGAAGTGCAGTTGGTCCACGTCGAACACGAAATTCATGAATTGGGGCAGATCCATGCCGCACCGTATCGACAGGCAGTCCAGCGCATGGTGGAGGAGCTGAAGACGATCGAGTGCTCACCTCACGCCAAACAGAAATCCGAGGTTCCGAAGGAATCTCCGTCGCCAGGACCTTAGACGGACATGGCAGACCGTTCAAGATACAGGAGTCGCCCGGCTGTCGCATGTGCCGCCTGCAAGAATCGGCTGGCGTGGTTCGCTCTGGTACTGGTGGCGATGTTGTGGTGCGGTCACGTCCAGGCAGGGGAAGACTGGCTCCCGAACGAGCTGACGGTCAGGCCTTTGAAACAACGGATCAGCGATGAAGTGATCGAACAGGATAGACAGGTGTTCCGCCTCCTCCGAACGCGAGTGGACCAAGCCGGGCGCGAGGCCTCGGCAGAGCGGGCCTGCGTGCTGGCCAAGGCTGAAGCGTGGCTGAATGTGGCGGAGGAGGAATACGAGGAGAACGAGGACGGGGCTGTGGTCGATCTCACACTCCAGGAAGCGCAGCGTCTGATCCGGCCTTTCGATGGAGGGGGGGTAGCGACTGCGTTAAGAGATCTCCAGATTCCAGACAGCAGACAATCTCGCCCAGATCTGTGGAAGCTTTGGAAGGAGCTTGAGGAGCGGGAACCGGTTTGTGCATGCTCGGCGCGAGCCCGTCTCGAGGTTCAATTGGTGTGGGCCGACCACGAATCTCTTGAAGGCGCGTCGCATGCAAGGCCGTATTTCGAAACCGCCGAACGGCTTGCTGCAGTGGCGCAACAGGCAGCCGACGCCGTATGTCCTGTGAATGCGTCGGTTGCAACACTTCCGGTCAAGGTTCCCACGGTTCAGGTGCCAACTCCGCTCGTCGAGCCTCCGAATCCAGGACCTCCTGTCGTACAAGACACTTTAGGGCCAACGCATGAGGAAGGTACTCCTGCTGTATCCACGCCAGAAACTACGCAAGCTTCCTTGGCAGAGGAACCCTCTCTCCCATCCGAGCCATCACTCCCAATTGCCGGATCAACACAGGATCCGGAGCCGGAAATCGTTCGGGAAGCGCCGAGCGACGTGATCAGTCTCGCGACGCTCCCCTGGTCCGTGCATTTTTCGACAAACCGTGCCTCGATCAGTCCCGCAACGGGAAGGGTGCTCGATCAGATGGCCGACGTGTTGAAGAAATATCCCGTTGCACAGATTCGCCTCGAAGGCCATGCAGACCAACGGGGCGATGTCTCATACAACAGGATTCTGTCCGACCGCCGGACGAAGGCGGTCAAGGCCTACTTGGTCGAGGCGGGGATCGCTGCTGATCACATTTCGATGAGAGCCCTCGGTAAGACTCAACCGCTCACTCAAAGTCGCAAGAACCGCGAGATGGCCAGGAACCGCCGCGTGGTCATCGTCGTGACCAACATCGAAAAGGTCCGGTCGGAGGTACAGGATGCCGACCTTCAACCGGATCAAAGGAGAGCGTTGCGCCGGACCGGAAGGCCAGCGGAACAAAAACAGGTCTCTGGAAAACCGAGTCGCTCAGGGAGAGCCGAGCTCAAGCGTGGAGGGGGACGATGAAGTCCTGGATGCCTCTCCAATCACGTTTCGAGAAGGGCCTGTTGCTGGCCCTTGGCGTCCTACTCTCGTGTTCCGTCGTGCCGGCCGATGCGCACACGATCATTACGAAGACGCGGACACCGACGAGCCTGACGATCGGAGGAATCGTCACCTATACCATTACCGTCGATTCGTCCGGGCAGACGGCATCCACCACCGGCATCAGCATGGTCGACACCTTGCCGCCCGGATTCTCCTACCGGTCGACGCAAGCGGTGAACCTGTTCAACGGAGCCACCTTCTCCGGTACATACCCGACGCCTGGGTCCACGACACCGACCTGGAGTACGTTCAACAATCCGAATGTCGCTGCTCCCTATTCGTACTTTGAGATCGTGTTCGAAGCGGACGTCGTCAACCCTGTCTGCAGTAATCTGGCTGTTAATTCTGCGACCGCAACCGGAGGGACCCAGCACGGTACGATCGTGCCGGCCATCGATGTGGCCGACGTCTCTCTGTCGGGACCTCCGGCCGCCCTTACAGTGACGAAGACGACGTCGACGCCGGTCGTCGTCAATACCGGAGGGGCGATGACGGCGTCCTACTCGATCACAGTGACGAACAGTGGAGGCAGATGCGAGGCCCAAAGCGTGCAGATCAGAGACATCCTGCCCCCGGGTTTCACCTATGCCTCAACCGGCGCGATTGTGTTTACCGGCTCGCCTGCTTCTGCGTCACGCGTGTCGACCGTGAATCCGACTGTCGGAAGCGCCACGCCGATCTGGGGCGATTTTCTCCTTCCCGGTGGCACCAGCGTAACGATCCCGTTTACCGTCAACATCGCAGCCGGCACACCCAACGGGGACTACAACAATACGGTTCTTGCAACGACACCGACGAGCGGTGCGACGGTCAGCAACTTCGGTCCCGGGGCGACCGTGACGTTGACAACCGCCAGTCTGACCAAAGCCTTCGCGCCGGCATCGATTCCCATCAATGGCACATCGACACTGACCTTCACAATTACGAAACCATCCGGTACGGCTGTGACCGGGCTGAACTTCACAGACACATTCCCCGCCGCCATGGTGTTGGCAAACACGACGACGACCAATACCTGCGGCGGGACGTTGACCGATTCCGGCGGGGGCTCTATCACGGCAGGCGACATAGGCGTCAGACTGACAGGCGGCACGATGTCAGCCCCCGCGACGAGCTGCACCCTCACGGTCGCAGTGACGAGCGCCACCGCCGGCAGTTACACGAACAACAGTGCGAATATCAGCGGACTGAGTACCAATCTCAGCGCCGCCGCCGTGAATGCGACCTTGACGGTGACCGGCGCAGTTTTAACGAAAAGTTTCACGCCGGCTGTCATCGGAGTGAACAGCCCCTCGAACTTGGCTCTTACGTTGTCAAAAGTCGCCGGGACGCCGGCGCTGACCGGACTGGGGTTTACCGACACCTTGCCAGCCGGCATAGTGGTGTCCGGCGCCGTGGCGACGCCACAATGCGGCGGTACGGTCACCGGAGTCGGCGGGACCATCACCGTGGCGGGGGCGAGCCTCAACGTCGCCGGTGCCGCGACCTGCACGATCAACGTGACGGTGACCAGCGCCACGCCGGGCACCTACGTCAACAACACGAGCAACATCATCGGTATCGCCGGTGCCCTGACAGCCTTGACCGCGAACGCCACGCTGACGGTCCAGGGTATCGTCCTTGACAAGGCCTTCATCCCCAACACGATCACGGCGGGCGGCACTTCTGTTCTGCGGCTCACGATCACGAACGGGTCCAGTACCCCGGCCCAGGCGGGGATTAATATCACCGATACGTTGCCGGCGGGGTTGACCGTGTCCGGGGCGGTCACCACCCCGCAGTGTGGCGGTGGGATCACGGGAGCCGCAGGCACAATCACAGTGACCGGAGCGACGTTGGCGCTCGGAACCGGCGCTTGCCAGATCAACGTGACGGTGACGGCTGCGGCAGCCGGTGTCTATACGAACGCAACAGCAAACATCACGGCCTCAGTCGGTGGATCGGCGGCCGGCATCAACACAGCCGGAATCAACGCGGTCCTGACAGTGGGCGGGATCCAGTTAACGAAGAGTTTCGGCAACAGCACCGTCAATACCGGCACGCAGGTTGTCTTAACCTTCACCTTGACGAACAGCACGGGCAATCCTGCACAGGCCGGCCTGACCTTCACCGATACCTTCGCGACGAATCTCGTGATCGTAAACAATACGACAACCAACACCTGCGGCGGCACCCTGACGGACTTAGGAGGTGGCGCCATCGGCGCCGGCGACACCGGCGTCCGGTTGACCGGCGGGACGATGGCGGCGGGCACGGCGACGTGCACGATCACCGTGCGAGTGACCAGCAATACCCCGGGCACGTACCTGAACACGTCCCCCTTGAACATTACGGCCAACGCCCCGATCGTACACAACATCAATCAGAGCGTGGTGTTCAACGGGGTCGTCCTCAGCGTCACGAAAAACACCAGCACTCCGCTGGTTGTCCTTCCGGGCTTGAGCAACGGCACCGCTACCTACACCGTGAATGTGGTGAATAGCGGGAACGCGAGTGCAACCACCGTTCAGATTACCGATACGCTTCCGGCTCCCTTTACGTACCTGTCCACCAGTTCGGTCACTCTCTCTGGTGGGGCCACGAGACCGGGGACGGTCAATCCAGCTGTCGGTGCCGCGACCCCCTTGTGGGGGGATTTTACGATTCCAGCGAACGGACGGGTTACGATCGTGTTCGTGGCTACGGTGCCCAATGCAGTCCCCAACGCAGCCTATCACAACAGCGCGAGTGTCACGACCGCCACGGCCGGCGCCGCCATTACCAATTTCAACGGCGCGACGAGTGCGGCTGACGACGTCTCCGTCGTTCATTCGGTCACGGTTTCCGGGTCCGTCTATCGTGACATAAATCTGAACGGAACGAAGGAGTCTGGGGAAGACTGGACCGCGGGCACAGGAGTTTTCGTCAACCTGATTCAAGGCGGTGTGGCAGTCCAGAGCGTGAGCGTCGGGATCGGGGCAGGCGGATTTACGTTCACGAACGTTGTCACCGGGTCCTATCAGGTCGTCGTGACGAACAATGCGATCAACAGTACCCCGGTGGCGCCAGCCGGCTGGATGTTTACATTTCCCAATACCGGCGCGCTGCCCCTCAGCGTTGGATCAAGCAATATGACCACTCTTACGCTCGGATTGATGAACGGGGCGCGTCTCAGTGGGCGAGTGTTCTCGGACACCGGTGCCGGTGGCGGGACGGCGCACGATGTGATTCAGAACGGCGGTGAAACGGGCCTCAGCAACGTGACCATGCGTCTTGTGGACAATTCAGGAGCCACGACCTACGCGACGACCCTGACCGCGGCAGACGGTTCTTATAGTCTGGTCATTCCATTCACGCTGACTACGGGAACAGCCTTACGGGTGGTGGAAACCAATCTCGCGGGATACGTCTCGACCGGAGGACAAGCCGGGACGACGGGAGGCGCATATAACCGAAGCGACTATGTCAGCTTTACCTTGACGGTCGGCACCAACTATACGGGGGTGAACTTTGGGGATGTGCCTCCCCATACCTTCGCCAACGACAACCAACGAACAATCCTTCCCGGCTCCGCGGCATTTCATCCGCACACCTTCACTGCCGGCACAGCGGGGACGGTCGGGTTCGGTCTCACGCCGGTTGCGACGCCGGTCGGAGTCGCGTGGACCCAGTTCATTTATCGCGACCTCAATTGCAATGGACTCCTCGACGGAGCTGAGGGCAGTAGTCTCTTGACCGGCCCTGTTGCGGTGGTCGCCGGCAGCACCGTCTGCGTCATCATCAAGGACAATGCTCCAGTGAATGCCCCGTTCAATGCGCAGGATGTCATCACGGTCACGGCGACCTTTACCTACGCTCCTCCCTTGATCGTCTCACCAGCCCCCCCGCCTCCGCTGACAGCGGTATCGACCAGAACCGACGCCACTATTATCGGAAATGCGACCAACGCGGGGTTAGTCCTGCTGAAAACGGTCGACAAGGCCACAGCGCTTCCAGGTGAAAACCTGATATACGTCATTACCTATTCGAACAACAGCAGCGGGAGCCTGACCAACATCGTAATCAACGATGCGACCCCCAACTTCACGACCTTCATCTCAGCCGCCTGCGGCACGTTGGGCAATGGGCTGACCGGCTGTTCGGTTCCCACCCAACCGGCGGTCGGCGCAACCGGATCGGTGCGCTGGACTCTGGCCGGTTCGCTCCTTTCATCCGGATCAGGAACGGTGACCTACACGGTCCAGATCCAACCGTAACGTTCCGCTGTCCTCTCTGCCAGCCATCTGACAACTCGTGTATAGTCCCCCCGCATGGAACAGGTCGCGGACCTCGCCATCGTTGGGGCCGGCGCGGCGGGACTGGCGACGGCGATTTTCGCCGCTGAATCGCAACTGGACAGCCGCATCGTGCTCCTTGATGGCGCGAAGTCCCTTGGCGCAAAGATTCTTGTGTCAGGGGGAGGGCGGTGCAACGTAACGCACGAACAGATCACCGCCGCCGACTTTTTCGGCAATCGCCACATGATCAAGAACATCCTGGCCGCGTTCCCCGTCCAACGGACCATCGAGTGGTTCGCCTCATTGGGCGTCACGCTGAAACGGGAAGACACCGGCAAGCTCTTTCCAACCACCAACAAGGCCCGGACCGTACTGGATGCTTTGGTGCGCCGCTGTCGGGAACTGGGCGTAGAGATTCGGGAGGGCCATCACGTGAACGCGGTCGATCGGCTCGCCGACCACGGACCTGGATTTCTCCTCCGCCACGATAGGGGGGTAATACGGACGACGAAAGTCGTGCTGGCGACCGGCGGTCGATCACTGCCGAAGTCGGGGAGCGACGGGTCGGGCTATAGCCTAGTCCGGCAACTCGGTCACCAGGTGACGTTGACCGTCCCTGCCCTCGTGCCGCTTCGGTTGGATCAACGCATGTTTCATCAGGAGCTCGCCGGACTCTCGCATGATGTGGAGTTGATTTCGGTGATTGACCGACGACAAGTAGATCGGCGCGCCGGAAGCCTTCTCTGGACTCACTTCGGTATCAGTGGACCGGTGGCGATGGATGCCAGCCGATTTTGGACGCTCGCCCGGGGGCAGGAACAGCAAGTCGAGCTCCTTTGCAACTTCTTCCCTGGTTGCACCGCAGAAGATACCCGCGAATGGTTAAAGACTCAGGCGGCAGTGATTCCTCGTCGGAGCCTAGTCAAGGTCTTGGCGACAAGACTTCCGGAACGGTTCGCAGCGGCGATGTGCTCGTACGCGCACGTTGATCCCGAGTTGGCAATCGGTCAATGCATTCGCCGTGACCGCGAGCGGCTGGTGCAGGACCTCACGCGCTTCCGATTGCCAGTAGAACGGGACCGTGGATGGAACTATGCGGAAGTCACGGCCGGAGGAGTGCCCCTGGAGGAGGTCGACTATCGAAGCATGGAATCCAGGCTGGTGCCGGGCCTGCATCTGGCGGGTGAAATCCTGGATTGCGACGGGCGAATCGGCGGGTTCAATTTCCATTGGGCCTGGGCGACCGGCTATCTGGCCGGAAGAGCAGCGGCGATCCGGGAGGGCGGTTGAGAGCTTCTCCGTTGGCATTGTCATGGGGATTCACACTACAATAATATTGCCGAAGGTACGGCTCGATGAACTGGTCAAAGATCTGGCCCTCACCTCAAAGCGGATCCCGATTCTTACGTAGCGTCCTGTTCGCTTTCAGCCTCCTGTCAGAGACCGGGGCGTTAGCCTCCGGGGCAGACGACGGATTACTCACCGTCCGTCCAGCCCAGATCGATGACATGCTCGACAATCCCGGTATGGGATTCGCCGATTTCCATTTCGGGTTCAATCGTCCCCCGTCGCCGGGCGAATATCCTCGAACGACCGTGGCCTACTTCCGCTGGTCCTGGGCGGATCTTGAACCGGAAGAAGGCAGGTACAATTTTGCCCTTGTGGACCGCGTCATCGAGCAGGCTCGAGCCAAGGGCGAGACCCTGGCGTTCCGCATCTTGACCGAGTATCGGAAGGGCTCGCCAAAATGGCTGCTCGATAAAGGGGTAGCCAGCGTTAAGGTGGGTGGAGGGACGTTTCCAGACTACAACGATCCAATTTTCCTTGAGCACCATGAGAAGCTTCTTCGGGCCTTCGGCGACCGGTATGGCGCGTCGCTAGATATCGACCACGTCGACATCGGTTCGGTCGGTTGCTGGGGTGAGTGGAACATGGCCTGCTGTAACGGAGTTGAAGCTCAATGTGAGCGCCTATTCCCGACAGAGGCGAATCGGATCAAGATCACCGATTCGTACTTCCGTCATTTTCCAAGTCGGCCCTTGGTAATGGTGCATGGCGGCCTGCTCAAATATGCAGTATCCCGGGGTGCTGGCTGGCGCGCAGACTGTTTCGGAGACTACGGCTATTTCGGTCCGAACTGGAACCACATGGAACATGCGTACCCCCCTGCGCTCGAAGATCCCGACGTGGCAGAGGCCTGGAAGCACGGACCCGTCCAGCTCGAAGTGTGCGGAGTGATGCAGGAATGGTATGAAAAAAGTTTCGATATCGACAAGATCTTGAACAAGGGACTGGAGTGGCACGTCTCAGTTCTGAATGCGAAGTCGTCACCGGTTCCGGCGCCTTGGCGGCCTCGGGTCGATGAATTTTTGAAGAAGCTCGGCTACCGTCTGGTGCTCAGGGAACTCTCTCACGACGAGAGCGCAAGGCCTGGTGCATCATTGCGGTTTCAGTCCAGGTGGGCGAACGTCGGCGTTGCCCCGCCGTATCACCCCTGGCCCCTGGCCTATCGTCTGAGAGACGAAAGGGATCGTGTGGTTGCGCAGTGGATTAGCCATGCGGACCTCCTTCGATGGTTACCAGGTAAGGAACTGCCCGTCGAGGATACCGTGACGATGCCGGAATCGGTTCCGGTCGGGAGGTACGAACTCGACGTGGGGGTTTTGTGGGAGGATCGACGTTCGGCCGCCGTCCGACTAGCGATTGCCGGCGGGCGTGAGGACCGGTGGTGCCACATTTCGAGCATCCGCGTCTTCGATGAGTGACTCCTTGGAGGAAGCGAGTCGGTATGACCCGTCTGTTTGAACTGACGTTCAGCTCGGTCGGCAGCAAAGTGGTCGTGGCCCTCACGGGGCTGGCACTTGCAGGATTCGTCGTCTTCCATATGCTCGGCAACCTCCAGGTCTTCGAGAGCGCCGAGGCCCTTAACGCGTATGCCGCCTTTCTCAGGGAAATGCCGATGCTCCTGTGGACGGCCAGGCTCACCCTTCTCGGTTTGGCCGTCGTCCACGTGGGGATGTCGATCCAGCTTGCGGTGCTCAATCGGCGAGCCCGTCCAGCTCCTTATGAAGTGCGGGACTTCCGCCGGGCCTCACTGGGATCCCGCACGATGGCGGTCACCGGCAGCCTCCTGCTCCTCTTCATCGTATTCCATCTTCTGCACTTGACGGCCGGAGTCGTCGATTCAACCTACATTGACAAGCTGGATCTTCGGGGACAACGGGACGTCTTCGGGAAAATCGTCCACGCTTTTCAGAACCTCTGGTTCGTGACGATCTATTTGTCTTCGCAAGCGGTCCTGGGACTTCATCTCAGCCATGCGCTTTCCAGCAGCCTGCAGTCGTTGGGAATCGAGCATCCACTTCTTGATCGGCTGTTCAGGGGGGCGGGTCCGGCCATCGCTTTGCTGGTCGTGACCGGAAACAGCGCGATAGTCTTGGCCGTCGCCTTGGGAATCGTCCACACATGATCGCGCTCGATCCGAAAGTGCCAGCCGGCTCCCTCGAGACGAAATGGGACCGCCATCGGTTCAGTGAAAAGCTGGTGAGTCCTAACAACAAACAGCGCATCAGGATCATCGTGGTGGGGACGGGCCTAGCGGGGGCGAGCGCGGCCTCCACCCTAGGCCAGTTAGGTTACCAGGTCGAGTGTTTTTGTTTTCACGACAGTCC
>FKKE01008401.1_pt1 | contig 21098 bp, 27 predicted proteins | sample 1106331 | NCBI WGS metagenome assembly FKKE01 (sample SAMEA3931202, study PRJEB13176) | freshwater metagenome | biome: Drinking water system; feature: drinking water; material: freshwater | place: China | collected 2013-02-06 | reverse complement strand
GCTTCTGGGAGAAAGGGGATGACCAGCCGTCCACTCGCGTCGGGTGCGCCACGGAAGTTGACCCCGAAGTCCGTGGCCCAGCCCCCACCAAAGATATGATGGATGTACTTGATGTTCGTGGACATTAGGCTCCCGCCGCTCCGCCTCCACCAGGACCTCCACCCCCGCCGCCTCCACTGGGACTCCCTTCATACGCGCCGAGGTCCCAGGCATTCCGCGTGACGCCCAGCCGATCCACCGTAAAGATCGCGCTGAGGTTGCTCCCAACGGCCAGGCAGGGGTCCGTGACGGCGTGTTTCAAGAAATTTTCATTCCCGACAGTCGTACTGGCAAACGTACACGTCAGACCGAGGTTCCAACTGTTGGTCGTCTGCGTATTAGATGGACCCGATTGAAAAAAGGCTTGGCCGCCGCAGGAGACGGCGATATTGTTCTTATACGTGCCCGCATTGTCGTAATTCAGAAAACAGTGTGAGGTCGTGTTGTACGCGATATTGTTATACAGTTGATTCGCGGGTCCGCTGTTATTGTTGAACCCTGAGGCCCCACAGTTATACGCGATATTGTTATAGACCAGATTATAGCCCCCGACTTGGTTACCACCAAGCTTATAACAATTCTTGTTGCCATTTTGGATGCCGATGTCATGTACGATGTTGTTGCGGATCGTATGGCCCCCAATACTCCCGCCGCTGACCCACGTATCGAGCCCATCATCAGAACAATCATGGAGATCGTTCCCCTCGACCAGCCAGGCATCGGCGTGATCGCCAGCGGAGCCCGTGATAGAGATACAATCCGCATTCCCCCCGTTGTCGGGCGCAATGTTGTCGTGGGCATGATGGACGTGGTTGTTGATGATCCGCCCGTTATCCCCCGCAATGTAATAACAGGCGAGATAGCAGTCGTGGACGTGCAGATCAATGAGATAGGCAAAATCCGCCCCGCTCGGGATATTAATCGCGATGGAACAGGGGTCTTTAATTTCCAACCCTTGTAAGGTGATGTAATCGGCATTGATCTTGATCAGACGGGGTTGTGACCAGACGGTTGGCTGATTCGTGGCCGTCCCCGACCCGTCAATGATCGGCGTTTCCCCAGGATAGTTGCGATAGGTGATCCGATTCACGGCGGTTCCGCTCGTACTGATGGTGAGATATTCCAGGTAGGTGCCAGCACGGATTTGACAGGTATCACCAGCCACCATCGTCGAGACGCACTTTCCGATGGTCAACCACGGGGCACTCGTGGAGGTCCCCGCATTACTATTGCTTGCAGACGGATGGTGTTTGTCCACATAATACGTTGCCGCCTCACTCACGCTCGGGACCATGACACAGAGCCAGATGAGAACGATGAGTTTCATTTGACACTCCACAACGAGCCTCGCAGCACTTTCGCGGTTCCACTCGCGTTGGCTTGCTGCGCGAACCGGGGGAAAAAGGTTCCTCCACCATTGATCGTGACCGCCCCGTTAATGGCACAAAATCCACTATGGGCTCCCGTCGCTGTTTCGTTCAAGGCGCTCCCCAGTGCGGTGAACCGTCCAGACAGCGTCACGGCTCCCCCCGACACATTCGTACAGATCAGATAGGCAACCAGGTTCGTGACCGTGGCCGTGCCGGAGAGGTCCCATTGCTGGCCCCCACTCGTGACCGTCGTGTGAAAGACGCCACGAAATTGATAGGTCGTTGACGCACTCAGGGTGACACTCAGTCCCGTCACTTGCGCGATGGTCGTCGTCGTGGCATTCACGTCCGCACTCGTCAGTTGATCGCTCCAGGTCAGTCCTGTCCCACCGTTGGCAACGGGCAGTGTTCCGGTCACGTCGGCGGTGAGACTGACCGTAGCACAGGTCGGGGCTGCGTCGGCGCTGAGCACTCTCACAAATTGGTTCGTACACGTACCCGTCCCAGACGCCGCGAGGGTCGAATAGAGCACATCCGTCCCGTCACTTTTGAGATAGCGGTTCGCGGTCCCGATCGCGAATCGTTTCCAAGCCGGACCAGCCTGCCCCGTCACAATATCGCCACGGACGACACTGGCTGTGGTGGTATCCGTATGCGTGGACGATAAGAGGGTATGATTCCCAGCGGACCCGCCACAGGCGGACCCCGCATCTTCAAACGCCGTGCCCAGTGCATTCACGCGTACGCAGTTCCCAGGGGTCCAGCTCCCCGAAATCGCCACTGTGCCGGTTAACACCGGGGCGACCAATGTTTTATTCGTGAGTGTTTGGAGTGAATCGGTATCGACCAAATCATGCGATTGGGGGGCCATCAGAAACGGGACGCACACGAGAAAGAGTATGATGAGTCTCCACATTAGAGAAACGCCTCGACGGTAATCACGCCGCTATTATCTACTGTATAATGCCAGGTCGTGTGATTGGCACTCACGAGTTGCTTATCAAACGGAAACCCATCTTCTCCTGTGGAGACAGTTTGGACGCCCGTGGATCCAACGGTCGTCACCTTCCAAAACAATCCATTCGGACTTCTCAAGTAGAAGGTGTCATCTCCTAAATGAGCCCCATAATGGATCGTGACCACACCCGCATTACTGACGGTAAACTGGACGGGACGGGGTGCATCATACTCTAAGACAAAATACTTCCCACGCCAGGCAAAGGGCCATCGGTTCGGGTAACTCAGTGCGGGATCACCGGCCATACCGATAGCCTATCCGACCGTAGGGGGTGCGAGCATGTTTGGAGTACAGCCCAGGTCGGGGTTGGATTTGGATCGAGTTCGAGGTCCCGATCTCGGTGTCCGCGACCATCCGACCCGCCAAATCGATGTACTCGGCCTTGGCCTCTTGAGAACGAGCATCGTCACGTTTGTCTCGGTACCAGTTGGCCAACGCCCCGAGGACCAGCACATGACGATAGCGTAACGGGAGCAACGGCTCATCCGCCGCCGCCGTAAATTGGGCCTTCGCCGTCCCATCACTCCCGGTGACGAGGTTGGCGGTGACATACCGATACGAGATAATGTAGGTGGTGTCGGGATATGGGTAGAACTGGATACGCCGGATGGGGGTGGTGTTGCTGACTGGAGGGAGGTCCAACAACGTCGCTACCCGAGGACGCCCAGAGACATTGGGCCGTGGATAGGCCCGGATAAACTCACGCCGGGAGATGATCGGGATTTGATAGCTGTTAATAAACATCGTGAAATCGAGCGGGCGGAGGAAATCGCTCGCGAGATCATATTCATCCTCAAAATACACGTACGTGACGCCACTCGCATTATTGCTGGCGACGTACCGGGTCACGCTCGTGGCGGAGGTGTCAGTCGTGACCGCACTGATCCGATAGAGATCGTGGCCTCCAGCGATGGTGAGCTTTCCCTGCGTCCGCATGTTGTTTTGATTATAGCTATTGGCGGTATTCCAGAGCGTGGACGTTCCTGTGAGGGTGGTACTTCCCACACTGATCGTCACGGTCCCGTCACTATAGGGTGCATGGGTCACGAGTTCGGCCCGACGCTCCAGCCACGGCATCTTCTCACTAAAGTTGGCGAGGAGATCTTGGAGCGCAATGTTGAGGTAGCGTTTGGCCTGGTTCTCCGTAGCGGTCACGCCCGTCGCCACCCGGACCCGGTTCTGAAGGTCCGTGTAAAGATCACTCCAGTCTGTGACTTGGCTCGTGGTGGACATTAGTTCCCTACTTCCGCCAGCATCGTTTGGGTGAGCTTCTCTAAGCGACGGGCCTTCTCAGTGAGTTCCTGAGCCTTCTCAGCCTGCTTGCGGGTCGTCTCAGACACGAGCACTTCCCGAGCCTTGACCGAGGCTTCCAAGGACTGGACGGCCTGTTCACGTTGAGTCACACTGTTTGAGCGTGTGACAAGGTCTTTCTCATGCTGGTCAAGCTGGTCCAGTTTGGTCTGGACTTGGAAGAGCATCTCCTGAGCACTCGACTTGGCGGACTGGATCATCTTGTCTGCGTCCGCCTTGGCGCGGGCTAGGAGTTCCGAGGATTCCTTCTGTTTAGTCTGAGCCTGGAGGAGGCACTGGTCGATCTCGTCCTTGGTGGTGAGATGCTCCAACCGCTCATTGATCGCCTGGAGCATGTCCTGCATGTGACGCATATAGGCCTGATACTTCTCCGGGTGGAGCAACACGTCCAGGAATTCGTTGAGGTAATTGATCTGCGGGGGTGCAATGATCTTTGACATCGATTTCTCCTTAGAGATGCCACCAGAAGAGAATCAACCAGGGCATCAACCAACCACACCGACGGCGACGGCGTTTGCGGTTCACGATCGGGGCAATAGGCCGTGTATGGGTGACGGCACTCACTGGACCCTCCGTCCATGTCCAAAATCCACCAATCCTATACATATTAGTCGGGGTCAATCTTGACCAATGGGTTGCCAGCCGCCGTGGAGGTGGCTGCGCTCCACGCGACCGTTAGGTCATCTTCTTGATAGACAGTCAGCTCATTGGCCGCAATGACGGCCTTGTTGCGAAGGCCACGGAGTGCGTTCCGCACGTTGCGCGTGTGACCACTTCCGCCACCCGCGAGATTGCGGTTGAGCACTTCGTCGGCCACTTCCTGGGCCGCCCCTTGGGCCAGGGCTGCGGCATCGATAGCGCCCGCTGCAAAGGACGCCGTGGTGATGCCGCCACTGGCCACCGTGACCCCTGCTCCAATAAATGATTTGAGATCACTGACGAGATCACTCGCCACGTCGCTCAGTTGGCTGTTGGTGGCCACCGCCTTAGGCACCCGACTTTGAAAATCACTCTGCAAGTCGGACAGCATCGAATACACATCGCTGAGACGGGACTGATTCAGGAGGACACGGGAGTTCGCCTGCGTCGCGGCACTCGCGGCGTCACTGGCGACACTTTGAACGAACACGACCCGTGAGTATATGTCACTCAGCAAGCTGCCAAAGCTGCTGGCGGCTGAATGGGTAGTGTACTTTGCCGCCCAGACAGCACTCGCGATGTCACTGATGTCACTAGCCGTAATCGTGGCCGTGACCCCGGTAATCGCCGAGCGAATGTCGCTCATATCACTGGTAGAGATGGATTGGGCCACGACGGCGGCAGAGTACGCATCGCTCGCGAGTGATTGCGTGACAAGGATACGGCTATTCGCTTGTTGGGCAGCACTGGCCGCATCACTCGCCATGGATTGGGCGAGCGCCACTCGTGAATAGATATCACTGATCAAGGATCCAAATGAGGAGGCGGTGCTGTGGGCCGTGTACTTCGCGGACCACACCCGAGAGGCAATGTCTGACATATCGGAGGCGGTCAGAGCTTGCGCGACCACGGCGGCGCTATGGGCATCTGAGACCAGTGATTGGGTGAGCAACACGGCGCTGTACGTATCGCTCAGAATTCCACTCATCACAATCAGGTCGCTATGCATATCCGAGACATCTGACCGGATGTCACTGGCGACGGCGCTCAGGTCACTGATCCAGATCCCCCCATCCACCACGATGGTCTGGTAGGCGGCCCCTGTCGCCGAGAGGTTGATCACGTACTGATCATACCAAGCCGCACTCGCGTCGCTCAGGTCCGCCTTCGCCAGGGCAATCGTGTAGATCCCGGTGGCGCTGGCCCCCACATGCTGGATATCATTGGTCAGGGACCCAGTGCCGCTGGAGACAAAGTTAACTCCCGTCGCGGACTTCAGCTTGCCATAAATTTTGATTTTGGTCACGGCGGACAGGGCCGACTCTGGGGTGGCAAAATCGGTGGCATCCACCATCACCCATGTGAGATGATTATTCGTGAACCCTTTAACGAACTGCTGGCTCATTGCACGACCATGACCAGCCCCTCAGCGGTGTAGGGCTTGCCGTGATACCAATGAAAGGACTTCACGGTATAAGAGTACCGTGTGAGGAGCGTCGAGAGGGTCGTGTAGGTATAGTAGGCGACATGATCGCGGTTGACGTTTTCACGGCCATGTCTGCGGAGCATGTCGAAGCTGGAGAGGCAAAACGCATTGGGGACCGTAAAGACAATGGGCGTCTGTGGATACTGATGACGCAGCGCCGCAAGAAACCACCCAGGATTCGCGAGGTGTTCGAGAACTTCCCCACAAACGATCACCTCTACACCATCAAACTGCGGGAGACTCGTCTCGCCGCCAAGGTCATCTAGATCACATTGCGCGTAGTCTTCGCGGTCCCTCTCACAGCGGTCGATCCCATAGACGCGTGTGGCGACCTTCTTGAGCTTCGCATCGAGGTGCCCAGTACACCCAATATGGAGGATGACCTTCTCCTTACAGAATCCCTGGAGGTATTCGACACGATCGACCACATCGGCCTTAGGGACCGCGTGCATCATCTTGGCCCAATACTCCGAGGAGTGGGTGCCCATCTCGTGGAGGTCATGGTAGAGGGCGTCAAGCGTGGTCATAGGTAGCGTTGATAGATGTCAAGGCTCTGCTTGACCGTCTCACTCACGTCATGCCGTTCTAGCGCCCACTTGCGGTAGTTCACCTGGCCATAGTTCTCCCAACACTTCACAATGGCCTCCGCCATCGAGAGTGGGTCGAATTGACAGGTCCACGGGTAGCCTGGCTCGTGGTAGCCCGCACTGATAAACGCTTTACCTGCGCCGAACGCTTCAATCCCACGCGCATAGAGCGGGTAGAGACAACTCACGACCATGTCAGCTTTGTTGTAGAGCGCATTCACGTCCTCCACCGCGCCTGACAGTGTGCGGGCAAAGGTCCACCATTTATTGTGCTTGATGAGGGTCGAGAAGGTGTCGTGCATCTTTTTGTCGTTGCAGTTGAACAAGTGAAGCTTGGCCTTAGGCAGATGCTTGACGACCTCCTGCATCGCGACCAGCAAGTACAGCGGGTTGCGTTGCCCGCGCCAGTTCTCCACGTAGAGCACGGCAGGTTCCCCATCCAAGCGTTCAATCGGCCCATCCAGTGGCTTATACCGCTCCAGGTCAATGCCTTTGGGCACCAGATAGGTCCGCTTGATACTGTTCCAGATAGGCCATTCTTCTTTTCGCATGCACAGGAAGGCGTCCATCTTAGGGGCGAGATCCACGATCGCTTTCATGGAGATGCCGTTCCCAACACTGCTTAAGGGCTCTCCATGCATCCACATGAACTTCGGCTTCCCATTGTGATAACTCGTGATAGGCATTTGAGAATGGATCGACTCAATGTCAGGTTCGCTTTCGATCCCATAGACCATACCGCCGCTGGGTTCCTTGATCAGAGCGAGGTGGCCATGCTTTTCCTCGTAGGCTGCGAGTTCCAAGGTCGTCCGGGTCAGGCCACTGTTTTCGCGCTTCATATAGTGGAGAATCTTCACACCGTCACCCACCGATGCAGGCCCACGTCCGTTCCGTGAGTAAAGAAATGATCGTTTTTTGTCGTGCGCCCAGCCGCCGCAACGAGACGTTGGACCCGATGACTCCGCATCAACGGAAACCCCGTCCCCGGTGGATGGTCACTTCGCGTGGCACCTGTGACGGTCCCGTCTCCCGTCCCGACCCAGTTGGGCTCTGGGGCAGAGATCCCCCACAACGGCCACCAGCCCGCGAGCGCGGAGGCGCGGGCCATCGATCCACGCATGACCGCGTTCAGTTCCCCGACGGTCAGGACCGTATTCCACATCATGAGATTGGCAATATACCCGTCGAAATTACGGGTGGCCGCGCCGGTATTACCAATCGTCAACGCCGTCGCATTATCGGCGGTATAGGCACCTGCCCCTGCCGTGTTGGTATCATACGTGGCCTCTGTGAGTCCGCCGGTCGAGAGCGTGCCGATATAGACGTGCCCGGTGTCACTGTCACTAAAGGTAGCGGCAAGAAAATGCCAGGTATTAAGGGTAATACTATTCGCCGCCGTGTATTGGAGCGCCGTGGTCGTGGCCCGTGCGTTCGCCCATCGAATATGCGCCGTGCTCGCCACATACAAGAGGCGCTGACTTTTATCAATGATCCGCCCAAAACTTCCCCCACCCAATGTCTGGGGATGGATCCACGCCGTCACAGTTACAGTATTGAGATCATTGATCGGTGTGGATGCCGCGACTGTCAGACGGTCCGTGGCGGCACCCCCAAATTCTCGTGCCATCTTATGTGGTCGTGTACTCGAACATGAGGTCCATCAGCTCGACATCGCCCGTCGCTGTATCACTCGCGTTGTCTGGCTCCCGACCAATAAACAGGCGCATGAGTTTCTCGGCCCCCGCATTCGTCATGGTCAGCGCGATGGTAAATTCAACCGTTTGTCCTTGGGTCCCAGGCGCGGACACACTGCTGGAGAGGTCTGCCGCCACATACGCCGTGGCGTCGTCATCCGTACTCCCGTCCGTGGTGGACACCTGCCCACCTTTCATGATCGCCGCCCCACTCGTGGCGCTGGTAAACTTCACATGACCCCGTAACGTGCCCCCGCTTGCATAGTCGCCTGGCGTCTGAATCGAGAACATCCAATGCTCGTCCGTGGTCGCGTCGAACAGTAACTTGAGCGCATAGGACTTGGGGACGTTCCCGCTGCCCGCCGTTGCGGACGCATCGTAGGACAGGGCCGCAGTTTGACTGACGGTGGCATTGTCCGTGCCAAACCCACCAGGAAACAAGAAGACATATCCCGTCGCCATCAGCTCACCTCAAACCGGGCTCGCGTCACGGCCATCAAGAGTTCCACTTTTTGCTGGGCTGTCAGCAACGACCGTGCGGGTTGTGGAATCGCGAGATTGTACGAGGCCACGTTATCGTCCACCCACTGATCCACTGCGGCAATCGCCGCATCGAGCTGGGGTTTGGTCAGGGCGGTCACTTCATGTCGGGCCATGATCCCATCGATTATCATCCGACGACAGTCTTTTTGTTTTGTTAGGGGGAGCAGCGCCATGGAGACCTTTCCCGCGACAGCTAGGCTCTCTTAAATATCCAAGGGGGTGGGTTTCCGTGCGTTCCCGTACTGGCGGATCCGTCCATCGCTCCAGTAGGCATCGGCATGCCCGACCTTCACAATCGCTCGTGGATTGGTGCCCGAGAGCGTGATATAACAGCCACGCTGGATATGCACAGGCGTTCCGGCGGGATCGACCAACTCACTGTTGGCGGTATTTTTGAGCTCCAACTTCACGGCGGTTTGGGCGGTGTTCGCCACATCCGTGTCATGCACGGCCAGGATGTTGTCCGTCGCCGCACCGCTCAACAAGGAGACGTTCTCCACACACCCACTCCCCATGAAGATATGGCTAGACTTCGTAATCATCACTTCTTCGGGGAAGCGAATCGCCAACGGCCACAACCGTTCGTCATCCATGAGAAACTGGTCAAATAGGATCACGCCCGTGGTCGTCGCGAGGGTATTTTGGGTCCCCAGGACACCCTGTCCCACGGCAGCCGCTTGAGTCAGCGAGGTCAAGGTCGCCGCCTGCGCGCCATTCAGGAAGAGGGTAATGACTCCCGCTCCCCCTGTCGAGATGGTAGATAAAATCTCGACACAGACCCAGTCACCGCGCGGATAGGTCACGAAACTAGTCCCGACCACCCCATCACCGATTCCAATCTCCAACAAATTCGTCGCGGCGGTGATCTGCATGCTGACACTTTGCTCGATCGTGCCCCCCGCCTGCTGGAGTTCAAAAATGTTGAAAATATCATCAGCGGTGGCGGTAAAGGTAGGGCTGACCCACATATACCAGCGAAAGTATCGAGTAGCGGCATCGGCGATGTCAATATCACCCTCCGTGAGGGTGTGATCGTTGGTGTCGCCGGTCGTGAGATTGATCCGCAGACAGTACGCACCTCGGAACGGGGCAGGCATCCCAGGGATTTTCGCCAGCGTACTGTAATGGACGACATCGAGCTTGCCACCTGTATCGCTCTCAGAGTCCCACTCCGTCACGACTCCACCGTCCCAATTACTTTGGAAAATAAACGGAAACGCCATAACTCCTCCTACTTCCCAGGCGAGGACGCAAAGCTGACCATGGATTCGTCATCCGTGTTCGCCTCGGCACGTTTGGCTTGTGCCAGGGCTGAGTTGGGTGTACCAGGAAAGACCCGGTTCCAATTCTCCTCCGGCACGTTCCCATAGCTCATCACGCCGTGGATCTGCGCGTCCGTGCGGAGGCGGTTCATCGCGCCACTCGGTCGGTAGCGTTCGATGTTCGCGAGGTCGGGATCGTCGCTGTCTGGCTCTAACTGACGCTTGATATTCTTCCATGTGAGGATGTCCTGCTTGTGGGTCTTTTCCCAGAGCGTGTGATGATGCACCGCCCCCACAGGATTTTTCCGCATCTCCTCGTCGGTGGGCATGTTCTCGGTGATCCGCTCACGCAGCTCCACTTCCATCTTCGCGAGCTTGTCCTTTTCCGCGTCCTTGAGGGGCTCGGGCGCATAGCGGGACAACTGGGTGTCGATGTCTCGAATACGCTTCCGCATGTCACCAGGAGACTTGAGCTTCTTGTTCAGGAACGGGTCCTGCAACATATCCACGATCTGGTTGCGCTCATCCGTCAATTCGTGGACTTGGCGTTTCTGCAAGAGCGGAAGGGTTAGGTCTTTCATCAGTATCCTCTCAGGTATGGGTGGACGTATCGCGCAGCGAGGCGTGGGCGTGAACCGGCTCGCTGACCGGCCATGCGCCCATCTGATTCAGGGCTTGCTGAATCGCGCCCCAGAGCCACAGGCCCTCGGCATGCTCGGTCGTTCGGAGCTCGATTTTCGTCGCCCCGTCCTCGAAGGTGACGAGTTCAGCCCTCGTGACGTGCAACGGTAACTGGCGGAGTGTTTGGGACACCGTAGCGACAAATCGCTGGATCGCCATCACCGAGCGTCCAGTCCTCAAAGCGATGTTGGTAGGTTTCGTCAATCCTGAAAATGTGGAGGTGCTGGACCTGAATGGTCGTGTCCACCCACACCTTCGCATGGGCTTCCTGTTGTAAGCGCCACACAAAGACACAATCTTGGTTCGCGAGCCGCTGGAAACTCTCGGGGTCGATCGTTTCTTTGAACCACGGACGCTTCAGGCTCAAGAGGTGGTCCCGGTGGAACATCAGGACCCCAGAGCCGATGAAGTTCACCCGTTGCATCTCGCCATCCTTGGGGTCGATGACATGGACTTTGTGGCTGTCCTTGGCCATGCCCTCGTAAGTCTGGAGCGTGAAATCGCCTGGTTCGTTGTACTTAAACCGCCACGCCATCGGCTGGAACGGGCGCATCGGCTGCCAGGACACATAGCCACGACAGGGGACGAGGGCACTGACCACCTCGTACCCCTGCTGGATTCGTTCGACCAAGCGCGGGAACATATCGACGGGGTGACGTTGGTCCGCCCCGATGATACAAATGTAATCCGCGCCCCACTTCAACGCCTTCTCGCAAAGGTCGGCATGGCGTCGCGCCGGACACCACCCCAAGCCTCGAAACCACTTCACGTCCCAGCCTGGAGGCGATGACATCTCCAAGGCTTGGTCCACCCAATCGGTGTACATGAAGGGCGAGCCCCAAGGAAAGCCAACTGCGAGTTTAGGCATTAACTCACCGTCCCGATGGGGATCCGTGCGGCGGCGGTCGTGGCGTTGGTCCCGTCGTGGGCGTAGACCTCATAGAAGTGATACCCGCCCGCATCGACCACATCCTCAATCGATGTGAGCGCCGCTGTCGCCTGGATGTAGCAGTTCGCCACGATCCCGTCGCTGACCGACGCGCTGGAGTTGAAATCAATCGCCACCGTGTCGGCCTTGATAAAGGTACAGTTCTTAATCAACCCGCCCAAGACCTGATCGGCGTTGGCCCGGATGATCCCTTCATCACAGCCTGCTGAGGCGCGATAGTTAAACTCACAGTTGATAATGACTGGGTCGTCACTCGCGCTGGTCTCGAAGTCAATAGCACTGTCGGGTCCCGCTGCGGTCCCAAGCCACTGACACCCATCCATTCTGAGACGGTCGCCCCCGCTGGCCACGGTGACGGCCCGGAGCGGTCCCGCGCCCTGCTCGATCACACAGTTGGTGACGGTGAGGTCGGCGGCGGCGACGTTGATGTGCGCCGTCACGGACGCAGCGGCAACAAAGCGGAGGTTGTGAATCCGGCAGTTGGCAGCCGTCACATTGATACAGTCAATCGCGCCGGTTGGCGTGAGGGTGGGGCGGTTTCGTCCAACCCCGAGACCAATCACGCGCACGCCCGCGATGTCCATCGTGATCGTGGCACTCACGGTCTCCGCATGGCCAGGCAGGACGACAATCACGTCGCCACGGCTCGCGGTACATTGGCCAATCGCATAGTCGAGGGTGGCAAAGGGGGCGCTAGGACTATCTCCATAAGCCCCCGCCGCGTCCACACCCGCGACCCCACCGGGGACCGCCGTGGACCCGACATAGAACACGCGCCCTTGCGTGGCGAAGATGTCATCAGACATCATCCCCACATTCCCGAACAGGTTGACTCCTGGATTACTAACTCCCATGAGGATCTCCTTGGTCTAGTCTTGATGAGTGGGAGGCTCGCCTTGGCTAGACACCCGAACATGAGTTGTAAATCTTGACCACCGGCACGCCTTTCCCACGGCGGGTGGGCTTGGCGCTCACCTGAGCCTTGGGGCCTGACTTGTAGGTCACGGCGGGCGTGGGGGCATCGGAACCTGGGGTCTTGTGACCCTTCGGCGCAGACACTTTGCGCTCTTTATAGTACGCCCAATAGCGAGACGCCATTATTTCGGTACTCCTTCCACGTCCTTGCAGTTGATAGGCATCTTGCTGTCCTGGTCATAGTCGCACTTGAAGGTCTTGTACGGGGTGCCATCTTTGTAGATCACCACGTAGACCTCGTAGCCCGTGGCCTCACCGACCACGACATCAGCGACCGTATCTAACACGGAACAGCCTGTGATGGTGAGCAGCGTGAGACTGATGCCCCAGAGGCGCATAGTCCCTCCTTAGTAGCGTTTCTTTTTACGTTTCTTCGACATCCCAGCCTCGCTCATAGCAATCGCGATCGCCTGATCGCGTGAGGTGACTTTTTGACCACTCGACGAGTGGAGCGAGCCCTGTTTGTACTCCCGCATGACCCGCTCCACCTTCGCCTGTCCACGACGGCGCTTCTTGATGCGGATATGGCCGTCATAGGTGGGCATCACGACACCGACGCGCCCAAGAGCCATCGCCAATCCCGCCACATGTAGGAGTAGCGACAATAGGCTCGCCACTTGGCGATCAGCGTGTCAAGTTCCTCGGCCTGCCCGAACTCCAACGAGACACGATCGAACCAGATCAGGTACATCTTCATGTACCGCTCGTCGATCATGAACCAGTTGTTCGTGTCGGTGAGATATTCCCAGTCCACGAGCTTGTAGCGCCCGTTCTGGGTGTTGACCTCATTGGTTGCCACGTCGGGCTTGCCGGATGAGTTCACGATCTCCAGCGCCCGATCCTGCAAGTCGATCGGCACCACTAACATCGACGGCATGACCGAGATGCGCTGGGCCTGATCCCCTCGATAGCCCCGCATCTGCGTGCGGGCCGCACTACAGGCCGTCGCGCTCAGCGCCGTGGTCACGAGGTTGTCAAACCCCGATGCTGTGGACGCCCCCGAGGTGGTAGTGTGGCTGTTTGAACACAGCGACACAGCTTCGCTGTTGTTATAGAACAGCGTGTCCACGGAGAAGGCATTGTTGAAGATCCGGGCCGCATGAGCCTGGCGGGTCCGCTGATAGCTGTTCGCCAGCTCACGCGGACGGGATTCCCAGATCCCATGACGATCGTCATCATACAGATCGCGGGTGATCTGGAACCCGTTCGCCCACTCCAAGTGGGTCGCCGTCACGTCATAGCCCTGAGCCTGTGACGTGTAGTTCACCGTGCCGGAGAATTGGCTGAAGTCCGGCAAGGCCCCGACCTGGCTCCACCGCTCAAAGGAATCGTTGGAGGTCTGCATGGAGTAAAAATCCCCCACGCGATCGGGAAGCTGCTTGAGTTCATCACTAAAGACCTTGGTGACCCGCTTGTCGAGTAAGTCACCAAAGTTTCCTGCGGAATGTGGAACGGGCATGAGAAATCTCCTTTAGGCTAGGTGCTCACGCCAAAGACGTGATCCACCGCGATGCCGGACACATAACTGTCACGGGCACCGTTCAGTTCAAGATCGATGACACTGATGGCCGCGCCCGTACCCACCGCGATGGAGGCGTCAGCTTGGGTCAACAGTGTGGAGAGTTGCACTTTCGGGGACGCCCCGGGAAAATAGGGCGCGTCGATGAACAGGTCCCCGACCACCGTATCATTGAGGAAGGGGACGGTGACGGTCGCGCTGCTGGTATCCGTCGAGGTAATCTTCCGGGACTGGCCCACATTCGCCCCAGACGTAAACCACGCAATTCCCTCGTCCATTTCTGGTGAGGAGTGATCATCAGTCGTGGTGAGGGTCAGCCCTGTGGCGCTCGCCGTCGTGATGTCATGCTCGGTCAGGGCCGTATTTTCGGTGGCCCCCCCGGACATCAACAGGCGAAGGATCAGGTCAGGATTGACCAGGACCGAGTAGACGGCCTCGTCAGTCCCCTGAGTCGTGGAGTAGCTAACATCGCCACCCTGCGCCAAGGCTTGGTTCCGGTTGAGCACCAGGCCAATTGTGTCGGCAGCGCTCGTGGTCGTCGAGACCGAGACCCCAGCTGCGTTCGCGGCACTCCGTAATACGAGAATCCCAGGGAGGTGACTCGCCGCGACCTTATACTTTTTCACGACGGCGGTGCCGCCAGAAAGTAATCCTGCTGCTTCCATGATGATGGTCCTTTCGAGTGAGGCGTCTAAGGCTCCTCACTTCACAGCCCTTGTAGGGTTCTACAATCGGCCTTGTTTGATGCGTTTCTCTCGGCTTCGGGCTAGGGCGCGCCGCTGATCGGCGGTGGACCGGACCTGATGGAAGTCAGGCTCCCAAAAGTATCCGGCACAATACATATCCCACACGCCACAGCCGTCGCACTTGCCCCCATACCGTGTCCACTCTGGATCACGGAGGTAGCCGAGCTTCTTAGGATCAAATTTTGGATTACACGGGGGACACAACAAGATGACCTGCTTTTGGGCGCAGAGGTCATGGATCCAGGTCCCTGCGGTCATGGCACGCTTGGGACCCACACGGGCCTCCAAGGACTTGAGCCACTCGCGTGGCGACCAGACCTTGCGTGGAATGAGCACATCGGCTCTCATACACCCACAAGACGCTTCCCACCAGACTTGCCTGTTGGAAGCTTGGCGTACCATTCCAGTTCGGTTTTGACCTCACTCCAGTCCTTGTACCGTCCGAGGTCGATCATCTTGGTGTAATGAGCCTTCTCGTCTGCGCTCAGGGCGCTCAAGAGATCTTTGCCTGGGGTGGTCGGTCGAGAGGTCCCAGCCGTCGTTTCTTGATGTGTCGATCGTGTCGGAGCCATGGTCGATTTCCTTTCCAGGGTCTCGATGGGACCGAGCACGGCGCGGACCGCACTCAAGTTCATCGCCAACCGTTGGCGCGTCGTGAGGGCGGCAGGATCTGCATATCCGTGTAGTTCACACTGATAGGCAAACTCACGCTCTAGTGCCTCCCGGTGCTGACTGCCTGGTTGGTTGATCTCGGGCACCACTTTGAGATACCGGCCCAGTTCCTGGTCCATGACGGCGACCTTGTTGGTCTCGTCACGGGCGCTGGTCAGTTCGGTGCGGAGCTTGGACTCGCGCTCCTCGAACTGCTTGGACAGGTACTTCTCTCGGTACTCCATCGCCTCCGCGAGCGTGATCTTCTGTTCGTCGATCGCTCGCTGGAGTTCGGCCCAGGTGTACACCCTCTCTGAGGTGGCTGGCTTGGGCTGGGTGGCCTGACGGAGCGCATCCCGTTCCGCCTCGGCACGAATGCGGGCTTCGCGTTCAACTTGACGCTCAGCCTCAGCCTTTTTGGCGCGTGCCCAGACTTGACGGAAGCGATCGCCTCCAGGGGCCAAGGGGTGGACATGGGTGTCCTCGCCCTCGACGGGAGGTTCGGGAGGAGCCTCCTCCGTGACTGGCTCAACAGGGGCCGCAACGGGCTCCTCGATGACCTGGTCAGGGGCGGGCTCTAGTGGTGCGTGCAGATCAACAGTCTCGGCCATGGGACTCCTTGTTCTGGGCGATGCCCTCAGTCAGTTGTGGGTGACTGTGCCCCAACGGGCGGTGTGGTGGACTCCGCCAAGCGAGCCCGTTCTCGCAGGGTGGAGGGTAAGTTCATGGCTTCCGTGAGACCTTCTAAGCGACCCTTAGCGTGCCAGTAGGCGATGAGGGCCTGGGTGCGTGTGTCGTCAGTGGTGGCGCGGGTCAGTTTGTCCATTTCCTCAGCGAGGGTCTTGTTGGACAGGTCCACGCCTGGCTGGAGTAATGACAGGTAGAAGTTCCACTCTGGGTTTTGGCTGAGCTGGTCGATCCTGACGCTGGCCTGGTGGACAAAGGCCAACGCTTGTGAGCGTTCCTGGCGCTGGCTCAGCTTGCGGGACTCCACCTGGGCTTTCCACTCGTTGAGGTCGATCATCGTTTCAGCCCTTTGACCTGTTTGATGGTCTCGATATCACGTAGGACCTTTTGCAACTTGCGCCCCTCACGGTAGGACTTGAGCGCGTCAGAGAGTTCACGCTCGCCAACCTTGAGCAACACTTCAGCGAGCTTGAGTGCGGCTGGTGCGAGTAGGGTTTGCCACATCAGGGTCAAATTCTACGTGGAGATGATCACCTTCCAACACCACATCATAGTCAGGCCCCAATACATTGCTGATACTTTGGATGATCTGCTCCAAGGTCGCCCGACTGTCTACATGCCGAGTGCGGAGATCCACGGCGAGATCCTTGTAATGAAAACTCGTAGGCTTGTGCTTGCCGTCCGCCAGCGACGTGACCACACAGTCGAACCCAAACGTGTCATAGATCTCCGTCGCCACCTGGAGCATCGTGACGACAGGGAGGTTGGATTTGACGCCTTTTTTGAACGCGAGCATGTCACACGCGCCTCACGACGCCCCCGCACACAGGACACAAGGACGGGAGCGGGTTGGGGATCGCACGGTTCCGCCAGACCCCGTTCTGGCCGGTGGGGATGCGTTCGATCTCCCCGCAGACCTCGCCACATTTGACGCAGATGATGCGTTCATTCTGGTCCATCATCGACGCACCCCACTACATCATCATCCCTGGTTGCCCACCGCCACCCGCCATCGGCATACTTTCATCCATCAGCTCCCCAGGGCCAACTGGCGAGTTGCCAGCCAGACCCTGTGGAGGAGCGACCTGACCGGGCATCATCCCACCAGCGCCCATACCTTGGGCAAACTGTTGGGCTTGCGCGGCCAGTTGCGCCTCCTGTTGAACCATTGCCTGGACCTGTTGGAGCCAGCGACCAAACAGCATGACCTGGTTGCCTTTGAAGTAGCCGAAGTTGTCGCTGTTCATGAAGGCTAGGAGCTTTTGGAGGTGGACCTGAGCGCCCTCTTGTGGAATTCCCTCAGGCACCCGGCCTGCGAGGATCTCCAAGACCGCATCCTGCCAACTGATCCGCATGGCGTCCACGTCGGGGGTGGGCTTTTTGATGAGCTTGTTGGGGTCTTGGCCTTTGGATTTGACGATCTCCTTGAGTAGATGATAGGCCGTAACGGGATCAACGAGGCCCATCTGGAAGGTCATCCCGTTCATCAAGATGCCCGCCAGTTCAGTGAGGACCTGACCTTTGAGCGCCTTGTTGGTGTTGAGAATATTCGCTTTGAAGTCAAACTCAAAGCGCCCTTTGAGCGTGGACAGGTCATCCAGCTTAGCGTAGGGATCTTTTTGGCGCTCCTGGGCATTGACAATGCGGAACTGCTTGCCCTTGGGCAGGAACGCCTTGTTCAGCTCATGGAACTGTTGCCAAACCTCACTCAGGCCCATAAAAAACCGACGCAAGATCCGTTCGGGCCTCGCGTCACCTTGTTGAAGCACGCTCATCATTCCGCTGGTCGTGCGAAGGGCGCTGGCTTTCCCCTGAGGGACACGCCCCAACTGTAACTCGCCCACCATCGACAGTTGGTCGATGAGCTGGCCCAGCACCGTCATCACATTGAGCCTGAACGACTGATCCTGATGTGGGAGGGTAGGAAAGTTGATGTCCTGGCCTGGGTTGGCCACAGGGTACATCTCCCCAGGCATGAACCGAATGATGCCTGGGGTCATATTCGAGCTGGCCCGATAGAACCCAAACGGCGTGTTGGCGAGTTCTCCCGCATCGAGGGCCTGGTCGAACACGCTCTTGAGGAGGTCGTACATGTCCTCCAGCAGCTCGATCAAGCCAATCCCATGGAGTTGCCCAGGAACTTCAAGAAACTTCCCCATCGCAAAGGGACGACGGGGCGGCATGGCGGGGTACTGTTCGGTCAGGAGCTTCACGCGGCAGATTTTCTTCGGCTCACGCAGCATCGTGACGATGACTTGTTCGTCGAGGCCGTCGCCATCCACATCCCACGCGCCGTACCAGGTCAAACGAGTCACGCGCTGTTTCGCTTCCGCGCTGCTCCCGTGGTACTGCCCCGCCAGCTCGTCCTTGAGGACCTTCTGCATGTTGGGGTCGCCCCCAAGTTCGTTGGCGCTGGTGTTGGCTTCCTCTAGGCTCTTGAGGTCCTCCTCAGTGAGCAGATCATATTCGCCCATCTGTGTGAGTCGCCGGACTTCATCGAGTGAGGTCACGCTCACATGGATGACATGGGGTGCGCCTAAGGGGTTCGAGAGGGTCCGTGGCTGGAGGTTGGCACACCGGGTTGGCGCGAGGATGTCCTCCAAATCGACGGGGATCAAACAGGGTCCATCAAAGGTCTTGATGGTCCGTTTGGCGACGGCCTGGACCTGGTCCTCCTCGTCCACGTAAAGGTCCACCACCAAGGGCTCGAACTCATGGGTGTCGGGGTGTTCTACGGTGACAGTCCATTGGAACTCTTGCTCACGCTTGGGCATCGAATCACGCCCATAGGCGTTCCTCAACCCGTCCAACACGAAAGCGTCCCAGTCTGTGGCCTGATCGTACCGTCCGAGGTTGTGAGCTTCGGCGACCTGTTGGGTCTCTTTGATATAGGGCACAAACGCGACAAAGGTCCCATCCTGGACAAAGTAGCTGATGAGGTTCCCAATGCTGATCTCGCCCTTGTTCTCGATAAAGACCTGGTAGTCCACGAGGTCGTCAACAATCTCGCCCTTATCGTGATCTTTTTGGTCGAGGGGCACCGCGCTCATGACGGGGCGGATCGACAGCACCGCGTTGTGGAGCGTGTCCTCGGTGCGTAATACGTCGGTCGCGATGACGGGGATATGAGCGTTGTTGGCCCCTGGCCAGGGGTAGTCTTTCTGTTCCAGCCACCCACGGAACTTGGCGTAGCGTTGGGCGCGTTTCTCCGCCCAGGCCGAGCGGTCCTGGAGGTCGTCGTCGTAGTCACGCAAGACACGACGGACCAGCTCGTCCTTGTCGAGCTTGAGGGACTTCAACCGACGAACTAATTGTTTGGCCATTAGGAGTTGACTAGTAGTTCCCTGACCGCCGGACCCGTGGCAGGGCTTGGCGGGTGTTCCTGAGCCTGATACGGGTGGTACGGAGTTTGAGCTTGGGTTTTCGCATTCTAGCGATCCGTCTCATACCAGCCATCGGTCGCGAGAGGCGCATCGTTAGTACAACCCTCCCTTTCGTCCTGCACGGGGGAACACAGAGCCCATCAGTTTGAGCTGCCGGAACTGGGGATTGGAATTGGCGATGTACTTCAGCAAGGTTGGATAGTCATCATACTTCTGCCGTGGAGTCTGTTTGATGTCCTTGTTCTCGACCCGCTTGTGCTCGTCCCAGGTGTAGCGTTTGATCTGAAAGATGGTGTTGACGCACCGAGGATCAATCACGAGCCGAGGCTTTTCGGTGGCCCGATCGGGTTGGAGCATCTCGTTGACCCGCGCCCGGCCTACATCACTATCGTCGGCCAGGTCAAATCGGATTCCCACATTGTCAAACTCGTCCTGCCAGGTCAGCTCCCGTTGGGCACCACTAGGAGACCGCCCCATGTTGGGATCCATCAGGCGGGTGATACAGCTCCAGCCAAATTCGCTCTCAATGCGTTCGATTTCATCACGGACCGCTTCTGGTCCACCCTCCACCTCACTGTCCACCACGACCTGGAGATCATCGTTGGGTGTGACCTGCGCCCAGAGCATCATGTGAGGTTTACGAGGGTGAGGGTCGATGGCCATCACCACAGGCCAGGTCGCCTCAGCGGGACAGGGTTGGACATGGGTGTAACTGATCACGTCATCGGACTGACAGGTGACACACCCCCCCGTGCCGTCCAGCATCGTGTCGTCCATACACATAAAACACCAGTGACGCGCCTGGTCCGTGAACAAGGGATGGATGCGATTGCTAAACCGAATGGGTTGACCAAAGATGCGGACCTGGCGTTCCAAGGGGGTCATGCGAGCGGCCATGTCCGCCACGGCTGACTGGTCAATGTGTGGGTTGTCCGTGGAGAAGATGTTGATCCACTCTACGTTCTGATCCTTCCCAGGACCTGGTTGGCCTGGGTTGTAGACCTCATCAAACAACCAGTCCACGTTGATGCTGGGGTTGTCCGGCCAGGTCATGGAGACCATCAACGTGCCGTCCACGCCCATGACGCGGGTGCGGGACTCACGCCAAATCTCCTNNGCGGCTCATCGTGAAGAATAAAGTTCAAATCGACCCCGCTAAAATCGCTTGGGTCCTGGTCCTTGGACATGAACTGGATGGTGGATTCCCCGACCACACGCTCTGGGTGCTCCGTGTCTCGATAGAGGACCTTCAACACTCGTAATTTCTCTGACCAGGAGTGTTTCCATGATCCGTCCACCAAGCACTGCTGTGGGATCCATCCCCAATGTCCACGGGAACCGTCTGGAGGAAGGGGACCATTCCAGCGCCACCACTGAAGCTTGGGGAGGATGACGGGGTAGAGGGTTGTGGTGAGCGATTCGCACACCACCCGAGCCGCGATCGGGCCTCGCAAATTACTCCGTGGATAGGTCTCATGTAGAGCTTGCGGAATCTGACCAGTCACTCGAATGACCAACTCAACGAGGGCATGATCGGTTTTTCCCGCTCGGTTACCTC
>FKKE01008980.1_pt1 | contig 21123 bp, 14 predicted proteins | sample 1106331 | NCBI WGS metagenome assembly FKKE01 (sample SAMEA3931202, study PRJEB13176) | freshwater metagenome | biome: Drinking water system; feature: drinking water; material: freshwater | place: China | collected 2013-02-06 | reverse complement strand
TGGTTTTCCCTTTTTTCTCCTCATTATTTGAATGGCCGGATTTAATTTCTATTTTTACCGGCTTTTAAATCCAGCCTGCACAAATTCTTAGGCAAAATCCTTTCTGAAAACCTGTATCTATTTAAACTCAGCAAACAACTGATATGAAAATTTTATTTTCGGCAATCATCTTATTGCTTTCGTTTTCTGTGAATAGCCAGTTACAATATGGCTTGTTTGCAGGTCCACAAGCTACTGATGTTCGCTATGCTATCAACGATAAGAGACAGGAGAGCTCGATAAAGCTTGGAGTGAATGCCGGTTTGCAGATGAAAGTTCCTTTTGATGGCCGCTTAAGCTTTGCGCCATCTATTATGTATAATCTACGCGGCTATAAAGTAAAATTTGATGGCCCCGTTTTTCCGCCTGATTCTTCGGCCATAGATAACAATACAAGATTTCACACAATAGAACTTGCCTTTTTATTACAACATGATTTCAGTTCTGATGCCGGGCATTTTTTCATTCGTTTTGGCCCTTCACTGGATTTTGTGCTCTTTGGCAATGAAAAGTTCAATACCAATATGTCTGCGCAGGTTGACAGGTCAATGAAGTTCAGTTTTGGCGATTATGGACGATACCTTGCGTCGGCTATTTTCCAGCTGGGGTATGAATCATCAAATGGTGTATTCTTTTATGCTCATTATAATTATGGGCTTACTACTATGAATAATGCCGATTATGGTCCCGGAATTGGTAACAGGGCGGCCGGTATCACTATTGGTAAATATTTTAAACGGAATAAAATAGTCATCAATACCCGGAATAAAGAATAGCCATTACATTTAACATTTACCACCCAGCATTTACTTACCTTCTTTCACACCTTTGGTACTTAATTTGCCTTAAGGGAACGATTGGTTATTTTTACATTATAAAGCTCTGCTTCTGAAGACCTTCAGGAAAATATTCAAATGGTTCTTGATCATACTGCTATTCTTTATAATAGCGGGTGTGGTATTTGTCAATACTGAGTGGGGACAAAATATTATTGCAAAAGCTGTTACCAATCGCTTATCCCGTGATTTAAAAAGCAAGATCACTATCAAACATGTAAGCTTCTCCCTGTTTGATAAAATGAACCTTGAAGGTGTATTAGTTGAAGATCAAAAAAATGATACACTTCTTTCGGCAGGTAAAATGCAGGTTCGTATTACAGATTGGTTTTTTTGGAAAGACAATATAGTTCTTCATTACATAGAATTGAGCGATGCTGTGGTACATCTCAACCGTGCCGATTCGGTTTGGAACTATCAATACATACTCGATTATTTTTCCAGCGGACCATCAACAGGTAAAAAACAAAAAGCAGTAGAACTCGATTTTAAAAAAATAAAACTCAGCCACGTAAGTTTTTTGAAAAAAGATGCATGGCGGGGCGAGGACATGGCCTTGAGCCTGGCTTCCATGGATCTGGATGCTGATGAAATAAATCTTTATACAAAAAAGATAAAAATAAACTCGTGGGATCTTACAGAACCTGTATTTCTTATAAAAAATTATGCCGGTAAAAGACCGAAAAAAATAAAAGTGATCAATGAGGATGAAGAGATCGTTGAAGTACCGGTTGATTCAGTATTGAAATGGAATCCTGGTGGCTGGGCAATGCAAATTGATAATCTAAAGATCACTAATGGGAACTTTAAAAATATAAAAGAGATAAATGGAGCTTACAATACTTTTTTTGACGGAAGAAATATTGACTTTGCCGCTATCAATGGCACATTTTCAAATGTGAAACTCTTTAATGATACATTAACTACATCCATTCAACTCAGCACAAAAGAAAGAAGTGGCTTTGAAGTAAGGTCAATGACTGCAGAAGCCAGGCTTACTCCTCATGAGATGGCTTTTGACAAGCTTGATATTAAAACCAACAACAGTATTATCCGTGATTACTTCAGCATGAAGTATGAGGATTTCAGTGATATGAGTGAGTTCATCACTAAAATAAGAATGCAGGCCAGGTTTGCAGAAGCAGAGATCGATAGTGATGATATTGCATTTTTTGCCCCTTCCTTAAAGACCTGGAAAAAAGAAATAAAGATCAGTGGGCTGGCAAGAGGAACTGTTGACGATATATTCGGTAGCGAAATGACCATCCAGGCCGGTAACAATACTTACCTGAATGGCGATATAAGCTTAACTGGTCTTCCTGACATCAATAAAACATTCATTGATTTTAAAGCAGATGATTTCCGTACAAACTATGCCGATGCCGTCACCTTTTTACCCGGTATAAGAAAAGTAACCAGGCCGCGGTTACAAAGTATCACTTATATAGATTTCAATGGAAGTTTTACCGGGTTTATAAAAGACTTTGTTACCTATGGAACTATTCGCACCAACCTGGGCACAATTACAAGTGATTTAAATATGAAATTGCCCGAAGGAAAAGAACCTTTTTATTCGGGAAGTATTGCCTCACCAAATTTCCATCTTGGACAATTTATAAATGATCCGCGGATCGGTACTATTTCTTTTGCAGGCACAGTAAAAGGCCGGGGCTTGCAATGGAATAAAATAGCTGCAGATATTGATGGCAAGATTAATCATCTTGTATATAACAATTACAGGTATGAAAATATTACGGCAAAAGGTTCGTTGAACAAGAAGATATTTGACGGTGATTTTTCAATAAACGATACTAATGCCATTGCCTCCCTTAGCGGCATCATTGATCTGAGCGGGAAAGTTCCACATTTTAATTTTATTGCAAATGTTGATACAATAAACTTTTTACCCCTGAATATTTTACCGGAAAATTATTCCTTCAGCGGTAAGCTGGATTTTAATTTTTCAAGCGATAACATTGACAACTTCCTGGGAAATGCCAATATCAGGAATGCTACACTGAAAAGAGACGGAAGGTCAATTTCTCTTGATTCATTAACTATACACTCTGAGTATATTAATGGAATAAAAAGCCTGACCGTTCGTTCTCTCGGGATCGAAGGAAATATTGCAGGCGATTTTACATTGAGCAATTTGCCAAATGCATTTAAACTGTTCCTGAATAAATATTATCCTGCCTACATCACTGAACCGGTGAACAGGATAAAGGATCAATCATTTTCATTCAATATTAAAACCAATTATGTCTCTGATCTTTTGAATCTATTTGATACAACATTACAAGGCTTTAACGACAGCGAGATCTCAGGACGATTGGATACCCGGCAGAACCTGCTCGAGTTAAGTACGTATGTTCCTGCATTTGCATACAAGCAATTTGAATTTCAAAATGTGAACATCAAAGGCAGTGGAACTTTTCAAAATCTTGCCGTATCAACAACTATTGATCATTTGAAAGTAAGCGACAGCCTAAGTTTCCCTTTTACAAAAATTGATCTCTTTGCCAAAAATGATTCTACCAATGTGAGCCTGATAACTGAAAGTGATAATAAAAATATCCAGGGTGGTTCTATTAATGCATTGGTAAGAACATTTGATGATGGCTTTGCCGTAAAATTTGATTCTTCCAATTTTATTTTAAATGGAAAGCGATGGGCCATTGAAGAAAACGGGGAGCTTGAGATGCGATCGAACCGCGTTTCCTATGGAGAAATTGTTTTAAAAGAAAGTAACCAGGAAATAAGAATAAGAACTGAACCCTCTTCAACAAGTGATGGTAATGATGTTAGGATCGGTTTAAAGAATTTTAATATTGGAGATGTCACTACATTTCTTGTAAGAACCAATGATATTGAAGGATTGGTTTCCGGTGATATTACCATTGAAGATCCTACAAAAGATTTCACTATATCCTCCGACCTGGTAACCGATCAGCTTCGGGTAGATAGAGATAGCATCGGCCAGATAAGAGTTCATGTTGATTACAACAATAAAACGGGCAACCTGACAGCCAATGGCCGAACAGTAAATCCGGATCAAAAATTGGATTTTGATATGAGCCTGTTCTTAAAAGATCTGCCCGCTGATGGTGAAGATATTATTAATATAAGACCCGAACGTTATCCTGTAAAGATCGCAGAACGTTTTATAGGAACACTTTTTACAAACCTTGATGGTTATGCAACGGGGCCTTTACAAATCAAAGGCCTTGGCCCTGATGCAAAATATATTGGCAAATTAAAACTGGAAGATGGAGGCCTCAGGGTCATCTTTACACAGGTCTATTATAAATTATCAGATGGTGAGATCAATTTTACAGAAGATGCTCTTGACCTGGGAGAAATAAAATTGATAGATACCGTGACAAATAATACCGCCACCTTAAGAGAAGGATTGATACGACACCAGGGATGGAAAGATATGGTGTTTGATATACGGGCTGAAGTTGATAATGATCCCACAACCATAGGCGAAGACCCCATGTTATTATTAAATACAACAAGAAAAGACAATAGCAGTTTTTATGGTTATGCGTTGGGCACCGGCTCTTTTTCATTAACAGGGCCTCAATCAAACATGCGTATGAGGATCGTAGGCAAGGCATCAGAAACCGATAGCTCATATATCACTATTCCAAATACCACAGGAAAAGAAACCGGTATTGCCGACTTTCTGATCGAAAGAAAATACGGACGGGAATTGACAGACTCTGTTTTCAAAAGCAATGAAACTAATCTTACTTATGATGTGGATATAACAGGCAACCCAAAAGTAAATGTAACTGTAGTAATTGATGAACTTACCAATGATGAGATCAAAGGAAGAGGGACCGGAAATCTGAGACTGATATCCAATGGCAGCGATATGACAATGCATGGCCGGTTCGATATCAATGAAGGAACTTACAATTTCAGTTTCCAGTCATTCTTTAAAAAGCCGTTCACCTTAAATAGAAATGCAAACAACTATATTGAATGGACGGGTGATCCTTTTAAACCCGTTGTAAATATTGAAGCAGTGTATACAACGGATAAAAAAGTTGATTATGGGACATGGGTAAGTACTAATTTACCGGGAACTAATATTTCCGGCTCTACTGATTACGTATATGTAATTGCCCGGATGACCGGTGATCTTTTTACTCCCAATATCACATTTGATCTCGATTTTCCACCGGAAAGTCTTCCGAAAAGAGATGCAACAGTTGCATTTGTTATTGATGAACTTTTAAAGAATGAGAATGAGCTGAACAAGCAGGTAGCGTTTCTTGTAGTATTTAATAGTTTTGCGCCATCCACCATTGGCTCATCATTAAGTTTTAACCCGGGAGTAGATCTTGTGGTAAATAGCATCTCTGATTTTCTATCAGGACAGATCAATGCAGTTTTAAATAATATTTTATTGAATAAACTGAAAATACCTGGAATATATGTGAATTTCTCCGGGTCACTCTACAATCCAAATCCGTTTGGTGAAACAAATAACGCATTTAGCTACGATAGAACGAACCTCAATCTTTCCATTGGTAAATCTTTATTCAATAATCGTGTTATACTTACTTTTGAAGGCAACTACGATGTTCCTTTCCAGGCTACCGGCGCCAATCAATTCAGCAGCGATTTTCTAACAAATTTTACTACTGAATTTCTGATAAATAAAAGCGGAACCATCCGGGCCACGATATTTTATAAAGAGAATGTTGACTTACTAACGGGAACAACAACCAATGCCACAAAATCCAGGAGGTATGGAACAAGCCTGGCATTCAGAAAAGATTTCAATCGTTTCTCCGATATTTTCAGAAGAAAAAAGAAGCTGGTACCCATTTCAACAACAGAAAATAAAGACGGAAATTAATTGTAGATCGTAAAAAAATCTATCCTCGACTACCTGGTTTTTTTTACTCACTCATCTTCTCCCATAATTTCATGTCCCAGTTTATCTCTTTTGGTTAAAAGATATTTTTCATTGTAAGGGTTTGGAGAAACTTTAATGGGTATATTATCAACGATCTCAAGCCCATAACCAATGAGGCCCACTCTCTTTTTAGGATTATTGCTGATAAGTTTTAATTTACTTATACCCAGATGACGCAATATTTGTGCCCCAATACCATAGTCTCTTTGGTCCATTTGAAAACCAAGATGAAGATTTGCCTCCACCGTATCCATTCCTTCTTCCTGCAAACGATAAGCTTTTAATTTATTTAATAACCCTATGCCGCGGCCTTCCTGGTTCATGTAAAGTATAGCACCCTTTCCCTCTTTTTCTACCATTTTCATGGCAGCATGCAATTGTTCACCACAATCACAACGAAGAGAGCCTAAAATATCACCGGTGAAGCAAGATGAATGCACTCTTACCATTACCGGTTCATCTTTCTGCCATTCTCCTTTTATTAAAGCAAGATGCTCATTACTTGAATGCTTTTCCCTGAATGCCGCCAGTTTAAAACTTCCGTACTTAGTAGGCATATCAACCTGCACCACTTCTTCGATCAATGAATCCCTTTTTATCCGGTACTCGATAAGATCTTTTATAGAAATAATTCTGAAATCAAATTTTTTGGCTACTTCTCTTAACTGAGGCAGGCGTGCCATGGTACCATCATCATTCATGATCTCAACCAACACACCAGCCGGCTCTAACCCGGCAAGACGGGAAAGATCGATTGCCGCTTCGGTATGTCCAACCCTTCTGAGCACCCCGCCTTTTTTTGCACGTAATGGAAAAATATGGCCTGGTTTACCCAGGTCGGAAGGTTTTGTATTTGGGTCTATCAATGCCTGGATCGTTCGTGAACGATCATTGGCTGAAATGCCGGTAGAACAACCATGACCTAACAGATCAACAGATACGGTAAAGGCTGTTTCATGAAGGGCTGTATTGTTATTTACCATCAGCTCAAGACCGAGCTCTTCGCAACGTTCTTCCATTAATGCAATACAAATAAGCCCCCTGCCATACTTGCTCATAAAGTTGATCACTTCCGGGCTTGCATAACGGGCAGCAATTATAAAATCGCCTTCATTCTCTCTATCCTCATCATCAACAACAATAACTATTTTACCCCTTTTAATATCTTCAATTGCACTTTCAATAGTATCTAACATGCTCAATGAAATTTGGTCAAAATTACACACAAACCTGTGGAAGAATAGTGGAAAATATTTAAGCGCAAAAAGCAGCTTTCGTTCATTGAACCCCGATTCCTTAAAAGATTAAGTTCCAGCAATAATTTGTTAATATTTGGCTATTTTTAACCGGCCGGAATTCCCTTTCTTTGCACCAATAAACTAATATATATGCTTAAGAGAATCTTAGTAATAGCTGTAGTTTTTGCTATTCCTTTTATTATTTCTGCGCAAGAAACCAATAGTAGCATTGGAGGAATAGTTAAAAGTGGTGGAGGCGAACCATTGGTTGGTGCTACAATAACTGCTACCCACGTACCTACCGGAACAGTTTATCGCGTTGTTGCCCGTGCAGGTGGCCGGTATGATATTAATAATATGACCCCTGGCGGCCCTTACCTGATCGTAGCCACTTTTGTTAGCTACCAGGATGAAAAAAGAGAAGATGTTTATTTAACTCTTGGCGAAAAGGGCCGTTTTGATTTTGCTTTGGTGGACAAATCAGGAACCCTAACAGAATTAGTATTAACAACCAGGCGGGCTTCAAACCAGGGTAAAGGAGGAACAGAAACGGGTATAAGCCTGGACAAAATAACAAACATACCAACAGTTTCGAGAAGTTTAAGTGATTATCTCCGCTATACACCACAGGCAAAAATTACCGGTGATGGTGGTGTATCAATTGCCGGACAAAACAACAGGTATAATGCTTTTTATATTGATGGTGCTATCAATAATGATGTTTTTGGATTAGCAGCATCAGGTACAAACGGAGGCCAGGCCAATATAAATCCTATCTCCATTGATGCAATTGATCAATTCCAGGTTGTAATTTCTCCCTATGACGCATCGATTGGCGGATTTACTGGAGGTGGAATAAATGCAACTACCCGTTCAGGTACAAATGAAATTAAAGCCTCTGCATGGTATTATTATAGGAACGAGGGCCTTGCAGGCAAAACACCAGGTAATTTGCCTGATAAATTACGTACCAAGCTCCCCGATCTTAAAAACTCGAATATAGGACTGAGAATTGGGGGCCCGATCATTAAAAATAAATTGTTCTTTTTCATATTAGCCGAATTGCAAAGAGATAAAAGACCCCAGCTATTTGATTTTGCCAGCTACAGAGGAACCGGCACCGTTGATAGTGTAAATAAGCTGGTAACATTTTTGAAAAATAGTTTCAATTATGATCCCGGATCATTTTTGGATATTCCAGAGAAAGTAAATGCTAACAGGATACAGGCAAAACTGGATTGGAACCTTAATGAAAAAAATCGTCTTTCACTCAGTTATAGATTCAATGACGGAACCCGTTATAATACTTCTGGTGGTACCAGTACCCGGATCAATTTTTTTAATAACGGATACATATTCCCTAATACAACAAATACTTTCACCGCTGAATTAAGAAGCACTTTAAAAAGAAATGCTTCCAATCGTATTTTAATAACCTTTACAAATGTGGAAGATAACCGGGATCCGATAGGCACACCTTTTCCAAGAGTAACGATCACTGATGGCTCCGGCCAATATGTTTTTGGCACTGAAAATTTCTCAACCGGAAACTTCCTTCTGCAAAAGAACCTTACTTTTTACGATGCATATAAATTTTATGTAGGCAAGCATCTGTTTACTATTGGAACAGACATACTCTTTAGTAAAGTAAATAATCTTTTTATCCGTGATCTTTTCGGAACATATACGTATGCTTCATTAAATGACTTTATTACAAATGCCCGCCCCACCCGCTACGATAGAACTTTCTCATTAAGAGAAATAAAAACTGATGAAACCAATTCGCCTTCAGCTGCCAGGTTTAAATATTACAACCTTGCATTTTTTATAAATGATGAAATAAAAGCTACCGATAAATTGACCCTTAACTGGGGTATAAGGGCAGATAAAACAATTTTCCCTGATGACCCTCAACTGGATCCATTCTTTAACGATACTGCCATTGCAGCCATTTCGCAATACTATAATTTGTATGGAGCAAGATCCGGCCAGATGGCTGAAGTTAGCTGGTCAATTTCTCCAAGAATCGGATTTGTTTATAAACTCCCTGAAAATAATCTTACCATTCGGGGTGGTGCCGGATTTTTTACCGGACGTATGCCATTAGTTTGGCCAGGTGGAGTATATAATAATACGGGAGTTAACCTTGGTAGTGTAAGTGTGAACAATCCTAATATCACTTTCCGCCCGGATCCATTTAACCAATATGGCCCTACAGATTTTGGAGTTAGTTTGACAAATTCAAAAGGACAAGTGGATCTGATCACTAAAGAATTCAAATTGCCTAGATTGTTCAGAACCTCCATAGGTTTCGATAAAAATCTTGGTAAAGGCTGGAATTTTACCATAGAGGGATTGTTCTCAAAAACTATAAATGAGATATATTATCAGAATGTAAATATTATCCCCCCCTCACTTAAATCAAATGGTGCAGGCTCCAGAACTGTTTATACGTTTAGCGGAGCACCCAACAGAATTCCAATGAGACCCGGAGGCATAAACCCATACTCCGGTGGAGAGATCTTCCTTTTATCCAATTCACCAGAAGGTCTTGAAAAAGGATTTGCTTATAATTTTAGTTTGATTTTAGATAAACGATTCAAGAACGGATTTTCCGGCACCCTGAGCTATACATATGGAAGCTCAACCGTGATCAATGAAGGAACTAGTTCCCAAAACAACTCACAATGGCGTTTTATGGAAACAGTTAATGGACGCAATTTCATCACCCGTTCCACTTCGGATTTTGATCTTGGCCATCGTGTTTATGGTTATGTTTCAAAAAAGTTTTCATATGCTAAAGAAAGATTTGCCACAACTATCTCTTTAGTTTTAAATTCCCAGCAGGGACAACCATTTAGTTATGTTTATAATGCAAGCATGGTTGGTGACAGAGCAAGAAATGGTGAAACAAATGATCTGATATATATCCCAACTGCAAGTGAGCTGCAAAGCATGGTATTTCTTACAAACACGGTAAACGGTGTTGCATACTCAGCAGCAGAGCAAAGAACTCACCTGGAAAATTATATTCAGAACAACAAGTATTTGAATAAAAATCGTGGCAAGTTTGCAGAAAGGAACGGCAACCGTTTGCCATGGCAAACATTGCTTGATCTGAAAATTCAACAAGATTTCAATATTAAACTATCAGGCAAGAAATATACTTTCCAGATAAGTTATGATGTTTATAATTTCACAAACATGATCAGTAAAAAATGGGGTCAGACTTGGTTCCTTTCTAATGATCAATATGCTTTGATCCAATTTGCAGGATATGTTAGCGCAAGTGACCTTACTCCTCAATACAGGTTTAGCCCTCAGAATGGAAAACCATGGGCACTTAGCACAAGCAATTCTCCCGGCTTAAGTGCAAGATGGATAAGCCAATTAGGCATAAGAGTTATTTTATAATTATTTAAAATAAGAAAATAAAAAAACCTCTTGTTTATAGCAAGAGGTTTTTTTATTGAATTTTTAAGGAATTTATTGACTCCAAACTCGAAACTAAAAACTACTGACTTTTCTCATTTCCCCATCCCCACTTCAAAAATGCAGGCATAGCTCTACCCCAGGTTTTTACATCATGTTTCCCATCCTCATAATTTACATAGTGAATATCACCTTCTTTCTTATATCCTTTCTTTTCCAATTCTTCTATCAACCCAAGCGTGTCATCAATGGAATCAATGATACCATTGTTATTCCTGTCCATTTTTTCATCAAGTGAGCCGGTAGTAAAATAAAATTTCAACCCCGGTTTATAATTTCCTTCCCTGATGAGTTTGTGTATGATGCGATCAGTTGCTTCATTATACCCATTATTAAGATCTTTCAACCGCCACCATAAAGAACCGGAAAATACCCCGGTTTTTGAAAACAGATCTGGATACTGCCAAACTGTATCAATAGCTGAAAGTCCTCCTAAAGAAAAACCAGCAAATGCCTTTTCTTTAAACTCCTGTTTCCAGATGGAGTTTATGAATGGCATTAATTCTTTAACCACAAAATCCTGGTGGGCTTTTGCCTTTGCTCCCCTGCCCTTATAGTCCAGGATTGTTGCAGTACCATATTCCATTTTTCTTTCCGGGCCGCAATGAATGCCGGCACAAAGCAACTGTGATATTTCTTTGTTTTCATACAGTGTTGCCAGCATATGGTCAAAATGAAACTTAGGAAGATCCTGGCCATCATTGATGAGTAAAAGACTAGCAGGATAAAGGCTATGATCCGCAACAGGAAGATAAAGATCAATAAGAACGTCCCTTTTTAAATGGGCAGAAGTAAGTGTTATTTGTTTTACAGGGACATTGGCCTGCTTTGAAAGCTGCATTTATACAAAATTAAGGGTTACAGGCTACCGAAAATATCACTTTGTTTTTAAAACAAACCGTTCTCTTTTTTGTTTTTTCTCCCTTTAAAAAATACATTTGATTACTTACCCGCTACAAAAATATATTAATCAAAAAACCAACTTTATTATGAAGAAGATCGGGATACTGTATGGAAAAGAAAGAAGTTTTCCAATGGCCTTTGTAGAAAGAATCAACAGCAAGGATATTGCAGGAATAATGGCTGAACCTGTACGTATAGAAAAAGCTATACAGGGTGAACCAACAGGGTATGCCGTTATTATTGACCGCATCTCCCAGGACGTTCCTTTTTATAGAACATGGCTAAAAAATGAAGCCCTGACAGGAACGGCTGTTATCAATAATCCATTTTGGTGGAGTGCCGATGATAAATATTTCAATAATTGCCTGATGACAAAAGTGGGTGTTCCAATTCCAAAAACTGCCATCATTCCATCAAGAGAACATCCTGATGATACCTCTGTAGATTCTTTCAGCAATCTTGCCTATCCCATGGATTGGGAAACTATATTTAACTATGTGGGTTTCCCCGCTTATATGAAACCATTTGCCGGAGGCGGATGGAAACATGTGTATAAATTAAGAAGCAAAGAAGAATTTTTTGAAAAGCATGGAGAAACAGGGCAGCTGGTAATGCTTTTGCAGGAAGAAATTGTTTTTACTGAATACTATCGTTGTTATTGCATTGGCAGAAAACATGTCCGCATCATGCCATATGAGCCACGCAATCCTCATCATCTTCGCTATGTAGCCAGCTTTACTCCAACACCGGAACGATTAAAGCAAATGGAAGAGATCGTATTACGCATTTGCACTTATCTTGGTTATGATTTTAATACTGTAGAATTAGCTGTAAGGGATGGCGTACCTTATGCCATTGATTTTTGTAACCCTGCACCGGATGCAGAACGTACCAGCGTAGGAGAAGAAAATTTTGGGTGGGTAGTTGAAACAGCAGCCAATTATGCTATTGAAAGAGCAATGGAACATGAAGAGGGAAAAGATAATCTAACATGGGGCGAGTATGTCAGGCGGGGGGCAAATAAAACTCCATTAGTTTAATGGATAGCGGGTAAAGGATAATTTCTGTAAGTGGAATTATCCTTTATCAATATAATATTATCAATTATTTTATGGCAATACTAAACTATAAAACATTTACACTTGGCGTAGAAGAAGAATACATGGTGCTTGATCCGCAAACCAGGGAATTAAAAAGTCATGAGCAAAAAATTGTACACGAAGGGCAAAAAGTGATCAAGGATAAAGTAAAAGCTGAAATGCACCAGGCGGTGGTAGAAGTAGGAACTGATATTTGTGCCGATGCTGATGAAGCATGGCAGGATGTAGCCGCGTTAAGAAAAACGATTTCTGATATAGCAGGTGATCTTGGCTTTGCCATGGGGGCAGCCGGCACACATCCTTTCAGTCATTGGGAAAGCCAGTTAATAACAGATCATGTTCGCTATAATGAGCTGGTGAATGAGCTGCAGGAAGCGGCCCGCAGCAATTTGATCTTTGGCTTGCATGTGCATGTGGGAATGGAAAGTCGTGAAATGGCAAATCATATCGCAAACAGTACAAGATATTTTTTACCCCATATCTATTCTTTAAGCACCAATTCTCCTTTTTGGGAAGGAAGATCAACAGGCTATAAATCTTTCCGCACAAAAGTTTTTGATAAATTTCCCCGTACAGGAATTCCCGAAGCCTTTGATAGTATTGAAGCATATGAGAATTATGTAAAGTTGCTGGTGAAAACAAATTGTATTGACAATGCAAAAAAAATATGGTGGGATCTTCGTGTTCATCCATTCTTTAATACAGTTGAGTTCCGCATTTGCGATATTCCATTAACAGTGGATGAAACAATTACAATAGCCACACTTTTCCAGGCAATATGTGCCAGGATATATCTTTTACGAAGCAAGAATTTAAATTTCATTCAATATTCCCGTGCATTGATAAATGAGAATAAATGGAGAGCCAGCCGCTATGGTATTGACGGCCGCCTGATAGATTTTGGTAAAGAAGAAGAAGTGAATACCCGGGCACTTTTGTATGAGTTGCTCGACTTTATTGATCCCGTTGTTGATCACCTGGGCAGCCGGCACCGGCTTGCTTATATTCATAAAATACTGGAGAATGGTACCGGCGCCGACAGGCAATTAAAAATTTTTGAGGAAACAAAGAATCTTGTCAGCGTAGTAGATTATATAAGAGGCCAATTTCTATCGGGCATTTGATAAACCCGGAATTTATTTGCATTGTAAAGGTGTTTGTTGTTAACTTTAGTAAGAGACACCATGATAAATTCACCGGATCATAATAAAAGACATCTAGATCGCCGGCGGTTTATTGGAAGCGGTTTAAAAATTACATTGCTGGCCGGTCTTATTTCCCCGCTTGAACAAGCCTGTAATACAAATACCAAAAACACAGATAAGAAAAAGACACAAGACAAGTCAACTACAACGCAGAAAACGAAAAGACGTAAATGGACAGCAGAAAAGCTTTTGATCAATGCAAAGACAAATGTTGTTCACCTTCCCACTGCCTCCTTTTATGTTTACTACGATGAAATTAAAAACGCAACGAATGTAAATGCAGCAGATTGGGAAAAACAGATAAGCGGACAGATAAGATTTAATAAAGAAAGATCAGGAACCATACTTGAGATACTCTCCCTGCAAAAATTACAGAATGGTGTAAATGATAATTCGCTTAATAGTGCCATCAGTACTTTGGCACTGGCTTTTGGTAAAGATTGTGAAAATGCAAAGGGGTTGAACCTGAATATAAAAAATTACCGGCTTCATGAGCTGATGCTTCAGCTGATCGTTTTAAATAATTACACGCCATTTAAATGGAAAACATTTAATGATATGGTTCGGAAGCCTGAAAAGCTGGGCAAAAGACAAAGCTGGATGGCTGATGAGAATAGTTTTAATCAACGTGTAAAATATATACAGGAAAGAGAATCGGAATATAAAAGCCGCCTTTCAAAAAGGGCCTCGAAATATATTTTGACCTAACCAGTCGGCGATTGCAGATCTTGCATATAAGGTTAAGGGGTGTAACTCCTCTGCCGGCTTATAAACCACTCATTTATTGGGTGGTTTATCTTTTAATTTTATCACTTTCAGCAGTTATAACTTCATTTTAATTAAATGGAGTTGGTATAAAAAATTGGATGAATTAAAAAAATCTTTAATTTTCTGAAGCAAAGCCACAGCATGAAACGGTTCCGAATTACTGGCTATTATTTATTCTTAGCCTCTTTTTTATTATTAAGCTGTAACAGTTCAAAAAAAGACTCAGCAGCAGACTCTGCACATACAGATGATGCAGCATTTACTACCGATGCGCCCCGGGATCCTTATTGGCAAAATCCTACTGTAGGGATCAACAATAAACAAATAACTGATAAATTGGTAAAAAAATATAATAGTCTTTTGGTCTTTCATGCTGATGATACCATGCAGGTGAACAAAACATATATTGCTTCACTGGCTCTTGCCCGTAATGCACCGCTTGAACCCATAAAAATGAAGATCCTCGAAATATCAGATGCCACTGATGAGACCGTACTTGTTGATACAACCATACAGTTAGGGAAAAAAATGAGAGCTGACCTGAAAGATTTTAGTCCAAGAAACGATAAAAGTTTTCTTATTGAAAGAATAGGAAGCGATGAGCAGGTTTTGACCAATTCAAAAGAGGCTTACTGGCAATGGAATATAGAACCCTTAAAAGCAGGTCAGCATAAGCTGAAGCTTGCCATACAAGTAGTACTTGGTGATGAAGGGGAGGTGAATTTACCTACTAAAGAAATACCTGTTATCATTTTTGCACAGAAGAAAACAGTAACAGCAAAGATCAGCAACTTCTTTTCAAATTACTGGCAATGGATCATCACTGGTATTTTTTTACCCATATTTATTGCCTGGCTTACGACAAGAATGCGGCATGCCGGTGAAACAAAGAAAAAATAGTGACAATAAAAAAATCAATTATATACTTTAGCACTATTATTTTAAAAACTACCAAAACAATAATATATGATGAAGTACCGTAATTACTTTTATGTATTTGTTGCTGCAATCATTTCTTTGCAATGTAACCCTGCCAAAAAAACATCTGGTGATCATCTTACCGGTCTCATTTTCGCCAGTAAAGATGAGTTAGCGGGCATTCCACTTGCCTCATCTCCCTATGGCGCCGGCGATCTGCCCTCTTTTAAAGACCTTTCAGCCGATCTTCCACCGGTTGGTAACCAGGGCAAACAAAGCTCCTGCGTAGGTTGGGCTGCCGCTTATGCCTTAAAAAGTTTCCAGGAAAAAATTGAAACCAAAGCTACTTTGCTATTCAGCCCGTCATTTATTTATAATCAAATAAACAATGGCCAGGATGGTGGAGCAAGATTCATTGATGCATTGAATCTTTTATCACAATTGGGAGCCGCAAAATATGAGGATATGCCCTATAATGAATTTGATTTTCGTACGCAACCATCACAAGAAGTAAAAGAAAGGGCTAAACCTTTTCGGATAGATTATTGGCGCCAGGTAAATGTTATGGATATAAAAGAAGTAAAAGCACAGGTGAATGCAGGCTATCCCGTAGTAATCGGCACAGCCGTTGACCAGGGCTTTCAAAATGCAAAAAGAACAGGCTTTACTGAATATGTTTGGAAAGCAAGCCAGGGAAACGGACTGGGCGGACATGCCATGCTTGTTGTCGGTTTTGATGATTCTAAGAATGCTTTTAAAGTAATGAACTCATGGGGAACGGGCTGGGGTAATGATGGTTTTTGCTGGTTGGATTATTCCTATTTTACCCGGGCAGTAAAAGAAGGTTATGTAGCTAAAGATGCTGTAACACCTACTACTACTACAACTACTACTACCACTACAACTGATCCCAATACAAATGTTGTAATTCCCAATTACAACCCAACTGAATTCAGGAATGCAAGGATCGATAATATCCAGGTTGTTCATAACCATAATGATCCCACTTATGGAAATGGAATGAAAATAACAGGTATTGTAGATATTCCAAAAGGAACTGGTAAAACATTCCAGTTCAGCATGCACTTTTACTATGATGGAACAACAACACAGGTGGGCAGTCTTCAATCACCAAAATTTGCCGATGTAAATGGTTATGCCGCCACAGGTACTATTTTATATAGCATACCGGATGATGGGCTGAACAATTGGAACTTTGAAGTATTCATGCCTTATACTGCATTCAATATTCAATCCGGTAGCACAGTAAATGGCGTATATCAGCGTTACCGCACAAATATGTATGCTATACCTACATTGTTCATTGATAACTTTGGCTATGCTAAAGGAGATCAAATAACCTTTTATGTAGATAAATAAAATAATTTTTAAGTGAAAGGAATAAGGCAGCCTTTTTCGGCTGCCTTATTTTTGCTTTATGCATATTGATAGTACAAAAATAATTTTTGCACCCGCCACTGTTACTTTTCTTGAAATGCATGAACCGAAAGAATTTCCGGCTCTTTTACCTGACACTGCTTTTGAATTATTACCAAAACCGATTGATGTGATTACGTACAGGAAATATTATTATGGTGTAGGAGAAAAATACTCCTGGCTTGACAGGATGGTAATGCCCGATGAAGAATTATTGGATAAGATTAATGCCCTGAATGTTGACATCTATGTTTTTTATATAAATGAAACAACAGCAGGGTATATTGAATTTTTAAAGGAAGAAAAATATATAGAGATAGTTTACTTTGGTTTGCTGCCAGGTTTCATTGGTAAAGGATTAGGAAAATATTTTTTGCAATGGGTAATTGCAAAAGCCTGGAGCTACAAACCCCAATGGATACAATTGAATACCTGCACTCTTGATCACCCCAATGCTTTAAGCACTTATAAGAAGGCTGGGTTTATAGAAGTAAGAACAGAAATACAGCAACGAAGAATTCTAACCTGACTATTGTTGTGGCGTAGCTTCTATTTTTGTTTTGATGGTTATGGAAGGATGCCTGTTTGGTGCATTCACAGCACTTAATACAAGAAAATTCAAAGACACCTCTGATTTGCGTTCGATTGTTTTTACTTCAATAGTAGTTTTATCTCCCGCCTTCAAAACGATCATATCATTGTTATTATGCAATGTGAAACCAGTTTGATTTTGCAGAGTGACATCTACGCTTGAAAGATTTTCAATTTCTACTCCCAGCACATTGTGCCTTCCGATATATTTTGCAGAAGTAACTTTCAAAGAATTTTCAATTAAAGGAATAAGAAATTGATCTCTTCCGATCAGTAAATTTTTAAACACCGCAACTGTGCGACGACCCATCAATGCTTCTTTAATGCTTTCAGCATTACTTTCCTTTGCAAAAACAAGGGTAAGCGGCCTGTGACCACCTTGCGGCACTTTAAAATCCCAATCAATAAGTTTATGAATATCGCTTGTGCCCATAATGGTAAGATTATTATCCAACGCTATTTGCAAGGCTTCATCAGAATAAGTTTGATCGTTTACTACTTCAATACCATCCAGCAATTTTTCTTTTATCAATAAACGGTGTACATCAGTCAGCGTTGCTATTCCATCTTTTCTTTGCGCCGTCCAGTTCGGATGATTCCAGAAAATAAAAGCACCTTGTTTTTTTGCTTCACGAAAAACCTGGATAGAATCATCAACCAACAGTTTATTTGCATCTGTAAGAAAAACTGCATTGTTATGCCCCGGAGGCATTTTTCTTGTGATCTCAGAACCTTTGATTATTATGAGATCATGATCTGCCGCTTCTTTCAAAGCGATATCATATGAACGATTCCTGTCCGGGTGCGGAATATCATCTTTATGCGGTTGATATTCCAGGTGCTCTGTCAATGAAATGGCATCAAGGCCATCCATCAATGCTTCCTGCACACGGATATCCGGCCACACACTTCCATCAGAAAAAACAGTATGCTGGTGAAGATCACATTTCAACGTTTTATATCCCGGTATATCGGGAAACTTTAGTTTTCGCCCTGTTACATGGCTATGCTCCTGCGAAAATGAAGTAATGGAAAATATAAACAGACCAAAAGTGAATAACTTTCTCATTGCAATCAGTTTGAAGGCAAAATAAAGAATATATCGGTTTAGAAAATTAATTTATTGTCACCACTGCGATCCATGAAGGCAGATGCAACGGTTTTGTTATTTTTTTCTTCTACCAGGCTGATAATTTTTTCCGGTAGTAAATTTGATAAATTAAGAAAATAATTCAATAAGAAATGAAAAAGCAACCTTCTCTTATTTTTTGTATCCTGATGGACTTTATGGGTTATGTAACTTATGCCATTCCTTTTTTTGGTGAATTGGGAGATGCAGTGTGGGCCCCTATTTCATCTATGGTATTTATGGCAACCTTTGGCGGATGGAAAGGGGCATTGGGTGGTTTTGGAAACTTTATTGAAGAAATATTACCCGGCACTGACTTCATTCCCAGTTTCACCATCATGTGGTTCATTCAGAATATGCAGAAGAAAAATAATAAAATTACAGCAGTTAAGGCTGTACGTTAATTATTTGAACTGGCCGCTGTCAACGTCACGGATAAATTTGATCACCCCGTCAAAGAAAACTTTCTGATCATCATACATCGCAAGGTGGCTTCCATTGGGACAATATAAATAGCGGCCCTTTTGTACCAGCTTGCTTTGTTCTTCCATTGCTTTCGGATCCATCGTATCATATTTTGCGCCGATCATTAATGTAGGGATCCGTATTTCATTTAATCTGTTCTTTATATCCCAATTGGCAAGATTACCGCCGATGCCCATCTCAGATGGGCCCTGCATCATTTTATAGATCGTATAATTAAGATCTGCAAAAGAACGTACTACCGGTTCCGGCCAGGGGTTGAGACGGCAAATATGTTCATTATAATAATGCGGCGTCAGCAGTTCCATATAACGTGGATTAGTAAAATCTCCTTTGGCCTCAATCGCCAATATTTCTTTGAGAACAGTTGAATCCATTTGCTTCATCAAAACCTCCTGTGCATACCTTCCATATTCCGGGCAACTGGCCATCATGTTTGCAACAAGCAATGCCTTCATATTATTTTGATATTTCAACGCATATTGCATTCCCAAAATTCCTCCCCATGAATTGCCAAGAATGTAAAAGTTTGATGAATCAGCGCCAATGGCTTTACGAACCTGTTCTACTTCTTCAACAAAGCGATCAAGCACCCAGAGAGTAGTATCTGTTGGCTTGTCAGAATTGCCACAACCCAACTGATCGTATTCATAAAATTCAAACCCTTCTTTTGGAAAAAAACTTTCAAATACTTCCATGTACTGATGTGTAGCAGCAGGGCCACCATGCAGCAACAACACTTTTATTTTTGAATTATTTCCAAACCGTTTTGTCCAAACATTGAAAGTGCCTTTTGGTGTTTGTATAGGGATCATTTTTATGCCGGCCATTTGTACACCCGTATCGCCGTAATTGAAATATTCATATAAATGAATGTCTGCTCCGCTGGCACTGCCTGAATTTGCAACACCACCTGTTTTTTGATCGCAGGAAATAATAATGGCGCAGGCTGAAATGAAAAACAGAAGCTTTCTCATAAGTTAGTTTTTGAATTGAAAAGTTAGTGATTTTATTCAGTAAATTACTTTACGAAAAAACTATTGCTATGAGATTTTTATTTATCCCGCTGATTATTTCATTTTATTTTTCGCTAAATGCACAAACAAAAACCGATACAGTACATTTTCTCCAAAAAGCAGCGCAGCTTTATGATCTTGATTTTACAGAAGCTGAAGCCGATTCAATGATCGGCAACATTCTATCGAACCTTCAGTTATACAAAGCCATGCATAAAACTTTACCAACGAATGATATTCCCTTTCCTTTTGCTTTCAATCCTGTTCCTTACGGAGTAATGAAACCAAGAACATCTCAAACTGTTTCCTTGCCGATAAGGGCTGATATAAAAATGCCTAAAAATAAAAATGATCTTGCATTTTATTCATTACCTGAACTAGCTGGTTTGATAAGATCAAAACAGATAACATCTGTAGAACTTACCCAATTCTTTATTGATCGTTTAAAAAAATGGGGCGACACCTTGGAATGTGTGATTAGTTTGACTGAAGATACGGCAATGGCACAGGCAAAAAGAGCCGATGAAGAAATTAAGGCAGGTAAATATCGTGGCGTTCTGCATGGTATTCCTTATGGATTAAAAGATCTGTTTGCAGTAAAAGGATACAAAACAACCTGGGGCAGCACGCCATATAAAGATCAGTATGTTGATGAAGATGCATATGTATATAAAAGATTAAGACATGCCGGTGCAGTGCTTTGTGCCAAACTTTCTCTTGGCGCTCTTGCATTCAATAATAAATGGTTTGGCGGTGAAACAAAAAATCCATGGAATTTAAAGCAAGGATCGAGTGGTTCATCAGCTGGCTCTGCTGCAGCAGCTGTTGCAGGACTTTTACCATTTACTATCGGAACAGAAACATTGGGATCAATAGTTTCTCCATCTACAAGATGTGGAGCCACCGGTTTACGGCCAACATTTGGTTCAATAAGCCGTTCCGGCGCAATGGTTCTTTGCTGGAGTTTAGATAAAATTGGGCCTATCTGCCGTAGTGCCGAGGATTGTGCTATTGTTTTTAATTATATAAAAG
>FKKE01005096.1_pt7 | contig 21137 bp, 17 predicted proteins | sample 1106331 | NCBI WGS metagenome assembly FKKE01 (sample SAMEA3931202, study PRJEB13176) | freshwater metagenome | biome: Drinking water system; feature: drinking water; material: freshwater | place: China | collected 2013-02-06 | reverse complement strand
GCGCTGCCCGCCGGCCAGGGCGCGTCATTCAAACGAGAGATGTCCGGATTCATCGAGGGACTGCGACGTGACATCCCCTTGGCATTCGAGAGTAAGAAATATCTCGATGCCAAGGCCAAGCTGCATGATGACATCGACACCAAGAAAAAAGCCCTCTTCCACGAATTAACGGAACACAGCCGAACACGAGGATTCGGCTTTGAGGAAACCTCGGTCGGTTTCGGGATTGCGCCGCTGAAGGACGGCCATTCCATGACGGATGCCGACATGGAGGCGATGACCGAGGAAGAGCAGCGAGACTTGACCGAACGGCGTAAGACGCTTGAAGGGGAAATCCGCGAATTCCATATCCGCATCCATGGTCTTGAGAAGGAAGCCGAGCACCAACAACGCCATCTGGACCGCCAACTGGCCACGAATGTCCTGGAAGGCCGTTATGAAACGATGCGGCGGGCGTACCAAGATATGGCGCCCATCACAACATTCTTGGAACATGTTCGAGACGACATCGTGCATCACTACAAGGACTTCCTGCCGCGGGAAGGTCCCGCCATTGCCATCCCCGGTTTGGAATTCAAGCGCCCCGACATGTCGCGTTTTCTTGTCAATCTGATCGTGCAACGCGACCCCATGGAAGGGGCTCCCGTCATCGATGAATCACACCCGACGTATACCAATCTCATCGGGAAGATCGAGCGGCGGGCCCACATGGGCGTCATGTACACCGATTTCACGGAAATCCGCGCAGGAGCTGTGCTGCAAGCCAACGGCGGCTACCTGATCGTGAACGCAGTGGACATGCTGCGCCAGCCGTTTTCGTGGGACGCGCTCAAGCGGGTGATCAAGACCAATGAGGTAAAGATCGAGGATCCCGGTGAATTCTACGGGTTCTCCACGGCGGGACTGAGGCCGGAGCCGATCCCCGTGAATGTGAAGGTCATCATGGTTGGGCCGCCCATGCTGTACCACCTGCTGCAAGCCTACGAAGAAGACTTTGAGAAGCTGTTCAAAGTGAAAGCAGATTTCGATACTGAAGTCGTGAGGAGTGAACGACAGGACCGACAATATGCCCGGTTCATTGCAAGGCTCTGTCGAGAAGAAGGACTGCCACACTTCGGGGCCGATGCCGTCGCAGAGATCCTCCGGCAAGGCCTCCGATTCGCCGATCGTCGCGATCGACTCTCGCTCCGGCTCAGCCTCGTCAGCGACCTCATCCGTGAAGCGGGATATTGGGCGAGGAAAGAAGGCCATGCGTTTGTGACGCGAGCAGATGTCGATGCCGCCATCACCCATAAACGTCATCGTTCGAACTTGGCGGAACACTGGATCCAAGATGAAATTAAAGAAGGCACGTTGATGATCGATCTCGACGGTGACGTAGTCGGCCAGGTCAACGGGCTGTCGGTTCATGAGCTCGGCGACTACGCGTTCGGCCGCCCCACTCGGATTACCGCTCGCACCTATGTCGGCACCAAAGGTGTGATCGATGTTCAGCGGGAGGCAGAACTGGCCGGAATGGTCCATAGCAAGGGGGTCCTGACGCTGGCCGGATATCTCGCCGGCAAATTCTCTGGGTCCCATCCCTTTGCCATGAGCGCCTCGTTGACGTTTGAACAGACCTACTCTGAAGTAGAAGGCGACAGCGCCGCCGTAGCCGAGCTCATCGCCATCCTCTCCGGCCTCGCCGATCTGCCGATCCATCAGTGGCTGGCCGTCACCGGCTCCGTCAATCAATTGGGGGAAATCCAGCCGATCGGAGGGGTGAACGAAAAGATCGAAGGCTTTTTCGAATCCTGTTCGCGCAAGGGCTTAACCGGCAGACAAGGTGTGATCATTCCAGCCCGCAATACCAAACATCTCGCCCTTCGTCGGGACGTGGTGGAAGCCGTGGAATCAGGTCATTTTGCCGTCTATGCCGTGAATACCATTGAAGAAGCGTTGGAGTTGCTCACTGGGATCGCTGCCGGCGAACGAGGACTCGATGGGACCTACCCGCCCGACACGGTATTTGGCCGAGCCGCTCAACGATTAGAGGAGATGGCGCAGGCGGTGGCGGAATGGAGTGAGGGTGAGGAAAAATCCAGCGGGCGCATCATCACGGAGCCATAGGTACTATTTGTGTGTCAGTCGATATTTTTCAATCGCCAGCTGAGCAATCCGCCTCCCCATGTCGGTTCCGACCCTGCCTGAATTCCGATAATGAACCCCGTCATAGATACGTGCATTCGCAACTTCCTGCATGAAATCATCCACATTCGTCCAGCTACGCGTGACATCACCCGCTGCACGGCTGCTCGTGGTGAGCACAGGAGTTAGATCCTCACCGATCTCTGCCTTTAACACCGTCCCCACGGCACCAGACATGACGCAGTGAGCGCAGGGATATTCCGGATGCATGGGAGTCTCGATAAACGGCACCCAGGACTCCTCCCGTTCGGTCGTATCGTTTCCGTCGATATCGCCGTTACGAATGGCGGTGAGTGGTCGCCAGAAACCATAGTGATATTTCGCATCAAACACCGCAATCAATCCATCATCCGATGCTTGCGTGATTGCGACGAACAAGCGTGCATTCCGAGTGATGTCTCGTCCTGGGACATTCGCGACAGACCTCACGATACCATGATAAATAGGAGGCATGACCTCCTCCCAGAATTGAGCAATTGCGGTTTGTTCCGCGGTTCGCTCTCGGCTCTGCTTTTTACCCAGCGCTTTCACCTCGTTATAGTCACGCGCCCAGACTTCACTGCTCAAGTCTGGAGGCGGCCCAGGACGAACTTGGGCCGGATTCGTCATCAACCAGGGTATGCGATACCTCCACTGTGGTGCTTCCGGTATCACCGTGGGCACATAGGTTCCTGGACTCGTATGGGGACGATAGGACTCCCCTGCTGAAGCTCCGTCATTCGCACGCCGCGCTAGAACGGCCGCGACGGCCTTTTCACCCACAGCAATACCGTTGGATTTAGCCGGGCCCTCGGCGATTGCAGTCAGAGCAGCCTGATAGCTGTGATCGATGATTGCTTGTTGAGACCGAACAAGCTTGGTCAGCATGGCACGATTCGCCGCCGCGACCGCCGCTTCCACTGAAGACCCAGGAGCCGCCTCCAGTTTCACATCGCTGACGGGATACCGTTGTGTGATGGCATTCACCGCTTCATAGACCGATGCTTGGACCATCGCTAATGCCCGTTCCGCCGGCAATGGCCCTATACCCGCTTTCACCACGATCGCACCAGCCTTCTCGTTCCATTCGGTGACGGCATCCGCTCCGGCATCCGACAGTGCCGATGCACTGAAGAGTAGTGTGACTAGACTGACTCGCAATATCTGTGGATAAGCAATCATCATGTGCATCGTATTTTCACCCCTGAATGATCATTTATGCTCTGATGAGGACGTACCCCAATAATTGAGCAACTATCGTGCTCGCTGCGAGCGAAACGAATTCACGTGCAATAGGTCAAGGTCCTCATTTGTATCACTGCAGACTCGCTGACTGAATGGGAAAGTGGGGATAATATCCGCAGGACCGTCTATTAGATTTGACAACCGAGGGAAGAAATCTCCATTGTCAGCTTCGAAGAGCTGGGGAGGGACAGAGTGCCATCCTCAGCCCGCCTCGTAGGGGCACCCAGCTCACAGGCTCGCTGTGCAGATCTATCCTCCGGCCTCGTGCTGATTCACTACACCACAAAATCATTAGCGGTCATGGTGTGAAGCCCGAGTAGTTGGATTTGCACGTTGGGAACGCCGTTGCCGTCAGTATCAAGACCGATGATGGTGTTACCGGCGACTTGTGTGTAGTTTACTTGATTGGCGGCAGTGAATGCGGATTTCCCAATGAAGGCGAAGGTCCCAGGAAAATCAGCAAGGTTAATTTTATCTATGCCATTTGCAAAATCTGTAATGATATCGCGGCTGGTGGCAGTAGTTCCCGAATCACCTCCAGAGCCGATCGTGCGGTTATATTTGAAGACATCTGATCCCGCTCCGCCAGTCATCCTATCAGCACCGTGTCCACCAGTTAACACGTTACCTGCGGCATTTCCGGTTAAGGTGTCGTTGTAAGATGAACCAACGATATTTTCGATGCCGGAAAGGATATCGCCGTAGGCGTAGCTGTAAGTCCAGCCTTCCTGCAGGGTGGTGAGGGATAAATTAACCTCTACCCTAGCCATAGAGGATGAGTATTCGACCGTATCAATCCCGCTATCACCAAATATTTTCTGGGCACCAACACCGCTGATGATACGGTCATTGCCAGTGCCACCATTGATAGTATCAAAACCACTTTCGCTTAATATGACATCCTCACCGGCTCCCCCTTTTAGCGTGTCAGTTCCGCCGGTGCCTCTGATATAATCATTGCCTGCCCCACCATCCACAGTGCTTGCGCCACCGATTTTGTCATTGCCTCCCAGCCCATAAACAATATTCGGCCCACCGACTAGATTGAAGACATCATCCTGTTCAGTGCCGGTATAAGTTTTTGGAGTACCAGTGGATTGATAAGTTCCGGGAACGGTAATGCCGTTATTAGTGGTGTCGAAATACACACCGTTCGAGGTTGTAAAAAATTCCTTGACCTCCATAGTTGTTGCGCCATCGCTGGAGGTCATTCGCAGGCTATACCCGCTTTGCGACAGCTTGTACCCGAGGAGGGAATATTCGCCGTTTCCGAGATAGGTTGCGACACCTTGCAATGTGGTGCCGTTGAAGACGATGCGATCGCCCTGCTGACGGTCTCCTATCGTATCCCACCCATCACCATTATTGATGATGAACCTGTCGGTATCCGCACCGCCGCTCAGGGTATCGTTGCCTTTGCCGCCCCACAATATGTCTTTGCCAGCACCGCCTCTGAGACCATCATTCCCATCATAGCCCAAGAGCAAATCTTTCCCGCTTGAGCCAGTAATGCTGTCACCACCAACACCAAGGCTTCCCACAAATAAATAAGCTTTGCTTGTTGATGGCGTGTCGGTAACGGAAAGCGTGCTGCCACGGCTGGCCGCAGCCATAATCACATGCTCGAATATATTTTTAGAGGTGCTTCCCCAGAGTTCCTGCATGGAAGCATTAGCAGCATTATGAAAACCAGCAGAACCTCTACCGGCAAATATATTATTAAACAATTCCAACCGTCCTGTAATATCAGCTGTCGTTCCCCAAAGCTTATTGCCAACGTCAATGTCCAGACTGTTACCGGAAAGCTTGAGCACACCGTCAACAGCTGTTGGTGAGTTGCTTTGCAAAACCTTATCAATTGCCAGCTTTCCAGCGAACTGCACGAAGATATTCGATACAGAAGCGGCTAAGTCATTTATAAGGGAGGGTGCTGGATTGGCTTTTAAAACCTTTCCCCATTCATTGGCATCATTGAACAGCGCACGGATGCCCGTATCGCCGAATGGCTTTCCCCCGCTGTCTATCGCGCTATAGGCGATAGCGGTGCGGAGGATGCCTGCATGATCTCCAGCTGATTGCATCGTTCCCGCTACATTATCAGCACCCGCATTTAAGCCAACAGTCTTGTTATACAATGAACTGTAAAAATTAGAACCAAGGTTTTGCCAATCGATAAAATTATTATCCTTGGCATACATCAAAAGAACCAATAATGACTGACTATGTAAAGCGAGGGGATTAGTAGGGAAACCAGCATGGGAGTCGTAATAAGTTACAGGAGTATTCTGAAAACTACGTATATACTGCAAAACTTCACCAGTAACAGCATATCCATTAATGCCAGCAAAACTAGGGGAAGGCGCACCAGTCAAAGCCAGAAGCGGGGCAAGTGTAGTTACTGCTAACTCGAATGGCATATTGTCAAAAATTTTAGCGTTTTGACCATAAATAGCTGCAACTAAACCAGCCAGACCTCCGCCAAGCGAATGACCAGTTAGTGATACGTTTGCGGTGTAAAGATTGCCGGTGCCTGCCACTGCTTTATAAAACTCAACTGCCAATTTGGATTGATTATAAGGTGTGCCTAATAAGCCAGCACCACTTGTCCAACCAGTAGCAATGTCTAGAGGGTTACTGTCAGTGCCTCGGTAAGATATAACTTTCTCACCGCTAGTAAGGGTATACGCGATGGAATAAAAACCAGCTGTCTGTGCTTCTGCATCGCCTTTGTTTTTAAACACAACGGCATTACCTATTTTTACTCCAGGATCATCTGACTTTACTCCGGGAGCGTCCGGATCAGGCTTCAAATCAAGACCAGCATTATAACCGCGGTTATAAGCATCCATGGAAAGGATTGCTCTAAACAATGTTCCGCTCAATGCCATATGCGGCTCCTCTTAAAAATTCCTTTTGAAATCTCCGCCATGCAAACGATTAGATAATTCTGGTCCGCCACCTGCAAACTGTCCATCCAAATAGCCACCATGTATTATTTCTAGCCAAGGTAACCACTTCTCTACTCCACTAGTAACCTCTTCATCAGTCATTTCCAGTGTTGCCGAAACCAGCTTCACACCTTTGCCAAAAGATTTTTCTAAATCATTGGGGTCAATCAGTTTAACTGTTTTGGGATCCTTTATATCACGAAACCGCACCAGCATAGGTAGCTTTTCGAAGGCAAGCTCTTTCCTTCCTTTAAGGCTGCGGTAATAGCGGATTCCTTCTGAGGTTAACTCACTTCCGCCAATATGGGTTTCGCCGGTGGCATCTTTCCAATGAAATGGAAATCCCCTAAACACTATGTACTTCGCATCTCCATTAACCCCGTTGCTTGCTGTGAGCAGCGCAAACAACACTCCCCTCTGCCCTAAATCGACAACTACCGCTTCACCTTTAACGTCGGCATGTGCGTATGATGCAGAGGGTAAGAACTGGAGAATAATAGGTTCTCTATACCCATAAACCTTCCGCACCGCGCTGCCAACCACCTGACCATCAGGTGTTTCCACCACCAGAGTCAATTTGTAATTCCATGAGCCGCTGTTAAAATACGCCTCATAGCCAACATACACGGCTATGATGATTAAAACAGTGGTAACGGTTCGCATTGGGCATACCCAGTATCTACGTAATGATGTGAGGGATATTAAACCGAAAGAATGTTCGTGCAACGTCTTTGTCCTTGGTTCTGTTTCACAAGTGGTAACTTCTGCAACACTTCCCGACCTAGCATAAAACCTGCTGTTTGACGTTTCATAAATCTGTCTCGTATTCACCAGCGTTTCAATGACCCTTGACCGTCATGCCTGACGACGGCCATGTTCGAAGCGGTCAGGATGTGACCGTCATCACAACCACAGTTCTAAGGGGGTATCCATGAGCAAGAAGGCCGTGTTTTACCATCCAGGTTGTCCGGTATGCGTTGACGCGGAGCAGAATGTCACGAATCCGCTGGACCGCTTGCGCTACAATGTTGAGATCGTGCATTTGGGACAGCAGAAGGGCCGCATCACCGAGGCAGAGGCGGCAGGGGTGAAGTCCGTACCGGCCCTTGTGCTTGATGGGCAGCCATTTCATGTCAACTTCGGTGCCGGACTCGATGCCCTGAAGTAGGTTGCTGGTGCAGCCCCATGTGCCTGCCAATGCATGTGGGCGCTGCCTCCTCTGCCTTGGCGTTTCCTCTTGAAAATACTTTTTTCAGCCTCCTTCTTTTTTCTCCTTTCCCCTGTGGGGCTTGTCCGTTCTTTTGGTGGGCTGATGGTGCCTTCTGCTCGATGCGTGGTATCGATTCCGCTCGTGGCGTAACCATGTACCGCATGCGGTACTCCCATTCCATCGGCATAATCATCTGGCATGGCTGGTTTTTAAGATCGCAAAAACAAATCCTTGAGGCATAGGACATAGTCCTATACATTGAAGGATGAGAATAGCTGGGTCAGGCAGCCATCGTGCGGATTTTCAAATACAATAAATTTTCTCAATTTGCAAAGAAGCACCATCTCGACGATGCCACGCTGTGTAAGGTGGTGTGGGAAATGGAAGACGGAATCATCCATGCGGATTTGGGTGGTGGCGTCTTTAAGCAGCAAGTGGCGAGAAAGGGGCAAGGCAAGAGCGGCGGATACCGCGTCATCGTTCTCTACAAAATCAGCAAGCTGGCATTGTTTGTCCACGGGTTTTCAAAGTCTGATGAGGACAACATCAGCCCCGCCCAAGAGGAGAAATTCAAGGATCTGTCCAGACTTTATCTGGGCTTGTCCGAAAAATGGCTGAATAAACTGGCCGCAAATAAGGAGTTTACGGAGGTGCGGTATGATGAAAAAGAAAAATAGAAGTAGGCACGATATTGACGACACGATCCACGGACTTGCCTCTGCGCTCCTTAAAATTGGGGCAATCGATAAAACAACGATGCGCCGGTTTGATAAGAATGCGCTCACGCCGGTCCATGAATTTACCCCGAAGCAAATTCGCGCGTTGCGGGAACGGGAAAAAGTCAGTCAGGCGGTGCTTGCCGACTATCTGAATGTGTCAACCGACTTCATTAGCAAATGCGAGCGCGGAGAACGCCGACCCGATGGAGGCACGCTGAAGTTGCTGGTGCTGCTTGAACATAAAGGGCTTGCAGCGATCGCCTGATCCCGCTCCGCCGCTTCTTCCCCCCTGCAAATAGGGCTTCTCTCTTTCTGCCTTCCTGAAATCCTCACAACCCCGCAGGTTTCAGCCGATTGACAGGCCGTCATAATAGCGTGTACCTCTTTTTGCATGAGTGCCGCTATCTATATTCGGGTATCGTCCCCCAAATGACAGAAGACCAATAGCCAACGCGACGAGCTGGAGGCATGGCGCAAACGGCAACGACTAAAAGTCGTCAGCTGGTTTGAAGATCGCAAGCGCGCAACCAATTTACAACGACCAGCGTTTCAGCAATTACAAAGCGCGATATTCAAGGATGAGATTGAGACGAGGTGGTGTGGAAACTGAACCACCTCACAGGCTTCCTCTAAGCCTCAACCAGAGTACATAGCTCGTTGACCGTGAAATCTGTTCTCTCAGTGGTGCGTGAACTGATCACGCTTACAACTTTCTTCCGCCAACAGTCGCTGACCTGCCGTTGCGTCGGCGGGGATACGTGTCATACAGGCGTCCAGCGAATCACCTTGCGTACCGGCGGATGCACGGTTACCACTTTTCGCCACGGCAACCCCGACCACAGCTTGGTGAAGCTTTTCATTGTCCAGACAGCTTTGCTCGGCCACCATCTGGGCCCCTTCGCTGGCATCATTCGCAATTCGGGCCAAACACGCCTTTACAAAATCTGAAGGCCCAACGGGAGATACGTCAGGAGGAGCCGATGAGATCAATGGCCCTGTTGCGGTTGGTTCCACGACGACCTGTTCCGACACACAGCCTCCGATGACCAACAGGCAAACAATCCCGCGAAGCAACGTTTCCATCGGCATCCCATGCATAGTTAGTGTTCCTCCCTTAACTAAGTTGGACCAGCCCTGTATAGCGAAGTCGCCTGCTTGGAGCAAGTCATATTCTGGCCCTATGACGAGACTTGTTGCCCTGAGTTCTCTGTCACCACATTTCCTTGATCCATTCGTACAAGGCTGGAGAGAGACACGAGTTGAGAGAGGAGGAAGCCGTCCAGTATGATGACTGCTATCTCTCCCGCAACAGATCAATCAGGGTATATAGTGGCGCATACGTTGAGACACTCAACACGAGGGCGGGTCGAACGGAGCCAGCAATGCAGTGGGTGAAGAGAGCCTTGATCGGACTCGTCGTGCTAGGCGGCCTCACGTATCTGTACTATACCGAGGTCAAACCTGTCGTCATTTTCGGCTTGCGTGAAGATTATGCCCATGCCATCCCTCATCAAAAAGTTCCTGAAGGCCTCGTCAGTTTGAAAGCTGAGGCCTGTGGAGTCTGCCATACCGACATCTACAACGAATGGAAAACCACCATCCATTCGCAGGCCTATACCGATCCCTTCTTCCAAGCCTATTGGACGAAGGACAAACACATCTGGGTCTGCCTGAACTGCCATACCCCGTTGGAAAATCAGCAACCGACCTTGATCAAGGCCATTCCACGCGACCGGGTTGAACGTGCCGTCCAGGAACCCAATCCGCACTACGACAAAGACTATCAACAGGAAGGTGTGACCTGCGCCGCCTGCCATGTGCGAGATGGCGTGATTCTGGGACCGTACGAAGACGCCAAAGCACCCCATCCGACAAAATACGACCCCTCGTTTCGCAGCCCGAAACTTTGTGAGCGCTGTCACAGTGTCGTGGGAGGACCGGCGCAGTTCTACAACGGCGGACCTTGCGGCACCTATCCCGAATATGAAGATGGCTACTGGAAGAAAGAACGGGGCTTCATCTGCCAAAGCTGCCACATGCCCGAGATTGAACGACCGGTTGCCATCGGCGGCCCTGTGCGCCAAGGCCGCCAACACCTCTGGCGTGGCGGACATGATCCTGCCATGGTTAAACGAGCAATCGACGTGAAAGTCGTGGCAGATCCAGCCGAGCCAAAGCCAGGCGACAACGTCCATGTGACACTGACCCTGGTGAATGCAGGTGCAGGACACAAACTCCCAACCGGAGATCCTGATCGCCACTTCACCGTCGAGTTTGCCGTGGCAGATCAGAACGGCAAGGTCTTGGAGGAACAGTCGGACACGATGGGGCGTTGGATCCTGTGGCAGCCAGTCATTGTTGAGTTGCACGACAATCGGCTCATGCCGCTCGCCAGCCGCGACTATACGTTTGAGTATCAAATGCCGAAGGAAATCGCAGGGCTGAAGTTACTCACGAAAGTTCGGTACCACATCCAAACCGAGGGGCAGCATCAGATGCTCATCGACAAGTACGGCCTCACCGCGAAAGACCCGTACAACTTTACCGTCTATGAGCGAGCGGTTCCCTTGACCGGCAATCTCACAGAAGCCTTCAATCGGACTCCAGACCAGACACGCCTTGCCTGCGCAGCACCCAGTCGCGGTTGAAGACATCCTGTCCAGAAAAGTCGTTCGTTCAAGAGAGGGTGAATTATGACAAAACGTGCTCGATTCCTCGCAATTCTATTCACGACCGCCAACATCATTTCTATGACACCAGCCTATGCCGGCCCGGAAATTACCGGCATTCCAAGAGACCCTGTGGACAAAGCCAAGATGGAAAAGGCGAGATTATCGACACAACTCTGCGGCCCCGGATGGATACTGTCAGATGATCGCGAACATACCCCAGCGAGTTTCTTGTGTGTCCCTGTCAAACCAAGAGTACAATGCCCGCCGAATACGCAGGTGTTTGAAACAGACCATTCAATAGGTTGCATACCAAAACCAAAGTAAACCCACATCTGACCGCAAACTTTTCATCATGCTTCCCCGAAAATGAATCCTCAACCGTTATAAGGTATCCGACTCCTTGCCTCAGCTAGGGAAATGGAAACATCAAGTGCTGCTCAAGCACATGATATGACGCAGCATTTGTGGGAGATTGCTCCCCGTGGTACGCTCGACACAGTTTGTCTCCACTCACAAGCTAGGCCGGAGGGACGTGTATGAAGATGCTTCACATCGTCTGTGGGAAGAGGTTGGAAGATGAGATCTTAACCTTATTTGATGAACTGGGAATCAAAGGATACACAGTCATCCACGGGGTAGGCGGCCGTGGTGCAACGGGAATTGTTTCAGATACCGCCCCCGACACCGGCCCCCATGCCAGCACCAACACGCTATTCATGGTTGCTCTTGGCTATGAAGCCACGTTTCTGCCGCGGATTATAGCAGCGCTCAAGGAGCTTCGGGCCAGCCATATTCAAGGGCACGATGACCGCGCGATCCCGTTGAAAGTCTTTCTTCAACCCTGTGAAATCATCATGTAGCACCAGATCAACGGGAACCTCCCTCATTGCTCCTCGACACCACCCCTTGTCGGCGTCTTCGCTCCTCACCCTTCACGTAACCGCCTGCGCCACAAGTTTTTCGGCTAAATGTTCAGCTCCGTCTGCGGTTCCCAGCCCGTCTACCGTGCTCTGGGCGAGCGTCCAATAATGTGGACCCTTGGACCTTGCGAGAGTGCGATCATCCGGTCATCCTCTACTTCCCCGCCTAACACCCACTCAAACAGTCGCTTCGCGTCATTCAGTTCTGGGTCTTTGGGAAAACCGTACTGCTCCTTCTGCATCGGTTCATCGTAGAGGCCGATGCAACCGTGGGATGCGGGATAGCCGGGCAGGTCACGACCGTGCATCCAGTAGGAGACGCCCTCTCGATTCACATGAAACTTGAGCGCGTAGTTCATTGGGTATGGACGGGCCGTGCCTTGAACCGTATAAAGGCAGGATTGATGGGCGCGGTGCGCGGCAGTGAGGCGGAATTCCCCCGTTGGTGTTTCATCATGACCGTTCCCTGAGGCGATCGGCACAGCAAACCGCAGGATGCCGTACTCATAGGCACCAAGAAATTGCTCGGATAAACTGATGAGGATGAACTGCCTGTCCTGTTCCGCTGCAAGATACAATAGCGGCAGTGGCGAAAAGTACTCCACATCCTCGATCTGCTTCGGGACTTTGATGGAGACCCCGGCGCGAGCATGACGTCGATCGATTCGATTGAACCGCGCGACATGGACCCACTGTTCACCGAAGAGACTCTCCAGCGATTCACCGTCTTGGAGTGTCCAGCACTCCCACTGTATGCTCGTATCGCTGGGATAACTCATACTGCATGGACTACCACGTTTCGGCGTCGTTTCGGCGTAAGCTGCAGGAAGAACAAGAAGGATCATGGCGAGGAGAGTGCTCCAAACTACCCACGGCACGACTATGGAGACGCTAGGCATTCATGCAACCGACGAATAACAGCACGCCCAACAAGGTCGCGCGCTCGTACCTCGTTGTTCGTATCTCGCGTTTTAACCCTGAGATTCAGGTTTCACGTTGAACGTTTCAAGTTGTGCAGAAACTACACACCTCACACCTGAAACATGAAACTTGAAACCCTTAAACCATACTGTTCGCCCTTCACAGTCTGTCACGACCAGTATTGCGACGCCTTCATATAGCCAAAAAGCAAGTCACGTCTCGCTAGAACCCCAACCAGCTTGTTATTCCGAACTACCGGAACACGGGTCAAATAGCGGTCCTGGAACAGATCAGCCACTTGAGCCAGTGTTTGATCCTCCGTCACGCTTACCGGATGGGCCGACATGATCTCGGTGGCCAAAATCTTTCTGAGGTCACGTCCCTCGATCATGGCTTGCAAGAGATCGTATTCCGTGACGATCCCCACTAATGTGCCATCCTCTTCCACAACCGGCAAACTTCCGTAGTGGCGATGGGTCATCAGATGGGCGATCGTTGACGCGTCGGTGCGAGCGGTGCATCGTGTGACCGCATCCTGCATCAACTGCCCGACTGTCAGCGTCTTCGGATCGGTTGCCTTCATGAAGAATTCGGTTTGTCTCATAAGCTCCTCACGGTTGTCGTTTGCCGCCTGTGGCCAGATAAGCTCGCAAGAGATCGCGGCGTGCAATAATTCCGACCAATTTCTCTTTGACATTGACGACAGGGACGCGAACCAGATCGCTTGCGCGCAGAACATGCACCAAGGTTCCAAGCGTCGTCTCCGGTCGGACTGAGTACGGGTTGGCCGTCATGATGTCTTTCGCCGAAACGGTACCGAGCGGATGCCCGTCATCGACGGCCGCGAGCAGATCATGTTCGCTGACGATACCGGTCAGCTTCCGGCCGTTCTCCACGACCGGCACGGCCCCGAACCCCTCGATCATCAACGATGCGATCACGTCTCCTTTCGTCTTCAGGCGGACATATTGCACTTCTTTCTCCATGACCTGGCTCACGGTCATGGAGTCGAAGTCTTTGACTTTCACCTTGGCCTTCTTCTTCATTGCGCCCTCCTCCATATAGAAGCACTGCGCGATCTCATCTTCTCAGAGATGTCTTCATACTGACGCTAATCACCACAGTAAGGAAACTATCCCTGCTGCGAAACGCCTCACCACACGTCTCTGTTAGAGCACCCTTTCGCTCCATAACTCCCTGGTAATTGGCCAATTTGTCCTCCGGCTTTTCCCATACTACAGGCACATCCGATGCAGAACTGATACCCAAAACAGTCTCTCCAGAATCACGGCCGGCACGGAAGGGGGACGAGATATGAGGATTTTATGCGCTGTCGATGGATCCGAACATTCGCAATGGGGGGTCCAGGCGCTTGAAGCGCTTGCCAGTCAAGAACCTGAACTGGTGGGGCTGCTCCACATCGTCGATCAACCGGCGCTCCGGGTCGCCAGGAATAAGAACCCCGTGGCAGCGAAACGTGCCCTTGCGGCGATGGAGAAGGCCGGGACCATCGTGTTGCGCGATGCCGCGCGAGCGGCCAGACTGGCCCTTGGCCAGGCTGCAACCGGACCACGGACAAAATTTCAGACGATCCTCACACATGGTCCGATCGCCCATACCATTGCGAGAACGGCCCGGCGGCTGAAGGCTGACCTCATCCTCATGGGATCACGCGGCTTGAGCGACATCCAAGGATTCTTGCTCGGGAGCGTCTCCCGCCAGGTGGCTGCGACGGCTCCCTGTCCCCTGTTAGTCGTGAAACAGCCACTGACCACCCTGCTCCGCGTGGCCATCGCCGTGGACAACTCTAAATCATCACACGCTGCCGCCCGGTTTCTTCGATCCCGCATCCTGCCGGAATCAGCCGAGGTCACGATCCTGACCTCGGTAGAGAGCCCCGTCACGGACTTCGCAACGCGCTACCTTTCTGTATCGCAACTGGCCGAGCTGAAACGACCGGTCATGGAACGTGCCACCGCTTTGGTGAATACTCTACGGGATGAGTTCATCAAAGACGGATTCTCAGCTGTCACTCAGATCCACATGGACCACCTGATCGACACGATCGTGAAGCATGTCGAGGCGAGCCATGACCAGTTGCTGGTGATCGGCTCTCGTGATCTGACCAAGAGCGAGCGACTCTATCTCGGCAGTGTGTCCGAAAGTCTGTTGAGACATGCCCCCTGTTCGGTACTGATCGTACGAGGCGCCCGTGCCTGACTTCAGCAGACCGCTGAAAAGTTCCCCCAGCTTTGTTCTCGCGTCGATCAGACCCTCAACGTACCCCAGAGGGTACGACTCGGCCCTTCGCTCGCTACGGCCGCGCTGGGCGACACTTTTGAGCAACCTGCGATATTCACCGTAATTTCCCAGGATGTAAAGATGGCTGATCGAAGCACATTCAAATATGACGACATCAGCCAACTGCCGCTTGAGGACGTCCTGAATCGGCTGGAAACCAGCAACGGCGGTTTGTCTTCCCAAGAGGCTCAGCGACGATTCGTACAATACGGGCCCAATGTGCTCACCAACCAGGATCATTACTCATTTCTCCGTGGACTTCTCAGTCACTTCACCCATTTTCTCGCCGTGCTGCTGTGGATCGCTGCTGGTCTCTCGTTCTTTGCTGACAGAATGAAGCCTGGTGAAGGGATGGCCACATTGGGCTGGGCCATCCTCGGTGTCATTGTGATCAATGCTGGATTTGCCTTCTTCCAGGAATATAAGGCCGAGCGAGCCCTCCAAGCTCTTCACCTTCTTTTGCCGGACAAGGCATGGGTGATGAGAGGTGGGCAACCGGTCGAAGTGACGAGACGCGAGATCGTGCCAGGCGATGTTCTGATCGTGGAAGAGGGCGAGCGGGTGCCGGCTGATGCCCGCCTCATTGAGGCAGTCGGCCTGCGAGTGGATAACGCCGCCTTGACGGGTGAATCGAGGCCAAAACGACGAACAGCCGAGCCGACAGCGGATGGGCACTGGCTTGATCTGCCAAACCTTGCCCTTGCCGGCAGCACCATCCTGTCAGGGCATGGCCGCGCGGTCGTCTTCGCCACCGGGATGCATTCAGAGTTCGGGAAAATTGCTGCCCTCACCACGGCGGTTGAACCCGGACTCAGCCCACTCCAGAAGGAGATCATCACGGTGACTCGGATCGTCGCCGCCATTTCGCTAACGATGGGCATCACTTTCTTTCTCGTCGGTTTATGGACAGGACTGGGCTTTTGGATCAGTGCGATCTTTGGTATCGGCATTATCGTGGCAAACGTTCCGGAGGGATTGCTCCCGACCGTCACGCTGGCCCTCGCCATGAGCAGTCAACGCATGGCAAAGCGCAATGCGTTGATCAAACATCTGCCTTCCGTTGAGACGCTGGGCTGCACGAGAGTGATTTGCACGGATAAAACAGGGACGTTGACGGAGAATCACATGAAGGTTGATCGATTCTTCGTCGATGGACTGGTGATCGAGTCGAGGGAGGGGTGCTTTTTCACCAGAGGTCGCATGGTCAGCACCGCCGACGCCGAACAATGGCGTCCCTTCTTCGATGCACTGCTCCATTGCCACAACGCCAAGCGCGTCCGGAAGTCCGATGGACATTTCGCCGTCACTGGCGACCCCACGGAAACCGCGTTATTGGAATTCGCCATTACACATGGGCTAGCCCACCGCCCGCCACTGCGGCGCATGGGAGAACTGGCATTCGATGCTGATCGGAAGAGGATGAGCACGCTTCATTGGTCTGAAGGACGACTCATGGCCTTCACCAAAGGGGCCCCTGAGTCGGTGTTGGCGATCTGTACCCACACCCTCAGCCATGGCGACACCATTGCCATGACACCCAGCGAGCGCACGCATCTCCTGAGCCAAAGCCGGTCCTTCGCCGAACAGGCCTATCGTGTGTTGGCCGTCGCCATGCGTGAGGTGGCCCATCAGCCGGAGCATATTGAGGTCGAAACCATCGAAAGCAATCTGACGTTTCTCGGTCTAGTTGCCATGATGGATCCGCCGCACCGAGAAGTGCCGGAGGCGATCGCGAAATGCCGGCAAGCCGGTGTGCGCGTGGTCATGGTCACCGGCGATCATCCGCTCACAGCACTCGCCGTTGCCCGCAAGATCGGCCTGGTTCCTGAACAGGCTCTACCCTCACCAAGCAGTTTCGTCCCGGTCATTGAAGGATCACAGCTCGATACGATGAGTGCCGAGCAACTCCGTCAGCTCTTGACGCCGTCTCGGCCTGACGAACCGGACCCGGTCTTTGCCCGGATGGCTCCGCATCACAAGATGCGGATCGTCTCGATGTTCAAGGAGATGGGGGAAGTGGTGGCGGTCACCGGCGATGGCGTCAATGACGCCCCAGCGCTCAAGAAGGCCGACATCGGTATTGCCATGGGTATCGCAGGCACGGACGTCGCCAAGGAAACCGCCGACATGATCTTGCTCGATGATAACTTTGCGACAATCGTGAGTGCGATCGAGGAAGGCCGCACAGTCTATGAGAACATCCGAAAGTTTTCCACCTATATTCTTGCGAGCAACGTCCCGGAAATCGTCCCATTCCTCGGATATGGCTTCATCGGTATGCCACTGGCTCTGACAATCCCGCAAGTATTGGCGGTCGATCTCGGTACCGACATGATCCCTGCCTTGGGCCTTGGAACGGAACGCCCCCAAGCCGATGTGATGGATCTTCCTCCACGCGCGCGGAGTGAACGGCTGCTTGACCTCCCACTCTTACTGCGGGCCTACCTCTTCCTCGGCATTTTAGAAGCGGCCGTAGCGATGGGAGGATTCTTCCTCTATCTGTACAACCAAGGCTGGACCTGGGGATCACATCTGGATTGGTCCTCTCCATTATATAAAGAAGCCACAAGCGTCACCTTCGCCGGAATCGTCTTCGCACAGGTCGCGAATGTCTTTGCCTGCCGATCCAAGCATCTCTCGGTGGCCCACCTCGGATGGTTCACCAACCCACTCATCATCTGGGGCATCGTCACTGAACTAACCATTCTTGCGCTCATAACCTACACACCAATCGGAAATGAGATCTTCGGTACCAGCCCCTTGCCTCTCTGGATTTTTGGACCACTCACTCTCGGCGCCGTCGCACTCTTGCTGACCGAGGAGGGTCGGAAGACCATCATGAATCGGCGTCAACATACTGCACCTCAACATGTTTTTGAGACCCGACTGCCGTAGCCAAGAGTTTAAACTAGACGAGGAGCATGACCTCGACCTCGCCGCTGCGGCGTGCGACCGTCAACGCAACCTCGTTCTGATGGCGGTCGAGTACGAGATCAAGACGGGCCGTACCGATCGAGAGGTTTCGCAGTTCGACTCGCTCGAGAAATGGTGGCAAGGTTGGCCGCACAAACTGTACCAGGCGTCGAGTCCCATCGATCTGCAATCCCAGGCAAGCCTGCAAGGCTTGAAACCCGGCACCGGCCGCCCAGGCTTGCGGAGCGCAGGCCACCGGATAGCGTGTAGGACTCTCACCCGGACGCCGAGAGAATCCACAAAAGAGCTCCGGCATTCGATGGAGATCAAGAAAGAGGCTGGCGTCAAAGAGTCCGGTAAGAATCTTCATCGCCCCTTCTTTATAGCCATAGGCTGCCATGCCGGCGGCAATGATCGCATTGTCATGCGGCCATACAGACCCGTTGTGATAGGACATCGGGTTATACCGTCTTTCTGATGTCGCCAGTGTTCGGATCCCCCACCCGCTGAACATCTCATCCGTCAGAAGTGTATGGGCCGTGCGCAGGCCACGCTCCTGGCCCGCAATCCCGCCATAGAGACAATGCCCCGCATTTGAAGTACGCACACGGCAGGGACGCCCTCGTCCATCCACCGCCAAGGCATAGGTGCCAAGTTGTTCGCACCAGAATGCGCGCTCAAACCGTTCCCGTAAAGCCTCGGCTTCCTTCACTAACCGATCGCCATGATCGCTGTCTCCTAACACGCGCGCGATCTGCGCCCCAGCTTGCTTGGCTCGATACACGTAGGCTTGGACCTCGCACAACGCAATCGGTCCCTTCGCAGCAGTCCCATCCGCATGAAAGACGCAATCATGCGAATCTTTCCATCCTTGGTGCACCAGTCCATTGGCCGACTGCCTGGCATAGGTGGTAAAGCCCACGCCGGCGGGATCCCCATACTGATCGATCCAGTCCAGCGCCAGCTTGAGATGGGGCCAGAGTGTACGGAGAAAGGTTCGATCGCCGGTGCGTTCGTAGTAGGCGCCGGCTAGCACAAGGAAGAGCGGTGTGGAGTCGACACTGCCATAGTACTTCCCAAACGGGATCTCCCCTAATGCGGCCATCTCTCCTTGGCGCGTCTCATGCAAGATCTTCCCCGGTTCTGCATCCTGCTCCGGTCGAACCTCTGTCGCTTGAGTCGCAGCCAGAAACCCTAACACTCCTCGAGCAAACAGGGGATTCATCCACAACATCTGAAGCGCGGTGATCATGCCATCGCGACCAAATGGCACGCTGAACCAAGGGACTCCGGCATAGGGGTAGAGCCCCTGAGGCGTGTCGGAAATCAACATGTGGAGATCCGCCAACGATCGATTCAACCAGTGGTTGAACTGTTCATTGGCCGTATAGACATGGGCATCATGGGATGTGGCGCCCTGGAGAGCACGATTGGCGTGATGAGAAGCACGCTCGTAGTTCGGTTTCTTGCGGTCCCGCAGTTCCCCGATTTCACAGGAGAGAGCCATCTCCCAGGTCAGATCTGCATGAGGACGGAGGGACGACTCGATGATAAAGCCGTTGGATGTGACCCGTTTTGGTGTCGGAGTGCATTGAACAGAAGTCCGACGGATGACTCCATCGAGTCCCTTGTAGCCAAACACGAGTCCGTTTTTTGATCGAACCGTCTTGAGCCGTACCCCGCGCCGTTCTCGCTTTCGGCCTCTCGCTTCGAAGAGATCGGCGAAATCCGCATCCAACGCGATCGTAATCGCAAGCGGAATGCTCCGACTCCCGTAATTCCGCACACGGAGGCGTTCATACCACGTCCCTTGCCAGAGAAACCTGGTGCGGCACAGATGGACGGTGCCACGCTGGACGACTTTCTGCCCATTATGCATCAGATCCGGATTGGTAAGATCGACCGTGAAGAGCGTATTGTCCTCCTTCACGGTCGCGCTGAGGAGCATCGGCCGCTGACCTTGCACCAATAGTTCGGACTGCGAGAGGAAGCGCGTCCCTTCATGATAGAGCCCTTGCGGGCCGGGCAGCACCTGGTGCATATCCCCATATCGATCGAATACGGCGAAGGTCTCTCCATGTTTCAGGACTTCGGTTCGGCCCTCAGCCAGCGACGACGAGGCAAGAATATAGTACTGCTCATTCCATCGAATGATATCGTTCATGAACGGTTCCTCTCATACTCGATGCTTGCTCGACTCATCCTCGTGGCGACCAAGGCCGTGATCATCAGGACGAGACCGATCCCCAGCACTCCGGTTTCAGGACCCTGCTGTTCTGTGATCCATCCAAACGCGGAGATCCCGCCGATGGCGGCAGTCATCGCACCAGTCCCGTAGAGTCCTAAGACCCGCCCGATCATGTGACTCGGTGCCATCTCCTGAATGATGCCCCAGGCGATCGGCGTAAAGACCCCCATCCCACACCCGATCAGCCCCATAAGCACACCTGCGACATAGGGATCAAGCGTCCAGGGCAAGCCGCTCAGAGCGAGCCCACTTAACATACTCGCTGCCACAATCAGTCGCATACGATCCTTGACCATCCAATCGGTCACCCACAAAAGCGCGATCGACGTTACAAGCAACCCCAGGCCCAGCGCGGACCATAAATATCCGACCTCGACCGGCCCAAGCCCGAGCAACTTCCTGGCAAAGACCGGAAAGAGCGCGGTCAGCGCACTGGTGCCGAACGTATACAGGGCCGCGGTACCGGTCAAGAATAACAATGCTGGTTTCGTGACCACCCCATAGCGAAACCCTTCGATCAGGTCTTGTAGCAGGGTTGCCCTCGCCCCTGTCGATGGGTTCGTCGCTACCGTGTGTTGAAAACGAACCAGCGCAAGGCATGCCGCCGAAATCAGGTAGGTTGCGGCATTGATGCAGAGCACCTCTTGCGACCCATAGGCAGCGATTCCAAGGCCGCTGATCGCGGGGCCAAAGATAATTCCCAAGCTCGTGGTGCCTTGCAGAAGCGCATTGGCAGCGGTGAACTGTGTTTTGGGAACGAATGCCGGTACCGCAGCCGTCAGGGCGGGGCCAAAGACCGCCGTGGACATTGCGTGGAGAAACACCAACACATACAACAGCGATACCGTAAAAGATTCCACGGGGATGAGACAGG